>Ga0137362_10002488_pt1 | contig 11984 bp, 13 predicted proteins | sample MadtaG_2_FD_104801 | JGI IMG/M metagenome (GOLD analysis project Ga0137362, IMG submission 104801) | Vadose zone soil microbial communities from Angelo Coast Range Reserve, California, USA - Mad1_100_16 metaG | ecosystem: Environmental > Terrestrial > Soil > Vadose zone | place: USA: California... | reverse complement strand
GGGCGTGATCATCATGGCGGCCACCAACCGGCCGGAAACCTTGGATTCCGCCTTGCTGCGGGCCGGGCGCTTCGATCGCACTGTGGTGGTCGATCGCCCCGACATCGTCGGCCGGGAAGCCATCTTGAAAGTGCATACGCGCAATGTTCGGCTCAGCGATGACGTGGATTTGCGTCACGTTGCTAGCTTGACGCCTGGCTCCGTGGGCGCTGACTTGGCGAATCTCGTGAACGAAGCCGCCCTCATGGCCGCCCGAAGGGACAAAAAAGCCGTGGCCATGGCCGAGTTTGAAGAAGCCGTCGAGCGCGGCGCCGTCGGCCTGGAACGCAAGAGCCGCATCATGAAAGACGACGAAAAACAACGCGTTGCCTATCATGAAGCGGGGCATGCTCTGGTGGCCTGCGCCTTGCCCAACACCGACCCCGTTCACAAAGTCTCGATCATTCCTCGCGGCATTGGCGCGCTGGGCTATGTTCTCAGCCGGCCCGCAGACGATCGCTATCTGATGACGCGCTCGCAACTAGAGAGCAACATCAAGGTGGCTTTAGGCGGCACCATCGCCGAGGAGTTGGTGTTCCGGGAAATTTCCAATGGCGCCACCAGCGACTTGGAGAAAGTGAGCCGCATCGCTCGCAACATGGTCAAGGAATTCGGCATGAGCCGGCTGGGCCGTGTTTATTTCCGCGATGAGCCGGCACCCGCCTACCTCGCCGGCCCGCCCTATGGGGAGTCCAGTGGGGATTACAGCGAACACACCGCCCGCGAGATCGACATGGAAGTCCGTAAGATCATCGACGATGCCACGGAAGAAGTTCGCTCGATCCTTAAGTCCCGGCGTCCCGCCTTGGAAGCGTTGGCTAAAATTCTAGTCGAGAAGGAAGTGATTGACGGCGGCGAGCTGCGCAAGCTGCTCGATGAAAACGACCCGGGGCCCAAGCTGGTGCCGGCCTCCGCTGCGGTGGAAACGAACCCTCATCTGTCGACCAATGGACAGGTCGTGGCCATCGAACGCAAGGCGGAATGAGGCGGGCGCTAACGGATTGTGGCGGCAAGTTTCCAACTTGCCCGACACGGGAGGGGCAAGTTGGAAACTTGCCGCCACAAAACTTCATGCAAAAGCCTTATCCGCGAGCTAAACTTTGAAAGTACCATCGATGGTCTGACGCTCGGAGAATGCTATGTCGCTCATGACCAAGCCGCCCTTGAAGCACCGACACGAGATCTTCCGGGTTGATCGCATTTTGCGTCCCGAATCCATTTCGGAAAAACGCCGGCACAAGATTGTCGCGGTTATGCCGGCCTACAACGCGGAAAGCACTCTTGCCGCCACGCTCGCCGACATTCCCGCCGGATCGGTCGATGAAGTCATTTTGGTGGACGACGGCAGCAAAGATCGGACCGTTCAAGTTGCCCGCGAGATGGGCTTGACCGTGATCCAGCACGCTTCCAACAAGGGCTACGGCGGGAACCAAAAGACCTGTTATCGCCACGCCCTGGATCGCGGCGCCGATATCGTGGTCATGATTCATCCGGACTATCAATACGATAGCCGTGTGATCCCTCACGCCGTGGGTTTTATCGAGCTGGGGATTTGCGATGTGGTGGTCGGCAGCCGAATTCGCTCCCGCGACGAAGCCCTCAAGGGAGGCATGCCGAAATACAAATACTTCAGCAACCGCATCTTGACGGCCATCGAGAACATGGCTCTCGGTCAGAATCTGGGCGACTTCCACAGCGGCTTCCGCGTCTACCGCAGAGAAGTCCTGGAGCGGATTCCCTTTCAAAACAATTCCGACGACTTTGTTTTCGACACACAGTTGCTCGTCCAAGCGGTGCGTTTCGGCTTCCGGCTGGGCGATATTCCTGTACCCGTCCGTTACTTTCCCGAGGCCAGCAGTATTAATTTCATTCGAGGCGCCAACTACGGCCTCCGCAGTCTGGCCGTCGTCGCGGACTACTGGCTGGATCGCTTCCACCTCCGCCGCTCGCCGTTGTTCAAAATCAACTGATGGGTCATTTAGCCGCGAGGCTTGACCCGCTCGAAGCAAGCTCCGCGGCTAAATGTCTTCATTTCCTCTCAACCACCGCCATGTAGCAAAACTCCGTTTGAAATCCTTTGATCCAACTGCCGCTGAGCGGGGTGATCTGCGACATATGCAGATTGGGAGACATGGATTCGAGCGCTTGCTCCAGACCCTTCAATGAATGACGGTGGGAAAAAAGCACGACGGTTCGCGGCTGGCTCTGCAGGAAGCCGACCAGAAGGTGCGTTTCCTTGCTGCGGTAACTGCGAAGGTCGTCTCGCTTTAAGTAGAAAGCGACCGAATCGCAATTCCTCGGATAACACACGACCGGAGTGTCGGCGTCTCCGCAAAGTCTTTCGACTTCCGCGGCCTGGCTCATCGGTGAGTGAAACCGCGCATACCAGGGCACGGCCAGATAATGACCGGCGCCCAGGACGAATAGCGATAGACCAAGAACGCCGTTCGTCCAACGCGATGTCTTCCACGGACTTTGGACAAAGTAGACGCCCAGTCCAAGCGCCAAGAAAGGAAATGCCGGCAGGATGTACGTTGGCAGCTTGCAACCTGAGAGCGTGAAGAAAAGCAAACACCAGCCGCCGGCCAGGAGCATGAAGCCCAGCGCCCTCGAACGCCCGGCTGCCTCCTTTTCAATGCCCGATAGAAGAAAGCGGACGAAAGGAATCGTCAGAAAAGAAGCCGGCAACAGTCCAAGCAGCAACACCGGACCGTAAAACCACACCGGCCGCTGATGATCGAACGGTGAAAAAAAACGAACGACATTTTGTTCCCACAAAAAGTAACGGGCAAAGCTGGGAACCCGCAGCACCATCATCAGATACCAGGGAAACACGACTGCCATCATCACAGCGGCATAAATGAACCAGCGACGCCATCCGATAACAATTGATGATTTTGTCAGCCATTGATGTGCGAATAGAGGCGGCGCCAGAAGCAGGAGGGCGATCGGTCCTTTGGTCAGAATTCCCAAACCGCAAGCCACGGCCGACATCAGCCACCAGCCCCATCGAAAATGTTCGCCGCGCACCGCTTCAAACCCCGTGAAAATCGAAATGGTCACACAGAAAGCGAGCAAACCGTCAAGAACCAATAAACGCCCCACACTGACAAAACCCGGCGCCAAGCTCAGCGCTAGAGCGCCCCAAAAAGCGGGTCGCTCGCCAAGACTTCGGCGACCCAGAAGATATGTCAGGAGAATGCAGCCTTGGATCGCCATCGCCGGGATCAACCGCGCGGACCAATCATGCTCCCCGAAAACCCAAAAGCTCCCCATCACCAGCCAATACATCAGCGGCGGCTTATCGAGATACGGCTCTCCTTGCAGATAAGGGACGATCCATTCGCCGCGGGCCAGCATCTCACGCGGAATCTCGGCGTATCGGCCCTCATCCGGCTCGAAAAGATAGAAGGAAAGACAGGGATACAGCAGTGCTCCTGACACCAGCAACAAGACAAGGAATGATTGCCAGCGGAAACCTGACAGAGGCTTCGACTCCCCGGGAAACAGAACCTGAGACCACAGGAAAGATGGATAAGAAAAGAGCGACCGAGACGACTTGGGAATTTGAATAGCGGGCAGCGATTCGATTTTTGGGGTCGCCAACATGGCGAGCCATGTTGCCAGGAGCCGGGCGGGGGGTCAATGCGAGGATACGGGCACCGGGTCATTGCTGACCCCGCTCGCCGAACGTTTTTATCGCTTGCCACAACGGCTCGACACCCTGTTCGGATTTGGAGCTGACGCGCAGCACCTTCGCGGATTTGCCTTCCGATAACGCCAAAACATCGCGAACTTGAGTTTCCGTTTCCTCAGCGCTCGGCAAGTCGCCTTTGTGAATCACGACGATGTCGGCGACTTCCAGTAAGCCGGCTTTTTCCCACTGCAATTCATCGCCCGTTTCCGGCTGCAAAAGAAGCACCACGACGTCCGCCAGATCGCGCACGGCCGTGTCGCCCTGGCCGGCGCCCACCGTCTCAATAATCACGAGATGAAAGCCAAACGCGTCGAATAGCCGAATCATGGGCGCGAGATTCGCCGCCACGGCGCCATGCCCCGGCGCGGCCGCCAGGCTGCGGATGAAAACGCCGTCGTCCTCCGGCGCACTGGGCAGCGATGTGGACGACACCATGCGGAAGCGGTCGCCCAGGAGCGCGCCTCCCGTCAGCGGGCTTCGCGGATCGCAAGCCAGAACGCCTACCGTTTGATTTTCCTTGCGGATCAGAGGAATTAAATTGCCGATTAACGTGCTCTTGCCGACTCCGCCACTCCCTGTCACCGCGACGACTTTGCTGCTTTTGGTCGAGCTGAGGGTTTGATCCAGGATGGACTTGGAAATTTCACCGTTTGAAGCCAGGGTCAGCAAGCGGGAAAATGCCTGGCGATCTCCACGCCGGAATTGATCCAGCAGCCCCTCAAGCATGAGCGGCTCCGCTTTGGTTGGCCCGGTCGCGCAGGAAGCTGACAATCTCGGCCATCGACGTACCGGGACCGAATACCCGAGCCACGCCCATGTGCATCAGTTTGGCAATGTCTCCTTCCGGAATAATCCCGCCGACCAGAACGCCAATCTGATTCATGTTCGCCTGTCGCAGGAGCTCCAAAACGCGCGGCACCAATGTTAAGTGCGCGCCGCTCAAGAGACTCAGCCCTAACCAGGCAGCATCCTCATCCGCCACCGTGCGCACGACCGCTTCGGGCGTCTGCCACAGTCCCGCGTAGATCACTTCCATGCCGGCGTCTCGCAAGGCTCGAGCCACGACCTTGATGCCCCGATCATGGCCGTCCAGACCGACTTTGGCCAGGACGATTCGGATGGATTGACGATTGTCCAAAATAAGCCTCCCATGTTCCTTCCTAACTTTACTTGACCTTCTTCTAATCGTACAAGATCGGCAATCTAGGAGGGAAAGTTTCCGGCTCTCAACCGCTCTTGTGCTTTTCGCCGACCTTGCTTAATCTCGCGGCCGATCGGCTTATCGTCAGGAGGTCGCATTTCGTGAAACCCTTTACGCTGACGCCGTTGGAAATCCTGCTTCTGTTGACCGGTTTCATGGGCGCCTGGACCTTGTGGTTTGTCGCGCGTCATCTTCGCTCCTGGTTCGTCGCGCCCCCGTCCGTGGCGGTGTTTCATTCTCCCAAAGGAGGCTGCACCGACGCGGCGGTTTGGGAAATCCGCCGAGCCAGAAAAGAAGTGCTCGTCCAAGCCTATTCCTTTACATCGAAACCGATCGCCGATGCCCTGATCGAAGCCAAGGGACGCGGCGTCAATATCGAGATCATCCTCGACCGCAGCAACGAGCAGGAAACCTACACCGAGCTGAGTCATCTGATCGACCACGGCCTGGCGCCGCACATCGACGCCCAACATGCCATCGCCCACAACAAGATCATGATCATCGACCGCCGCGTGGTCATCACCGGCAGCTTCAATTTTACCCATCAAGCCGAGGTGGAGAACGCCGAGAACATGCTCGTCATCAAAGGCCATCCCGATTTACTGAAATCGTATCGAACCAACTTCGCCGAGCATAAAGCCCACAGTCAAGCCCCGAGCAGCAGCAAGCCGGTAGTGCACGTGCAGCATCGGAAAGCCGCGTGACCAAGAGCCGCGCACGATAGTAAGTAGGAGACGGGAGAAAGAGCCGCGCACGAAGTAAGCGGGCTGAACAAAACGAAACGGTCAATAACCGGCCAAGCCAAGACTACATCATGTCGCCTGATCGTCTTCAGCTTTTTTCCTTGGCTCGGTCTCTGGTTCCTCATCCGCCGGTTTTTGGAAATGATCCACCGCCAAGGCATGCAGCATGAGCAAGTCTGAATAGACCGCCACCAACCCGGCCGTCGTCGCATCTTCCTCGCGATTTTGCAAAATCGCATTCACGTCCTTCGGATCGCCGCCTTCCGCCGGAACCTGCGGATTGGTCAACTGCTGCGGCGCCTCGATATGCCGGATATTGAATTCGGTGTTCATGGCGGATCCTTTTGATGAATGGGACCGAACCTGGTTATTGGAAGCTCCAAACATTTACCACTTGAACCATCCGGTCGTCTACTATTACTCGGAAAAGGACACCAAGCGGCCAGACGAAGTGGATTCGCAATCCTCCAGGACGAGATTCTCCAATTTCATCCGCCCTAATATGTAGATCTTGCTCGATCTCAAAAGCGGCTTGCGTGACGGCGTCCCTGTTCGTGGTTGCCAGCCAGAGAGCGGCCAATTCCTCTTCGGCGGCTGGCAGCCATCGGACAGAATAGGTCATGAACGCCTTTCCAAATCGCGCATTATCTCAGCCAGGGATCGTCCGCCGCCTTCTCGGATCCGTCGCTGGATCTCTTCCTCGCTGATTGGCGGCTCTCGCCGCGAATCGTTTGGGACCGGAATGAAATTTCCAAGCACTCTACCGGCCTCATCCGCGAATTGCAAGGCTTCGGTTAAGTTGCGTAGCTTGCTTCGGGTTCCTGCATCCACAATGATTTTGGTCACCGGGCCCTCCTTTTCTCGCACTCCCGTCAAAACTTCTCGGCTGAACTGTATCCTAGTTTCCTCTTCGCGGATTATGCAATATTGTCATTATATCACATCGAGACTATGCCCTCATCTTTCATAATAAACTGGCCTTGCTTGGAACCATCCCTGACAATGTGGTTGCCCGTTCCTCGCGATTCTGCAAAATCGCATTCACATCCGTCGGATCGCCGCCCTCCGCCGGAACTTGCGGATTCGTCAACTGCTGCGGCGCTTCGATATGCCGGATATTGAATTCAGTGTTCATACTGGCCTCCTGAAGTCCACCCCTTTATATCATCTTTTGAATGTGCGCAGCCAAGCTGGAATGTCACAATCTAAAGAGATCACGCGGATTAGTCATGTAAGATTCCAAGAAGCCAGAGAAGGATGGCGCCACCTCACGGTAGTGCGTGCCATCACCAATCCACATAACAGGAGTACTTTCAAGTTCGGCGGAGAGCCTGATAGCATAAACCGCAGAACATATCAGGTAATCGACGATTACGAACCCAGCGACGTGCGTCTGGCAGAGACCGCGTGATCTCCCTGTAGTCAGGGATTCCCCCGAATTGCCCTAGTTCCTCCGGAATGCTCTTGACCCCCTCCAGGGGAAGGAAAGAAAACAATTCCTCGTCAATCTCGCCTTTCTCCATTCCATTAACCGTGGTGAAGTAGTCACGCAGATCCTGTGGTAAGCAAACCTGATAATGGGACTCAAACGACTTGATTTGATCGAGCGAGGCGCCTGCCTGAATCCGGATTCTCTTCTCCAACCAGTGGCTCTTGAGGCTTTCCACCAAGGCGTTCATTTCAATGACCAGACTTTCATCATCAAAACACTCGAGACCTATTCCCCAATAATTTTCACTAACACCCGCTTCGGCCGCTTTCCATCGAATTCGCCGTAGAAAATCTGCTCCCAAGGGCCGAAGTCGAGCTTACCTTTGGTAATTGCCACGACGACCTCACGGCCCATGATCTGGCGTTTGTGGTGGGCGTCGGCATTGTCTTCACCGGTGCGATTGTGATGATAGCGCTCGGGCGATGGATCGAACGGAGCGAGTTGTTCTAACCAGCGCTTGTAGTCCTCGTGTAGTCCCGGCTCGTCATCATTGATGAACATGGACGCGGTTATGTGCATGGCGTTCACCAGACACAGCCCCTCCTTGACACCGCTCTCGCGCAAACACTCGTCTACCTGCTCGGTAATGTTCACGAAATCCATCCGAGCCGGGATGTTGAAGATCAGATATTTGGTGAAAGATTTCATTTGATGGTGATTTTACGCTAATCGGCGCTCATCCCAAAGCGCCGCCTTCCTCTTTCTTCGTCCGGGTGGTGTGTAAGCCGATTAGAGAGTCTGACAGGACAATTTAAGCGTCGCTTGGGCTTTGAGTTTCGGCCATGACAGCGAGCTCGGTGAGTTTGGCGGCGGTGACTCCGATCCGTTCAAAACACTCCGCCACGATGCTGTTCGGGGCCGTCAGCAAGCTGATGAGCAAGTCCATACTCGTGACTTTGTCGCGCTGATTTTCAGCGGCTCGGGAATAGGCATCGCGCAGGAGGCGAATGACATTGTCGGAGAGAAATTCGCGATTGAGGACCAGCACGCCCTCGGCTTCGCCTTCTTCTTGATGAAACAATTCCTGAAACTGTCCCAGGAGCCTGGGTAAATCGGCTCCGAGGCGCTTGCCCCAATCACGCACGCCCGGATCGCAAGCCGCCAAGAGTCCCATAAAGACATGAGGACTACGGACGCTGTCCCAGCGCGTTTCACGGGCCATGCGAACCGACTCGTCCACGGCTTTGGCGGCGGTATCGCTCAGTAAATCCGTCCGCAAGCCGCCGCTGGGCTTGAACACGTCGTCTATTGATTCGTCGGGAAAGGCCATATCCACGTCCTGGAACGAGCCAGTAATCCTTGCTCGCCGGCAACCATGCTGATTATGGCTCATGCCTCGAAATGATGCAAGTCATCCCGAGTGCGTTAGACAATGTGAGCGCTCGCGGGAGATTCTAAATCTTCAGGACTTGATGGCAGGTGCGACATCGCTTCTGGTGGATGCGAACTTGCTTGTGGCATTTGGGACAGCGCCAAAATCGACTGCGCTTGACTCGTTTCTTTCGCGGCCGCAACGACATGGTATGAGCTCCTGCGTTTCCTCGGTCAATCCCGGCTGAAGCCGGTCACGACAAATTCTGCAAGTAAAGAGGAATGATAGTTAATGACTCGTGGGGAGACAATGCCGTATCGTATGCGTATCATTTTCATGATGAGGTCATCGACCTGACTCGGAAGCGAACGGCATCCGGAATCATCATCTTTTCGAAAGCAATCCCCCGATGAAATCTATACCTAGGAAGATTCTTGGACTCGTGATGTCGGCTGCTTTCGTGGCGCTGGCTTGCTTCGGCTGTGGTCGTCCCGTTGATTTAGACGGCTCGACCTCAAAGCCCCATTTAGTGGTCCTGGTCGTTTTCGATCAGATGCGTGGGGATTACTTGACACGCTGGGAAACTCTCTTCACGGACAAGGGCTTTCGCAGACTCATGAAGGACGGGGCCTGGTTCGACAATTGCCATTATCCCTATGCGCATAGCGTCACCGGTGCGGGCCATGCTTCCATGCTCACCGGTTGCTCGCCGGACAAGCACGGCATCGTCGGCAACGAATGGTTCGATCGGGTAACCGGCAAGGAAGTAGGCTGCGTGGCCAGCAATCGCTATGAGCGCGTTCCGCCCCCGTCGAAAGTAGTCGATAAGTCGGATTCATCCGCGGATAAATGGAACAGCGCCTCGCCGGAGCGGTTGCTGATGCCGACCGTAGGCGATGTGCTGAAAGATTGCACGAAAGGCAAGGGTCGGGTCGTCTCCTTATCATTCAAGGACCGTTCGGCCATTTTGCCGGCCGGACGCCATCCGGATTCTTGTTATTGGCTGGACACCCGGACCGGCGCATTTGTCACCTCGACTTACTATCGCGATCGGCTGGAACCGTGGGTTGCCGACTTCAACAGTCGCAAGCCGGCGGATCAATGGTTCGGCCACGACTGGGCGCGCTTTCGGACCGATGTCGATTATGCCGCCTACAGCGGTCCCGATGACGTCAAAGCGGAAGGCGTGGGCATTTTTCAGGGTCGTACGTTTCCCCACCAGCTTACTGGAGGAAACAAAAAACTGAGCACACTCTATTATCTCGCCCTTTATAACTCGCCGTTCGGGAATGAACTTCTGCTGGATCTGGCCAAGCGTGCGATAGATACACTTGATCTGGGCAAGAAAAATGATCCCGATTTCCTGTGCCTGAGTTTTTCGTGCAACGATCCGATCGGCCATTGCTGGGGACCGGATTCGCAAGAAGTGCTCGACGTCACCCTTCGCTCGGATCAGATCTTGGGCGAGCTGCTCGAATACCTCGACACCAAGGTAGGCAAGAACCAATACACGCTGGCTCTCTCGGCCGACCATGGGATCGGTCCCTTGCCGGAAGTGAGTCTGCAGCAGGGGAAACAGGCGGGGCGGATCGATCCCACGGTCTTATCGAAGGATGCGGAGAAGTTCTTGGAAGAGTCCTTCGGCAGGAAAGGCGACGACAAGACTCGTTGGATCGTGGATGCCGCCTATCCCTGGATTTACCTGAATCGAGAATTGATCCAAGAGCACGGCCTCGAGCAGGCCGAGGTCGAAGACGCTTTGGTGCGTTGGCTCAAACAACGGCCCGGTTTCTTGACTGCTTATGGCCGAACGCAGATTCTCCACGGCCTTCCTGAAAACGATACGCTGGGAGCTCAAGTCCGACGTTCCTTTTTTCCCGAGCGCAGCGGCGATGTGGAAGCGGTCCTGAAGCCGTATTATCTTTGCACGTCAAAGCTCACCGGCACTCATCACGGCACGCCTCATCCTTACGATACCCACGTGCCATTGTTGGTATATGGTCCCGGCGTTGTGCCCGGCGTTCGCTCCGAGCCAGTCACGCCGCAAGCCATCGCCGCCATTGTGAGCAAGGCCCTCGATGTGCCTGCTCCCGAAGGCGCGGAAGCCCCGGTACCAGACGGACTATTCAAGAAGCGTCAGCCTTGAAAATGATTTACGGCGGAAGAATAGCCGGGCCGACCGCGTTGGTTGGCTGGGGCGGGGCGCCTGTTTGAGGTGTTTGAGGCACGAAAGCCGGAATGACGTACCCAGGGGACGAAGGATTAATTCCAGGTGGTGGATTAGCCGTGGGCAGAGCAGGCGAAGTCCGCATTCCGGTCGTGGCAATCACCGGGGCGGCAGTCGGAGTCAGGCGCCTACCGTTGGTAGACGGCCCGATGGGTGGCGGCGGGCCGATCAGTGGACTTCCGGGCGCCGGCGTCCTGGGAGTTTGCGTTCCGGCCGGCGGTGGGGCTGGCCGGCCGCTGGAGCCCGCATCATAGATGTTCGTGCTTTCTTCCTCGATCACCGGCACATTGCCAAGCGTTTGGCTGCGCAACTCGGCCCGGAAGCGGACGTCGCCCGCTTGCAAGGCCTCGACTTCCACGGTGTATTCCAGCGTTTGCTTGGGTTGCACCGAATCCACGCCCGGGAACGTGATGGTGTTGCCTTCGACCCGCGGCGTGCTCGGTCCCCGAGCGTTGATCAGGCGCATCTCCTTAGGCACATACGCCGTGATTTGCACCTGGTTGCCGGGCAGCGACCCTTGGTTGGTGACGTTGATCGTATAGGTGGTTCGGCCGCCCACTTCGATGGGATCGGGATGATCGATGACTTCCAGACGAAATGCGGGCAAGCCGCGAATCTCCACGCCCGCTTCCGCCTGCACCGACAGACCCGGATCGGCGGTCGCGATGGCCACATTGATCGCTTTCTCGGTGATTCGCAAACAGTTGGTGGTCACTTGCAGCGCCTTCTCTTCCCGCGGTTGCAACGTGCCAATGTTCCAGATCACTTGATTTTGATTCAGTTGTCCGCCTTCCGTGGCGCTGACGAATCCCAGGTCCGGCGGCAGCTGGTCGCGCACCACCACGTTCGTCACGGCCACTTCTCCGGGATTGGACACGCGAATGTTCCAGGTGGTGGGACGATCGACATAACGCGCGGTCGGTCCGGTCTTCGTGATCGCAAGTCGGGCAAGTTGCACCGTGACCGGATGCTCGGCCGTGGCGCTGAGGCCGCCGTCCGCGGTCGCCGTGACGCGGTTCACGAATCGGCCCGCCTGACGAGGCGTCAGCGATAAGGTCTTGGTCACACTCTGCCCGGCCTCCAACGTGCCGACCGTCAGCTCCACGGGGTTCGCCTTCGATTCATGCTCCAACCCGGCGTCGAATTGATCGCTGAGCACTACGTTGGTGGCGGCTCCGGTTCCCGGATTGGTGACGGTGATTTGGTAATTGATCGGCACGCCAATGACGGCCGTTTGGGGCCCGGTCTTCGTGACATTCAACTGCGGCGAAGT
>Ga0137362_10002487_pt1 | contig 11989 bp, 10 predicted proteins | sample MadtaG_2_FD_104801 | JGI IMG/M metagenome (GOLD analysis project Ga0137362, IMG submission 104801) | Vadose zone soil microbial communities from Angelo Coast Range Reserve, California, USA - Mad1_100_16 metaG | ecosystem: Environmental > Terrestrial > Soil > Vadose zone | place: USA: California... | reverse complement strand
GGCAGCCTCTATCGTGGCTTTGGCAGCATTCAATGTTGCCTGGGTCTCGCGGGCGATCTTACCTTTTGCGATTAAGTTGAGGAGCTTGGCTTTCAGGGTTGTCGTCGAGTAATAGTGGCTAATCTCCACCTTGGTTGACCCATGGTCGAGCGTTTGGAACGTTGTTTCCACTCTGTAATCGCTGAGAATCTTGCTGATACCGAATGTGTCCTCCGGCAACACAGTGACGATCTTCTGCAGCGGGATAATTTCGATGTCCTTCTCGATGCAGGAGTGCTTCCCGCCCGAAAGATGACATCGATAGGACGCGCCTGGTTCGCGGAGGGTCTTGCCGGAAAGAAGATCAACCTTGACCACCCGAGGATGGAACTCCGGAATCTTCGTGAGATCCATGGTGTACGACCACACCGCTTCCAAAGACGCGTCGATGATGACTTCCTGCTTGGAACGGAACGGTGGCTGCAAATCTTGCCTCTAGATTAATGGGTGAGCTTTCGTGTGAAGTCACGCGGACGCGACTAATTCGGTCCTCACAAATAGCGCGGCACTATTTTCATGCAGCCAAGCCGGACCATGCCGAGGAAGTTCTCAGCATGAAATTCGTAGCGGACAGCCAGCCTGCGGACAGGTTCTAGCCTACCACCGGTACCTGGCTCTCCCGGTTGCCGGCTCGAGCCTTCCCTAATTCCTCTGCGATTCTCCGGTTTTCAAAGTCCGGCACGGTTCCGAGACCAAATGCGACGGTGTTGGCGAACTGGGCAAAACCAACGGTCACAATAGCCTCCAGGATTTGCTGCTCGCTGAACCCATAGGTTCGCAGCGCCTCGACATCGCTGGAGCCGGTCTTTGACCGCTGACTGTTCAACTTGGCGCAGAAGTTCAGAAGCGCCTTGTCGGCGATCGGGATCTTTGCATGAACATGGTCAATTGCAATCTGCTCCGGTTCCGGCCCTTCCAGCTTCATCATGCGCACGATTTCGCAATGCGCGGTCACGCAATAGGTGCTGAGGTTCGCCGCTGAACACACCAGAAAAATGTATTCTTTTTGCCTGCGCTCCAGCGCGCCTTCTTTGAGCAGGATTGCAGCCATCAGGTTGATCTCGGCGACGACAAAATCGGGCCGCAAAGTCTGTGCCGGGAAGAAATTAGGCAGAAATCCAAACTGTTCCCGGATAGCGGCAAATGCCGGGAAGTCTTTTTCCTCATACGGCTGGTTACGCAGATGGCTCATATCCCCAACCCCCAAGCAGTGCGCATAAGTCTACACTAGGAGATCACTGGTGTTGCAAGGCTCAAGCCCGAGCGGGAGACTCTCAAAGATATACTGGCAGCCGATTATCCATGAGTCAGTCTGCGACCATCTCCAACGACCCGCCGAGGTCATATCCGCAACTAGTTGCAGCGTACGGATTTCTGCCTAATCTGTTTCGGGCACAGATTGCCATACCACGTGCGATTGAGGCCGAGCAGGGGCTCATCGATACAGTTGTTGTTCGCCAAGGCAGGCTGAGCAGGGATCAGAAGGACGCGATTCTTAACGGTGTGGCGACCGTCCGGAGGAGCTACTATTGCCGGGCCCTGTTCGGACATTCCAGTACCGCCGTGCCCGACCGCAACTCTGCACTCTTCGACTTCTCCCTCAAACTTGCAAAACATGGCCCTTGGGTCTCGGAGCGCGACGTTCTGACACTCAAGAATTCCGGGTTCGACGAAAGGGCTATTCTGGAGGCGATCGTCACGACCGGTGTGGGTCTAATGCTTTGCACTCTCGCGGATGCGCTACGCCCGCGGCTTGACGCAGAATTGAGATCGCAAGCTCCCGGCGAACTTTTGAATGTGCCCGAACCACTCGATTGGCCGAAAACACCAGGTCCGCATCTCGGCTTACCCTCGGATTCAGACGCTGATTCTCGCGCCTACGACGTACTTCGCGAACAGTTCGGCTTTGTGCCTAACCTTTACCGGCTTCAGAGCATGGTTCCAGAATTGTTGGACGCAGAAGTGCGATTGCTCGAATCTGCTCTTTTTTCCGAAGACGGGTTGAATCGTGTTCAAAAGGAGTACGTTCTCTTGGCCATTTCGGCCTCCAACCTGAACACGTACTGCGCGGCCCTACATAGTCAGGTATTGAACATACTGGGAATTTCACTAGAGGAGTGCGACCGGATCGTCGAAGATCACCGCAACAGCGCTATTTCGGAGACGGATCAGGTCTTGCTGGACGAAAGCCGGAAACTCGCAAGTCTACCAGGGCGGACGAACCGACGGTTTGAGAACGAGCGGCTCCGCACGCAAGGCTTTACGGAGCTCCAGATCGTCGAGGCGGTCGTGGTGTCGGGTTTGGCCAACTTCCTCAATACCGTGCAGGCAGGCGTCGGCGCCATGCCCGATTTCCCGCCACGGAGAGTCTTCGGCCCAAAAGATTTGTATCCTTTCTCCGACAAGTCCCGTCCTACCTCCGATGTCATTGTTCCCGATGATCCCGATGCGGCACTCGTGGCGCGAGTCCAGCAAGGCGACATCGACGTGTTTGAGGAGTTGGTGCGACGGCACTCTCGGCGGGTCTTCGGAGCTTTGGCAGGGCTCGTGGGAAACATTGACGATGCCCGCGACGCGACACAGGAAGTGTTCTTGAAAGCGTTTGAAAATATAGGTCGTTTCCAGGGACGATCTAAGTTCTCGACTTGGCTGACCAGCATTGCCATCAATACTGGGACCGAGCTTCTACGGCAGCGCAAGCCCTCTGAATCCCTGGCAGAGATGGAAGACGATGAGGGATTTCGCCCGAGACAGGTCCAGAGGTGGGAGGACAACCCGGAGCAGATGTGTTCCGCTTCGCAAGTCAATGACCTGGTTCGGGAAGCAGTCCTGCGCCTTCCGGAGAAATACCGCGTTGCCGTGCTTTTGCGTGATATAAACCAGCTTTCGACAGAAGAGGCCGCAGCAGCGCTGGAATTGAGCATTCCTGCTCTAAAAGCTCGGGTTTTACGGGGAAGATTAATGCTTCGAGAGAGTCTCGCCCCCCACTTTATTCGCCAGGACAAAACTGATGCTTAGCTGCGCTGACTTCCTGGCCGAATTCGGGGACTACATCGACGACACCGCCAGTTCGGACCTCCGAGCCCATCTTGAGGAGCACCTGCGGGAGTGCAAGACCTGCCGGGTGATCGTTGACAGCACTCGAAAGACTATCGAGTTTGTTACCGAAAGCGGTTGCTTTACGCTGCCAGCCGAGGCGGTCGACCCCATCGTGAGTACCGTAATGTCCCGCATCCGCCAGAGAACGACCTGAACCGACCGAGCCAAACGTGCCCACCCTCAAATTTCGTGCATCCTTATGGTCCAGCCCCCGTCTTACCTTCGACTGATAGAGCAAGAAGGAGTCGCGTGACTGTCTCTGAACACGATCAGGAACGCTTGCAAGCCCTCGAATCGGAACTGAGCAACACGAAGGCCGAACTGGCCCGGGTTGCCAGGGAGCAGGCCCTTGCGGCCGAGTCCCTTCGTGCCAGCGAGGAGCTTAAGAGCCGGCTCATCGCATGCAGCCGGGACTGCATCAAGATTCTCGACCTTGAAGGCCGCCTGTTATTCATGAACGAGGGCGGCATGCAGGTGCTGGAGATCTGTGACATCAGCCCCTTTTTGGACAGTTGCTGGGTGGAGTTCTGGGAGGGCGCAGATCGTGAAGCGGCCCAGGCGGCATTGCGAGCGGCACAGGGCGGAGGCATCGGCCGATTTGTCGGTTATTTCGAAACAAGGACCTCGCGACAACCGAGATGGTGGGATGTTGTAGTCAGTCCCATCTACGACGCAGATGGAAAGCCAGAACGGCTGCTGGCGCTGTCACGCGACGTGACCGAGCACAAGAAGAACGAGATTGCCTTGTGTGAGGCCATTCATTTTAATCGGGAGATCATTGAGGGAGCGGCGGAAGGGATTATCGTTTATGACTCCGAACTGCGCTACCAACTCTTCAATCCCTTCATGGAGCGGCTGACCGGCAAGCGCTCGCAGGAAGTACTCGGAAGAATCGCGACCGAAGTGTTCCCCAGGCTAGGTCCGAGCGGCATAGAAACGGCCTTGAAGCGTGCGCTGCAAGGAGAAGTGGTACAGGTAGCCGACGCTTTGGTGCCCAAGCATTCTGCGGACGGGCGCGATCTGTGGGAATCTTGTACCTTTGCTCCCCATTGCGACGCTCAAGGCAAGGTGATCGGTGTAATTGGTCTGGTCCGCGACGTCACTGAGAGGCATCTTGCGGAAGAGACTTTCCGCTCCATCGTCGTCGGGACGGCTTCTGCAACCGGAAACGATTTCTTTCCTTCGCTTGTGCGCCATCTGGCTACCGCACTGCGCGTTCGCTACGCATTCATTACCGACTGTGACGATCAAAAACGTGCAAAAGCGTTGGCCTTCTGGAACGGCGACCAGTTCGGAGAGAAGTTTGAGTTCGACATTGCCGACACACCCTGCATGAAAGTGCTGAACGGCGAAACATGTCACTACAAAGAAGGGCTCCAGAGTTTGTTTCCGCTCGACAAGGGTCTAGCCGACTGGGAAGCAGAGAGCTACTTGGGCGTTCCGATGCTCGACCGCGAGGGACGAGTCATTGGCCACATCGCAATTCTTGACGACAAGCCGATGGATCGTGACCCGCGCGCAATCGATCTGGTCAAGATCTTTGCCGCCAGAGCGGCAGCTGAATTGAAACGCCAGCGGGCTGAGGCAGAACTGCAAAGTGCTCTTCAACAGGTCCAAACCCTGCAAAAGAAACTCGAAGCCGAGAACGTCTATCTGCAGGAAGAAATTAGCAAGGAACATAACTTCGAAGAGATCGTAGGGAACAGCCGCGCTATCGTGGAGGTATTGGACCGAGTCGAAACCGTGGCGCCCACAGACTCCACGGTACTGATCACGGGAGAAACCGGCTGCGGTAAGGAGTTGATCGCACGTGCGATCCACAGCCACGGATCGCGCAAGCATCGCCCGCTGGTGAAACTGAATTGTGGCGCAATCCCAACTGGACTGGTCGAAAGTGAACTGTTTGGACACATGAAAGGCGCATTCACCGGCGCGCTGGAACGTAGAACCGGCAGGTTTGAACTCGCGGACGGTGGGACTCTTTTTCTTGATGAAGTCAGCGAACTTCCTCCTGACACGCAAGTGAAGTTGCTGAGAGTTCTCCAAGAACACGAGTTTGAGCCACTAGGCAGCAGCCGCACGATAAAAGTCAACGTGCGCATCATTGCGGCCAGCAATCGTGATCTTGAGAAAGCCGTGCAGGAGGGCCGGTTCCGGGCCGATCTCTTCTATCGCCTCAACGTCCTCCCGATTGTTTTGCCGCCGCTGCGTCAAAGGCGCGCCGATATACCGCTGCTTACGGCGTTCTTTGTGGAGAGGTTTGCCAGGCAGTTTGGCAAACAAATCACCGGCATCGCGCAAGACACGATGGACCTTCTGACTCGCTACGATTGGCCAGGAAACATTCGTGAATTGCAGAACGTTATCGAGCGCGCCGTAGTATTGTCACGTGGGCCGATCTTGAAGCTAGGCGCCGACCTACTACCCGCGGGTAGCGCGGGAATGGCGTCAACGGATGAAGTTGCAGGCTTGGGCTTGGACAATCACCAATCGCATGACCTGATCGGCGATCCTTCTTCCTTGGAGCAAGTGGAAAGGCGGCACATCCAGAGTGTTCTGCAAAAAACCGACTGGGTGATTGAAGGCGAACGCGGAGCCGCGAAGATTCTTGATCTGCATCCCAACACACTGCGCAGCCGCATGAAGAAACTCGGAATCGAGCGTGCGTCGTTGAATCCTGCTCTGCCGGCCACGAAATCCCGTAGCCACGAAGTTATAACGAACTGACCCACGAACCTTCGTGGCTCCCTCCGAAAGCAATTTCCTCAGCAATTCTCTAAGGCACTCAAAATCATCAGCATAGCTCTTTTCTGGACGCGCCTCATGAATGGCACGACTCCTGCTTTAGCAAAGGTGCGTTCGGAAGGAAACCAACGGTGCTCAAGATTTCAATTATCAACGACTCAGAGCAAGCCATCGAGTTCCAGCTGGAAGGCAAGCTCGTAGGCCCTTGGGTCGAAGAGTTACGAAAGCTCAGCGACCAAGCCCTCTCCCTCCAGAAGAACGTGAGCCTCGATCTCGAAAGAGTGTGGTTCGTCGATTCGCGCGGAGTCACTCTGCTGCGCGATCTCGCAAAAAGGCAAGTGTCCGAACTCAACTGCTCTCAGTTTGTGAGCCAGCAACTGAAGGAGGCGACCCAATGATGACCGCAAGCACAGAAACGATCCTGCTATCTGGAAGCGATCGAGTTCGCCCGGAGATGGGCACGAGGTCTCCGGCAAGTGTCCAGATGACGTCGGCGGAGGTGACTCTCATCGAGCGGGTGCAGAACGGCGACTCCGATGCCTTCTTTGACCTGGTACGCCCCTATGAGCGCGCCGTGTTTCTGGCCGCGCTGTCCCTAGTTAAGAATGATTCGGACGCAGAGGATGTTGCCCAGGAGGCGATCCTGAAGGCTTTCAAAAACCTTGCACGCTTCCGTCAGGAAGCGAAATTCAGCACCTGGCTGATCCAGATTGCGATCAATGAAGCGAAGATGAAGCTGCGGAAAGACCGCCGGCACCTTTATGAGTCGATCGAAGAAGGACGGCTCGGAGACGACGGCGACTACACCCCCAAAGATTTTGCAGACTGGCGAGAAATACCGTCCGAGGCGTTGGAACAGAAAGAGCTTCGTAAGGCGCTCACCAAGGCCCTGGATTCTCTTCCTGAGAAATACCGCACTGTACTGATCTTGCGGGATGTGCAGCATCTCAGCATTACGGAGACTGCACAGGTGCTCGGCCTGTCAGAAGCAAACGTGAAGACCAGACTATCTCGTGCCCGCCTGCAGATGCGTGACGCGTTGGCGCCCGGCTTCGATGGAGCGTGGAGTCGAGGAAGAACCTACGAGAAGGTCCGGCCCTTCTGACGTATAACGCCTTGAACCCGAACTTGCCTACAGCGCTGTTGCGCGACTGGGGATCGCTAAGAGCCTCGCGTCCCATCCCGCGACGTGAGCCTTTCTGAACAGACCCAACGTTGCCGATAAGACAGTCGTCTACTCGGAGACGCAAATCCAGAATCCCGACTCGATTTCAAAAAGGGGGCTTATCGCCGGAATAGACGGACACAATGCTTGGCAGTCCCGTGCCGTATCACCTACGAACCTAGGATCATGAATTCTCCTCACCGAAAGGAACTCAACACTATGAAATACAAATACGCAGACATTGACGGCCTGAAGGTGTTCTACCGTGAAGCGGGCGACCCCAGGAATCCCGCGATGGTTCTCCTCCATGGATTCCCATCGTCCTCCCACATGTACCGCAACCTGATGGCGGAGTTGGCGGACAAGTTCTACTTGATAGCGCCGGACTACCCGGGTTTCGGAAACACCGACGCACCTTCTCCCACGCAGTTCTCCTACACGTTCGACAAGTTGTCCGAAGTGGTGGAAAAGCTGCTGGTATCCGTCGGCGTTAACAAGTTCACGCTATTTATTCAGGACTACGGTTCCCCCGTGGGATTCAGAATCGCGCTGCGCCATCCGGATTGGATTGAAGGCATCGTCTCGCAGAACGGCAATGCTTACGAGGAAGGCTTTACCGGCGTGTGGGACGCGCTGCGAACCGCACTCTGGAAAAACCGCACGCCAGAGACTGAGGCACCGCTGGCGAATTTCTTCACTCCGGATGGTGTGAAGTGGATCTACAGTGAAGGCACGCGCAACCCGGAAACAATCAGCCCGGACAACTGGAGCACAGATCTGTTCTTCCTAAGTCGACCGGACAATCACCGTATTCAGGTCGACCTCTTCTACGACTACCGGACGAATGTCGCTCAGTATCCGCGCTGGCACGAGTATCTGCGCAAATACCAGCCACCAACGCTGCTGGTATGGGGCGCAAACGATCCGATCTTCACCCAGGCGGGTGGTCTGGCTTTCCAGCGCGACGTCAAAGATGCAGAGATGCACATGCTCGACACGGGCCACTTCGCTCTGGAGGATCACTGCGACGAGATCGCGGTGTTCGTGCGATCTTTCTACGACCGCAAGGTGCGTGGGAAGAAGGCTGCCTGAGTGTGTTGAAATGAATGCGGCTCGCAGCACGGTTTCGATCGTCGCGAGCCGCATCGGTCGCGTGACAGACAATGGTGATCCAAGAAATCTGGCGGTATCCGGTTAAGTCGATGGCGGGGGAGTTATTGAAGACCGCCGATATAACTGAGCACGGCATATCGGGTGACCGGATAATTCAAGTCCGGAACGCCAGCGGCCGAATCTTCACGGCGCGAACCAGGCCCGGGCTGCTTCGGCGTCGAGCTATGCTGGACGAGAATGGCGACGTGCTTGTGGACGAACGCCCCTGGAACACAGAGCAGGTCGCTCGCGTTGTTGAGGACGCGGCAGGCCAGGGGGCTCGCCTCGTCCGAAGCGACGCAGAAGACCGCTTCGATGTCCTTCCTCTCTTGGTCACGACGGATGGAATGTTTGCTGCGGTGGGTTACGACCGCCGGCGTTTTCGCCCCAACCTGGTAATCGGTGGCGTGGCTGGGCTCTCGGAACGCCAATGGGAGAGAGCACAGCTGCGAATTGGTGAGGTCGTTATTGGCATGCACGATCTTCGCAGTCGCTGCATCATGACGACTTTCGATCCTGACACCGGCAAACAAGACCTGAGCGTGCTTCGGCGCGTGCAGAAGGAATTCGATGGTGTACTAGGGCTGAACAGTTACGTCGTGACTCCGGGCCGAATCGCAGTCGGCGACCCGGTAAAAGTGGCCCTCCCGTCATGAGAACGTTCAGCCGTCGATGATGGCAGTAACGGCGAGAGTTCAACGCGAGCGGCCAACGATTTCGCATTTTCTGGTTTTAGTATAGTCAGCAGATGCGAGTCTGCGGCAGCTCTAGCACCGACAAAGTTGTTGGGCACCAGATGCCGCGCGGGATAACTGCGGTAGGCGTTTTCTTGTTCTTCGGCGCAACCATGGCTTCGTTTGCCGGGGCGACATTGACTTGGCCCGGCACATCCCTCGATAGGCTGTGGGCTCTCAATCCCGCAGCTCACAAACAGCTTGCAACTTTTGGCAAACCAGCGGGGGTTCTCTTCTTGCTACTTGCCGCAACTTTGGCGGTGGCAGGGACGGGCTGGTTCAAACAGCGCCTGTGGGGGTGGAGATTGGCTGTGGCAGTTATCGCGACCCAGGTTCTGGGTGATCTGGTCAACTTCTTCAGCGGTGATTATTGGCGAGGCGGTGTTGGCTTCAGCATTGCGAGCGCGCTGTTGTTTTATCTCTTACGTCCGGCGGTGAGAGCAGTTTTCAATGGAGCCATTCTGCGATGACAGCGATCTCCGGAGTGGAATTCCTGATCTGGCTTCTGATTGCTGCGTCGGCCATCGCGGTACTGACGAAGTATCTGCGAATTCCATATACGGTCGCTCTGGTTCTTGGTGGATTGTTCCTGAGCTTGCTTCATTTGCCGTTGTTGTCTCCGCTGCAACCGAATCAGCGTCCGAACTGGCTGACACCCGATCTGATTTTGATTCTATTTCTCCCTGCCCTAGTGTTCGAGGGCAGCCTCAAGATTGATGTGCGAGAGCTTCTGCGTGACGCTGCGCCACTTTTGGTCTTGGCCAACGTCGGCGTTCTGCTGGCAACGGTGGTGACGGGGTATCTAGTGCACTGGGCGATTGGTTTGCCGATTCTGATTGCGCTACTCTTCGGGGCCATCATTTCTGCAACCGATCCCATTTCCGTGCTTGCCATCTTCAAAGATCTCAAAATGGACAAGCGGCTTTCAGTCATCATTGAAGGCGAGAGCCTCTTGAATGATGGGACGGCAGTGGTCCTCTTCCAGATCCTCCTTGCAGGTGTCGTTGCGGGCGGCCTGAGCGCGGGAAAAGGAATCGGGCAGTTTCTCTTGGCGGTCGGAGGAGGAGCGGTTCTCGGGTTTGCGTTGGGGTACGCGGCCACCAAGATCACGCAAACAATTGACGATCCTCAAATCGAGATCACGCTTACCACCATCGTCGCCTACGGCAGTTATCTGCTCGCCAACCATCTGCATCTGTCGGGGGTGATCGCGACCGCATCGGCGGGATTGATGGTCGGCAATTTTGGCGCGAAGAGAGGAATGAGCGCACAAACCAGAACCGCATTGGAATCCTTTTGGGAATACATCGCTTTTGTCATGAACTCGCTGGTGTTTTTGCTCATCGGCCTGGAAGTCCATATCGATGCCCTGGCTCATGCTTGGCGCCCTGTACTTTTCGCAATTGCGGCCGTACTGATCGGCCGATCCCTCTCCGTCTATTCTCTAGTCCCGGTGGCAAACTTCTTTGCGGAGAAGATTCCTCTTCGCTGGCAACATGTGGTCGTGTGGGGTGGTTTGCGCGGTGCGCTGGCTCTCGCGTTAGCGCTCAGCCTCAACGACGCATTCCCCTACCGAAATCAAATATTGGACTTGACCTTTGGAGTTGTCGTGTTTTCTATCCTGACGCAGGGCCTGACAATGAAGCCCTTGCTCAGGCTCCTGGGCCTTGCGGACGGCCGAGTCTAGGCCACCTCTCAGGATTCTGGTGGTTTCTTCGAACCGGGAGAACTGTTCTCGCAACACACTTGGATCGTTGCCGAATCCTCCGATACAATGACTGTCACACTCAATGATTTCTAGCCGCATTGGACATGAACTCGCTGTACTGGCGGTTCTAAGCGTACTGACGATGTGTTTCTTTCCTGGCGTACAGGGTCCATATTCTGTGACGCACGGACCGGCTACTGCCTTTCAGGCAGCGCGAGCGGCAGCTCGTGTTCGGAGTGCCATCGTACAAGGCGCTCAGAGTTCTTTGGGAAGTTGGCTGATTATGCCGGTGGTGTTTCTGTCTCGGCTCACACTCCCCGATGCAGAATTCCTGTCGGTTAGGTTGCCACAGTGCAGCACAATACTCCGTTGCTGATTCTCCTCACATTGTCGCTTTAGAGCCCATTAATCCTTATCACAGTCGCCGGACGTATTCTTCGCTCTGGTTAGGCACATCCTTGTCGGTTCCAGGGAGGTTGACCTGCAAGTTTCCCCTCTCCGGCGAGTTCAATTTTCTTTAGAGTGGGTGAATGAAAGTGACGATCTTCCGGCTCGCAAAGGCAATCCGAGAGGTATGCGTCTGATGGGACATTCTCCAGAGATGAGTGAAAGCGGCGAAACGAGCGGGAGTTGGTGGAAGACTCCGCTCTTGCATCGGGTCGCAAGACTGAAGGAACGTGAGGATCAAGTGTTCCTCATCCTGGCGCTGGTGATCGGCGCTCTGACTGGGCTCGCGGTCGTCGCTTTCATCCTCCTCACAGAACGCATGGGGATGCGCCTGTATCCGGTTGGCGGTGCTCCCTGGCGACGCCTGTTGTTTCCGGTCGTGGGCTCGCTGGGAATCGGCTATCTGCTGTTTCGTTATTTTCCCCACGCACGAGGCAGCGGAGTACCGCAGACCAAGGCCGCGCTGTTTGCGCGCGAAGGCCGGATCACGCTGCGCACTGTGCTTGGAAAGTTCTTTTGCACATCGGCAACTCTCGCCAGTGGAATCCCGCTTGGACGCGAAGGGCCTTCCGTTCAAGTCGGTGCCGGCATTGCATCAGTGCTCGGACGCTTCTTGGGATTACGTCCCGAAAAAGTAAAGGCGCTTCTGCCGGTCGGAGCGGCAGCAGCAATTGCTGCTGCGTTCAACACACCTCTGGCGGCAGTACTGTTTTCGCTTGAGGAGATTGTGGGAGACCTCCATGCGCCCGTACTTGGCTCAGTGGTGCTTGCCTCCGCTACTTCTTGGGTAGTGCTCCGTCTCCTGCTCGGCAACAACCCACTGTTTAAAGTCCCGCAATACCAATTGGTCTACCCACTGGAATTTGCGATCTACGCGCTACTCGGGATTGCTGGCGGACT
>Ga0137362_10002484_pt1 | contig 11991 bp, 9 predicted proteins | sample MadtaG_2_FD_104801 | JGI IMG/M metagenome (GOLD analysis project Ga0137362, IMG submission 104801) | Vadose zone soil microbial communities from Angelo Coast Range Reserve, California, USA - Mad1_100_16 metaG | ecosystem: Environmental > Terrestrial > Soil > Vadose zone | place: USA: California... | reverse complement strand
GATGGCATCCATCACTGGCATAAGCTCCGTATATCCAAAAATCGAACTTTCGCGTTGTGCACCCCTGCATGCATGCATGCCCTGTAGTGTAACTGTATCAATCGTGATGTGGCGCTCCGAATCTGGGCCGTAGAGCACAACTGAACAAAAAGCTCTAAGATTGGTATGTATGTATGATCGAGAGAGGACCACAGTTGGATCCGATCGATCCGGCTTGTTGTTGCCTCAACGTCGAAACCCTCAACGTCGAAACGTATGCATGGATGATGGGTTTCTACTCTACAGTAGCCACCCTCGGAACAGAACGGTACTGAACGCGCGTACCGTATGTCTTGCCTTGCGTATTCGGTACGTCGACTCGGCACGGTAACGTATCTTGAAGCCGTAAATGCCGTTCACATCACGTCAATCTTACTGCACAACGTCTCTCGGCAGATAGCCCTGGTATCCTCAACTCATCGACTCCCAGCCCAGCCATGGCAACTCATCAAACACTCACACCACTTGCACAACCCATTAACCCAGGCAAGCTGGTTGTTTCAGTCAAATTAATTGGTTCTTTTTTAGGCTCTCGGGCCACCAGTTCCGTTGAATTGCCCCGTATGTATACAGCTACAGCCCGATTTTGCCCAAAAGATTCCTCCATGGAAGGGTACTGTAGATAAGGTAACTTGGAATTAAACTTGATCAGAATCCATACGGACGACATAAGATCATTTCAAAAAGTCGGTCCGCCGCTAGAGAACGAGAGAGAGGCGGAAATCCCGAATCACCGAACCGTAGGGGCAAAGCGGAATCAGATAGGGGATGAAATGACTACTGTTTACCGTATTTTACCGTATGATGCCGAGGGTTGGGGTTGATTCCCTCGGAGTGGAGAGTGGGTCAGACCTCCTTTTGTCAAGATGTCAGAAATGTAAGAACTCTGCAGGCAGCGCCCTCCCCCCCACGGACCGACCGAGAGCTCAGATTTGCTCGCCCAGATTGGGCCCAGTGCCGATTCAGAAGCGGGGTTTGGGGGACTTTGACTTGACCGCTCGATTCACGAAAATTACAGATGTTTGGTATTGGAAAGTGCCAGTGTGATTGAAGCGCCTCGACTGACTGACTACATTAAGAGGAATCCTTGTCTCTGCGCCAAATTACAGCTGCCAGGGGCTGGGTGGTCACGATACCGCCGAAAAATTTGTGATAAGCATGATACCATATCGTATCATTCATCATTCATCATGGCCATTTTAGAGGAACAATGTGCGCCTGTCTGGATTCCGTGTGCCACCCGGACGAGCCAGGACACTTACATTTGACAGTAAGACAAAGTCAAATGTAAGTTACACCGGCGACGTGCGCGTCGCTGTCGGCAGTCGCTGTCTGCCGACGGCCGATTGACGAATGTAGAAATGAAATGCGGCTTTGAAAGCGCCCACGGCAGCTAGTAGTAAGCGCTAGTAAGCAGTCGGATGGTATTTGTCAGATCGCTGAAATCGCGGGGGGGCCACAGCTGAACACTACTCACCAGCTTGACGTCAGTCGAACAATGACACATCAGTATTAGTATTGAGAAACCGAGTGAAAAGATGAGCCAGCGACGTCGAAATCATCCCGATGCCAGATCGCCTCTGCGACTTAAATCGGCTTATAAGCCCGAAGCAGCCCTCCTACCCTGACCTGACATAATATCGGGGGATCCAGTCGATGGCCGGGTATGACAGTTGAACGTAAGGGGGCCATGCTCAATACCACCAGCAACCCATAACATTAAAGTCCTTTTTTCTCATACTAATATACGTGCTCAGTCGACCGGAGACATTCTTATTATCAAGGAATATAAATCCTGGAGAATCCTTCCACTCTGTATAAGTCGTCAATTCTATGGCGTACAAAAAGATACAGGTTACGAAGAGGTACTCACTGTTGACGACAACACGGGCATGTATGCTTTGATGCCGAATGACGAGATGCGAGATTTTGTCGGCAATCATCGCAGAGTGCTAGACACCTAAGACGCAACATCGCCCAGTGAGCTAAAACCATGCACTGGGAGAGTGAGACTCACCGGCAGGGCCAGCAGATAATCTGCCGTTCTTCAGCAGTACATATGACGCAATTCCTGCGGGATTCGTTGGATGGTGAACCCGACTGGTTCGCGACACCTCTCCTGCTATCTATGAACGCCTCCCATGCCGTTCGCTCCGCGTCTTCTTGGCCCGAGACTATATTTTTGTATCTTCGGCGCGTCAACGGCGACGACGATATATCCGTCATATGAGCAATTAAAACAGATGCGCTTGTAGATGATGAACTAGCAACCGAATTAAACAGCCCCAAGGTGTCATCCTCCTCGTCTGGCGTGTCGTCATCGTCGTCACCGTCGTCGTGTGGAGGGAGTGAGCTCTTTGGGGGAGAAAAGTCATCATCATCGTCACTGAGCACCTCGCCGGAGAGGAACCGCTCGTATATATCACGTTGGTCGGGAGTAGACGGCTTGGTCTCGCCTTCGTTACGGGCATCGAGTGGCTGTGGCTGAGCATCAAGATTCTGGGTCTGTGTACCAGCGGCCCTCTGTGGTCGAGAGAAAGCGGGGTGGCCACGCAAAAGACGTCCCACTATCCGCCAAACTGCAATTCCGAATCTGGCACTCGCGGAACCAAATCTCCGGAACTCGTTGAACCATGTCGCATCGACCATTGTGTCGCCGTGAGCGGAAGAACCGACCCTGACGCGCCTGATTTCATTTGAAAAACCGTCCTTTCGTGTGCGTCGACCTCCTTGGTATTCCATCGCGTGCGTAATGCTTGATACACCGAAACGATTCATCTCGGCTTCACCATATTGCACTTGACGCTTCAGGGTCTCTCCGTGGTTGGTGAGAGCGATGCCGCTCACTTCGTTACCGAGTCCAGCTACGCTCGTTGCATCCAAACTGGCGATACCGAGACGGAATAGTACGATGGAAAAATCTTCGTCCCATTTCGGCATGAGCGATGCGCTGTGTCCAATGCAAAGGCGAGTTATGGACCCTTCTAATAGCAGCTGCGTGAGGAAGTTGAGGGAAAATGCGACTATAATCACGAGAACGAGCAATGATTCGAAAATGCAAGACGCGTAGTTAAGTAAGGGATATGAAGATGGCGAAGACCAAAGGACCCGGTGGAAATGAGCGAGGGTCAACACCGAGCAGATGGTTGTCGGGATTAGTCGTTGATTTGACCAGCTCTGCTTGGCCCCAATGAAGTGAATCATGGAAAGCTAGGACAATGTCAATCACATTGCATCACTCATGGTGCTCTCTTACCTGGAACAAGGGAACATAAACAGTAAAAATAACGTTCACATCTGGGCGGGAGGGCAGACCCTCTGGTTTAACTAGATGAGTCAAAGGCGAAGAGTAGAAGTGCAGCATGAAGGAATAGCCAAACTGCGCACAACGTCATGAAAGGGCGGGATATGGACATGATCTAAAGGAACGTACCAGGTTGAATGGTGAAGTAGAAGTGGTTCCTACACCTTCCAGGCCTTTTGTCAGTGCACCGACACATAATGCCCCACAAATGGCCCGAAACGTAAACCAGCATATCTCATCCATTTCCTTGTGAGCCACCCAGTCGTCCAGTTGCCTACATGGCTTCCACGAGGGAGGAAAGTAGTCGGAGGCTTGCAAGAGCAAGATTGTCCAAATGAGAAGAGCCTTGAGGATATAGTACATAGTTGGTAACCTAAGGATTACCCTGGAGTAGGTAGACGACAGATCTATCGGGAAAACTGAGGGAAGAACCGGATGAAGAAGAGCCCAACGGTTGCGCATGCGAGGGCTGGAACGAGTATGACGTTGTGGTGGACGTCGACTTGGAACGACAATGTTCTGGATGCGGTTCAAAAGTAGGGCCTGTGTTTATGTCGAGGTAAGGGGTGGAAGGGGTATCCACGAACTGGTCTTACCATGGCAAAGAGAGAGATGGCGTATCCAGACGCAAAGAAAGACCAAGGGCCAAGAGAATGTTGAAAGGTGGAAGGTGGCGGACTCGCCATATATCCCATGGGTGAGCCATCTTCCGTGTTGTAAATCATAGAAGATGAAATAACCTGATTGGGCCCTTCTTCTCTGTCCAACAATCTGTCCAACGACAGGAGACGAGTGAGGCCGCGGAATGGTGCAACGAGGAGGAATTTGAGCATGTTTCTCATGGCAGATGGCAGAGCGCCATTGTGGAACTTGAGGGGACACGGACCCGGATGTCATTGCGGCTTAACCGACTCCGCTCCGCTCCGGGCGCTAATGCCTTTCCCCCTCCGCCTCCACAGACACTCTTATGTTGCAAACTGCCCGGGTCGTCTCTCTGGTATAACGCGGTATCCAGCCAGCCAGGATTTTGCTTCCTCGTTGGCGCAATCTCAACCGTCCTTCGCCGTCTCGTCCGAGAACGTGCACATTTTATCACATCCCGCCGATTTCTACACACGATTGACCGCAAGTCGTCAATAGATCTGGCTTTTATCTTCGTAACCATCATATTTAGGACTTGATACGAGGCGCTGAGAGACGGATATTTATCTCATCTCTTTACATTGGATCGACAGAGACGTCATTGGTGAGCGGGTCAGATTGGAAACTGCTAACTGCTAGGACTCAAAACTCGGTCAGATAGAAACCATACGTGACACGTTACGCTGCAAAGAATCCCTTCACGTCTACCTACAGCTAGATTATAATAGGTCCACGAGGCCTGGATCGTCCTCGACTGTTGCTCTCCTTGCACCTCTGCTCAAGGAATTTCCGGACAGATGCCACGTTTCGCTCTTTCGTAGTCCGAAGCTTAAGGGTGTGCTTTCCAACCTTATTCCTCCACGTTTCAACGAAGGTTTCGGGACTTGGCATGCCAAGATTTATGGCGCCGACGACACAGTCATGATCAGCGGGTGGGTAACCATTTATTTTGCAAATCTGGACCTATCTATTGATGCTTGCTGCTATGCAGTGCAAACTTGAACGAGTCTTATTTCACAGACCGGCAAGACCGCTATTTGTTGTTCTCTTCGGCCCCAGGATTATCAAACTACTGTTTTGATTTTCTGAAGACTGCGTCATCTTTCTCGTACAAGCTACTTCCTTCGTCATCACCCGACGATATCGGGTCGCATCCTATACCTCACTGGCCACATCCATCCATTCACCCACACCACATCGAACCGCAAGCAAAGCTCTCTCTTTCCAACTTGCAGCGCCAATATAATGCAAAAAATGGCAACATAGAAGAGCAGCTTCAGAGAGAAAACTCTGTGGTGATATTTCCTGTAATTCAGGCAGGGCAATTCCATATTCGAGAGGAGGAGGAATGTTTGCGGCAGCTTTTCCATCACCTGGACCCCGCACATTCTCGAGATACGACACCCGATTTCCACCCATTGTTGAACTTGACTAGCGGCTATTTCGGATTGTCCAAGTTGTACAAGGATCTTATCCTCGGCTCACATATTTCCACCCGTATCATCTGTGCAAGTCCCGAAGTGCGTTTTTCTCTCCTATCCGAGACAACCAGTAGCCCACTACCGTTATTTTCAGGCGAATGGATTCTACGGTTCTAAGGGAATATCTAGTCGTCTACCGGAGGGTTACACGTGGCTCGAGCAGAGATTCATGACAGCCGTGCGTGTTTCTCAACCTCAAAACCCTCGGTCCGTTCCTGGATCTGTGGAGCTCAAGGAGTGGAACAGGCAGGGCTGGACGTATCATGCAAAGGGTGCGCCCACCGCTTTCCCCCATGAGTTGAAGCTAACTGTGGCCTGGTTCATTAATTGTAGGGATTTGGCTTTCACCAAATCCCGAGTCTCTGCCCGTCCTCACCCTCTTTGGTTCAACAAACCTCAACTCGCGCTCGGCACACCTAGACACCGAATTGTCCTTTGTAATGCTCGCAAACTCTGATACTGTTCAGGAGAAGCTTCAGCTTGAACTCCAAGGGCTGCAGAACTTTGCAGAAAAGTGGAAAGGAGACAGGAGAAATGTGCGACCCTTTACAAAACTTCTAGTTCGGCTTTTGAGCGGATACCTGTGAGATCAGTTGTTTGATACCCTTATAACTTCCAGCCATTTATATTTATCTTTACTCCTTGAGCTGCACGCTATTGCATGTTACTCCTCGTATCGCACCACTTAGGTTTACCACCCCTCATTTTTACAGTTAAGTTAATTCACAGTACTCGCGGCTAATTGCAAACTACGAGGACTTATGTTGAGGGTAGTGGATATCGTCTATGTACCCCGCCGAATAGATCTATTCGAATTTGGGCCTCAATCGCATGTCAGCCAAAACTTGGACATGTATGCGTCACTCGTTCAATCTTGTTCAGTGTGGTTGACATCTGAAGGGGTCCCAAGTGTCTTCAATTTCGGGGTTCCATTAGAGCTTTCAATAAGCCCTTCGCTCGACTGCGCGACTGCTTGTGTAGGTATCGGCGGTGTGATATATTCGAATTTTCGGGAGTCGAGGGTGAATGTGATGGGTCCCTATACCCCCCCACAGCTAATCAGAATCGCGTAAAGTGAAAGTATTGCACGAACTGGATGTCACCTCATTAGTCAAGCTAACGTTCATCATGGCCCCGAATTTCCCATCTGTTAGACAACTTTTGAGCCTTTTCCTTGTCCCCGCCCAGTGAGTCATTTACCCTTAATCTTCTCCGGAGAGTATTGGGTGCCCATGAACTGTAGAAAGGAGGCATACATGGCCCGTGATTGATCTGCCGACTTCCGTCTCATGGTGAGTGAAAGATAGACTACTGTGAGTCAGTGAAGAAGAGAGAGAGGCGAACCATTGCACGGTGGAAGTCTGGTTTGTTGCCCTTGGAAGTGTTTGCCATGAGGGTGAATTGGGATACGCAAAGGATTTCGCCTTGTACGTCTTTGACGTTTGCTTTCCACATGTCACCGGCCGGGTTGGAGAACACCTTCAGAGATAATCTGCATGCTCAGCAGCCGAGTAATTTCGACGGAGTGGGAAAAACTCACATTTTCTTCGCGAGTGTCTCGACATCAGAGACATTATCATCTGTTTATGACCAATTTTTTATTCTCACTTCATGGCGCAGCATATGTTGGTGCTGGAATGGCATTTACCAGCGCCGATGCCCACGAGCACCATCAGACCACGAGAGATTTGGGACACGATTTCGCTGTTCACTGGAATGAGTGTTGTCAACGAGAGTACAGTAGACGACGTTCGGAGAGAAAAAACCTGTGACAGATGCAGAGAGCACGCGTTGGACTACTGCCCGCATCCTTTTCTCGTTGGCTTCAAAGATGGGATGGGGGTTGCAGTGTATACCGGCGTGACTACGCCAATGGGGCATGTCATCTAATATGTCATCTTATCTTTCACGCCGTGTTTGGTTGTTGGAAAGGATCGTGACAGAAATAATAGTGACTTCAGTTTGCTGATGTGCCTCATAGAACATATATGCGTTGAAGTTATTGCGTAGTTGGTCAGCTCTTGGCGGCCGCGCATTCTGGCGTCTTGAGCATTGCATTCAAGTTGGAACTTTTTCCTCCGAACTCGGACGACACAGTATGCCAGCACCAGACTCGGTGGTCCTAGAAACGAATCTAGGTCACATCCAACTAGAGCTCTATTGGGACCATGCTCCTCGAGTACGTTCTCCATTCCCTATTCTCGATCTAAGACTTATTTTATCGGGTTTGGATTTCCAACTCGAACTGGGCAGACCTGCGAGAACTTTGTACAACTGGCAAAGCGCGGTTACTACAATGGCGTGATATTCCATCGAATTATCGCCGTATGTCCACGATGCATCCGGGCTATCGGACTCGGACCTTTTCTTATCATTGTCTCTCAAGGATTTTATGGTTCAAGGTGGCGATCCGACTGGGACAGGTAAGGGAGGTACAAGCATATACGGCCAAAAGTTGTACGTCGCACCACCCAGTCCTGTCACGGTGCTCCTCGTACAGCTACTAACACAAAACAAACCACCTACCTCCATTCCCAATCCAGCGAAGACGAGATCCACCCAGAATTACGGTTCACAGGTGCCGGAATCCTGGCAATGGCCAACTCGGGCCCCAACACAAACGGTACGTTACGTTCCTTTTCTCACCAATGACACTAACCTCGATTGCCGACTGACAACTTTCGCTGCGCGTAATTTACTTTCTTCTAGGTTCGCAATTCTTTATGATGCTGGCTCCGACGCCATTCTTGGACAATAAACACACAATTTTCGGCCGCGTAAGCTCGGGTATGCGAGTTTTGCAGCGCCTGGGGGCCGTAGGCGTCGACGCACAGGATCGGTCTGTACATCTTTTCTTGGCATCGGAGAGTCCCTCATCTCACGACAACTGACCGTGGTCAAAACACAGGCCACGAGAAGAAGTCAAAATCTACAAAGCCCGAGCGGTTTCAGCTTAGATAGAGGTCTTCTCTATGACCGGATGATATGGTTGAGTCCCGCACTTCCAGTTCTTACTCTTCCAGCTAACGCTCTGCCAAAAAGTGCTCTGCAACACTCGTGGACAAGACGCTCTTTCTGTTCATTACGCCAAAATGTTGCTATGACATTCCCCAAACCCTGCAAGTATATTCGTATGACATGACATTCGTAAACGCGCCCTTTGCCAGTGGTAACGTCTATACTCTTAGTCTGTAAGGCACATCCATATACTACAAAGCCTTCGATACTGCTGAAATGAAGGATTATGCGACCAAATTTGCACAAAATGTGTGAGGATTTTGATGTGAATATTTGGCCTCAGGTAATCTGGTCTTGACCGATTGAACGTTAGTGTACGGAACGCGGCCGCTGTGTTGCCAGTTCAATACAACTTCTAATAGCGCCATCGAAAAGCGGGATGAGATTGTTCCATAAAGAGATGCAGAACGTATGCGGAGCTAATTACTACTATAGAAAAGTGACACAAGAAAAGGCTTTCCTTAAACATGAATCATCACCAATATAATCACAGAGGTAGAACATACCTACCCCTAAGATCCCTGGGTAAAAATGCGGGGTTTAGAGTAATATCAACTTGGAGTTTTACAACATTACAACGAGAGACAAGAGGAAGTGAGGCCCTATCGATACTCTAGCGACGTCGTACGATCGAGCTTTTGAGGCGTGGTCTAGTTGGAGTTTCGTCGTTTATCAAGAGTGGTCGAAGTCGAGGTGGTGCCGTCGACGACGACGACGGGGCTACAATGCGACCATGACCATTAGTCTGGCTTGATCCCACCTGCCGCGACGTATGGCGACCAGCCTGCGACGAAACCCGACGAGTACTTCCTTCGACTTGCGAATCTTCTCCACCCCAATCATCATCTACAATGTGATCCACGATTTCGAATGCTTCGTCTTTCGTACCAGCGTCATCGCCAAAAACGGCGGGTTCATCAACCATGTCCGCCACAGAGGGCGGAATATCAAGGTCCTGTTCCATGGCATCCGCGTCTGCTTGTTCCATCTCCTCATCCTCCTCATCCGTCATATCCTCGTCGTAAATGCCGCCGACAGGCTCGCCTATCCAGTCGTCATCTGGCTCGCCATTGCCAAAGTCCCACACGTCGAGGGTTGTTGCGTCGGAACGATGGCTAGCTGCAACACACCAGCGGCCCTCGAAAACGACCTGCCAGACGCCGTGAATATTTGAAAGGAATTCGCGGACCACTGTGCCCTCTCGGACATCCCACATCTTCAGTGTGCCATCCGACCCACTGAGAACTTTGAATTCATCATGTTGGAAGCAGGTGATTGCGCCTGTGTGCGCAGCCAGCATATGTCGAACCTCGCCGGTATCGGGATCCCAGATGCGAAGCGTAGAATCAGCCGCGGCTGACACCAGATGCGAGGGCGACAACCCAAGAAGGCCGACCAGTGATGTATGGCCCGTAAGAGTGTATTGACATTCCCCCGTTTTCAGGTTCCAAACACGCACAGTACCGTCCATAGAACCTGAGCATGCTTGGCGACGGGTAGAGTCGAGGACCACACTGTAAACTATGACATTGCTCAGACCAATTATTAACTAAAGCATTTGCGATGGTACTGACCTTTCTGGGTATGTCCTACCAATACCCATCTGCAGGTTCCAGTGATAATGTCCCAAACACGGACCATAGAGTCGTAGCTGCCAGAAATGAGAGTACGTCCCCTTGCTGCAAGAGCACGGACGGCATGCTCATGACCTTCGAGGTGCAACTTATGGTACGGGTTTTCGTCGACGTCCTCCTGAGGAATAACCAACTTGGTCAGTCCACGAGAGAATTTTCTATCATGAGAACAAAAACGCACATCCGCAGGATCAATATCGGCTTCGTCGGCGCCGTCGAACCTATACTCAGGTTCACCTGGCCGAGGTAGATCCCAGACCCTGAGGGAGTGATCTCTACTTCCCGTCACAATCAAGGGGCGCTTTGGCCATTTCTCCTTGCGAACGTTCCCATGCTCATCTTCGACATCAATCCATTCAGGTTTGACAATTGCCAAGCAGCGCACAGTACTTGTATGCCCGCCAAATACGTGGGTGCAACGGCCAGTCGAGAGGTCCCAAATACGGACGGTCCTATCCGTTGATCCACTAACAAGTGTGTCTTTAGTTGATGCAAGGGCCCATACCCCGCCCTCATGACCAGAAAGAGAACGGAGGAGCTCGCCGGTGACCGGCGAGTAGACATGAATCGAATGATCGTCGGAAGCAGAAATGATGCGGCCCCTGGACAACAGCAAGCAGGTCACGACAGAACGTCCGTGAGCAGGGAATGCCAAGTGCTTGGGCTCTGGATTGTTGATCCATCTAGTCCGTGTAAGATATCTAGACTTGAATAATACTTTGTATGGGTTAGCGAGAGATAAATCGTTGGGGTGTGGTAAGCCTGCTCTCCGGCGGCGGCGAATCAGTGCTTCAGCAAAAGCACGCTCTGAATCGCCTCCGAACCACAACTTTTCGCTCTTTAATAGGTCACGCCACAGGATGGGATCAGAGTCGATGATATCTCGCCATGACTTGGAAACGCGAGAGGCGCGTGCGATGCAGTTGAAAGGGAGAAAACTAAGGACATGAGATACAAGTTCGGGAGGAAGAAGGGTGAGAAAGTCGCGGGCGAGTATGGGAGTTAGAACGGAGTGCACTGTCCGGAGAACCGGCAATTGGGAATGTCGTAGAAGGGTTATAAGTAGGTGGGATTGCAATTGGTTTGGGAGTCCTGAAAAGTGCGTGACGAGAGATGGGAGCGACATGAGGGTGGCGAGAGAAGCATCAGGTTGAATGGGGAGTTGAGGTTGGGGGGAGGAAGCACCGCTGGGAGGAGCAGACGGCCAGATGTTTGGTGGTGGCGGTGAACCATGCGGGGAGGGTAAAGGTGAAGGTGGGGCCGCCGCACTAACGGTAGAGAGCTTTGGAGGTACAGGAGCCGCCTTGGCCTTTTTCCTCGGTGGAGGTGTATGGGCTGCTGGCTCCGTTATTGTTTCGATTCCTTGCATTATACCGTCGTTGTCGTATGATCGTTTCCTAGCGAAACGTTCGACGGCTTCAATGAGGCCAACTGACCTGGAAGGGCCCGCACCGTCATCCGACTTGACTAGACACCACCCCTTGCCGCCAATGACCTCTTCTTCCTGCGAGAGATCATCGGCATCGTCACTGTCGCGAAAGGTCGCGCGAGAGCCATTTGGGAAAACAAGGGGGAACTGGCGAAATGAAGGGGGTAACGGAGCACTTAAAAGCGGGTACTTCTGGGGGTCCTGGGGAGTAGGGGGGTTTGGCAGGGTCGGTAATGGGATGGGAGCATAAGTCGTGGTAGTTGTGGTTGTAGTCACGACTCTAAGGGTGAGTGTTATCGCGACTGGATTATAGAAGTAAGGACGAGACTGGGATACTTACGTTGTCGTATTGACGGATGGTGCGAGGACGAGGGTTGGCCTTTGATTGGAGGACATGAGGGGGCGGACGATGAGGAAACAACCAACGACCAACGACCACACCCG
>Ga0137362_10002483_pt1 | contig 11994 bp, 8 predicted proteins | sample MadtaG_2_FD_104801 | JGI IMG/M metagenome (GOLD analysis project Ga0137362, IMG submission 104801) | Vadose zone soil microbial communities from Angelo Coast Range Reserve, California, USA - Mad1_100_16 metaG | ecosystem: Environmental > Terrestrial > Soil > Vadose zone | place: USA: California... | reverse complement strand
CGGGGCCGATTTCTCCCAGGGCTGCAATGACGCCGGCCCGCACATGACGATTGGAGCTGGTAGTCAGGGTCGATTGAAGCTTGGGCACGGCGGCCTTGCCAATCTTGCCCAAGGTTCGGATCGCTTGGGCGCGCAATTTGTTTTCTTTCTCCGGTCCGGAATCTTCATGGATGAACAAGGGGATAATGAAACCGACGGCATCTTTGGCATCGGGTCCCAACGTGGCCAGGATGCCAAGTGCCTGAATGCTGATCTCCTTCTCATTGGAGTCGAGACAGCCCGCGATCGCCGGGGCGGCAGGTTTGGCCCCCTTTCCCATGCGCGCCAGAGCCGCTAAGATGGCGGGCCGCATCTCTTTTTCGGAATCCTTGAGCAAGTCGGCCAGATCGGGGACCGCGGCTTTCGCTTCCGGGCCAATCTTCCCGAGCGCCTCGATCACGAGTCCCTGGCTTTCCTTTTCTTTGAGAAGATTGGCAAGGTCTGGGACGGCGGTCTTCGCGTCCGATCCGATCTTGCCGAGGGCGACGATGGCCAGGTCGCGCGTGTCTTTTTGCTTCATGGCGTCGAGAATAGTGGGGACCGCACTCTTGGCCTCGGAACCGACTTGGCCCAAGGCGGCGATGGCCGCGCCGCGAGCTTGACTGTCGCCGTTCTTCGATGCCTCGATCAAATCGGGCACAATGCCTCGTGCTTGCGGCCCGAGGTTGCCCAACGATCGCGCGACGGAAACGCGCACCTCCATGTCCTGGTGCTTGAGAGCTTTCACGAGAGCAGAAATGTCCGGAGCGCCCGGCTCCATGTTGCTGATCGCTTCCCCGGCCGCGAGGCGCACCTCTTTGTTGGGGTCATCCAAGGCCTTCACGAGAACCGATGAGACTTGGTCTTTGGCAAAAGCGCCCATCATGCCGAGGGCGCCGGCCGCACTTTGCCGGACGGAGGCGTCTTTGTCGTTCTTGAGAGCGGCGGCGAGCACGCCAACCTCGTCTCGTGCCTCCATACCGAGTTTCCCGATCGCTTCGGCGGCATAGGCGCGGAGCTCGGGGCTGGGGTCCTGCAGGCTTTTTTCCAGTAGGGGCTTTTCGCTTTTTTCCGGAGGCCCGATCTTTTTCAGCGCCGCCGCCGCTTCCGTGCGCAGGCTGCCATCGGAATCGCGCATCGTGGAGACCAAGGCAGGCACCGCCAATCGAGCAGACGGGCCGATTTTTGCCAGCGTGGCAATGGCCCGGGTTCGAACCTTCGGATCCGAGCTGTTGAGTCTCTTGATCAGGCTGGCGACGTCAATCGAGGCGCCTCCCAGAGATGGGGCGGCTCGGACCCATTGCTGCCCGAGTTTCTTGAAATGCTCTTCGACGAATCGGGAGGCTTCGCTGGCGGCGATAAAATGATTCATTTGTTGACGCTCGCGCAAGCCGCCCTGGGTCACGCCGACTAACTCGCCGAATTCGTTGATCAGGGGGCCGCCGCTGTCGCCGGGATTCCATGGATTGGTAGCTTCTACCATTTGGGCCGTGACTTGAAAGGGCGGCATGCCCGGACCCCCGGTCATAAAAGTCTTATGAACTATTTGCCGAACTTTTCCGTCGAAATAACCCCACAGGCTTCCGCCGACGAGCCCCGCGTTCCCAATGGAATAGACTATCTGCCCCGGCGCCACCGAACCCCGGGCGACCGGCATGGCTTGAATCTCTTTCGGAATAAAGTCGAGTTGCAGCAGGGCCAGGTCTTTGCTCTGATCGGAAGCCACGAGCCGGCCGATATTCTGCCGATCATCCTTGGCCAAGCGGAGGAATTTTTGCGGCTCGGCGATAAGGGAGCCGTCCTTTTCCCGATAGATGGCGAAATAGACCTTGTTCTGCAGGCCGGTTCCAGCGACATGATAATTGGTCAGCACCAGTCGATTTTTTTGGTCAATCAGCGTTCCTGTTCCAGCGCTGACCCCACTTGGATGGGCCGTTAAGATAAAAGTTGCCGATTTGAGGGCTTGCTTGTAAACGTCGGTTCCGGAAACGGCCACGGGCTCGACAAAATCCTCCTCCTCTTTTTTGGAGGTCTCTTCTTTCTTGGTAGAGGTTGATTCTTCCTCCGCCTTTTTGGGGACGGAAGCAATGGAAACGGGCGATGCCTTGGCTACGGGCACGGCCGACGGTGCCGGAGAAGTGGACGAGGCGGACGGCGCCGAAGTGTTCGTCGTCGTGCGGAAAACGAGAACGCCCACCACGGCCCCGACAATGGCGAGCACGGCCAGGCTGCCTCCCACAATGCCGACGATTAGCCAGGGGGACGTGGCTTTGGCCGGAGGGGCGGACCGTCTCATGGCCGGGCGTTCGCCCGATTCCCTCTTGTCCGGTGGGCGGGATTTCGACGATGTGGATTTCGGTGGAATCGCCGCCGGCGATTTACCCGGCGGCGATTTACCCGGCGCCGCCTTGATCTGCGTTTCCCGGGACGGAGTTTCCTTCTTGGGCATGGGAACTCTCAAGCCCACGCCGCATTCGGGACACTTGATGACCTTGCCGCTTTGCTGGCCGGATACTTCCAATTCCGCCCGGCATTTGGGACAGGAAAAAACGATCATGGCAGAACCTCCCCTGCCGTCCAAGGCTCGGTTGACAGGCGAAATGTAGTAGTCTGGAACGCTCCGAGCATACCAGATGGTCCCGCGGGTTTCAAAGCAAAAACCGCGGATTTCGTTGAGCATTTGAGAGCCGCGCACGCAGCGAGTCTTCGTAGCGAAGTAAGCGGGGGAATCAGAAGGACCGCTGACGATTTGGCTGCATCAGTGAATCGTCCGCTTACTGCGCTCGAAGACTCGCTCCGTGCGCGGCTCTTGTACGGCAATCAAGCGTCGCCGGAGTCGGATGGAACGAATAAGATAGGTCCACCAAGGAGGTGGATGAAGTTGCCATCGGAAAAGGAGATGGAAATGCCCCAGGTCGAAGGCGCCCCCGACCTCAAACAGGCTCTGGCGACGATCGAAAAGCTCGGCGGCATTGTCGAGCGCGACTTAGCCTGCGCCGGCGGACCGATCGCCAGCGTCAATCTCGCCGAAACCAAGGTGACCGATGACGACCTGCCCGCGCTCGGCGCGCTCGGGGATCTCCAGGCCCTCTATCTCATGGAGACGAAGATCACCAATGCGGGTCTGGCTCATTTGAAAGGCCTGGGCAATTTGCGGACGCTGAACTTGGGTCTGACGGGCGTGAGCGGGCCGGGCCTCAAACACCTCCGAGGACTTTCCCAGCTCCGGGCGCTTTGGCTTGCCGACACGGAGGTCACCGATTCCGGCCTGGCACATCTCAAAGACTTGACGCAGCTCCGGACCCTGGACATCGGCTACACCAAAATCTCGTACGCCGGCCTGCAACAGCTAGAACAATTGACGAACCTTCAAGTTCTTGAATTGACTGGAACCAAAATCACCGACGGCGGTCTGGTCCATCTGGAACGGTTGACCGAGCTGAAGACGTTATATCTTTGGTCCACCGAAATCACCGACGCCGGCTTAAGGCATTTGAAGGGCATGACCAAGTTGCAAACGCTCAGCCTCGCGAACGCGCAGATCACCGGGTCGGGCTTGATTCATCTCCGAGGGTTGGCCGACTTTCATACCCTGAATCTCTGTCAAACCAGGGTGAGCGACGCGAGTTTAGTCACCTTGGCCGAATTGACCAATCTTCAGACGCTGAGCTTGGCCGACACCGAAATCTCGGACGCCGCGTTGGTGCATCTGCAAAACCTGAAGGATTTGGAAGTGCTTTACTTGACCTTCACCCAGGTGACCGACGCGGGCTTGGAGTCCTTGAAGAACTTAACCCGTTTGCAGACTCTGGCACTGGCCCGCACCAAGGTGACGAACGAAGGCGTCAAAGCGCTCAAGCAGGCCTTGCCCAATCTTCACATCCATTTGCGATCGAGCTGGATCGGGTAGCATGGATTGAATCGTTTCGCGCCCGCAGGAAGCGAGCGCGAACCGATGAATCAAGTCGGGAGATGACGGGATTCGCTACGTGCCGCGGGCGCGAAACGACAAGCAAGGAGCAATCTTTTGAGCCAATCGGTGATATGCAGCGGATGTGGGGCGCGCTTGGCGGTGAGCGAGGACTACACCCGCAAGAAGATGCGCTGCACCCAATGCGGCGTCATCTTCGACCTCCCCGAGCCGGAACACCGCAGCTCGATCCCGGCCCCTCCGCCGCCACGAACCGAGCGGCCGACAGCTCCGGCACGAACTCCGCCGGCGAAGACAGCCCCTCCTCCGAAATCCGCGCCTGCGCCTGTCCACGCGGACAAAGCAATTGCACTGGCGCCCTCCACGTCTGTCAAAGATTCATCATCAGCGCCAACCCCGTCCGCGCCGTCTGCCGAATCGCTTCCGGATGACTCGGAGGACGACGAATTCGCTTTCTCAGACGGCAAGGATACTCGCGCTTATGAGAAAACGGGTCAGGAGATTCGCGAATGTCCTCACTGTCATGCGACCGTCAATCCGGACGCCAAGGTGTGCTCAGCCTGCGGATTCATGTTGACCGAGCTGAAGACGGATGCGACGGGTCAGTCTTTGCAGCGGCGCTGGGAATCCGGCTGGAGTTTTCGCGGGCGGCTGATCGGCTTCTGTGTCTGTCAGGTTCTCTCGGTCTTGTCCGTGGCCGGCGGGATCTTTGCCGGCCTGAGCATCTTCACGATCGTGTTTCCTTACATCTTGTATACGGGCATGACGGCGTTTCTTTTTGGCAGTTACAATTGGACCGAATTGAGCAGGAACAAAAAAGGGAAGCTGCGGCTGACGCAGACCTGGCGAATTTGCTTCATCGAGCGCCCTCCCACGACTCTCAAGATGCGCGAATACGAAGAGCTGGCCACCGGAGTCGAGCATCAATTCGACACCATGGACTGGGTCATGCTCCTGTTCCTCTCCCTTTTCGGAATAATTCCCGGCCTGTGGTGGTGGTTTTACGTGGGCAGCAAGGACACTTATTTCGTGGCCTTGTGCCGGGACCACGGCTACCCGGTGGTTACGCTTTACCGTGGCTGGGACCAGGACAAAATGGAAGATATGGCCGAGACAATCAGCAAGGTGGCGCGATTGCCGCTGCGCAGATAACATCGCTTGCGGTTTAGCGCTTTCGTAAATGGACAGAGCGCTAAACCGTAAGCGATGGTGTGATAAGGATAGAATCGATTCCTTAAACTTTCATTTGCGGTTCGACCGGCCGGACTTTGAGCGGCGGTAGGATGACGGGCTTGAATCGAATGGGTTGCGGTGATTTTCGTTCCAAGAGAATCAAGGCGCCACCGACCAACGTGCCGATCACTCCGCCAATGACCGCATTGATGGGAACCGTGACTTCCCAGTTTTGCTGAGCGGTTCCGGCCAACACTCCCGCGGCCACGCCGACCAGCACTCCGGTCGTCGTCAAAACGGAAGTTTTGCTTAGAAACCGAACCATCCTCCCGAATCGGACTGCAAGGAACCACACCGCGGCCAGGAACCCATCGCCGGCCCAGACAATGGCTTTGAAAGGAAACGCCACGATGCGAGCGCAGGTCTGGCCGAACCGTCCGATCGCGTGCGTCGCGTTCCGCGACATTGCCTGAATGCTCTGCGATGCCGCTTCATGACCGTGAATCGCGAATTGGAAGATGCTCCAGACCATGAAACCCAAGAGGGCGAAGCATAACACCACGGCCCCGACAGACAGCAGGACGGAAAGCACGGCCAGGATGGGTCCGGAAAGGACCACCACGCCGAAGCCCAACAGGGCCAGCCAGCCGATTTTTCGAAACGCCACCCAGGTGGATTCCACGTTTTCCATGATGACAACCCCAATAGCTATAGGATTTTCGCTTGAAATACCCCGGCGAAACGGGAGGTATCATCCTCCTGCTGTCCTATTCGCCGGCCGGGGCGGGGGATTTAGTGTTTCTTATCAGGCAGAGAAAAAAAGTTGTGGACCAAGGCAGGTGCAGGGAAAATGAGACCATGAAGAAGAAAAGGAAGGGTCGTCGAGTCAAAAAGTCGACACTTAAACCGAGCGTCCTGGCCCGGCTCCGCGAGTCTTATTCCCAAGCCGCCGAGCAATCCCTTCAAATCTGCAAAGAATGGGAGCGGCTCGATTACGAACTTTGGGCGAAGCTGGATCAACATGAAAGGCCATGAGGATGGTTTTTAGTTGCAGAGCGTCCTTCGGTCCTTTACATTTCTCTCATTATCAGCATTCCGAGCCTGACCTCATACGCCGCTGGGAGTCCGCATGAATTCGATTCGCTTCAAGCTCTGTGCCATGATGTTCCTGGAGTTTTTTATTTGGGGGGCGTGGTTTCCGCTGATCTTTGGTTACTTGCCCAGCTTGGGATTTAGCGCGGATTGGGAACAGCCTTTGATCTTGGGCGCCTTCAATCTGGCGGCCTTCGCGGCCATGTTCTTTAGCACTCAATTCGCGGATCGCAACTTCGCGGCCGAGCGCTTTGTCGCTTTCAGCCAATTCATCGGAGGGATCGCCATTCTGGGGCTGGCCTTCATTCAAAAGCCGGAAGGGGAAAACACCAGCGCTCCTTTCTGGCCGTTCTTCTTGCTCATGCTGCTGCACTCCCTCTTCTATGTCCCGACCATATCGATCACCAACTCGATTGCGTTTGCGAATCTGAAGGATCCGCAAAAGGAATTTGGGCCGGTTCGCCTGTGGGGCACGATTGGCTGGGTCGCGGCCGCCTGGCCTTTCGTCTTCATTCTCGTGGATTGGAGCAAAGTGCCGTCCTTCACGTCGACTCCATTCTTCGATTGGTTGGGGACGGCTCTCGGAACGGCGAAGACGGGCGCGGCTTTCCGGCAAGCGTGCAGCTACACCTTTGTCGTGGCGGGAGTGGCGTCGTTGATCATGGCCGTCTTCAGTTTAACCTTGCCCCATACGCCACCTCGGAGGAGCGAGGAAGGCGCGGAACGATTCGCCTGGCTGGAAGCCATGAAGCTCTTACGCATTCCCTTCATCCTCGTCCTTTTCATCGTCACTTTTTTCGACTCGGCCGTGCACCAATGTTATTTCTTTTGGACGGAGCGATTTCTTACCGGCGGTGTCGGGATTGCCAGCAACTGGGTCATGCCCGTGATGAGCGCCGGCCAGATTGCGGAGATCGGCACCATGGCCATCTTAGGCTATTGTCTGAAGCGGCTGGGATGGCGCTATACGATGGTGATCGGCATTATGGGGCATGTCGTGCGGTTCACCGTGTTCGCGCTCTTCCCCTATCCCGTGATTTCCATCCTGGCCATTCTCTTGCACGGCATCTGCTATGCGTTTTTCTTCGCGACGGTGTACATCTTCGTCGATGAGTTTTTCCCCAAGGATGCCCGGTCGAGCGCCCAGGGACTATTCAATTTCCTCATCTTGGGTCTGGGACCGTTCTTGGGAAATTTCGCCTGGGGCTGGCTGGGAACGGTCTTCCAGGTTTCGAAGAATCCTGACGTTTACAATTTCAGCCTGTTCCTGGTTCCCGCGGGGATAGGCCTGTTGGCAGCTTTAATCTTGCTGGTCTTTTTCCGTCCGCCCGAAAAGAGAGTGGAGGAGGAGATTCCCGAAGAGCCAGTGGCGGTTCCGTGACCTCCATTCCTCTCGCGCGTCGCTTGCGGTTTCGCGCTCGCCGGATGAGTGCAACCGCAGTATCCCAATCGCGCGGGGCAAGCCCACGCGGCTAAACGAACAAACTTTGCATTGTTTCTCTACATCTCGTCTGCTCCCGCGCCGATAATAACTGGCAGGCTCGGGTCGCCGAGCGCCGATTCCAGGCTCCCATCTTTTCGCAAACTATGCAGCTTTCGCCGACAGTTTCGGGATATGAGCTCATCGAGCGCTTGGGTGGGGGACCGCTCACTTGCGTGTACTCGGCCCGCGACTCGGCTACTGACGAACTCTGTGCTGTGAAATTGCTGCGGCCCGATTGGGAAGATCAGCCCACGGCCGTCAAGCTGCTGCAGCGGGAAGCACGCACCGGTCTGGCCATCCGTCATCCTCATTTGGTGCCATTTCTCTTCGCGCATGTCACCCGGCCGCCCTATTTTCTGGTCATGGAGCTGCTCCAGGGCGAGTCGCTCAGGCGCCGCTTGCGACGAGACGATCGACTGGACGTGCTCACCGCTTTGTGGATCGTTCGGCAATGCGCGGAAGCTTTGACCGTGCTGCATAAGGCAGGCTTCCTTCATGGCGACATCAAGCCCGACAACATTCGACTGGTGGAAGACGGTCATGCCGTGCTCATTGACCTGGGCTTTGCTCATCGGCCGGGGGAGAACGCACATTTGCTCAAGCGCGGCTATGTCTTGGGAAAGGTCGACTACCTGGCCCCGGAGCTTTGCGCTTTCGACGAGGAAACGGAGACTTGCAGCGACTTATTTAGTCTAGGGGTGACACTCTTTGAGATGCTCACGGGCCAACTTCCTTATCCTCATGGCACAATTGAGCAAACGCTTCGCCGTCATAGCGGAGAGCCGCCGGCCGATATTCGGGACCTTGCGGAAGGCCTTCCATCAAGTCTGGTGAACTTGATCGATCGCCTATTGTCGCGGCGGCCGCAGGATCGGCCCCGCGCCGGCCAAGTGGTGCAACACATCATCGCTCTGGAGAGCACCCTAATCGGCCGGCGAATGTCGGCTTAAGACAATAATCCAACCACAGAGTCACAGAGGAAACAGAGAAGACAGACGTCGGTTTTTCTCTGTGTCCTCTGTGACTCTGTGGTGAATAATTTCTTACTTTTTCTCGCGTTTGAGCACTTCCAGGACAAAACCCGAGCCCGGCTTCACGGCGAACTCCGTCGGCCGGCTCTTGCCTTGCATGTCTCCGCAGAGTTTGTAGGTGTCTCCGTCCAACTCATAAATGCCGAGCATGGTCTTATCCTTCATCGGTCCTCCCTTCATGGTGATGTCGATGGTCTTCGGTTTTTTGGTCGGATCGACCTTGAAGGTGCCATGGACTTCCCCGCTATTCTCAACGGCGGTGAACTTATCGCCCTCGATTTTTAGCCGAAAATCTTTGAGAGCATCTTCACCGAGTTTGTTCTGTTCCGTTTCCAGGGAAACGAGCTTCCAGGTGCCCTCGAACTTGGCGAGCTCCTTTTTGACTTCCTCGCCCGCATCAGCCGCCGCCAGCAGCAACCCGACTCCAACAACTAACAGGCAACGCCGTTTCATGGTGAGCCTCCTTGAGAAAACAGGTTAGTGACGCTCGTCAAAGATATTCGGCAGGGCAGGGGACGGCAAGGAGAACCACAAATCAAAATCGCTTGCGGCCTAGCGTTAAACTGCAAGCGAGGTTTCCGGAGTCCATCTAACGCGAAACGTCAGCTGGAAACGAAATTACGGATTCAAATCGTTTTCCGTGAACACGGTGAATCCTTGGCTGACCAGATTTTGCATAGCGGTTTCGTGGTCTTCGACATGCAAGGCCAGGGCCGCTCGCCCGGCCGGTCCCACCAGCAGCGGATAGGCATAATGGATGTTGATTTCCGCTCCCAAAAGCGCCTTGCAGATTTGCACCAAACCTCGATTTCCTTCCGGCAGTTCCACGACCAGGAGATCGCTTTCCGTGACCGCGAAACCCTTTTGTTGCAGAATCTCCAAAGACCGTTCCGGGTCCGTGAGCACCAGGCGAATGATGGCGCAGTCGGCCGAGTCCACGATGTTCAAGGAAATGATGCGAATGTCCGTGGAGTCGAACTGACGCAGCACGTCGAGCAGCGCGCCCACACGGTTTTCGATGAAGACGTTGAACTGGCGCACGCTGGGCCAATCGCGGCTGCGGGCCGTCGTGTAACCGATCGCGCCTTCGTCGCCGAAGCTCATGGAGAACTCCTTCCGGCGGAATGTGAAGTATACGAAAATCGCGTGCCAACGGTCAAATGACAAATTAGCGTTGTGGTAGGGAGCGCGGCCATCCCCGGCCGCACCAGCGAGCGAGACGCCCGCGCTCCGACCGACAAATATCAACGATTGCTCGCATTTCGGGCGGGGGACGATTAGACTCCTCCTGAGGGCGCCATTCATTTTCTTCGCGCACAATCGCGGCGCGGTCGGTGTCTTTTACCATAGGGAGCCGGGATGACCAAAGGCGAGCCGGGGCTGGGCGAGCGAAGGCTGTCAGCCCGCAGTGACGACCCGGCCGGAAACGAGCTCGAGCCGTTCCGGGAGTACTTGCGGCTGCTGGCGCGGCTTCAGCTCGATCCACGCTGGCAGGCAAAACTCGATCCGTCCGACATCGTCCAGCAGACGTTGCTGCAGGCTTACGAGGCGCGGGATCAGTTCCGCGGCCAAAGTACTGCCGAGCGGGCGGCTTGGCTGCGGCAAATCCTGGCGCGGGTGTTAGCCAACGCCGTCCGCGACCTGAGCCGGGCCAAACGGGACGCGGGCCGGGAGCGCTCCCTGGAGGCGGCTTTGTCGCAATCCTCCTCCCGCCTGGAAGCCTGGTTGGCCGCCGACCAATCGTCGCCGAGTGAATCCGTGGAACGCCACGAGCAATTGTTACTCCTGGCCGGCGCCCTGGCCCAGTTGCCCCAAGACCAGCGCGAGGCGGTAACGTTGCATCATCTGCAAGGCTGGTCGCTGGCCCAGCTGGCCAAGCACTTGGGCCGCAGCGAAGCCGCCGTCGCCGGACTCCTGCACCGCGGCTTCAAAAAGTTGCGCGAGGTGCTTCATGAGTAAATCCGAAATCAGAAATTGCTGCCACGGATGAAACACAGATCAAACACGGATTGGCTTCAGTGTTTGATCCGTGTTTCATCCGTGGCTAGGCGGCATTTCGGACTCACAACGAGGTGATCCACATGGCTTCGATGCCAATCGCAAACGACCAAGCAGACGAGGATCTGGAGGCAGTGCTCGCCAACTATCTGCGCGCCGCCGAAGAAGGCCGAGCGCCGGAGCGCATGGAACTGTTGGCCCGCCACCCGGACCTGGCCCCCGAGTTGGCCGCGTTCTTCGCCGGCCAGGAGCGGTTCACCCGCCTGGCCGCGCCCCTGCGGGATGCGGTGTCGGCCGCTCAGCAATCCACCATCGAGGACAAGCTGGCCGAGGGCGGCCGGCTGGGCGATTTCCGTCTCCTCCGCGAGGTCGGTCGCGGCGGCATGGGCATCGTTTACGAGGCGGAGCAGATCTCGCTCGGGCGCAAAGTAGCCCTGAAGATTTTGCCCTTTGCCGGCGCGCTCGACGCCAAGCAGCTTCAGCGCTTCAAGAACGAGGCGCACGCGGCCGCCCATCTCCAACATCAGAACATCGTCCCCGTCTATTTCGTCGGCTGCGAGCGCGGCGTCCACTTCTACGCCATGCAGTTCGTGGAAGGCCAAACCCTGGCCGCGCTGATCCAAGAACTGCGCCAATCCCTGAGCGGGGGGCGTCAGCCCCCTGAGCCTGAATCGCAGCGAGCATCGAAGATCGAGGATCGAGGATCGGCAAGCCGGTTCGATCCCCAACTCACCGGTCCTTACACACCGGATGCCCGGGTGGCACGCCCTGAGTCTTCGAAGGGCGTGATTGAGAACCTTGCACATCCAGCCACGCCCTTCGAAGACTCAGGGCGTGCCACCCAACAAAACGTCACGGTCGAGGATCGTGGTGCCTTAAGCGAAACCGTCTCGGCTCCTTCTCGATCCTCGATCCTCGATTCGGGATCCTCATTCTTCCGCACTGTAGCCAATCTCGGCATCCAGGCGGCCGAGGCCTTGGAGCACGCTCACCAACTCGGCGTCATTCACCGCGATATCAAGCCGGCCAACCTCATCATCGAACCCCTCTCCCTTGCGGGGGAGAGGGGCAGGGGTGAGGGGGCAGTGGCTACCGGAGTCCGCCTTTGGATTACCGACTTCGGACTCGCTCATTGCCAAGGTGGTTGCGAATTAACGATGAGCGGCGATCTTTTGGGAACGCTCCGCTACATGAGTCCCGAACAGGCTTGGGCCAAGCGCGTGATCGTGGACGAGCGCACCGACATTTATTCCCTGGGCGTTACTTTG
>Ga0137362_10002477_pt1 | contig 12003 bp, 10 predicted proteins | sample MadtaG_2_FD_104801 | JGI IMG/M metagenome (GOLD analysis project Ga0137362, IMG submission 104801) | Vadose zone soil microbial communities from Angelo Coast Range Reserve, California, USA - Mad1_100_16 metaG | ecosystem: Environmental > Terrestrial > Soil > Vadose zone | place: USA: California... | reverse complement strand
TGCCGAAAGCCAGCGCCTCGGTCTGAGCGAACACATTCGCCAGGAGCATGTCGTGATGGCGACCGAGCGCATGGAGTGGTTTCGCGAAAGCGATGAAGTCGCAAGGGATCAGCCGGGTACCTTGATGTATCAATTGATAGAACGAGTGCTGCCCATTCGTTCCCGGCTCTCCCCAATAGACGGGACCAGTTTCGCGAGTGACCGCGGTTCCATCCAGCGTGACATGCTTGCCGTTGCTCTCCATCGTCAACTGCTGCAGATACGCCGGGAATCGCTTCAGGTACTGTTCATAGGGCAAGACTGCAACAGTTTGCGCGCCGAAAAAGTCGTTATGCCAAATCGAAAGCAGACCCATCAGCACCGGCAGGTTACGTTCAAAGGGTGTGGTGCGAAAATGCTCGTCCATCTGGTGGAAGCCGTCCAGCATGGCGCGGAAGTGATCCGGGCCGATGGCGACCATCGTCGAAAGTCCGATCGCCGAATCCATTGAGTAGCGACCGCCGACCCAATCCCAAAACTCGAACATATTGGCGGTATCGATGCCGAACCTGGATACTTCGGCCGCATTCGTCGAAACGGCGACAAAATGCTTCGCGACGGACTCTTGATCACCACCCAGCCCGGCGAGCGACCAGGCGCGGGCGGTGTGGGCATTAGTCATTGTCTCCAGGGTTGTGAAGGTTTTCGAAGAGACGATGAAGAGTGTCTCTGCCGGGTCGAGATCACGCACAGCTTCGGCGAAGTCGGTGCCATCAATATTGGAAACGAACCGGAACGTCATGGACCGCTCGCTGTACGCTTTGAGCGCCTCGTAGGCCATCACCGGCCCGAGGTCGGAGCCGCCAATCCCAATGTTAACGACGTTCCGAATGCGTTTTCCGGTATGACCTTTCCACACGCCGCTCCGCACGCGGTCTGAGAAATCAGCCATCTTGTCGAGCACGGCATGGACTTTGGGCACGACATCGTCTCCGTCTACGACAATGGACGCTCCTTTCGGGGCGCGTAGCGCCACGTGCAACACCGCTCGCTTCTCGGTGACATTGATCTTCTCCCCGCGAAACATCGCGTCGATTCGGGCTTGCAGGCCGGACTCCTCGGCGAGCTGAAACAGGAGCTTGAGGGTTTCGCCGGTCACGCGATTCTTGGAGTAGTCCAGGTAGAGGCCCACAGCCTCGACCGCCATCCGCTCGCCGCGCTTCGGATCTTCTCCGAACAGCTGTCTCAAATGGAGCGTTGAGACTTTCTTATAATGCGACTCGAGCGCTTTCCACGCCTGTCGCCTGACCGCCGGTTGTTTCAGGTTTGTTTGCGTGCGTGCTGTCATGTTCATGCTCCTTTCGTCTCTCTCAGCAAAGCGCTCTTGGAAGAGATCACGGCCAGTAGCTCATTCCACGACTTCACAAACGACCTGGCTCCTTCATCCTGAAGCTGCGCCGCCAAAGCATCGACGTCGATACCAGCCCTGGCGAATTGCGCTAACACTTCTTCACCGTTACCACCGTCTGCCGGCAACAACTCGCCTAATTCAGTATGGGCAGCCAGGGCCTTCAATGTGCCCTCAGGCATGGTGTTCACGGTGAAGGGCGCAGCGAGGCTCCTGATGTAAAGAATGTCGGAGGCCTTCGGGTCCTTGGTTCCCGTGCTTGCCCACAACAGGCGTTGAGGACGTGCGCCGAGGTTGTAGACACGCTCCCAGCGCGGCGAGCCTAGAAGAGTGCGCGCCGCCTTGTAGGTGCGTTTAGCGATGGCGATGCCAAGCTGGTTGCGCAGCTTGTCAGGCACTTTGCTCTCAACGGCGGCGTCCCAACGGCTGATGAATACCGATGCGACGGAGGCGACATTGGGATTGAGCCCGGCCTCGATGCGCCGCTCGATGCCGCGCAGAAACGCCTCGGCGGCCGCGACGTATTGCTCGCGGGAGAACAGGAGCGTGACATTGACGGGTATACCCGAAAAAATTGCCTCCTCGATCGCGGGGAGTCCTTCCTTCGTCCCGGGAATCTTGATTAAGAGGTTGGGACGCGCCGCCCGCATGAATAGATCCCTGGCCGCAGCAATAGTGCTGGCTGTGTCGTAGGCGAGGAGGGGCGACACTTCCAACGATACCCATCCGTCGACGCCATTCGTCTCGTCGTAAATGGGTCGAAAGAGATCCGCGGCCCGGGTGAGGTCCTCCAGCGCCAGTTCAAAAAAGAGCGCCTCGCCCGCCTTGCCCTGTGCTGACTTTTCGGTGATCGCCGCGTCATACGCCGCGCTGTTCTTAATAGCGTGGTCGAAGATTGTCGGATTCGAAGTAAGTCCCGTCACGGACAGGTTGTCGATGTACTCCTTGAGCGTACCGCTGCGGAGCAGATCGCGCGTGATGTTGTCCAGCCAGAGACTCTGGCCCAGGTTATGAAGCAGTTGTGTCGCTTTCATTGAATCACTCCAGTTGATGACAGCCTGTTTGCGTCAGTTTGCCGGTCATCAGATGTCCGCAAATGATGAGTTTCGTTCCACAATCGGATCACCGGATGGTCACGGCTGTTTTCATAGCCCAGCGCGCTGAGGCTCGCCGTACTCAGCATGAAAGCATCAGCGCGCGATGTTTCAACCCCAGTCCAGCGCGCAGCCAACATTCGGAGGAAGTGCCCGCTGGAGAAAAGCAGAACGTTGCCCGGCGCCGCCCGTACGCGGTTCAATACTCGGTCAGCCCGCGCGGCGACCTGCTGTGGCGATTCGCCGCCCGGGCAGCCGTCGCGGAACAGCTGCCAGTCCGGGCGTTCCGCACGGATCTCGACCGTACGGCGACCCTCGTACTCGCCGTAGTCCCACTCGACGAGGTCGTGATCGATTTCAGCCGCAGATCCAAAACCGGCCAATTCACATGTCCGACGCGCGCGTTGCAATGGACTGGTAAACACCCTCGCAAACGTCAGTTCACTCAGCCGCTCACGAAGTCTTCGGGCATTGCTCTCGCCACGCTCGGTCAGCGGTAAATCGGTGAGGCCTGTGTGCTGGCCGGTCAGACTCCAGGGCGTTTCACCGTGCCTGGCCAGGTAAATGATGGGAAGTTCTTCGCTCACGCGGTCCATGGTTATGATCCCTCCCGAAAACTCTCCAGCCCGTATGCGGCAGCCCCAACCAACGCTGCGCGAGTGAGGATGACGTGAACCGGAATATGTTTCACTAGCTCAACGAAGCGTCCCTTCCGCTTAAAAGATTCCATGAAACCTGGCCCCTGAAGTACTCTCAGCATGTGCAGAGGGATGCCACCCGCAAGGTAAACGCCGCCCGTCGCCAGGACCTTCAATGCCAGATTGGCCGCCTCACTCGCCAGAATCGAAATGAACGTGTCCACTGTGGCCGCGCATAATGTGCTGGGATTTTCGGGGTTCATGGCTGACTCAACGATGGCCGCAGTTCGATCTTTCGAGACGGCGATCAACTGGGCGATTTTGGGACTCTCCGGTATGTGTTCGCTGTCGCGCAGATATTCATAAATGTTCGGAATCCCAATTCCTGAACAGACACGCTCGATACCGACGTGATCGAAACGCTTGAGCATGTATCGGAGCAGGCCGATCTGCCGCTCATCCGCCGGGGCAAAATCCGCGTGCCCCCCTTCCGAGCTGTGAGAGACGTATTTCGATCCATCCCATGTCAGAAATGCTTCGCCCAGGCCGGTGCCCGGCGCGACGACACCGATGGCGCCGTTCCGAACCGGTTGCCCGACATTCAATGTGTTCACATCGCTCGGGCGTAGAACGGGGATCGCCCGGGCGACTGCCTCCAGATCGTTCATCAGACGAACGGATTTGAGATTGAGATCCTTCGCAAGTGAAGCTTCATCCATTGACCAGGGCAGGTTAGTGATCTTCACGTGCCCATCGATGACCGGTCCAGCGACATCAAAACAGGCTGTCTCAACGGGCATCTTTACCTTCTTAAGGAACTCTGTCACCAGCACCTGCAGACTCGGATAATCGGCGCTATGCACCTCACCTTGAGCCAACGGTGAGTGCGGCCCGGCTTCGTGCGAAAAGATCGCGAGGTCTGTTTTTGTCCCGCCAATGTCACCTGCGAGTAGCATTGCCCATCCTCCTTCATACGTTTGCCGGGTCGTTTGCATACCGTTCGCTGTTCGGCGTTGAGCCTTTGAGTGCATAGAACAAGATGTACAAGTAGCAGAGCGCGGGCAGAAAGAATGCGTGGTGAATCCCGATACGATCAGCCATCGCACCCTGGATCACCGGAATGATCGCCCCGCCCACAATAGCCATATTCAGGAGGCCGGATCCATAACCCGTCAACGTTCCAAGGTCAGCGACGCCCAGGGTGAAGATACTCGGGAACATAATGGAGTCGAACAACCCAACTGCAATTATGCTCCACATTGCGACGTGTCCGGTGGTAAGCATGGAAACCGTGACCAGCGTTGCGGTACAAACTGTGCATACCGCTCGTGTTTGGCTACGCACGATCCTATGTGGGGCAAGCGACCGGCCATATCAACGGACACGTGGTTCGGTTGGCAAACAGTTGAGCCGAAAGATGCGCAGGAGAGGAGCATCAACTTTAGTCCTTCGCACCCAGCGTGTTGCTGCCTGGGGATTGTCAGCTGCCAGCCAATTAGCATCATTTCCACGGTCTAACGATCCCGAGTTTTTTCATACGGAATTGAACGGTGGAACGGTTCATTCCCAATCGTGCCGCCGCGCCGTTAGGTCCAGCGATAACCCACTTCGTTTTTTTCAACGCAGCCAGAATGTGGGCGCGTTCAGCTTCCTGAAGGCTTTGGGGCATAGCATCGTCTGAATCGGGCATGGCGCGACTCGGCAGATCCTCGACAGAAACCTGCAACACCGGTCCACAAGACAGGATCACCGCGCGCTCAATCAAGTTCTGCAGCTCGCGGATGTTTCCTGGCCATGGGTATCGGGTCAGAGCACTCAACGTTTCAGAAGGAATCGTGTCGATCACTCGATTCATGCGCAGGGCGAAATGTCGCACGAAGTGCCGCACTAGTAGAGGGATGTCTTCGGAACGCTCCCGCAAGGCAGGAATGCGAATTGGAAATACGTTTAATCGATAGAAAAGATCGGAACGGAATTTTTGCTCTTGCACCATCTGGGACAAATCGCGGTTCGTGGCGGCGATGAGGCGCGCGTCGGTGCGAATGGTCCGTGTGCTGCCCAGCCGTTCGAACTCCCGTTCCTGCAGCACCCGGAGAAGTTTCGTCTGGAGCTCGAGTGGGATCTCGCCAACCTCGTCGAGAAATATGGTTCCCCGGTTAGCCAATTCAAAACGGCCGATACGTTGAGTCACCGCGCCGGTAAAAGCACCTCTTTCATGCCCAAACAGCTCGCTTTCCGATAGCCCCGCCGGAATCGCGGCGCAGTTCAGTTCCACGAAGGCATTCTGTTGCCGCGGACTGAGATTGTGGATCGCCCGCGCGATCAGTTCTTTTCCAGTTCCGGTCTCGCCGCAGATGAGGACCGTTGAATCAGTAGGCGCGACGACCTCAACCTCCTTCAAAACTCGCCGAAGCGCCGCACTTGTTCCGACGATCTCTTTGAAGTCTGTTTCGCTCCGAATTTCATCTTCCACGTAAACCTGTTCCTGGGCTCGCCTCTCCTTGAGTTCCCGGTTTTCCTGATACATCAGGGAACCCTCCACCGCGACTCCGAGCTGCCGCGAGACCCGGACGAGAAAATCGAGTTCATCCTTGCTGTAAGCCTTATCTTCATATCTGAACAGACCAATCGTTCCGAGAACTCGGCTCCGGCCCGGAATCGGCAGCATACAGCCGGTCTTGAAGCCGGCAAACAGCAGAGCCCGATGACTCTCCAGGAAAAGAGAGCGCGCTTCCTCAAGGGTACCCGCCCAGAGTTTCCCCGTCTGTAAGACATGACCGGCCAGGGTGTCCTCCAACGCGGCAGCGGCTGCCTCGTGAAAAGCAGGTGTACCTGTTGGAAACTCGAGGGCACACACTTCTCCAGTATCCGTGTCTTCCAGGAACACCCGGACGCAACCGGATTGCGTCACTCGCAGGACGTTAACCATGACGGCTCGGATGACGTCTCGAAGCTCGCCATGCGAGACAAACTGCCTGGATAATTCGAGGAGGAGTTTCAGACGGACGTTTTCCCGCTGTATTTCCGCGTGGCGGAGTGCATCCTCGAATCGGTGCATACGGCGCGCAACTTCAGAAATTTGTTCTTCCGAACAGATTGCCGTTCTTATCATTGATCACTCTCGTCCAATTGACTCCCGAACGGCATGTTGCCGCGTGCCATCGACTATGCCGGTTGCCAACGCGGAGAACATCACGAAAAAGGACTGTTTTTTGCTACCACTGAGGACGCAGACCTCGGTACCACTATCGTGGTAATTGGAAAGTTGGGTGCCGACAGCCTGCTGGCGGATTTGAGTCAAGCCTTGTCCAGCACCATCAAAACAAAAAGCAACGGCAGGTAAAGAATCGACGCTAGAAGCAGACGCTGCGCGGCACCATTGTTCCGGCGAACAGACAGTTGTGCCCCGTAATAGCAAAAACACACACTGAGCAACAACGCCCCAACGCCGTAAATCACACCCTCGTTCCCGAGCAGCATTGGGGCGAGACTCAGTGGAACCAGGGCAAGAGATGGCAGCACGCTCTGCCAGACCATGAAGCTGCTTCGTCGCCTTCCTTTGGGAAGAACAAGGTATCCTGCCCTGTCGTAGTCTTCACGGTACATCCATGCGATAGCCATGAAATGCGGGAATTGCCAGAAGAAGACGATGCCGTAGAGCACCCATGCTTCCAGACTTAATCTTCCGGATGCCGCAGCCCATCCGATCAGAGGAGGGACGGCGCCGGGAAGAGCGCCAATTAGTGTGCAAAGCGGCGTTTTTCGCTTGAGCGGAGTGTAGACCATCAGGTAGCTCAGTAACGTGAGAACAGCGAGCACGCTTGCCAGTACATTCACGGCCGCAGCCAGATAGATCGTACCGACGCCTGACAGGAAGATTCCGAACCATAGGGCACGTGAGGGCTCGATTTTGCCGGCAGCGAGCGGACGCCGTTTAGTACGACGCATCTGGGCATCGAACCGCCGTTCGATAAACTGGTTGAGCGTCCCGCTGCCGCTCGCAACAAGCAGCGTGCCCAGCAACGTGTGAAACAGCAGGAGGACCGGGAAGGCGCGAAAGTCAGAACTTGCCAGGCAGAAGCCTGCGAAAGTCGTGACCGCAATCAAGATATTTACGTCGGGCTTTGTAAGGGCCCAATAATCACCTAAGCGGTTAGACCGCACCAGCGGACCAGCCTCGGCCCTCGAGGTCTGCAAGGCTGCAATGCTTTCGGTCCACATCTTAGATAATCTCCATCCGAGAAGCATCCGGCGACAGCTCCCGGATGGTGAGCACCACTGCAGGCAACGTATATATAAAGGTTACAGATACCCACATCAGCACACCAGCCCATTCTTGATCCTGAAGAGGCGAAGTGTGAACCGCGTGGGGCATGAACAGATACGACCGGTAAACCACGCGATCACAAAATGCAAGGAAGGCCGAAAGCGCATCGCACGGAAGAGTCGCAAGGAAGAGGTATAACGGAATGGACCATGTGGGCCATCTCGAAACGCTCGGCCAGGGTTGGATGACAGGCCACCAGAACAACAATCCGCCTGCGAAGAAAGACGCGTGTTGGATCTCATGCCACAAATGTGAATGCAACCCGAGTTCAAACATCCCAGGGATGTGCCATCCAATTACAGTCATCGTCGCAGCAGACCAGCAAAACACGGGGTGCGTAAGGATCCTTCCTGTCGAGTGCGCTGGGGCCCATCGAAGAAAAGAATCCAGCGCCTGAAGAAACCGTTCGGGCAGGCCATGCAAGAACACCAGAACTGGCGCCCCCATCAACACTAGAGGAGGCGCGACGGCCATCAGCAGAATGTGCTGGATCATATGGAAGGAAAGCAGTTCGTGGTCAAGGCCAGCGAGAGGTGAACCAACGGCAACCCATAGAGTAATGACCCCGCTCACGAATGCTGCACACTGTCCAAACGAGGTGGCCTTCGGAAACGTCGTCCGAAGACGAAACCATCCTCTCGAGTAGAAATACGTTGTGAGCGCCAGAACCAGCGTGAGCTCTATCGGAAAGGACCAGGGTACCAAGGTGGCATTCTCCCGAAATTACAGTTGTCGGACACGTTGGCTTTCCCACTGTAGCGGCGGTCTATGACCGCCGGTTTTTCCTCGCAATATGCCATAAAACCGGCGGTCATAGACCGCCGCTACAGTGGGAATGACCCCTGAAAATGTGAGCGAACTTCTGACTCAGGAGATCAAGGTTTCTCCAGACCGACCTGCGTCAGGGCACGGGCGGGCGCCTGACCCGCGGGATGCAATGTTTCGAGAAATTCCACGAGTGCCGTCGTTTCGGCCGGACTTAGGTTCTTCCCATATGCGGGCATATTTCCACCCCCCTGGATGACTTGTCGGACGAGTTGGTCCGGCGTGAGACGCACGGCAACCCGGTCGAGCTCTGGTCCCCGCTTTCCGCCTTGTCCGCCCAGTGAATGGCAGTTGTGACACTGCTTTGCCTGAAAAATGAGCGCACCCTCGTGCTGTAGAGGCGTGCGGCCTCTCAGGTACTCTGCGGGGATAGGCTCGCTACTCCATGCATCCATCAGAGGACTCCACGGTGTGTGCTCACCCAAATGCGTCAAAGTACCAAACACAACGGCCATCAGAAGTATGACGAGGACGGCAATCGGCCTTCGCTTCCAACTCTTCTCACCTTCACCGGCAACAAACGGAAGCGCCAGCAGCACAAGAATACCGATCGCCGGCCCAACCAATAATATTGGCGTCTCCGCTGCCGGCGGCAGGTAGGAAAGCACGGCATAGATCCAAAGAAAGAAGGTATCGGGACGCGGAGCAGTCTGAATGATTGTGGGATCTGGCTGGCCGCCCGGTCCAAACGGACCCAGGAGCACAGCGCATGCAGCAATGGACAAAAGAATAAGACCTGAAAAGACGATGTCCTTCCAAATAGCGTGAGGTACAAACGGCACGCCATCCTTTGCCGTCAGCTCGTGATATTCCCGCACATACGTCGAGCGGCGGACGACTCGCCCCGGCATCGGCCATTCATTGACTCCCAACGTCAGGACCATCAATACGTGCAAGCCAACAAAAGCAATCAAGAGGCCAGGTATCACAAATACATGCATGGCAAAAAAGCGCGAAAGAGTCGCGCCGGCAATGATGGGTCCTCCCAATAGCAACTTGACAAGCACTGGCCCCAGGACAGGAACCCGGCTCGCAATCGAAGCTCCGATGCCCAATCCCCAGTACGCATCCTGGTCGAATCGAAGTACCTGGCCCGTGAAGGCCATGCCGAATGTCATCAGCAGAAGAAAGACGCCGATAATCCAGGTCAGCTCTCGAGGAAACTTGTAGGCTCCAAAAAGGAAGACCTGCAGCATGTGAATCACAACGATCGCGAGCATGAAATTCGAACCCCAGCCGTGCAAAGCGCGAATGAACCATCCAAGTGCGATTTGGTGATTGAGCGTCTGCAAGCTGTTCCATGCCTCTCCCGCCGACGGTACATACACCAGAGCCAGAAGAATCCCTGTAGCAATCTGGAACAGGAACACCGTCAGAGCCGCACTACCAAACACGTACCACCAGCTCGCCGTTTCCCGCGGAACCGGGTGCGCCATCACATCTCGGATCTGTCCTGCGAGCTGAAGCCGCTGATCGAACCATTCACCAATCTGCTCAACTAAACGCATGCCGGCGTTCCTTTGGAATTGTTGGCAGAAGGGCCTGGCGTGGGCATCTCGCCCGCGTGGATGAAGAGTTTCCGTTCCTCGATCTTGTAAGGGTATTCAAACAAGCCCCGCTCGGGAGGGCCGGATGCTCGCGAGCCATCCTGGTAGTAAGCGCCGCCGTGGCACGGACACATGAACAGGCCCGACTGTGGGAACCAGCGGACCGGACATCCCAGGTGCGCGCAATTGATCGCAAACACCTGGAACTTCTCCCCATCGAGATTACGCACCCAGCAGGCGATCTCTGCCGTTTGTCCGTCCCAGGAATTCACAACCGGATTGCGATAGCTGGCCAGCCGTGTCTGGCCAGTGGGAAACTGATCAAGCGAGCCGAGCGACAACCAGGAGTTGTATCCGGGTTTGCTTTGGCCACTGACGGGAGACAAGACGTAGCGCACAATTGGAATGGAGAGAGCGAAGCCGACTGCGCCATTGAACAGGAGGCCGAGTTTCACAAGGAACCCGCGTCTCGTGGCAGTATCAGATCGTGTCATCGAATTTCTCCGGTCACAGATTCCGGATTTGAATGGAGAGGTGTTGCGGCTTTGGGTCTTTGCGCTGAAAGCCATGCCACGACATCCGAGACATCCTGTTGTGACATGGCCTTTCCCGGCAGATTGCCGCGCCAATCGGGTGCGCCCATTTCCGGCCTTCCCGCAATCACGATAGTCCGGAGATACTGATCGCTAACCAGCGTCAAAAACGCGGCGTCGACAATGGGCCCGGCCCGAGGTCCGCCGCGACCGGCAGCCCCGTGGCAAGAGGAACAATAGGCGTCGTATACCTCGAGTCCTCGTTGGGGCTCGCCGTAATCAGGCGCAGCGTAGGATGGCGGGGAGACGTCAGGCGAATCGCCATTGGTCCAGCGCTTCCGAATCCCCGTGACAATGGCATTGATTTGCGGATCGGTCAGCATGCCACCCGAGCTTTGAGCAAACGCGGGCATTGCGGTCCCCGGCACTCCTTCGGCCGCAACACGGCGAATCGTGGCATCATCGGCAATGGCGAGGTAAACGTCGCTGCCCAACCCGATTGCTGCTCCACCCTTGCCATTCGGACCATGACATCCCGCGCAGTTCTGTCGATAAAGATTGTCAAAACTCAACACTTTATCGGGTGGAACCACCTGAGAGTCGAGTGAGGGCCGACCCGGCGACCTGTTGCAGCCGGCAGAAATTGCTACGCACAGAGCAAATCCAAGCAGACACTGTAGCGGCGGTCTATGACCGCCGGCTTTATAGCTTCTCGCGAGGAAGAACCGGCGGTCATAGACCGCCGCTACAACTGGGAAGCCTCGGATTGTTTCGTCACAGTCCACTAATGCTCTCCCTTCTTTTCTGCCATGAAACCCGGTGCCTCGATTCCGGCGCGTACAGCAAGCGGCAGGCGCTGCCAGATACGGATTCGTTCCTGACGCGAAACGACAATGCCTGCGACGATTCCGAACCCGACTTGCGAGAGAACAAACCACACCCAACTGATGCGCTGATTCAGCACCGGATTGATGATGTTCAAAGTACTGTAGAGCAGGCCTGACCAAACGACGGGCACGACGACGCCTCCCAGCAATATCGGACGCCGCGGTGCCATCGGGAGCACAGCGCCGTAAAGTAAACCCACCAGCAACGACGTCAGCAGATGGATGGGAACGGCAATTAGCAAGGCGCTCAGATGGAAGGCCGCGATTTGAGCCGTACTCGCGCTGACTGCACCAGGAAAGAAACCCGCGACCAGCAGATTGATTGGATACCAAATGCTATTCTGGTCGAGTAAACCGTAAAGCATAGCCAGGCCCGCCATGACGACGCTTCCCGCCAGCCCACCTTTGATACCCGCCGAAACCGGATAGATCTCGAGCGGCAGCCACGCCCGCTTTAGTTCGTGCGGCGCTTCCAATCGAGCCACTTCACGCCGCGGCGTCTCAATAGATGGTCTTTGTTCCAGGACTGGCACCGATTCGTGTGCTTCATGCGGCAGAACGTTGCGAAACCACCCGATCGCGCCGGTCAGAGACAAAATCGCTCCAAGCACACTGACGGACGCACTCGTCACCAGGCCGGCACACACCAGCGTAATGCCAAATGCGAGCACCACCGGCCAGGCGGTTGGCGCCGGCAATTGCAGGTTGGCCGGCACATTTACTCCCGTTCCTCCTGCTGAAGCGGAACCCATCGTCTTCGCCTTT
>Ga0137362_10002476_pt1 | contig 12003 bp, 9 predicted proteins | sample MadtaG_2_FD_104801 | JGI IMG/M metagenome (GOLD analysis project Ga0137362, IMG submission 104801) | Vadose zone soil microbial communities from Angelo Coast Range Reserve, California, USA - Mad1_100_16 metaG | ecosystem: Environmental > Terrestrial > Soil > Vadose zone | place: USA: California... | reverse complement strand
GTCAACTTCACGTCGCAATCAAATGCCTTGCCCGAGCGCAAGGCAATCGCAAAAATCGGATCTTGAGGCTCCTTGAGCTTATCTTCGGTTCGATGATCGGTAACTACCAATACTTTGCGTGATCCGCTGACGAAAAACGTGGCGTAGCGAATATCATTAAATGGTAAAGCGGCATCGCTCGTTCCCAGCTTCACGACCGCCTGGTGATATCCCGGCGTCCATTTGCCACGCTCGAAGCGGATCACCTCGCTTTGGCCCGGCCCCAATCGGATCGGTCGTTGATCGATCGGATCACCGTCCACGAGGCATTCCACGTGAGTGTCAAAGGCTTCGCCCGTGGCCGCGATGGTTGCCTCAATTACAATGTTCTCATGGGGAGAAATCGCTTGACGCTCCAAGCGCAGGTCGGCAATAGCCAGGTCGGCGGGGCTATCAACCCCCACGTCGATAAACGCCGCCTGAACGCCGGGCGATGGAATCTGATCGCGAACCCGTTTGAGACTTTCCACGCTCCCAACGTCCCAACAAGCCTCCGTCCGATCAGAGAAGACGTAAATGAATCGAGGAACGGCCTCTTCACTGGCGGCATTGAGGTCCTGCCGCGAAAGCATTTCCAAGGCCGTGGACAATTGGCTGGTGACGGGGAAACCCACGGGCTTGAGGTCCAATCCGGCGATTTTTTCGCGAGCCAGCTCCTTGGCTGATCCGATGGGCGCGAGCCATTCGCCTCCTTGTTCCGAGGTATCCAATACGGCGATTCTGCTGCCGTCGGGAAAGCTTTTAAGGATATTCAGTCCTTGTTCGATGGCCGCTTCCAGGCGCGTTTTGCCGCCCGCTACATATCCCATGCTGAAACTGGTGTCAAAGATCATGACGGCCGCGACCGGCTGATCGCCCCCGATATTGAGCCGTTCGCTGAGCACTCGCGGCCGGGCTAACGCTAGACAAATGGCCGCGATCAGAAGCATCCGCAGCGCCAGCAAGATGATATGTCGCAGTTGCAAGCGCCGCCGATTGCTCTGCTGCCGCTGCAACAGAAATCGGACCGCGGGGAACATCAAGCGCTTGGGCTTCTGGCGCATGACTAGGTGAATAAGAACTGGTATGCCGACCAGGAGAAGACCGCCCAAGAGTAATGGATGAATGAAGGTCATGACAGTTGTTTGAAGACCATAAGACCTATACGACCTATGGGACATATAGGACTTATGTGTCCTATTAAAACCTCTTTAAAACCGTTTCTGCCGCTGCAACAAATACTGCATCAGCGCTTTGTCGAAGCTGATGCTCGTATCCATAGGCACGTAGTCGATGTTGGCTTTGGGGCATTCGGTCCGGTAGAAGCCGCGAAATTCTTCGACCGCTTGCAGATAGTCGCCGCGCATCCCCCGAGCATCAACCACCAGCTTTTCGTGATCCTCGACGTCTTCAAACTCAATCGTGCCATCGAAAGGAAAATGGACCTCGGCCTCATCGAGAATATGAAAGAGAATGACTTCATGGCCGCGATGGCGTAAGTGGTGCATTCCTTCCAAGACCGGGGCCGGGTCCGTCAGCAAATCGCTGAAGAGAACAACGAGACTTTTGCTGCGAATCATGGCGGCCAATTGATGGAGGCATTGGGCCACGTCGGTAGTCCCGCTCGGCTTCAAGCCGGCCAGAAGCCCGAGGATAGCGGCCAGCTGAGTTCGCTTGCTCTTGGGCGGCAAGCTCGCTTGGATGCGCGTGTCGAAGGTCACTAGCCCGACGGGATCCTGCTGGTGGATCATCAAATAGCCCAGGGCCGCCGCTAAACATATCGCGTAATCAAACTTGGTCAGCTCTTGCCGATACGTGTAAGCCATCGACGCGCTCAAGTCCATCACCAGGTAGCCCGTGAGATTGGTTTCCGCCTCGAACTTTTTGAGATAATACTTGTCCGTCTTGGCGTAAATGTTCCAGTCGAGGTCCTTGAGGTCGTCGCCGGGCACATACTTCCGATGCTCGCTGAACTCAACGGAGAAACCGTGAAAGGGGCTGGCATGCAAGCCGGATAAAAAGCCTTCGACGATGAACTTGGCGCGCAGATCGAGCCGGGATACCTGACGAATGACTTCGGGCCGTAGATATTTCTCCGCGCTGGCCATGTTTTCAATGGAGCCTAACTCTACCTGAGCGGGGGGGCGTGAGCCCCCTGAGTCGATCTCATGGAGGAGATATCATGCTTGCTCAGGGGGCTAACGCCCCCCGCTCAGTTACCATTACTTTTTCCTCTTCTCATACTTGGGCGGTTCGGGCTCGCCGATGGTGGCCAGCAATTGTTGGATGATATCCTCGCTGGTTTTGCCCTCGGCTTGGGCCTGGAAATTGGTGCTGATGCGATGGCGGAGAACGGGGATGGCGACTTTTTTGATGTCATCAACGGCAACACTAAATCGGCCGTCCATGGCGGCCATGGCCTTACCTCCTTGGATGAGAAAAATGCCGGCCCGCGGCCCCGCGCCCCAGTCCACCATCTTCCTGACGAACTCCGGCGCCGACGGATCTCGCGGCCGAGTCGCCCGCACTAACCTGGTCGCGAAGTCGATGACGTACTCGCCGACCGGCACGCTCCGCACGAGCTTCTGCATGTTGACAATCGCCTTGCCGCTCAGGACTTTGATCAGCTCGGGAGTCTCGTCTTTGGTCGTCGTCGCCAGAATCCTCTTCTCCTCCTCCATGGACGGGTAATCGACTTTGATGTTGAACATGAACCGATCGAGCTGAGCTTCGGGCAGCGGATAAGTGCCTTCTTGTTCAATGGGGTTCTGCGTGGCAATGACGAAAAACGGATCGGGCAGATTGTAAGTCTCCTGACCGACGGTGACTTGGCGTTCCTGCATGGCCTGGAGCAAGGCGGCCTGAGTCTTGGGCGGCGTGCGATTGATTTCATCGGCGAGGATGATATTGGCGAAAATGGGGCCATTGACGAAACGAAAATCACGCCGGCCGGTTTCCTTCTCGTCCAACACCGTCGTTCCCGTAATGTCGCTCGGCATGAGGTCTGGAGTAAACTGGATGCGCTTGAAAGTGACATCGAGAATTTGGCTGATGGAGCTGACCATCAAGGTCTTGGCCAGTCCCGGCACGCCGACCAAAAGGCAATGGCCGCGGGTGAAGATCGCCCCCAGAATCTGTTCGACGACTTCCGCCTGACCAATCACCACCCGGCGGAGCTGGTCGATCATTTGGCCACGCGCTTGACTGAATTGAGAGAGGTAATCGCTGATGCGGTCCTGTGACACTGAATTTGTCCTTAGTCAGTAGTAGTAGGGTGGGTGAAGTCTTCGGAACCCACCTCCGGGCGCTGAGGCAACCAGGCTCACCGTCGAAAGTCTTCAACTCTCAGAACCATTGTAAAGGACGGACGATAAAGGACAAAGGAGCTTGCGCTCATCAGGACCGTTTAGCCGCTCTTCGAAGAGGATTGCGGCGGAAAACCAGGACATGATATCAATCAAGGCAGGTCTACAATCGCCTTTTTCCGTAGCACCCAGCCTACTTGATCGCCTGCTAGTTCAATTTGAAGCCAATCGCCTCGGATTTGAACCAGTCGAGCTTCCGCGCCACGATTGAGGGCCGTCTCATAGGCGCGCGGATAAAGAGAGTGATTCCCCTTGTGCAGATAAGTTTGATCCGCCGAAATGACGACCAGCGGATACTCGGCCTCCTTTTTCTCGGCTCGCATTTGAAAGAGAAAGATGACGACGAAACAGAGCACGCCCGCGGCGCCGATCCCAGGCAGCCATGGCCAACTCCCGGGTCGAAATGCCCATCGATGTGCCAATCCGATCCAGCTAATGACGTAGAACAAAAAGATGGCCCCAAGCGACATGCTCCGAGTCCACCGGGGCAGCCACGGGGGCCAAAGGCTTTCCGACGGCCTGACAAAACTGTCAGGCGATGAGTAAACCACTTGATCGCGAGCGTAGGCAAGATTGGCCCGCATCTCAAGATTGTTGGGATTCAAATGCAAGCCACGCCGGTAAGCAAGAATCGCTTCGGGTATGTCGCCCGCTAATAAATAAGCGTTCCCGAGATTCAGGAAGAGGGCCGGATTCTGAACGCCGCCCCGGCAAAGCTCCTCATAATAATCCGCCGCCAACTGAAAGTGCTTCGACTCTTCGGGAGTGCCGCGAAGCTTCGCGCCGAGTTGGAAAGCGATCTGGGCGCGATCTAAGATTTGCTGATCGCTCTCAGACTGCCCATCCTGGGAAACGACCAAACTCAACATTACCAACGAAACAAAGGAGGCGATCATGGCTGTGACTCCCAATCGAGAATCAGCTCGGTCGCCTCACTGGTAAGTCTTTGGTGACTCGGCGCCGGTGGCGGCGCGTATCGAACAGAATCGCAGTTCTCTAGTAGTTCGGCCAATCGGGTTCTTTGATCGGAAGAGAGTTTGTCAGTTCCATGATTCGCTCCTAAAGCTGCCGGCTGCAAGGCATCGTCAAGATTGAATCGATGGCGTAAGTAGCCCGCGATGATTCCAGCGACCCTTCGAGCGGCTTCCGAAGGCTCGGCGGCATGGAGCGAGTGGAGGGCTTGCAACGCCTGCCGACCCGCGCGATTTTTCTGCAGTCGGCGTCGCCTGACGGCGTCAGGATTTCGGCGCGTGTACCAAGCGAACCAGCCGATGCTCACAATGGGCGTCACAACTACCAGCAACAGCAGCAGCCAGCCGTTGGGAAACGATCCGTTCTCCCTTTGAAGCACCTGGGGACCGGTCACGATTTGGTACAGGCGATCGGGAGGCTGGGCTGGCTCGATTTTTCCCTGAATCTCATTCACTTCCACCTTGGCGCGGGCCTTGACTTGCAAAGCGATCGCCGGAGCGCTCGTGGTCATGTATCCCTTCTCCGGAGGCGTCAATCCCGGGCGGAAATAGACGATAAAGAGAGATGGAATTTCCCTCACGCGCTCATTCTTTGGCCGGAGTAAGAAGTCAAATTCCCATATTCCTTGCTGGGGCGAAAGTCGCTCGGCGTCATTGGCCACATGAAAGTTCTCGCGAAATTGGGCGTATTCGAGCTTCCTTAGGAGATCGGGCCGCTCGGGCGCGCGTTGCCAGAGGCCGACCGACTCGATTCGGATCGTGAAGTGAATCGGATCGCCGGCCTGAAGCTCTGTTGGCGTCGCGGTGGTGCTCACCTTAAATCGTCCGGAGCCGATGGCGCCGCAAAAAGGCTCCTGGCGACCGACGAGAGGCGCCTCGGGACGATCCGGCTGGGCGGCTTGCGCGCGAAGAGAAGAAAGCGAGAAGAAGAGTACGAAAAGAATTGCAAATTGCAAATTACTGGATGCTTGCGCGGAAACAAGGCTTGGCTCGCGGGAACCAAGAAGCCTCTCCTCAATTTGCAATTTGCAATTTGCATTTTGCATTTTGCAATCCTTGGTGTACTTACCAGTCTTTGACATTCTGCGAAGGTCGCGAAGCCGACTTTGCATAATGAGTTCGCCGTTCTTTCAAAATGCGCTCGGTGACTTTCCGCAAATAGGCGCTGGTATCGTCCGAATTCAAGGGCACGAATTGATCCGAGTCAGGAACGGGGGGTAAGTTGCCTATCCCGGGCTGGCGCAGGGCATTCTTGGAATTTCCCTGGTTGTCCAACTCCGGTGCTTCGGCGGGCCGTTGCCCGGAGCCGGCATTATCGTCGTCCCCTGGATTGAGGCCGGTCGAGCCCGGTTGTGTTTTTGGCTTTGAGTCGTCGGGGCGCTTGGAGTCACTGTTGGGTTCATTCGGATGATTTTCCTTGCCGGCTTTCGCCGCCTTCAGCAGTTCGCGGGCCAGCGCTAAGTTGTGACGCGCGTCGTTTGCCAACTCCTGGTCAAGCTCGGGTTGACGCAAACATTCCTCGTAGAATCCAATGGCCCGCTCGAGCAAAGCCGCGTCTCGGGCGCTCGCTTGCCGCAAGATGGAATTGCCTAAGTCATAAAGGACTCGATGCAAGCGCGGGCCGGTTGCATCTTGACGGCTCAGCCAATATTGAATTTCGGCTTCGCGATATCGGCCCAGTCGGTAAAGAGCGGCTCCTTCGTTGAACGCCAGCCAGCCGGGATCGGCAATCTTGCTTTCCGCCTGGCGATAAAAGTTGAGAGCGGCTTCATACTCTTCGCGATCAAAGGCGGCATTCCCTTGACGAAGCATGTCAGCAGCATCAGAGGTTGGCTTGGCGCCAAGGAGAAACCACGGAAGAGAGAGACACAGGAAGAAGAGAATTGCAAATTGCAAATTGGCGAATAGACCGGGGCGTTCATATGCTCCGTTCGACTGGGTATAACAGCAAGATTCCATCTTCAATTCTTCGCCTCGCTGTTCTTAGGCTTACGAGACACTTCAGGCACGCTCAAGGAGAGCGCCAGAAACGCCAAAGACAACGCGTAGAACCAACTATAACGTGGCTGATAAACCGGCACGGAGTCTTCTCTGAGCTCTCGGCCCGCGTATAGTAGGTCCGCTAGGGGCAAAGCCTTAGTTCGCGCCGGGGTATAACTGCCTCCGGTCCGATCGGCGATTCCTTGCAGGGGTTTTTCTTGCAAGCGTGTCGTCGCCGGGCTGCCGTGATAGCGCAAATCACCCGAACCGGGGATGGGGATGGCGCTGGCATGGCTTGGATCTCCGAGGCCCACAGCATGGACCGGAATCTTTTCCCGGCGAGCCGCTTCCGCTCCCGCCCGCCACTCTTCATCCTGAGCCGGATCGTCTCCATCCGAAAGTAAGACGATGTCCTGATAGCCCGGTGCCGCCGATTCGTGCATTAACCGTACCGCTTCTTCAAGACCTCGCCCGATTCGAGTTCCGGATAGGGTCTCGGCCGTCGGCCCAATTTCCAACAATGGATCAAGCGCATCGACCTGGCGGAGGGCGTCCCGGAAATGATCGTAGTCTTGTGTCAGGGGGCAAAGGACTTTGGCCCGAGATGCGAAGACGACGAGAGCGAGCCGATGCCCGCCGCGTTTCTCCGCTAGATTGGCTAGTTCCTTCGCGGCGGCCAAGGCCTGACCTAACCGAGTATCGCTGGCGACGCCGGGCACGTCCTTAGCCAACATGCTCAAGCTCAAATCCAGAACCACGATCACATCGCGACCCGGCGCCAGGGACTGATCACGATCTCGCCCCCATTGAGGCCCGGCAACGCCCAGTACGAGCAAAGTCAAGCCGGCGATGCCGCCCCAGGTTCTCCATGAACGCCGCCATCGGATTTTCTGCAAAAGGCTCAACCCAAGAGCGCCGCTCAGTTGCATGAGCACTCGCCGCCGCCTGCGTTGCGCCAGCCAAGCCAAGACTCCCAGGGGGGGCAATATCGCCAGCAGCCACAGGGCTTGGGGGTGAACCAAAATATGATGAATCGCGTTCATGGCGCTTTGCGCAAAACCGTCAATTCCAAAAGCCCAATCATCGTCAAGAAGCCGAACGATACCAGTCCTAAGATCGAATATCCTTCAAAGTATCGGCGATACAAGAAGCTGCGAGCTTCTTGTCGCTCCATCCGATCGATCTCCCGGTAGACCTCCAGAAGGGACTCCGTGTCGCCGGCTTTGAAATGCCGGCCGCCGGTGATTTGAGCGATGGATTTCATGGTACTTTCAGCGCTGGCGCGGATCCGTTGGGCGGATTCCTTGTCCACTTCGCTCGACGGGGTAATAGGGCCTTCCGGTATCCCGGTCACGCCGCCGGCATCGATGACATAAATGGGAATCCCTTGATTGGCGGCCAATTGCGCCCCTTGCCGTGGCGTCAAAGCCGGCGGAGGGACGTTATGTTCTCCGTCGCTGAGCAAGATCATCACTTTGCGCTTGGCATTGGTTTTCTCGAGCCGCACTAACCCCCAAGCGATGGCGTCACCGATGTTCGTTTCCGATTCTGTTGGTGTGGATCGTGGCTTTTCAGCATCGAGCAGCCGCAGGAGAACGGAGTGGCTCAGGGTCAACGGACAGGACGTTTGAGGCCAACGCGCGAAGGTCACCAGGCCGATCAAATCATTGGGACGGCCTTCCAAGAGAGCTTGCTCGCTGGGCTGTTTGTCGCCCTCCACGAATAACCGAAACGCTCGCTTGACTGCTTCCAATCGGCTAATGGGTTTGCCCTCCCAGGTAAAGTCGGGAGTCGCCATGCTGCCGCTGGCATCCACCACCATTTCGATAGCGATGCCTTCCGCGGTAATGCGCGAAGACTGATCGGGCCAACGCGGGCCGGCGAGAGCGATAAGCAGCAGAAGCAGGCCGGCGGCTCGAAATCCAATCCCCAGCCAACGGGCCCAGCGAACGCGGCCTGACGGCAAATTCAAGAGCAAGCTCGAATCGGGAAATCGAATGGCCGGTCTCCGGCGACGCGACCATACCCAAATGACTAAAGCACCGATCGGCAGCAGAATCAGAAGCCAGGGTTGAGCAAAGGTGAGCATGAAAGCAATCAACCGATCTAATTCACAATCACCATATCAAGACAATTCACCCCCCGGAAGCACAGTCCATGCCTTTGCCCACAAAAACATGGTTGTTCAAGGGCGCCGTCCCTGGTCGATGAAATGCGCTGCTCTGCATTTCGCGGGCGCGAAACGCAAACCAAGATGTGATTCCGATGGTCAGTTTTTGATCATCGCTGAGGATGATTTTGTCAGTCGTAGCTATTTGATCTTCTCGGCCAAGGCCATCCAGGCGGCGTAGCGTTGCGGGTCGGCGACGGGATCGTCCAGGGGAAGAGCTTCGATCGATCCGCCCGGACGAAGCGTCTGCCATAAATACCATTCGCGAAGTTGGCGAGCGGCATCCGCGGAAATCCGGAACTCCAACTTCGGGTTCGGAAGAACGCCCCAATCGTCGGTTCGTCGGCTGTCGGGAAAGCGGTGCAAATTCTTGCCGCTGGGCCGGACGAAGGTGCCGCTCGTGAGCTTGAGGCCCAGATTCGAGACGCGCAAGGCCTTGGTGGACTGAACGCTGGCCTTGCCCAAAGTGCGTTGGCCGGCCACGAGCGCGCGCTGGTTGTCTTGAAGCGCGGCGGCGATCAACTCGGCGCCGCCCGAAGTCTCACCATTGACGAGCACGACCATGGGAAAGTTCAAGAAATTCACGTCGCGCTTGCCGGGGTATTCCCGGTCCGTGCCGTTGCGAGTCTTGATTCGCGCGATCAGTTCTTCGCCCATGAACAGTCGCGCGGCGGCGACAGCTTCATTGAAAAAGCCGCCAGGATTCCAGCGCAAATCCAAGATCAATCCGCGAATGCCTTGAGCTTGCAGCTCCGCCAGAGTCTCTTGCAGCTCCTCAGCCGTGCCTTCGCCCATCGATCCGACTCGAAGGAACGCGATCTGTTTGCTCTGATCCAAGATAAAATCCCAAGAATTATCCGGCTTGCGAGTCACGCCCCAGACCGTTTCGGGCCGAAAGATCGCCGGGGTAAGACGGACTTTCCAGATGATTCTTGAGCCGGCTCGCTCAACTGTCAGTTCCACGGGGTCCGAGGGGATCGGTTGTTCGTCGCGCGGCGGTTCATTGCGCAACGGACGCGTCCATTGGGGAATACCTAGGGCGATGAATCCAACGTCGGGAGGCAGGCCATTGATTTGAGTGATTAAGTCATCGGGCCTCAATCCCGCCTTTTGGGCGGGGCTTCCCGGCAGAACGTTCTTGATCCGGACCGGTCCATTTCCGCCATTTTTATGAAATTCGAGACCCAATCCCCGGTTGTTTTCTTCTTGATTGACCCGGACCAGTTCTTCTCCGCTTAGGAGGGTCGTGTACGGGTCGAGGGTTTTGCACATGGCTTGAATGCTGGCGACCAGGGCGGCGGTTCCCCGAAGCGACTCGAGGTCGCCCAGCTTTTGGCGAGCCTCTGTCATCAGTGCGACACGCGCGGAATCCGATTTTGCCGCCTCGATATCGGCGCGGAGGGAGGAAGGAACTGGAATCTTAGCCGCCTCGTAAAGACCCGACAGGGCGGCGAACATCAAATCAGTTCGCGAAACCGGCCGAACGTACTCATCGACAATCAGGTTAATCGTGTATTCCAGATGACGGGCGTAGACGGCGCCCGCGGACCGGGATTCTGCGGAGTCCACCGCAATCTCGTTCTCGGCCGCTTGCAAGAAGGTGGCCAGGAACATCCAGCTCATGGCACCCAGGAGAATTTTTGGCATAGCTTTCTTCCTTCGAACTGCCGGATTGATTTTAGACTGCCTGGCTTAATCGCAGAAGGTCAATCCACCCTAGGCGAACTGGGTAGGTAACCAGTCGAGGAGAGTCTCGCGTGTTTCTGATAGGGGTAAATCCGGCCTCTCTCCTACCTTTTTCTCTTCTTGCAGGGACTGCCTGTTTTGCGCCGAAGGATAGCCGCAGATTTGCCCATGACTTCGCCGTCCTGTGTCGCTTCCCTATTTTCCATACTTAATCGCTTGAATCACAACGACTTCGGATGAAGACCCCCGCCGAAACCAACCGATACCAAATGCGGAACCCCGTAAGACATACCCGCGTTCGGCGCGCGCGACAGTCCGCAAGACGATTCGGTCGCCCGTTTAACGCCGTTCATGGGGTTAGCGAACGCCCATTCGAGCCAGGAGAAGACCCAATGACAGGTGAGGACGTGATGGTCCCGATCACCGAGACGGAGCAACTCCGGAAACAATTACTCCAAGCTCAGCGTCTCAGCAGCGTGGGCGCTTTGGCGAGCAGCGTGGCCCATGAGTTCAACAACATTCTCACCACGATCATCAATTACGCAAAAATCGGCCTCAAGGCGGAAAAAGACGAGCGGTCCCGGACGCAAGCTCTGGAAAGAATTCTCATAGGCGGGCAGCGGGCCGCCACCGTGATTAACAGCATGCTCGGCTTCGCCCGTAACAACTCATCGCAGAGGGAATTGACCGATATCGCCGGGTTGGTCGAGGAGGTCCTTATTCTGACCGACAAAGACTTGAGCAAGCACCACATTCATGTGGAGACGGAATTCCACGATCGACCCCATGCTCCCGTAGTTCCCGGCCAAATCGAGCAGATTCTCTTGAACTTGCTTATCAATGCTCGCCAGGCCATGCCTAGGGGCGGAAGATTGCGAATTGAAGTCCGCGAAAATCAGCAAACGCAAATGGTGGAGATTCTGATTTCCGATTCCGGCGTCGGCGTTGCCCCCGATCAACTCCGCCTCATCTTCGAGCCCTTCTATTCCACCAAGGAACCGGACGAGAACGGCCACGGCGGCAGCGGCCTGGGGCTCAGCGTTTGCCGGCAAATTATCGAGCAGCATCACGGCCGTATCCGCGTCGAAAGCGTCCTCGGCAAAGGGGCCACTTTCACCGTCAAGCTGCCACTTCAATTGAGTGCGGAATAAGGGTAAGCCCTCACCACTCACCAATTTCCGTCTTTACTTTCATTTTTTTCTCGTTTCAATTAAGTGATGGCTGCGACTACCATTGCCCCTTTGATTGAACGGCTGCGCGCGATTGTCGGGCCGGAGGCCGTTCTCACTTCCGCCAGCGATCTGTTGGTCTACGAGTGCGACGGCTTCACCATCGATAAGAACAAGCCGGATCTAGTGGTTTTCCCAACCTCGACCGAGCACGTCGTTCAGATCGTCAAGGCTTGCAACGAACTCAATGTCCCCTTTTTGCCGCGCGGCGCCGGCACAAGCCTGGCCGGGGGCTGTCTTCCTGTCGGCGGTGGGGTCGTCATCGCATTGACTAGGATGAAGCGGATTCTCGAGGTCAACTGCCGCGATCGCTATGCCGTTGTCCAGCCGGGCGTGGTCAACAAATGGCTCACCGATCATTTGAAATCACAAAAATACCATTTTGCCCCGGACCCCAGCAGTCAGGGAGCTTGCACGATCGGTGGCAATGCGGCCACCAATTCGGGCGGACCACACACGCTCAAGTATGGAGTGACGGTCAACCACGTGCTGGGTTTGGAATTGGTTTTGCCTCACGGGCAAGTGGTGCACACAGGCGGCGCCGCGGAAGACCAGCCCGGCTACGACCTGACCGGCGTGATTGT
>Ga0137362_10002473_pt1 | contig 12005 bp, 6 predicted proteins | sample MadtaG_2_FD_104801 | JGI IMG/M metagenome (GOLD analysis project Ga0137362, IMG submission 104801) | Vadose zone soil microbial communities from Angelo Coast Range Reserve, California, USA - Mad1_100_16 metaG | ecosystem: Environmental > Terrestrial > Soil > Vadose zone | place: USA: California... | reverse complement strand
GTGGGCAAGTACGACGTTGAGGTCACCTATTCCGGCTTCAAGAAGGCGCTCCTCAGCGGCATCGTCCTACAGGTCAACGAAACCTCCCGTGTCGATGTCTCCCTCGCCGTTGGGCAAGTCAACGAGACTGTGACTATCGCAGATTCAGCGCCGCCCGAAGTTAACACCAGCACTTCCGAGATCGGGCGCACCATCCAGTCCGGCGAGATCACGAGTCTGCCGCTGGTCGAGCGCAACGTTTACACGCTGCTGGATCTAACTCCCGGCGTGCAGTCCAACAACAACGGCGTAGCGGCGGCCTCAACCGGTACCAGTTCGCTCATTCTCGGCTTTCCCGAGCAGCGCACCCTGATTAACGGCGGTGTCGACGGCGGCACCGGCTCAGTAAACTACTACCTCGATGGCGGCAACAATATGACCGGCCTGCGCAACACCGGCAACATCCTGCCCAACCCGGATGCCATTCAGGAATTCCGGGTTCAAACCAACAGTTACAACGCAGAGTATGGCCGCTTCGCCAGTGGCGTCATCAACGTACTCACCAAGTCCGGCACCAACCAGTTTCACGGCTCGGCCTTTGAGTACCTGCGCAACACCGTGTTCAATGCCAATGACTGGGGCTCCACACTGGCAAGGGCGCCCTTTCATCGCAACCAGTTCGGCGGCACTATCGGCGGCCCCATCAAGCGCGACAAGACCTTTTTCTTTTTCTCTTATTCCGGTCTGCGCCAGACGACCAGCTCGTTCCTGAACGGCGCCATAGTTCCTACCGCCCTGGAACGTATCGGCGACTTCAGCGCCTCAGCGACCAAGCCCGTCGATCCCGCCACCGGGAAGACTTTCGTTTGCAATGGCGTCACCGGCGTAATCTGCCCCAACCGTCTCGATCCGGTGGCGACGAAGATCATCAGTACCTACATTCCGGCTGCCAACGTTACCGGCAGCAAATGGCAGGGCAATATTCCCAGTCCGTTTGATTCCAACGATTTCCTCGTGAAGTTAGATCATCAGCTCAACACGGCTCACCGCCTCACTTTCAGTTACTTTGAGACGTCAGGAACCAACACCGTGAAGGCGGGCAGCGGGAACCTTCCGTGGGCCAGCCAGCAATTCAAATGGCGCCAGCATAACGTCAACGCCAGCGATGTTTGGATGATTGCCTCCGACAAGGTCAACCAAGTATGGGCGACTTACACACGCAATTTTGGCGGTCGCTTGAATCTGCCGGCTACCTCGCTTGGCGATCTGGGCTCGGCGTTCACGATCCAGGGCACGCCGTCTCTGCCGCAGATCACCGTTAGCGGCTTCTTCACTCTGACAAACTCAATCGGTGGCCCGACCGCCGGTACTAACTTCTACTCCGTGCGTGACGTCTTCAGTTGGATCAAGGGAAGCCACGCCCTTAAATTGGGGGGAGAGCTCTCGCTCAACAAAGACATCCAGCAGACTTTGCTCAACAACTACGGAGTCTTCACCTTTAATAATAGCGTGACTAAGAACGCGCTGGCGGACTTCATGATCGGCATTCCCAGTGCGATCACCCAGGACGCGCCCGTCACCGGTTACACGAATAGCTGGTACACGGCCCTGTTCGCACAGGATGATTTCCGCGTTCACCCGCGCCTGACCCTAAACCTGGGTCTGCGCTGGGACGTTCAGACAGCTCCGACCGATCCACTCAACCGTGTCGTCAACTATGTGCCCGGCCAGAAATCCATTGTTAATCCGATAGCGCCTGTTGGAGCCTTGTTCTATGGCGACCCCGGTGTGGAACGGGGAGGAATCCCGACGAGTTTCAACCACTTCTCTCCCCGCATCGGCTTTGCATGGGATCCGGCGGGCGATGGTAAGACATCGGTTCGCGGCGCGGTGGGGCTCTTTTACGGTAGTCTTTCAGGCAACGAGTGGAACACTATGACTAACTTCCAGCCTTTTTCCACCCGGCTCACCTTCTCAAATATCAATCCGAAGACGAGCGCGACGGGAGTGCCGCTGGGAGCTTCGCTGAGTAACCCCTACAACGCCTTTGTGGGCGGCAATCCATTCCCCTACAAGGGAACATTTGTTACCGGCGGCGGCCTCTTCCCAGTTGCACCCGATTTCAAGTGGCCCCACTCCTGGCAGGCGAACTTTGGAATCCAGCGTCAGCTCACGAAGGACCTGACGGTGGGCGCGGCTTACGTTGTGACGCTGAGCCGCGACTTGCCTTTCGCCCGCGACATCAACTATCCGGTTCTAACACCGACTGCGACCAGCGCTGGAGCGAACATCCTTTCCCGGCGGACCAATCCGGCATTCGGTGCGGTGTTGCTGCTCCAGTCGGACCAGACTGCCGACTACCACGGCTTGCAAATCACCAGCGCGATGCGCATGAGTCATCATCTCAGCTTCAATGCCTTCTACACCTTTAGCCATACGAACGACAGCGTGCAGCTACAAAACAACACCACTCAGGGTTTGGCCCAGAACTTCAGCAACCTTGCGGAAGATGAGGGACGCGCCGATACCGATCAGCGCCACGTTTTCAGCATGAGCTTGAATTACCAGCCCGATTACTACAAAGGCGGTAACCGCGTCCTGCGCCATTTCATCAACGGCTGGAGCATCTCTCCCATAGTCAAGCTGCGCAGTGGCCTTCCGTTCACTATCACCAACGGCAACGTCGACGCCAATCTCGACGGCCAAACCACCGACCGTGCGCAATTGATCGGCGATCCACACATCGCGAATCCCACTGCGGCGCAGTGGTTCAACACTGCCGCATTTGTCCAGAACAAGATCGTGACCGGGGTCGCCACTGATGGCAACTCGCCGCGCAACCTTTTGGATGGCCCAGGCTATCGCGTCGTCGATTTAGCCATCTCGCGCGACTTCCGTTTCACTGAGCGCTTCAGACTACGCTTCCGCGCCGAGGGCACGAATGTTTTCAATATGGTGAACCTCGGACAGCCGGGTAACTCAGTTCCTTCGGGCGCGACATCCACGACCTTTGGCGTTATCACCTCGGCCGCCGCGATGCGCAAGCTGCAGTTTGGCTTGCGCCTGAGCTTCTGACACGTTTTCCTGGCAAGCTCAGAGCTTCCGTAAGGTTTATCCGTCCCGGATGGATGAAATGATTATCGAACCAGCCTGGGTATTATGGTCTGGTCTGAGATTTCCGGTTTGCTGGACTATTCTCTGGGAAAATCCTATGACGCTCGAACGCTCGGAATCAATTGCGTGAGATGATCGCGCGCGATTGAAACCGACCGTGCGATAATTATGTGTTCCATGGCCGCCGAGACGCCCTTAGTTGACGACATGAATTCTATCCTACGCACAATTCGGCTGCTTCCGCTTGTCTTCGTGTTGGTCTTGTCGGCGACTGTTTTGGTCGCAGCGAGGTCGCGCATCAACGTCTTGAAGCTGTCCCTAACCAATCCGACGGATGAGTTGCGGCTGCACGAGAACATCGTCATCAGCGTTGCCGAATTGAAAAAGATCGCACCGGATTTCAAAGCGGGAGATACAATCGTAACCACTAGCGACGCCGCGACGCTGGATGAAGACGCGCGTACGCTGCAAACAATCGAGCTTCCCTCACAGGCAGACGATCTCGATGGGGACAATAATTATGACGAACTGGCGTTTCAGATCGATCTAAAGCCCAGGCAGTCGCGCATCGTGACCATCGTCTATGGCGAAACCACGACAATTCAGCGTATCCGCAGCGAATATCCGAAGCGGACTGCGGCGAAGTTCACCATGAAGTTCGATGGGCTCGGTTGGGAGTCGGAAGTGAACGCGTGGCGAATTTATTTTGACCAGCGCAATGCAATAGATATTTGGGGCAAGCGGCGGCCAGGGTTGTATCTCGAAATGTTTGGTGCGCCTGAATACGTCTATCATTGGGAGTCGCCACTGGGCCGCGATATTTACCGCATCGGAGATGCGATTGGAATTGGAGCGGTCGCCGCGCTGGTTGATGGCAAGGTGGTAAAGGTCTCGGACGTCGCGGATCGCAAATGGCGCATTATCAACGCCGGGCCAGTGCGCGTGGTCGTTGAGCTAACCTATAAAGGTTGGAAGGTCGGCGGCCGCGAAGTGAATCTAACCAGTCGTATGATTCAATGGACCGGTGAGCACGGGTTTGAGCATCGCATTACGGCCGAAAACGCTAATGGCTTGACGTTCGTTACCGGAATCGTGCGGCAAGCCGCCTTACAGGAGAAGGTATTTGCGCCGACTGCGACCGAACCAACTCTCGTCCGCGCGTGGTGGGGACATCAGGTCGAAGAGGAAGGACCACCAGCGACAGCCATCCACATGCTTTCCGATCAAAACCTCGGCCTGGCGATTATTGCGACGGGTCGCGATAGCAAAGTCGCTGCTGACGATCCACTTAATTTGCTTGTTCAACCGCAGGTTGTAAATGGAAAGGGGAGTTGGCAAGTTCTCGGCCTATGGGACCAGGAGAACAGCGACAGCCTGGCGGTGAATACATCAGGCGCGGACGCAAGATATCGGTATGGTTCACTCGCCTTGCCTCCTTCTGTCCCGAAGACGTTCGAGGCATTCACTGATCTTGTGCGTGAGACGGAACGGCGGATCACCCAGCCCGCACAGGTAATAATTCTTTCACGCACCGCCGCGCCGCAATCGGCACCTCCAGATACTTTGAAACCGGCGCGAAAGAAAACTTATGACGAGGCAATCGATCTATTGAAACAATCCGCTGAGCGCACCGCACAGAAATGGGAGTCGATCATTTCAAAGACCGCACCGGAAGAAGCCACGCACGATAAGGGCGACGGATTTTTCACTGAAGGCGACAATCAAACCGGCGAATGGAAAATGCAGAAGGGGTTTTTCTGGACCGGCAACTTCTGGGTTGGCGAGCTGTGGCAACTTTACGCCAAGACCAAAGACGAACGGTTTCGTCGTTGGGCCGAGTTGTGGAACGCGCGTCTGCTCGGAAAAGAGATGACTGAGAACCATGACACGGGATTTATCAATTATTACTCGTCGGTACTCGGCTATGGTCAAACAGAGGATGCGAAGTATCGCGAGGGCGGACTGCGCGCGGCAGAGCGTTTGAAGCAGCTTTACAATCCGACAACTGAACTGGTGGCTTCGTGGGCAATTAATGGAGACGACACAATCATCGATACGATGATGAACCTCCAAATCTGGTGGTGGGCTTCGCGCGAGACGAACAATGCACAGTGGCGCGAGTTTGGTTTGAAGCATGCTCTGAAATCAGCCGAGTGGCTCGTCCGCCCTGATGGTTCCGTCGCTCAATCAGTTCATTACAATCCCGGGGACAATCGGCAAGAATTCAATTCGTCCCAGGGCGGGAACAACACCCTCAAGTATGCAAACAGCGCGAAACCAGGCGAAAGGGTTTTCACGCACACGCACCAGGGCTTTGCTGCGGATACAACCTGGTCACGAGGCGCAGCATGGGCCCTTTATGGTTTCTCGGTGGGGTACGCAGAAACTAAAGATCCCAGACTGCTCGCGACGGCGGAAAAAATTGGCGGCTACGTTATCAATCACCTGCCTGAAGACAGTGTGCCCTGGTACGATTTTGCGGACGAAGGCGTCCACTTTCGTAATCGCGACACATCGGCCGCAGCGATCATGGCTGGTGGGTTATTGCGTCTCTCGGAATCGACGCCGGATAAAGCGCGGGCGGCTAGCTATCGACGTGAAGGCGAACGGATAGTGCAATCGCTCATCGACCGGTACCTGACCCCAGTAAGCGACGACGACAAAACACCACCCGGTATACTCCGCCACGGGTCGAGCACCCGACCAAGCGACGTCACATTGGTCTATGGCAATTATTATTTACTTGAAGATCTCCTGTGGCTCGACTCGCATAAGAAGTAGCATAGCCTTCTGTCTGTGATTCTTTGCTCTGAAAGGGCAACATGATGAAACCCGAATTGAATGCTTACCAAACTACGATTTTTGACGTAGAGGACGCTGAGGTTTTCGCCAAGGGCGCAGAGGAATACCCCCGCGTTCCTCGGCTAAATCCTCTGTTTCCTCTGCGGTTAATTCTTGCCGCACTTGTCATGATCGCGGCAACCGTCACCGTCTCCGCCCAACGAAAACCGAGCGAGTCCACGCGGCCTTTTGTCGTGATGTCGTCACAATCACTCGACGATTTGCAGAATAAGCTGCATCCCGAAAACAAAACCGAAGAGTTGATTGACAGCGCTGGAATGCAGTTGCGCGTGGCGGTGCAGCATGAAAAAAACAAAACCGGAGCGGCAGCGGAATTGCACGACGCTTCCGATGATGTTTACTTCGTGTTGGCTGGATCCGCAACGCTGACTCTCGGTGGCAAGCTTGATGCGCCAAAAGAAACTGACCCCGGCGAGTGGCGCAGTCCGCGTATCGTCGATGGCAAGACCGTTGAAATCAAGAAAGGCGATCTCGTCGTCGTGCCGCGCGGTACTCCGCATCAGCGCAGCACCGCGAACCAGGACTTCACTATGATCCTGATCAAAATTTACCAGGAACCGTTGAAAAAGCGATCTTGAGACCGGATTTCTCGCATCGTTTGCGACTCGGATTTGTACAACTCCCTCTCCCTTTGGGAGAGGACTGGGGTGAGGGCCTAGCGACGAAACCCAAATTACTTTTTTCTCCTTTTTTATCGGAGCAGACAGTAAAAAGGATGGAGGAGAGTTCTCTTTCTATATGACTTAGCTACGCCCTCACCCCGGCCCTCCCTCAATGGGCGAGGGAGATGAAGTACTTGCCGGTTTTTTGGACTACACTCCGCCAAACTCATTGATTGACTCCGCTGGCCAGAAAGCCACCATCAACGACGATTACTTCGCCCGTTACGAAACTAGCGGCGTCGGACGCGAGAAAGACCGCCGCGCCGCCCAACTCTTCAACCTTCCCGAATCGTTTCATCGGCGTGCGCAAAAGGAATTCTTTGCCGCGCTCAGTTTCATCAAGCAGCTTTTGATTTAGCGGCGTGCGGAATACGCCGGGCGCGATCGCATTTACGTTTACTCGGCGAGGCGCCCATTCGATGGCCAACGATTTTGTCAGCATCGCAACGGCTGCTTTGCTCGCCGAATAAGCCGCGACCTCATAAAGCGCCACGAATGAAGACAGTGAGGCGATATTAACTATGCGTCCGTACTCACGCTCCAGCATGTGCCGGCCAAACACCTGACACGCGCGCAAAGTCCCGGTGACATTGGTATTAAGAATGTCGTTCCATTCGTCCTCGCTTACTTCGATCGAAGATGTCCGCTTAGTTTTGCCGGCAGAGTTGACCAGAATGTCTACCTTGTCGAATGCCTCGACGCATTTCCGTAAAACGTTATCCAAAGATGCTCGATCGCCGACGTCCGAAACTACTTCCAATGAGCGACGGCCCAACTGCTGAATCTCTCGCGCGGCTTGAGCGACTTGCTCCTCTCGTCGCGAAGTCGGCACGACGTCGGCGCCGGCTTCAGCCAGCGCAAGGGCAATCGCGTGTCCGATACCTGACGTACCTCCGATGACGACCGCTGTGTTACCGGTTAGATCAAAACCTTGATAAGCCATTATGATGTCTAGTCTCCCTGCGAAAACTGATTTGATGTTGGATTGTAGATCTGCTCCTCGATCATGGCCACTAATCGTCCGGTCTCGCCATTTACCGCGGGCTCACGATTATCAAAGACTGCGGCGACGAAATCCTGAATTAAAGGCGCGTGCCAATTTGCGGCGGGCGGATGCGATTCAATTCGCTCACCTTGCGCGCTGACGACGCGCAAGGTTCCTTCGTTCAGGACTGGCACATGAATCGAGCCCTGAGAACCAAAGATTTGGAGTGTATCCTGCGGCTCGTGGGCCGCGTGAGTCACCGTGAGCAATCCGCAAGTGCCGCGCTCAAACCGAAACAGAGCCGCGGCAGTGTCCTCAACTTCTCGCGCGAACAGAACGTTGGCGGTCATCGCCTTCACCTCAGAGATCGGTCCGAAGATATTCGTCAGCACTTCAATACGGTGACAGCCGAAATCAAACATAGGCCCGCCGCCGGCTCGCTGTCTGTTGAGCAACCAAGCGCGCGAATGATCGGGAGCGGGATTGAACCATTCAAAGGCATTGATTTGCGCCATCACCGGCGTTCCGATCTCACCTGATTCGATCACTTCCTTGATGCGTGCTACGACCGGATAAAAGTGACGATAGTAAGCCACGCCCAGCTTCACATTATTGGCGCGGCAAGCGGCAAGCATCCGATCGCCTTCATCAACGGTGAGCGCCAGAGGCTTTTCACAGAGCACCTGCTTGCCTGCTTCCGCCGCGGCAATAGTTTGTGCGGCGTGCAGATCGACTGGCGTGGCGATGTAAACAGCATCAATTTCATCGTCCAGTAATACTTCCTGCCAGTTCAAGTACCACTTTTCTGCGCCGAATTCTCTAGCAAACGATTCTGCAAGTTCACCACGCCCGCGGCTTACGGCTACCAGATCACACTCCGTAAGATCGCGCAGCGCCGGCGCGACGCGTTTGCGCGCGATGTCGCCACAGCCGATCAATCCCCACGCGAGCTTCATGTCCCTGTCGGAACCGCCTGCGGTAGCGGGCGGTTGATCTTTCACAGTGACTCAAAGATCCAAGATCAACCGCCCGCTACCGCAGGCGGTTCTGACTTGGACGTTGAAAACCGGTAACTCGTGGTGGTGTGATAGCGCGCGCCTTTTTTCAGCACCGTAGCTGGAAACTTCGGCTTGTTTGGTGAATCGGGATAGTGCTGAGTCTCCAGGCAAAACCCGTAGCGTTGTTGGTAGACTTTGCCGTCTTTGCCCGTGAGCGTGCCATCGAGAAAATTGCCCGTATAGAATTGCACGCCGGGTTCGGTGGTCCAGACTTCCATCACCCGTCCCGTCGTTGGTTGATAGACTTTCGCTGCCTGACGCAACGCACCCATTCTCCCATTCAGCACGAAATTGTGATCGTAGCCTTTACCTAACTTCAATTGATCGTAATCCTGATTGATGCGCGCGCCGATGGCTGTCAAGCGCGTAAAGTCGAACGGAGTTCCCGGTACACTCCTTAATTCTCCGGTAGGAATCGATCCGGCATCTGTAGGCGTGAATCGAGCAGCATTAATGAACAGCCGATGATCGAGAATGTCGCCGTTGCCTTGTCCAGCCAGATTGAAATAGGAGTGATTCGTGAGATTGACGACTGTGTCCTTGTCGGTTATCGCGGAATAATCAATCTTCACCTCGTTTGCGTTCGTCAGCGTATAAATAACTTTGACTGAGAGATTTCCCGGATAACCTTCTTCGCCATCTTTGCTCAGATAAGTCAGCTCCAACGCCGCGGCATTCGGAACTTTCAATACTCGCGCGTTCCACACAATTTTGTCGAAGCCTTTGATGCCGCCATGGAGATGATTCTCGCCGTTGTTGACTGCCAGCTTGTATTCGACGCCGTTAAGGGTGAAATGGCCTTTGGCAATGCGATTGCCATAGCGACCGATAATCGCGCCGAAGTATGGATTGCGCTTTAAGTAAGCATCGAGATTATCGAAGCCGAGCACGACATCGTCAAGCTTGCCGTTGCGATCCGGGACCTTGAGTGAAGTCACGATGCCGCCGTAGTTTGTGATCTTAGCTTCGACACCGTGACGATTCGTCAACGTGTAAATATCCACGCCCTGTCCGTCCGATGTTTTGCCAAAACTTTCCTTTGTCACTTTGGCCTGACCTTTTGCCTCGAAGGTAAGCGGGAAGGCCGTGATAGTTAGCAGAAGCAAAATCAAGAGTCTACACCTCAATTTCATACTCTTTCCCTTCTCAGCTTTGCCTCAATCTCAACTGCCCAAAAATATTGGCGCCCGGTGAAGACCCTGAAATGACCGCCGGTTGATAGCCGGTTTTTTGGCGATAATACTTAGCGATTTTCCGGACCGCGTTGCCAGCGCCCCGACGACCAAGAATAGCGACAGTGCCACCGCTTCCGCCGCCAGTAATCTTTGCGCCATAGAGATGATCGCTTTCCGAATCTCGAACCAGCGCGACGAGTTCGTCGGTTCCGTCTGATCCCAATCCACACCGTGAGTAGCTGTCGTGCGATTGAAACATCAATTCGCCGAGGCTGTGCGCCTGGCCAAGACCGCGCCAATCTTTCAGAATCCCCGCGAACGATCTTACGCGAGCATGTTCGTAAATCGGATGACGCGTCGCCGCCGCGACGGGATAGCTAACGTTCGGATCCACCGAGGTGGCCGGGTCTGTGACGCCGTCATACTGTTTCAAAAAGTCCGCGCCTGTAACCAACCCAGGAACGTGCGTTGCGAAGCAGCGCTCGAACTCGTTCGGTGTGACATTGGCAAGATAACCTTTCCATTTCGGATCATCAATATGAACGTGGCCATCACGCGCGCCGTGCCTAACGCTTAACCCGGCGACCTCGGCAATGATGCGATATCCCATAAACGCGGCCGTGCGCAATGTTCGATAATCCGAGCCACCAACCGAATGGCGAATACCGGAATCGATGCCCCAAATATCCAAGTCTTCCGGCAACGCAACCGTGCCCTTCAATTCAGCAGGCTGACACAAAAGTTCCAATAGACGATTCGTCTCGCCACAGGCTGCGGTCATCTGATCCATGACTCCGCAGGGTGCGCCCACAATGTAGTTCTCGACTTTCTGGCACAGGAGGGCCAACTCCGGCGCTGAGATTTCCAGCTCGTAAGCCGCCGCCACCGCTTGCATCGACGCGACTTCGAGCGCCGCGGAGGAGCTGACGCCTTTGCCTTCGGACACGGTGGACTTAATGAGAATGTGCGCTCCTTCATTGAATAAAACATTTCTTTCGCGCGTCAATACAGGAAACACGCCAGCGACATAGGCGGCCCAGTGATTCGTTGGATCGTTAGCGAAACAGGCACGCGTGGCCGAATAGTCAGCGGAAGATTCAAAGCCGAGAAACTCGTCCAGGTTGATTTCCAAACAGCGGGAAGTCTTGGTTTGCGTTTCTGACAGACTGGCGATGCGCAACGTATTGCTTTTGTCGCGCTGAATGGCAACGTGCACAGCGTTCTGAATTGGCCACTGCAAAACCAGTGAACCGGAATAGTCTGCGATACCGCCCATCAGGTCGAGCCGGCCAGGAGCGCGAGTGACGATCAACTCGCGCCGTGAATCGAAGAGGTCACGCCATCCTGCGGGAAGGGAAGACAATGATCGATCGAGCGACTCAATGAAGTCTTCGGTGTCGCTTAGACCGTGAGTGGAACCGGAGATGATCATTTTCTCTAGCCCAGGCGTTCAGAGACTGTGTCGGAACCCGGAGCGGTAGCGATGGGATCCTGCAATTCGGCTTGATTTTGTGATCCCGCCGCTACCGCTCTGGGTTCTGACACGGCTTTTGACACAAGCTCTGAAAGGCACACGCTAAATTCAGTTGGTCGCTACGCGACCTTTTAATGCGCAAGTCTGCCCGCTATCAATTCGCTTTCCAACTCAAAGGCTTCGGTTTGTAACCCACACTCGCCGCTCCTATCTGTTCGTTCATAATCAGAAAGGCGCCGAGACCGTGAAAGTCGTTCTCATTACGCTTGCGCGCAAAGTAATAAGCGAGATCGCTGACGTTGGTTCCTTCGCAGATGTCTCTGAGATTAGTCATGCCGTCGGCGCCTATCGACAATTTCGTGAGCACACCGAGGTAACCTTTCTGCGCCACAGATTCGTAATGCTTCGGCAGATATCCACGCTTCACTCCCATCCACATCATGTAGCTGTACATGCTGGAACAGGACGTCTCGAGCCAGTTGCCTTCCATGCCGCCTTTGTCGACTACCTGATACCAGAGTCCGGTGACCGGGTCCTGGTATCGCTCAAAAGCTTTGGCCAGTTGCTGCACGATTTCGATCAAAGCATTTCGCTGCAGATGATTCTTGGGCAAAATCTCGAGTAATTCGATCAGCGTCATGCCATACCATCCAATCGCGCGGCCCCAGTGATAACCAGATTGATGGGTTTCATGAT
>Ga0137362_10002470_pt1 | contig 12009 bp, 8 predicted proteins | sample MadtaG_2_FD_104801 | JGI IMG/M metagenome (GOLD analysis project Ga0137362, IMG submission 104801) | Vadose zone soil microbial communities from Angelo Coast Range Reserve, California, USA - Mad1_100_16 metaG | ecosystem: Environmental > Terrestrial > Soil > Vadose zone | place: USA: California... | reverse complement strand
GGATAATGCTCATGGGGTGCGGCCTTTTCGGCCTCCGCGCGCATCCGCGAGGCGAGAAAACCGCGCACCGGCGTGAAATTCAGGATCGCGTTCAGCGGACCCGGCTTTGCAGGCTTCAACCGGCCGAACACCGCGTCCTTCACCGCATTGCGAATATGCCGCTCCTGAGCCACCGCATCGACAAGCCCGAGCGACTTGGCCCTGCCCGCGTCGATGGTCTTGCCGGTCAGCATCAAGGTCATCGCCTGCATCGGATTGACCAGACGCGTGAACCGCGCGGTGCCGCCAAGCCCGGGATGCAGGCCGAGCATCACTTCGGGAAAACCAAAGCGGGCGCCGTCGATCGCGATCCGCGACTTACAGGCCAGCGCAACTTCGAGGCCGCCGCCGAGACAAAAACCGTGGATCACGGCAACCGTCGGAATCTTTAATGCTTCGAGGCGGTCGATCACGGCATGGGCGCGGCCGATTCCGGTTTCGACGGGCCCGGGATCGCTCGCGCCGCGAAATTCGTTGACGTCGGCGCCGGCGATGAAGCCGGATTTTTTCGCGGAGCGGATCACGATTCCCGACGGCCGCTGGGTTTCCAGCGCCGCCAGCACCAGGTCCAGTTCTTTGATGACATCGGCCGCCAGCGTGTTGGCGCTGGCGCCGGCGCGATCGAACAAGAGCCAGGCGATGCCGTCGCCGTCATGGGTCAATTTGAAATTGCGATAGGGTCCGGTCTCGTCGACCTTCGGCCCGAGTTCGAGCACGCGATCGCCGAGAACATCCATGATCCTTGAGTCCATGACGTTCCCTATACCGTCTCGATCAACATGGCGCCGCCCTGCCCGCCGCCGATACATTCGGTGGCGATGCCGCGCTTGGTGCCCAGCCGCTTCATCGCATTGACGAGATGCAGCACGATGCGATTGCCGCTGCAGCCGACGGGATGGCCGAGGCTGATCGCACCGCCGTCGACATTCAGTTTTGTCTGGTCGATTTGCCCGGCGGCGCCTTCAAGCCCAAGAATCTCGCGGCAGAATTTTTCGTCATTCCAGGCGACAAGGCATCCCAGCACTTGTGTCGCGAACGCCTCGTTCAATTCCCAGGTCTCGATGTCTTGCAGTGACAATTTGTTGCGCTTCAAGAGTTCGGTCGCCGACAGCACCGGGCCGAGGCCCATGATCGAGGGATCGAGCGCCGACCATTGGCTGTCGACGATCACGGCTTTTGGCGTCAGCCCGTGTTTTGCGACGGCTTCCTCAGACGCCAGGATCGTCCACGACGCGCCGTCGGTGATCTGCGAGGAGTTGCCGGCGGTGACCTGACCCCAGGGGCGCTCGAACACCGGCTTGAGTTTTGCCAGACTCTCGGGCGAGGAATCAGGCCGCACCCCGTCGTCGTGATCGTAGAATTTGCCGTCGCGCGCGAACGCGGTTTCGACTTCGCCCTTGAGGAAACCTTGCGCCTGCGCATTGGCCAGCCGCTTGTGGCTTTCGACCGCATAGGCGTCCGACTGCGCCCGGGTGATGCCGAAGAGGTGACCGACGACTTCGGCGGTCTGGCCCATGTTCAATTCGGTGATGGGATCGGTCAGCCCGCGCTCCAGCCCGATGATCGGCTTGAAATAAGCCGGACGCGCCTTGGCGATCGCGGCCAACTTGGCGAGAATGCCCTTGGCGCCCGCGAAGCCGGCGAACCAGCGCACGCCCTGCTGCGGCCACACCAGCGGCGCGTAGCTCAACGCTTCCGAACCGCCGGCCAGGATCAAGTCAGAAACACCTTCGCGGATATAACGGTACGCCGTGTCGATCGACTGCATGCCGGAGCCGCAATTGATCTGCACCGTGAACGCCACCATCGCCTCGCCCATGCCGAGCCGAAGCGCTGCGACCCGTGCCGGGTTCATCTCATCGGCGATCACGTTGACGCAGCCGAGGATGACCTGATCGAACGCGGTCGGTGCGAAGGGCTGCCGCGCCAGCAATGGCCGGCCGCACTGCACGGCGAGATCGACCGGGGTAAACGGGCCGGGCCCGCTGCGCGCCTTCAGGAACGGCGTCCGGCTGCCGTCGATGATAAAAACCGGTCGCGCCATCAGCTCGCAGCCCTCGTCCCACCCAGCTCCTGGAAGAACTGATGCACTTCGGCGGGCTTCTTGTAAATCGGCGAGAGCGCTTCCGGCGCGAAATCGTCGACTTCAATGACCTTCGCGGCAGCCTCTTGCGCGGCGGCGAGCTGATCGCCCTCGGCTTGCGTGATGATGCCCTTCTTCACCGCCTCTTTCCAGTCGTGGACGTGGGCGGCGCGCATTCTCCTGGCGATATCTTCCGCGCCGGTGACGAGCAAGAACGCCTTCTCCAGCCGCGCGACGCCGCGATCGTCATCGATGTGCGACAGATCCGGCGTCAGGCGGTCGCGTGCCGCCGACGGCTCCAGCACCAGTTGCGCGCAGCGGTGGATCACGACATCGGACGGACCGAGCACGCCGGCGCCGAACGGCTGGACCAGGAATTTCAGCACGACGGCGACAAAGCGATTGGGCAGGTTGGCAAGGATTTCGGCAAAACGATTTTCGATTGTCCTAATACCGCTCGCCATGCACCATTCGAGCGCGGCGAAGTCCGCGCCTTGACGGCCCTCGTCCTGCCAGCGTTTCAGCGCGGCGGACAGCAAATAGAGTTCGGAAAGGATATCGCCGAACCGCGCCGACAGCATTTCCTTGCGCTTCAGCGCGCCCCCGAGCGTCAACAGCGCTATGTCGGCGCACAGCGCGAACGCCGACGAGTAGCGCGAGAGCTGGCGATAGAATTTAGTGGCGCCTCCGGCGTCGGGCGCCGGGGTGAACGCGCCGCCGGTCCAGCTTCGGCCCCAGGCCCGGAACATGGTCGTGATGCTGTGACCGATGTGTTTCCAGAACGCCTTGTCGAAGCCGTCGAGACCCTTGGCATGGTCGGCGTCGCCGAGCGCGTTCATCTCTTCCAGGAGATAAGGATGCGCGCGGATCGCGCCCTGCCCGAACACGATCAGATTGCGGGTCAGGATATTGGCGCCCTCGACGGTGATGCCGACCGGCACCGACCGATAAAGATTGCCGATGTAATTCTGCGGGCCGTCGATCACGGCCTTGCCGCCATGGATGTCCATGGCGTCATCGATCGCGATTCGCATCCGCTCGGTCGCATGCAGCTTCATGATGCCGGAAATCACCGCGGGATGACGGCCCTGATTAAGCGCGGCGCAGGTCAGCCGCCGCGCCGCATCGAGCAGGTACGCCGTGCCGGCGATGCGGGCCAGCGGCTCCTCGATGCCTTCGAATTTGCCGATGGGCACGTTGAACTGCTCGCGGATCCGCGCATATGCGCCGGTGGTGCGCGCGGCGTAAGCCGCGCCGGCGGCCGACAGTGACGGCAGCGAGATGCCGCGCCCTGCGGCGAGTGCCGTCATCAGCATCTTCCAGCCCTGACCGAGACATTCCTGGCCGCCGATGGTGTAGTCCATGGGGATAAAGACATCGCGGCCCCGGTTCGGGCCGTTCTGGAACACCTGCATCGACGGCAGATGGCGATGGCCGATCTCGACGCCGGGCAGATGAGTCGGGATCAGCGCCACGGTGATGCCGAGCTCTTCTTGTGTGCCCATTAGATGATCGGGGTCATAGGCCTTGAAGGCAAGGCCGAGCAATGTGGCGACCGGGCCGAGCGTGATGTAGCGCTTGTGCCAGTTGAGACGCAGGCCGAGCACTTCGCGGCCCTCGAAATTGCCCTTGCAGATAATGCCGCTGTCGATCATCGACGCAGCGTCCGAGCCGGCTTCCGGACTGGTCAGGCCAAAGCAGGGAATCTCGCGTCCGTCGGCAAGGCGCGGCAACCATTGCTGCTGCTGATCCCTGGTGCCGAAGCGCATCAACAGTTCGCCCGGCCCCAGCGAATTCGGCACCATCACGGTGACGGCGGCGGTCAGCGAACGCGACGAAATCTTGCGCACCACTTCGGAATGCGCGTAGGGCGAGAAGCCGAGCCCGCCATGCTCCTTCGGAATGATCATGCCGAAGAATTTTTCGCGCTTGATGAAGTCCCAGACCTCGCCCGGCAGATCGCGCCAGTCCCAATTGATCTTCCAGTCATCGAGCATCGCGCAGAGTTCGTCGACCGGGCCATGGAGAAACGCCGCTTCCTCCTGCGTCAGGGTCGCAGGCGCATGGCCAAGCAGTTTCGACCAGTCGGGATTGCCGGTGAACAGGTCGGCGTCCCACCAGACATCGCCGGCTTCGAGCGCCTCGCGCTCGGTGTCCGACATCGCTGGCAGCACGCCCCGCGCCCAGGAGAAGATCGGCTTGGTGACGATATCGCGGCGAAAGCTCATGGCGGTATCCTCATGAATCGGCGGCGCGGAAGCTTATTTTAGCGGAAAGCGCGGGGTTTGGGTGAACAACTCGCCTTGAAAACATGGAGAAATTGATGCCCACGGGCGACGACGGATAACGGCGCCGGGGCATGTCAGTTCCGGGAAATGCCATTGTGAGCCGCACACCTTCCTAATCCCTCCCCTTGTGGGGCCGAGACGGGCGGTTCAATTTTCAACGAACAGATAAGCATCGGCCTTCTCGCGGCACGTTCTGCCCGAGGTTTGCAAGTTAGTCTTGCTCCTCTCGAAAAGAGAGGGAGCAGGAAATGCCGGATGCGCGCTGCACCCGCGGTCTCGCGTGCAAAACAGGCAAGGAAAACGCACACGAGCATACAGGTTCAGCGGAGGCACTCCGGCATTCCCTGCGCAATGGCTTTACGGCTTATTTCGCGCTCTCCCCGGAGAATCGGGCTTTGTTGTCTCCGTCGTCTGCGAATAGCTGGCTCATCCGCGCCCGGTCGGGCCGACTTGCCTTCCGCAGACTTGACGCCAACCACTGAGGCGTCAGGACCACACGACTTCACCGTACGCTTCAGCATCGTACGTCCTGCGCGCCGTTGCCCGCTCACGAAAAACCGCCCTGCGAACAGACTTCACGCTCGACACCGCCGCGTCCACCGCATCCCATCCCAACGTTCGTGACGATGGCCAACGCCCCTTCCTCGGGGACAGGATGGCGGGAGTCCTAAAAGTGATTTGCCCGTCGGCGAAAGCGAAAATTTGCCCGTCGGGTTACTTTGTCGCAGCCGGTACGCAGTGGGATTGATTGGGCGCGAAGCGCCCGCAGGATGAGTTGGGCCCTTCGAAAGCACTCATGGACAACTGCCATGAGGCAGTGCGGGTTGGTGAGGGCTCATAAACGCGACCGTTGGCGGACATCCGCTTAGATGCACACGACGGACTCAGGTCAGACATCGCACCATGTCCGCAATGTGGCAAAGCGGTCATTCGATCACCTCGTCAGCGCAAGCCTGCGTGGGCTCACTCGGGCAATCCCGCCTTCCGAAGCCCGTCGATATATAGCGGGTGAATGGCCGATACAACGGCGACCGTCATTTCGTCCTGAAGAGCGAAAACGTCTGTCAGGTCACGCTCGAACCTGTCTGCCCAAGCCTGCTCGCCTGTCACCGCATCAATCAACTGCCCTGTGATCCGAACTTTCCCCGACGCCTTGCGCACAGACCCCTCAAGGACATAGCGCACGCCAAGCCTGCGTCCGACCTCCTTTATATCGACGGCTCGGCCTCTGAACGTAAAGCTCGAATTGCGAGCGATCACGAACAACCATTTGAACCGCGACAGCGCGGTGATGATCTGCTCGACCATTTCGTCGGCAAAATACTCCTGCTCGGGATCGCCGCTCAGGTTCTCGAACGGCAGCACCGCGATGGAGGGCTTGTCTGGAAGTGGCGGGGCCGCGCTTAGCCCCTCGCTTAGCGGGCTATGCGCTTTCGCGCGTACAGCAAAAGCGTGGACCGGCTTGGCAATGTTCTTGAGCTGCTGTTCGCCCCGGTCCTCGAAGTCAGCGTCCAGCTTGCCTTGGACTTCGCTGTACACCTTTTCGGAAATCAGGATGCCGCCCGGATCGGCGATCCCCTCCAGCCGGACGGCAATGTTGGTCCCGTCGCCGTAGAGCTCACCGTCCTGCCCAACGATAACGTCACCAAGGTTGAGTCCGACGCGTAATCTTAGGGGACTGCTGCCCGAGGCGAGATCATCCTGTATCGGCACATCTCACGGCGGCTAACGGACTCGCGAACTCGGCGAGCGCGCCATCACCGGTTGTCTTGATAAGTCGCCCCTCGTGGCGGGAGAGGCCGGGCTCGATCAATTCTCGCTTGAGCCGTTCGAAATCGGCGTAGGTGGCTTCCTCGTCGCGTTCCATGAGCGCGGAATAACCGACCACGTCGGCGGCCAAGATCGCCGCTAATCGCCTTTGAACCCGCGGCTTATGCAGAGCAGGCCAGAAGCCCGGCCCGTATGTGCTGTCGATTGGCAACACACGCCAAAGGGAGCCGGTTGGGATATGCCGAAACCATCGGTCGCCGGGCTCGCGCGGCTGATCGGGTGGAGGCTCTATCTCTTCGGATATTCCGCTTGCGATCTGGCCCCGCATCCACGACAAAAAGCAGTCTCGCTCCCGTAGCGAACCAAAATTACCGATCTTCTTCCACTCCCATGGGACGGCCATGATTGCCTCACGCAAACCCGTGATCTCCACAACAATGGGAACCTGCAAGTGCTCAGGTTTGTGATCGAACCCGCTGCTCGGTCACAGCGCGCTCCGAACGGCCAGGCTAACCAGCCCGTGGGAGGGCAGTTTAGCACTTTGCTGCTTACCTGTGAGCGGTAATCGCAGGAGAGCCCTATCTGCCCCAGGCGGCATTTGCCAGGCCGATGGCACGGGCCGGGCTGCGTTCGAGGCCGCGAACAACTTCGTGCAAAAGGCGGGGCGCTGGCCAGGGGTTCCGAAGATTAACAGCAAGCGGCGTTAATGTCCGTCTGGGTCAAACGCTACAGGTCGTTTGCCGCTGGGCCGGACGCGAAGTCCGCTTTGTGCCATGAGCGCACAAACGCAGCGGCGCACGTCAAAATCTAATGTGCGTCGATCATGCCTCGGCATGAGCTACGTTTACTTCTCTGACGAGCGCCCTCGTCGCCCCAGGTGCGTCCCGGACTAGCAGCTACCCGACTGAGCTTAGCATCGTGCATTTTTCTGGTCCGTCTCAAATCGGCAGCTCATCCCGTAGCGGACGCGTCATTCAACTAAGCGTCTCCGGCCCCGGGCAGATCCAGCCGTTCCGTTGGAGAACCATCGCGAGGGAGAAGGTCGGCTTCGCTTCACTCCGCCTCGTCCCACCCGTCCCTCGCGCCATATGTTCCTAGCCCCACAATTGCAACCGCGATGGAATGGGTATAGTGAATATCAATTCTACCTCACCGATCACGCCATGATGGCGGGCGTGCATTCGCTCTCACGTATGTGGCAAGCTACGGCATTGTGGGCGCCACGTCCGAGTGGCGCTCTGATCACGGAGAGGAAACGATCATGCACAAGAGCCTAGTTCTTCTCATAGCTGCCGTTTCGTTCGCATTCGCCGCCAACGGCGCGAGTGCTCAGGACATTATGCTCGACAAGGAGAAGGCGGCGCTCGGCAAAAGGAATACTCTCCGTATCTCGACCGGGGTTACCCGGACCGCGTCTATTTCGGTGACACGCACCTGCACACGTCCTATTCGACGGATGCCGGTATGCTCGGCAACCGGCTGGGACCCGAGGAGGCCTATCGGTTCGCGCGGGGCGAGGAGGTCACATCGAGCACCGGTGTGCGTGCGCGCCTGCAGCGGCCGCTGGACTTCCTCGTGGTGTCTGATCACGCCGAGAACCTCGGCCTCGCACCAATGATCGAGGAGTCGAACCCCGAATTACTAAAGACGGAATTCGGCCGCAGGTTGCACGACCTCGTCAAAAGCGGAAAAGGCGGGGACGCGTACAACGCGTGGGGCGCTGCTATGATTGCGAGGCGGGATCCGTTTAAGGGTAACGAGGCTCTGACGCGCCCCATCTGGGAGCACATTACCGTCGCTGCTGAGAAATACAACGAGCCAGGCAAGTTCACCGCGTTTATTGGATTCGAGTGGACCTCCGGGCCCAGCGGCAACAACCTGCATCGCAACATTATCTTCCGCGACGGCAAGGCGAAGGCCGATCAAATCATTCCGTTCTCGCAATACGACAGCGAGGATCCGGAGGACCTGTGGCAGTGGATGAACTCCGTCGAGCAGAAGACCGGTGCGCGCGTGCTCGCCATTCCGCACAACGGCAACCTCTCCAGTGGCTTGATGTTCGACGACGTGACGCTGACCACGAAGAGGCCGCTCGACCGCGACTACGCGGAGCGCCGGATGCGCTGGGAGCCGATCTACGAAGTCACGCAGATGAAGGGGGACGGCGAGGCGCATCCGGCGCTCTCGCCGAACGACGAGTTCGCCGACTTCGAGACCTGGGACAAGGGCAGCTTCGGCACCGAAGTGCATACGCCCGCAATGCTGCCGCGCGAGTATGCCCGGGAGGCCCTCAAGCGCGGCCTGAAATATGAGCAGGCGCTTGGTGTGAACCCGTTCAAATTCGGCATGATCGGCTCAACCGATTCGCACACCTCCCTGTCGACCAGCACGGAGGACAACTTCTTTGGCAAAATCACGCCGCTAGAGCCGTCCGCACGGCCGGAGCGCTTCGATGAGGTCATCACTGGCCGCTTCTCGCAGGATCCGAAACAGAGGCAATACGCGTGGCAGACCAGTGCCTCGGGCCTTGCGGCGGTGTGGGCGACCGACAACACGCGCGAGGCGCTCTGGGATGCGATGGCGCGCAAGGAAGTCTACGCGACCACGGGCACGCGGCTGCTGGTACGGCTGTTCGCCGGCTACGATTTCGTGGCCGATGACGTGCAGCGTCACGACTTCGCGCAATTCGGCTATCAAAAAGGCGTGCCGATGGGTGGCGACCTTGTTGCCGCGCCTCCCGGCAAGGCCCCGGGTTTCCTGATCCGGGCGCTACGCGATGCCGACGGCGCGAACCTCGACCGCATCCAGGTGGTCAAGGGCTGGCTCGACGCCAAAGGCGAATTGCACGAGAAGGTTTACGACGTCGCCTGGTCCGGCGATCGCAAGCCTGATCCGCAGACCGGTAAGCTGCCGCCGGTCGGCAACACCGTGAACGTGCCCGATGCCAGCTATACGAACACTATCGGGGCGCCTCTGGTGCTCGCCTACTGGAAGGACCCTGCCTTCGATCCGAAGGAGCGCGCCTTCTACTACGTCCGCGTGATCGAGATCCCGACCCCGCGATGGACCACCTATGACGCGAAGTTCTTCGGCACCAAGCCTCCCGCGGCGGCGCCAACATCGATCCAGGATCGCGCTTACACCTCCCCTGTCTGGTACACTCCATGATCAGAGTCGGAAGATTATTTCATGCGTTGATCCTGGCGGCCGGTCTGGTCGGCGGATCAACTGTGGCGTGGCCCTGCGGGTATGAAGATCCATCAAGCGCCAGCACCGCGCGCGGCATCCTCAATTTTGTTTATCCCGATGCGCTCCACGTCGCGACAGCCATCTGGAATGCGCAGCAGCAGGGCGTCATCGGTCGGGACGAGCGACCGGCTGCCATCAAGACGCTGCTCGGCTACCACAAGGCCGTGCAGCGGCTTGGCGTATTTCGGGACAGCCTTTCAGCAGCCGTCGATGGCGGCTCCATGCCGGCAATCTCGATAGTGTTTATCGAGCCTATGTTGTGGACCCGTTATGAGCTGGCCGGTGTCACGCTGAATATGACGCCGCATGTCGATGGGCCGGCGAACGGGGACGTCGTCATCGTAACCGACGAGTTCGTGGTTGCCGCGCTGAACGAGGGCCAGATCACCCCGCAGGCTGCGCGCAAACTCGGTCTGATGCGGATTTACGGCTCTCCGACGGCGGTACAGGACGTGGTGTCCTGGCTCGATCGCGTATCGCTGCGCACGAATGCCAGAGCGGCGGCGCTCGACGACTAAGCCAAGCATCGTAAGGATCGCGGAGAATGCTCAGGCGTCTGCTCAGAGAGCCGCTCACGCATTTCACCATTCTCGCGCTTCTCATATTCGCGGGCTATGGCGTGCTCAACCGCTCGGAGAGCGAGAAGCCGGATCGCATCGTCGTCACAGCCTCGAAGATTCAGCAACTCGCCGAGGTCTTTGCCAAAGCGTGGCAGCGGCCGCCCACGCTTGCCGAACTCAAGGGGCTCGTCGACGACTACGTAAAGGAAGAAATCTACGTTCGAGAGGCGCTCGCGCTCGGTCTCGACAAGAACGACACCGTGATCCGCCGCCGTCTTCGCATCAAGATGGATTTTTTGAGCGAGGCCGAGACCGAGGCGCTCGCTCCGACAAATGCTGAGCTGGACGCCTATTTGAAGGCGCACCCCGAAAAATTCGAGATCGATTCGATGATGGCCTTCGAGCAGATCTACCTCGATCCCAAGCAGCGTGGCGACCGGATCGACCAGGATACAGCCTCGATCCTCGAGGTCCTGCTTACCCGCGCTCCGACGGATCCAGATGCACTTGGCGATGCGACGCTTCTGCCATCCGAGCTTCCCCTAACCACCAGGACGTCGATCGCTCAGACATTCGGTCGCGAATTTGCCGATGGGCTTGGCGAGGCGCCGCTCGGTCGGTGGACGGGTCCGATCAAATCGACCTTCGGGTTTCACATCGTCCGCGTCGCAGAACGCAAGCCGGGCCGCGTCCCGGCCCTTGAGGAGATGCACGACGTCGTCGCGCGAGAGTGGGCCAACGAAAAACGCGCAGAGTTTGAGAAGCGTCGCTTCGACGAGCTTCTGAAACGCTACGAAGTGACCATCGAGAACCCACCCGGGACGGCTGCAAGTCGATGATGCGAGTTGGCGCCGTGCTGGTTCTCCTGTTGCAGGCTCTCGGCGCCGCCCCGGCGGTCGGGCACGAGGTGCGGCCCGCATACCTCGACATGCGAGAGAAGGCGCCGGGCGAGTTCGCTGTGCTCTGGAAAGTCCCGGCACTGGGCGATCTGCGACTCGGACTGTATGTTCGGTTGCCCGAGTCGTGCAAGGCGACCGCGGAACCGATCAGAGTGATCGTGGCGGGGGCTTTTTTCGAGCGATCGACCGTCGCCTGCCCCAACGGACTCAAGGGGCAACGGATCACCATCGACGGCCTGCGCGCCACGGCGACCGACGTGCTTGTGCGCATCGAGTATCGTTCCGGCGCGACGCAGGTTGCGCGGCTCACGCCGGAGGCGCCTTCTCTCGCTGTCGCAGGGGTCCAAAGCGGATTGCAGGTGGCAGTGACCTATCTATTGCTGGGCGTCGATCACATCATCACCGGCTTCGACCATTTACTGTTCATTCTTGGATTGATGCTGTTGATCCGCAATCGGTGGATGCTGGTCAAGACAATCACGGCATTCACGGTCGCTCACAGCATCACGGTGGTTGGAGCGGTGCTCGGCTATCTGAGCCTGCCGCAGAAGCCCGTGGAGGCCGCCATAGCGCTGAGCATTGCCTTTGTCGCCAGCGAGCTCGTCAAAACGCAATCGGGGCCGCCCCGGCTGTCCGAGGCGTATCCATGGATTGTCGCCTTCGCCTTCGGTCTCCTCCATGGCTTCGGCTTTGCCGGCGCCCTCAGGGAGACCGGGCTGCCGCAAGTCGACGTGCCCTTTGCTCTCCTTACGTTCAATCTGGGCGTGGAGCTCGGACAGCTGCTGTTCGTTACCGCAGTACTGATTGTTTACGGGGCAATCAGTGCGCTCTTCACGGTGCCGATTACGCAAGGGCGCTTGGCCGCCGCCTATCTCATCGGCATCACTTCTATGGTCTGGCTCTTCACGCGCGTAAGCGCCTTCGGCATCTAGGACAGCGGACTTCGAATTGTCCCTGACAAACACCAAGGCGTGCGAAGCTGAGTGCTGAGTCCGGATTGGGTCCAGGCTGTGTGAAAACCCCAACGATGCTATGATTCCCTTGCTGAATCGCGGGGGGATGATGAAGGGCTTTGTTCAAGGGGCGGATCGCCAGCAGACGACGCTGTTGCCGGAATGCCT
>Ga0137362_10002469_pt1 | contig 12009 bp, 8 predicted proteins | sample MadtaG_2_FD_104801 | JGI IMG/M metagenome (GOLD analysis project Ga0137362, IMG submission 104801) | Vadose zone soil microbial communities from Angelo Coast Range Reserve, California, USA - Mad1_100_16 metaG | ecosystem: Environmental > Terrestrial > Soil > Vadose zone | place: USA: California... | reverse complement strand
TGCGGTGCTTGCATCAATCTCTCTGGTGGCGCCGTCAGTAGCCACAAGAGGTCAGCAGAGGCCGGACCAGAAATGCGCCGGCGATTCAGCCGAGACGTGGGTAGCAGATGGTGGTGCACCAGTGCCGCCGGTACCGCCACCCCCGAAGCGGAACGGTTCCGCCAATCCACAATTGACCCTGCTGGCAGACGGGGGAGCCCCGGTTCCACCGGTTCCAACGAAGCCGCCCGCCAGCTACACAATCGCCGACGGTGGTGCACCAGTGCCGCCGGTACCGCCACCCCCACGCCTTTCATCAACGGTGACTCCACAGGCTAACCTCACAGCGGATGGTGGTGCCCCGGTCCCGCCTGTTCCTCCGAGGCAACCACAACCGTCGATAGCTGATGGAGGAGCACCTGTTCCGCCGTTGCCGCCAGGACCGAAAGACCAACAAGCGTCGTTCGTGGTCTAACAAAATGGTACGGCAAGCAAGGGGAAGGATCTGGGTACCTTCCTCTTGCCGCCGTGATAGTATGCGGGGCAGTAAATTACCTGGGTGCCATGGCAACGAACTTTATCTGGTGGAGCGCTGTCGCGCTTGAAGCTGTCCTACTGTTCCGAGGTGTTTCCGAAGGCCTCTTGCGAAAATACCCTCTCTTTTACTTTTACATCGGCTGTATTCTTGCCACGGAATTTCTTCGCTTTTGCTGCTATGAATTCACGCCGGGCAAATATCAGGCCTTCTATTGGAGTACAGAAGTCGTGACTATTGCTGCGAGCTATGGCGTGATTATCGAAATCTTCAGACGCTCAGTGAGACACCATCCCGGAATCGCACGCATGGTTCAGGCAGTTCTGCTTGTCGTATTTGTTCTCGCCCTTTCTTATGCAGCAGCGGATCTGCTATTCGTTGGAGCCATGTCGTTCGCCCGCGCCACGGCTGAGCTTGGCCGGGATCTCCGCTATATCGAAGGCGCTCTCCTCCTTGTGTTGCTGTGGCTCTTTGGACGCTACCGACTTTCGCTTGGACTTGATCTTTTGGGGTTGATCATTGGCTATTCGTTTTGGATTGGATTCAACATAATGAATTTGGCTTTCTTATTTTTGCCTGGCAATGAATTCTCGACAGGTCTAAGGAAACTCCTGCCTCTAACCTTCGTTGCGACTCTGATTGTGTGGTGCGTGGCCCTCTGGTCTTGGCAGCCAGAACCCGCACTCCCGGCGATTGAACTTGAGCGCGACTATGAGCTTCTCGCGGCGAGGAGTCGATTGCTACTAGCTCGCACATCCAGCCGCCTTGCGAGGATTACCCGACCATGACGACGCTAGCTCCGATAGTAGCTCTTGGGGTGTTGATCCTGGTTTTCGGCGGCCGACTCCTTGTTCAGTCCTTGAGCGGAAGAAGAAACCGGCCCGTAACGATCGAGGATTTCTCGCTGGCCCGCACTGCTCTTGATTCGATGTCTCTGGAAGCGATGGCCACAAGGAGAATCTTTGCAATAGATGATATGGAGTTCATCGCGAGCAAAGGCGACTTGGAATTGGAGCATTTCTTTGTGAAAGAGCGTCGGTCGCTTGCTGTAAGGTGGCTTCGCTTAACTCAAAAGCAAGTCGCGCAGCTCATGGATCTTCATCTGAGATTAGCCAGCTATACTGTTGAGCCTAGTCCAAGATTCGAGTTCAGACTCGCGATCAACTATCTGTGTTTTGTGGTTGTCTCGAACGCCCTTTTGGTGTTGGTGTGGTTGCGCGGTCCTTTCAACGCCGTGAGGCTTGTGAGTTATACGCTTAGCGTTGCGGATTATTTCTGCTCCGCGTTCAGTCTCCGACTCGAAAAAACTAACCCAGTGAAACTGGATGCTGCCAACTTGCCTCGGAGCGTTTAGTGTTATCAATCATTGCACAGAATATTTTCAACCTCGGATTCCTTGAACCGGAAACTCCGGTTCCAGGCTGCTTCGACTCGGGATTCAGGCGCAGACATTTCCGCCACCAATGAGACAATGAATACAAGGGTCAGACGGGATTTCCGAACGGAGACCGCGGCCGCCTTTCGAGCGACGGTTCTGCGGTATTATCGACAATCGCTCATAATGTACTTACGATCGCTTCGTTAAATTGACAGGATACATTCTTTCGCGGCTCCGCGGGACGAGGAAGAGCATGATACAGGCATATCGTTTGCTGAAACGAAAGCATCTGGTGATTGGCGAGCGTTGTGTGGTGCGGCAATCGAGTCTAGCCACGGTGACTGGCTAAGAAGAGATTTCATGGACCCTGGAACGCGACTCAAGGAGGTTCGCAGCCGATTGGGAATCACGACGCGCGAAGTCGCGCTTTTCAGCAAAACCATTGCCGAGGCAGAGGGCAATGCCGAATTCCTGATCTCCGGCACCTGGGTGACACAAATCGAAAATGAAGAAACGGCTCTGCCCAGCATCTATAAGCTGTTTACACTCGCCGCTATCTACGGCCTGAGTTATCCCGAAGTACTTGCGCTGTACGGCCTTGACACGAAGAAGTTGAAAAAGTACCACTCTGAACTGCCGATCACGAAAACCCACATTACAGAATATGGCTCAGGAGAGGAGCGACCTGCCTCGTTTGAGATTCCCATACGGTTTGACGCAGGCATGGATCTCGGCAAAACGAACTTGCTCCCACGGATGATTGAATCCTGGGGAACGGTTCCCTTGGAATTTATTCAGCACTTTGACTCGCGGCATCGCTCATACGGTTTTGTTGGCATGAAAGATTACACGCTCTATCCTCTGATTCGGCCAGGATCGTTCGTTGAGATCGACCCTGAAGTCAAAAATCCGGGGCATGGGATAGCCCGATCAGAGTACGATCGACCTATCTATTTTGTTGATCTTCGGAACGAATATGCATGCGCGTGGTGCGAGCTGGTGGAAGGCAAGTTGCTTCTCCTGGCACACCCACTGTCTCCCGTTAAGACTCGTATGTTTGTGTTTCCCAGAGAGGCCGAGATTATTGGCCAGGTAACGGGCGTTGCAATGCGGCTGGGTGTTTCTCTGCGTGAATCCCGCCCCGAGACTTCAAAACTTCCATCGCAACCTTGACGTTCGATCTGAATAACTCTGCGACCAATCGATCACAAACTGACGGTATCATCACGCGATATGCTTCAAGCGTTTCCCACGCATTGACGGTTTTTTCCAAATCGCTGCGCGATGAGCGAATAAACCGTTCCACCTGGCCCAGAACAGATTCCAGCGGAGATAAGGCAAGACGGTAGAAAACTTCCTCGTGGCAGCCTGCAAGTGCAGCGCTCGCCGCTTGCTCTGAAAACGAATGGGCCAGACCTTGGTGATAATATTCACCCGTATTGAAATCTCTCAGGGAGGACAAGTATATGAGACGGCCAAAGTCGTAGCCAATCGGCTCCAACGTCCGGAGTCTCAGATCTTGTTTTGCTGCCTCGACATCCAACGGGGTGATTCGTCCCATAGGCTCCGATAATACTGAATTCCACGCCGAAGCGAACGACAAAATGCGTCCGCGCCTCGGCTATCGTGGCGCGGCTCACCGTGCAGGGGTCTGAATCCAGGTCTTATCCGAGGCAGTGCTTGCTATAGCAATCAAACCGCTAGAAACATCAACGTGGACTCCCGCTCCGTCAGGTAAGCTCTGGAGTCTTATTGCGGCTGTTGGCTCGCCAAACACGCATTTAGTCTGTATCCGGAAGTAGCCGGAACTTCCAAGGTCAGGATTTTCTTGTGCGGTTTCCGTTCCTGAACTGCTTTGCAACTGCGAGGAGTATCTGTCGGTCCTTCTCAGACATCCGACTCAGGGATTGACACATTTTGCTAAACATCCTTTGGCCCTTTCCCTGAGATGCCCAATCCCTCTTTCCCGCGGGGGAATGCGGTTTCGTAGCAGGTCCGACTTCATTGTCATAGAAAAGCTGGTAGAGCGGCACCTCGAGAGCCCGCGCAAACTTCTCCAGCGTTTCGAGTGCAGGAACAGTATGCCCGTTCTCGACGCGCGAGACATAGCAACGGAGCAGTCCCGTCCGCCTTTCGATATCACCTTGAGATAGGTGCTTTGCTTCCCTGACTTGGCGGATGCGTTCGGCAAGGTACATGACAGCCTCCGGTTGTCCAATATATTGAGATAAGTACACTGCTAATGAATGGACACTATAACGTGTCGTAGTGCAATAGTAAATATACATATCCACTGAAATCCACAGAGCTGACCGCTTGACCTTCTTCGCCCGTGGGTGTGTAGTTCCGGTGCATCTTGCGCAAGAGGGGGTGCCCATCGGTGGCTTCTGGAAAGTTCTCGGATGAGTCGGCCCTCAATGTCGAACTGATTAAGAGGTACCACCGTTGGCTCGAGGTTCAGGAGTACTCCTTTGAAACTAGGCGTTTCTATACGCGCGTCGCGGGTAGCTTTAGCCGGTATATGGGGCGTGCGTCGTTAGTCCTTGCGAATCATTTTGACATCCGGGATTTTCTTGTGAGTGCGGCGAGACAGGGGCACATTCGGTTTACGCTGAAGCATGAGTTGCACGCGTTGCGGGTATTCTTTGATTTTCTGAACATGGGAGGAATGGTTCCTTGGGTTGCACCAAGGTTCGTGAAGATTCGGCCACCCATTCCAAGAGTCCCTCGGTACTTGTCCGAGCAACAGGTTCGGAGAGTCTTTGATGCCGCTCGCAATCCTCGGGAGCGTGCGATGGTCGAGTTGCTTTATGGTTCGGGTATCCGTCCAGGTGAGCTGGTTTCAGTTCGCATTCAGGACATCGATTTCACTGCCGGGCGGATTCTCGTTCAGGGTAAGCGTGGGACGCGGTATGTACTGTTTGGCAGGAGTGCGGCGAGGGCGTTGCGCAAATATCTTGCCGGCCGCACGAGCGGGTTTGCGTTCGCGGATGGGCGGCCGGCACAGCAAATCTGCACTTATCCCGGTTCGGCAGGTGGGTGGCGGTGTCGCTGGAAAACACCCGCCGGGCCAACAAACAAGCCTCAAGAGCCTTCTCCTGCACTCTCGGACGAGTTTAGGCCTATCCTTTCGTGAGGCGTCGTCGATCAGCCGCTTGATTGCCGACACGCTTTCGGACGAACTTTACTTCGCTGCCGCCAGCACGCTCTCGGACTACGAAGCGCTCTCCGCGCCTCCGCGGTACATCCAAAAGATACTCACACTTTGTCTTCTGTACCGAATTAGCTTCGAGCAATTTCTCCGCGTCTCTGGATTCCCTCTCGGGAGGGCGGGGAGCGAGCCGATCCCGGACATACTCGTCCCCCGGCAGCCACCCGGCCGAAATCACGAGGCTCAGTCCGCCGGCGAGAACGCCGTTGCGGGGCCTAGCAACTTCGTCGCTGCTTTTGTGAGTCAATGGGAAGAAATCCCGCTTTTCCTCCGATTTTCACTCGACCAAATCACCGGCCTCAAAGGTTTCTCCCTATCGGACGTGTTTTGGGTGAACGGCGATAAGGCACCGCGGCATCCGTTACTAGTCAACGCCACACTCGTAACCGTCAACCGCAGAGCGAGGAGACCTTCCCGCGAACCAGGGAACGCCGTCTGCGACCGACCCCTCTACTTGATTCTCCTACGGGATGGCAGCTATCTGTGCGGCCGTTGCACTCTCAATGGAGGCGATCTCGTCATTCACGGCTATCCCGGAGGCTCCATCAGCAAGCAACAATTCAGGAATGGCGTCGACGCTGAGGTCGTTGGGCAGGTGACCACGATTTTGAGGCGGCTTCTTTGACGGATTGTCGCGGTTGCGAACAGTCAGCTCGAAGAGACCCCTTCCGCTCCAGGGGTAAGTTCAACAATCTCAATGCGGAGGTCCAGTTTGCGAACAGAAGTCCAGTTTTGTAGCGTGTCCGTGACGCTCTCCCGTATCCTGCTCTAATCATTCGCGCCGGTAGCAGAGCGATTCGATGCGTGTGCCAAATCCGTTTCCAGCAGAACTTCTCTGGCTCTTCCCAAGGGTCAAGCCACAGCTCACCCTGCATGTTGTAAGTTTTCTTTGCCTCACCCTGGCGAGTCTGCTGGCTCTCCTAACCCCTCTCACTTTTCGATGGTTGATCGATTCTATCCTGCCCGCACACAATGCTCATTTGCTCACGATCGCGATCGGACTAATCTTCGCGAGTTACGAAGGGAAGGCAGCCCTCAGCCCGCTTGGCGGCTACTTTACCTTTCGGGCCACGCAGCGCACGGCGCTTTCCTTGCGCATATCCCTTCTCGAACACATCGACTCGCTCTCGGCGGATTATTTCGACCGCACCCCGGTCGGAGAACTGCTGTATCCGTTCGAGGGGCCAATCGACGAAATCTCGTACTTCGGCTCGGACCTCTTACCTTCCATCCTTCGAACCGTGATCTCAGCAGGACTAACTCTATCGGCGATGGCGTTCCTGAATGCACCGCTCACTCTTGTGGTAGTCCCGATCATTCCGGCATTTCTGGCCGTCCGCCACCGGTACAGAAAGAGGATCGGACGGCAGGCCGATTTGGTCCAGGCCACGAGAAGCAGATTCAGCAGTTTTCTTCAGGAGCATCTCTCTTCCGTAATACAAATCCAGCTTCTCCGACAGACCGAACGGCAGGAACGCAAAGCCTCTGAACTCCTTACCAACACCGTTCGCTCTCAAGACAGCCTCTTCCAGACAGGTATTTTCTTCTCCGTTTTATCGAGTCTGGCGATCGTGAGCGGGATAGTCGCGACCATCACGTGCGGAAGCTGGATGGTTTTCCGGAGCAAACTGACAATCGGCACGCTCGTTGCCTTCTACAGCCTGTTGGTGCAGCTGTTCGACCCGCTGAGCATGGCCATGGATATCTACTCGCGGGCCCAGCGCACTTTTGCCAGCATCCGGCAGGTTCAGGCGCTCCTTGAGACACCGTCAGCAGTGAAAGAGAAGCGTGGCGCAAAACCGTTCGCCTCGGACCGCCCGTTGCATGTCATGTTCAGGGACGTTTCCTTCGTCTACCAGCAGCGAAGCGATGTCATCCGGATTCCGAGCCTGGAGGTTTTACAAGGCGAACGTGTTGCCATTGTAGGTCCCAATGGAGCCGGCAAGAGCACGCTCGGAAAACTCCTGGCACGCCTTTACGACGTGGACTCCGGCGAAATCCTCATCGCTGGGGCGGACATCCGCGGAGTGGCACTGGCGAGTTTGCGATCGACTGTCTGCTATCTGCCAGCGCAGCCGATCCTCTTTCACCGGTCCGTCGCCTCTAACCTCCGAATCGGAAGACCCGACTCCACCTGCGACGACTTGCAACGGGTGCTGCAATTGGTTGGGCTGACAAAATACCTGGACGGATTTCCTGGCTCACTCGAAGAATACATAGAGCCAAACGCATCAAATCTTTCAAACGGGGAGCGTCAAAGAGTTGCGATTGCCAGAGCGCTCCTTCACCGTCCGGGGATCTTGATTCTGGACGAGACGACTTCCTCGCTGGATCCCGCCTCGGAAGAGGCCATACTCCGAACGATAGACCAGATGCTCCCGGACTCGACCCTCATCGTAGTGTCCCATCGCTGGCACTCGATTTCACAGATAGGAAGAATCCTGGTGATGCGGAAGGGAAGGATCGTGGGAGATGGAAACTACCTCGATCTCAATGCCGCTCAGAAATAGCCGTGTAATCGCTTTACCGCGGGGTGTGATTTGCCAGCCACATCGATTCGACATGATTTAGTTGCCCGAGTTAGAGCCGCGCGGTGAAGGAGGGACCTCTCTGACCATCGAAGATATGTATTCAGTTGCCCGGTCGGCGGCCGCCAAAGCTGTTCTTCCATGGAATTTCCTAGCTTCTCGGAAGTTGGATGCAGGCAGATGAATCCGAAAAGGTTGCGGCCAGGGCGTTGAGCCGCTCACCAATTCTTGTACCCGGAGAACATGTTCTTCCGTTCCGATGGAGAGGATATATCTCTCTTCTTTAATAAGTTCAGCCATGGGTACCTTCCGAAAGGCCAACGATCCGGCCCGAAATGTGAATGTCCTACGAGGCGACCGTTGGATTGTCTTCGACTACCGGGAGGCAACTTCGGAGAAGTCGGATTCCCGGCCAAGTGACTTTGCGGGATCCCATTTGATGTCCGATTACAGAGTTATACCTCCACTGACGACCGGGAATCCGAAACTGCCCGCTCGGTCTATTGTCCTGGCCGGAACGGCTTGCTATATTCCCGCCGTTCCACCCCAACTTCACCATTTGGAGTGGTCGAAAATCGAGCCTGAGCTCTCCGTAGCAACCTCTATCCGTTGCATGGTCGCGCGGGTTCGCGTCCCTAACGTCAAAGCAAGCGAGGCAAGTCACCATGAAAAGCAAGCTTATATATACAATAGCGTTGCCTGTGATTCTCGTCATAACTCTGGTTAGGCCGGCCACAGCCTTGGCGACCCGAGGCGCCCAGCTGGTCGTGGATGACGACAAAGTTGAGTGTCCCAATGCAGGATTCACTCACATCCAGGACGCGATCGACGCTGCCTCTCCAGGCGATGAGATTCACATTTGCAAAGGTATTTACGCCGAGCAAGTTGCGATCCGCAAGCCTTTGAAAATCGATGCCGACAACGGGGCGATCCTTATGCCCTCAACGATGCAGGCCAACACCACCAGCCTTTTCGATGCCGCTCCGATCGCCACCACGCTGCTTGTCGCGGACACAACGGGCGTTTCCATCTCCGGACTGACCGTCGATGGCGTCAACAACGGCATCTCTCAGTGCGCACCCGACCTCATTGGCATTTCGTTCCAAAATGCTTCCGGGGAACTCGACCACATTGCTGTCCGCAATTTCACGCTCTCGGCGTCACTCAACGGCTGCCAGAGCGGCACCGGCATCTTTGTACAAAGTGGCAACGGCGGCGTCTCGAAAGTCGAAATCGACCACTGCACGGTTCACGACTTTCAGAAGAACGGCATCACCGCCGACGAAAAAGGCACAATTACCATTATTCGTCGGAATGTTGTTACAGGCATTGGCTCAACCGCCGGCGCGGCGCAGAATGGGGTTCAGATTGGCTTTGGCGCCGCCGGATCGATTCTCGACAACGTCGTGACCAACAATGTTTGGGCGCCGTGTACCGCAGTTGCCACCTGCACCGCTGTTGCCACTAACATTCTCGTCACGCAATCCGACGATGTGGACGTTTCCGGCAACACTGCTGGGATCAGCCAGGTCAACATCTTCGTTCATGGTAACAATGCTGCGATCGAGCACAACGAAACCTTCGCCACTGTCGTTTTCGATGGCATTCGCTTGCAAGGCGATCAGTCCCGCGTCCGTCAGAATCATGTTCTCAACGGCGCCGAGTCCGGCATCTTTCTCTCCGGCAACAGCAACGTCGTCACAGGCAACGCCATCACCGAGGCCACAATCGGCGTCCTGAAAGAGACTGGCTCCTCTGGAAACATCATCGCGGGAAACCATTTCTTCAATACGCCCGTGTCCGTTCAGGATCCTCAATTCATCGACGTTGCCAGACTCATTTCGCCGAAGCGTTGAACGGCGGTACCCGCTTCGCGAGATGCCAATGTTTTAGCGAGGTTCCTGCCGACTGTGCGCACACATTATGGCGATGATTTCATTTGATTGCATAACGATGTCCGATAACCCCTTGCCGGACGTGTTGATCGGCCCAAAACCGTGTAGAACAACTCTTTCGTGGTCAGCAGATATCTACGCTTACCATTCCCACCAACGAAGGGAGCGTTCCTTGTGCGGGTGGGGAACGGTTAGCCTGACGGTCAGTGTTTCGTGTGGCTTCAGATGAAAACTTAACGGTTGCGCGCTGGCTGTTGCCAGTTCTTCGTCCTCTGTCATGGAAACGACAGACGCCGCGGTCACTTTCAACGCGGTTGTGATCTTGGCGTCCGCTGGTTTTCCCGCGATTTCCTGGAGGCGCAAGATGTAATGTTCCGGATTGCCGTCGATGCTGGGCTTGAACGCGAGCAGGGTGATGTTTTCGGCGCTAATCGAAAGGAAACTGCCGGTGTCGGCGGCGGGGGCCATGGAGTTGTCGAGTTGAGTGGCGATGAGCGGTACATTTTCTTCCCAGCCGTCGCGGTAGGAGGCTACGGCGTCGAGAGGGCCGCGATTCGCGCGTAACGCGAAGGAATAGGTGGAGACAGGGGGGAGGCCCGGCTCGACGGTGGAAAAATTCACCATGCCCAAGTCGCGCGTGTCGCCCTGGTCCTGCTTGCGCATTACGGTGGGGCGGGCAGTGTTCAGGAAAGTGTTTGGGCCTTTCACTCCCGGCAGGCCCGGCAGGTAAATGAAAAACGATTCTTTTTGAGAGATCGTGATGGAGGTTTCCTGACCGCCGATTGGGCCGGTCATGACGATGGAGTGGAGCGGAGCGGCTGCGTCGGTACGCGCTCCCGGGAGATAGTCTTCGGGAATTTGGTGAAAGCCGATGCCGTCTTCCAGCCAGAGGGATGCGGAGCCTTTGAATGGTGCGGGGAACTGGAAGGAATAGTATTCGCCGGCTTGATTGCTGGCTACGAAGGGCATTTTGTCCCGGTCCAATGTATTTTGGACGCGAACTTTCGAGACGCCTTCGGCGAGGGTGACTTGTGTTTCGGGCCAGAACGTATCTGCTCTGCGCACGGTGAGGCGTGTAAAGACCGGCCCGGATTCTTTGGTAATTCGGACATCGGGCCAAGCAGTCAGCAGGTTTTCGGCGGGGATCCAGCGGAGCAGCGAGTTGGCGGCTTTGCCGGCGGTCGAATCCACCAGCTCCTGGTTCAACTTCTTGTCCCAAAGACTGGTGATCGCACCGTCCGTCGGTCGCAGCGCGAGTTTATAGGCGCTGTTTTCGAGGGAGGGAGAAGACGCGGCGACGATCTGGGACACAGTTGGCGTGCCTGCAACGATGGAATAGGCTCGGTAGCCGAACGGGGGCGCGTCTTTTGCAAGAAAAGCCACTTCGGAATCAGAAATCGTTTGAACGGGCACCGGTGCCTCGGTTGTCAGATCCTTTAGGCTCGCGATTTTTTGTCCGGGGCGCAGTTTAAGTGTGGCCACATCGGTTCGGGTCCAGCTTAGAGGATTGAAGACGACTACTGTTTCGGTCTTAGTTTCTTTTTGCGCGAAGAGGGTTTGCAAACCGGAATCGAGCAGGTACTCGATATCTTCCCGGCCTGTAGAAGTGTAGTTGGCGTATTCGCGATTCTGCTGGTCGACCTCGGCGCGGGTCATGAGTTTGGGCCAGCCGACTTGGGCGGCGCCGGAGTGCTCGTCGTATTTGTAGAGTCTCAGACGCGTGTCCTCGAGATTGCCTGAGGGGAGGCTCGTGAAGTTGCGAAACGTCAGCAGGCTCCAGATAGCTTCGGCGACGGGGAGATGATCCTGGATCCAGCGGGCGTTTGCGCTGATCACCGGGGAATTGATTTTGACCTCGGACCAGAGGCCGCTGTAGTCGCCGGAATAAGCGGGGAAGGAATCCTTGCCGTAGGTTGATTCCATGTGGCGGAAGAATTCGGCGGGCGTGGCGACGACGATTCTTGGCTGCTTGCCGGCGGCGTTCCATTCGCGGACCGCGGGGAGAAGTTGCTTCGCTTCGCGATTGGAAGAGACAAAATCGTGGAGGTACAGAAGCATCAAGGCGTCGTAGGGATAGTTGGCCTCTTTGTATTTCGCTAGTAGCTTGTCTACGCCGTTCTGCATGATTTCTAGGCGCGACTTGCCTTCGAGTTCCTTGGGATAGAAACGTTCTTTAGTGTATGGCTCGAGCGAATCGGGATCGAGGTAATAATCGGCCATGGCTTCGGTGTAGCCGCCGAGACGTCCCTGTGTTTGCCAGGTCAGGATGCGGCTGCCATCGGGAGCGGTCCAGTAAAAGGGCATTTTCCCGGGGGTGAGCGAAGTGCCGCCAAAGAGAAAAAGATTGGAGCCGTTCACGAAGTATTTTATGCCGCTGCGGGCCAGCACCTGGGGCAGACGCGAAGTGAAACCGGGAACGTCGTCCATGATGGCGAAATCCGATTTCACGCCTAATTGTTTTTCAATCGCCTTCATGTCGTAGG
>Ga0137362_10002468_pt1 | contig 12014 bp, 17 predicted proteins | sample MadtaG_2_FD_104801 | JGI IMG/M metagenome (GOLD analysis project Ga0137362, IMG submission 104801) | Vadose zone soil microbial communities from Angelo Coast Range Reserve, California, USA - Mad1_100_16 metaG | ecosystem: Environmental > Terrestrial > Soil > Vadose zone | place: USA: California... | reverse complement strand
CCCGAGCCTGCATTAGCGATGGCGACGAGGTAGGAAGAAAGGTGACGTGAGACGCCCTGTGAAGGCGCGCTTGCGTCGATGAACGTTAGCACTATCGGTGGGAGTGTATCAGGGTCTGGTACTATATTTCCAGGAGGAAGTGTATGTAGACTGATTGACCTGTGTAGAGACCGAACCCGGCTACAAAGACGGATGCGGTGTATACCGAGTAAGCGGGGGACTTGAACTGCTTTGGGTTGAACAGACCTCCGGCGACGACGATCGGCGGAAGTCTGCGTCTCAGCGTCTGCACTGTATTAATGTTCATTAGCGGGTACACAAGTCAATGTGACATACCAAATTCATAATTCCCAGAAAGAACATTAAGATCAGAGAGATAATTCTCATCGACCATTTGAATCTGTGCGCCGATTAGCTAACTGGGTTGGCCAAAGATGGCTTGTATGTACCCTACTGTGGCGTTCAAGTTACGAAATGCCACCGGAAATACCGTGCCACCAATAGACGACGCAAAGGACATGATTCCCAATGCCGTTGACCGTCTCCTTTTGAACCAATGGGCGATGATACTGGTCATAGGTCCGTATATGATGCCACATGAGACCTACGAGCGACAACGGTTAGATGCAGGCAGTTATTGGAGGCGAGTAGTCAAGCACGGACACCAACGCCGAAACCTTGACAGAGCAGGAAATGCCAATACTCGTGGCATTCCGCAATCAGGAATGTGCACAGGACAAGATTCACAGACGCAATAAGTAGAGGTACATGTAAGTGACCGGTGTCGAACAGGCGACCACTGATGAGCGCTGGGAGGAATACCAAAGAATACTGGCTTGATCTATTAATTTCACCCGGGTCCCAGTGCATCCGAAAGAATACATACTTGAGTTGAAGCTATCCAGGCACTAGAAGATGGCAGCGTTGAATGTCCGAAACGGAATAAAATGATTCAAGTAAGACGTACATTGTAAAGGGGGAGGTACCTTTTAGTAAGACATCCTGATAATAGTCTTGAAATACCTGGAATAGAGATCCAGATAAGACCGCCGTGATAATAGGCAATCGCGGAGCATGTGGGGAAAGACGATCCACTCACACCGAAGGAATTCACATAGCCAAATCTGTACAAAGCACCGTCAAGTACGATCAGAGAAGTTGGAAGAAGTTTAGTACAGAGCTACATACGTCGAGAACGTTGCACATGAACTCTGGAACATGATTCATCGCAGCCCACAGATTTGTCGTCAGGAACGTACCCCAAGTACTACTAGCCATGCTCGCAGGCCACCATCAGGGAAGTCGTCCTGTGCATGTAGATGGTATGTAAGGTTTCGGGCGGAATGGGAACTTGAACATGGAGCTTCACTACAGGCGTCGATTTTTTCCTCGCAAACAATTTCTTGGGACATACTCAAGCCAAAAGAGCAGCGTGGCAAGACAATGCGTGGATGCAGTGTTTCTTGGGCCGCACTATGATGATCGAGCCGATTTAAAGCCTACGACCGGTCCTCCAACAAAGATGCTCGCACTCCATGACCGGATTATGGATATGACCGTCATTCTTTCTGTAGGGACGGCTTATGGCGTACAAAAGGCCGGTGAGACGGAGTAGCCTGTGAGAGTCCGCGGCGGAAGTGCAGAAGAGTACCACCGCAACTCGGACGATTCCGATCAATGCCCCTGCCAGTGTGGCAAGCCCTTTCAAGCCCTTTCATCAGTACCACACGTCATCGCCTTCGCCTAGTGCTATGCTTACAGTATCGGTTATGCCACCGCCCGGACGTGCCTTGCATGCCTTCTTTCCCTAATACCGACTTTCTAAGAGATCAAATATACTGAGAGACGTGTAAATCGTAATGGTCTTTGGCCTTGAAGGCGACCACACCAGGACCCCAGGAATTACTTTGTAACTTAGGGCATTTTGGTGCTTTACGCCATTGCGGCGCCAAGGATGATTGTGCCATGACCTTCCTGACTTATTCCCTTTGCCCCAGTCCGACAGGAGATAAAAAGTCCGTGAGTCCTGGCCGCTGCCGGCCTACGTCTTAAAACCACGTACTATCCCCACAGTACGTGCCTCAAAAAGCTCCTTGACCGAACGTTCTGGCCCGGGCCTACGGATGTTTTTGTGAGCCCATCCAAAGATGGCATATATCATATAGCATCATTCACCCCAAGTCTACCTCTTACACGCTGCTCTCGGTTACTAGCAGGCTCTCCGAGATCACTCGTTGGTACCCCTCCCGTCACGGCTGTGTTCAAGACAGAATCCCATTAAATTATCCTACCCTATGAAGCACGCGCTAACTGGTGATCACATGCGATGACACTATACATTATCGGCGCAAATGCAGGAGGGGGCACGTATAGGCGTCGAGACATTTCCTGATGACTAATGACAAACCTCGCTGTAGCTTAGTTGAATCTGCGAGAATAGGGGGCCACAGCGGATAAGATACAGTACTGAGCTGCCGAGGGCGGTAGACAAGATGACGGAATAGACGACAAGGTGGTTAGAAAGCAAGAATTAGCGCATTGGTGCTGGCTATTCGGTAAAAGGCATGGACCTTGACGGAGTGATGAACGTCGAATGCCCCTTTGCTTCGTGAAAATACGGCGGATATGTACTTATCAGACAGTATTTGGACGAGTTTGGTCCCCAAAAGCAAAGTTTTGTAAACCAATCGCAGTCGCATACGGTTAGCACCCAGAAAAGAGTCTAGTCTAGAGTCTTGCTTTCTCTCGACAGCATAAAACATGGCATTCGGTGCGCTATCGATGTGTTTGGAGAAAAGTATAACTAACGCACACTTCTGTGTTTTGTGGCAGGTGCTTCGGGAGGCCGTGGCGGATTCGGTGGTAGAGGAGGACGCGGGGGTCGCGGAGGCGACCGAGGAGGCAGAGGTGGTGCGCGGGGTGGACGTACGTGATCCCCGTTTCCAGCCAGACTTCCACTCTTACGGACTCTGGGGACAGGCGGGGGTGTGCAATCACGCGGCCGAGGCGGCCCTGTCGGTGGTGGACGCGGACGCGGCGGGCCCGGTGGTCGAGGTGGCAAATACAATGGACGCGGCGGGGCCAGGGGAGGTTCGACGGTTATCATCGAGCCGCACAAGCACGAGGGGATCTTTATCGCTAAAGGCAAGGAGTCCATGCTCGTCACAAAAAATCTCGTCCCGGGCGAGTCCGTATACGGCGAGAAGCGAATCTCGGTCGAAACGGGCGGCGGTGGCGTGGACAGCACCAAAATCGAGTATCGCGTGTGGAATCCATTCCGGAGTAAGCTTGCCGCGGGGGTGTTGGGTGGTATGGACAAAATCTTCATCGCGCCGGGTACAAAGGTGTTGTATCTCGGTGCGGCGAGCGGAACAAGTGTCAGCCATGTTGCGGATATCGTGGGCCCCGTACGTGTTCTACGGGATGACCCATCTTGTTCTTTCCTCTGATGCACCATTTCTCCCACATTTTTTCCTCAGGAGGGTGTCGTATATGCTGTTGAATTCTCTCCTCGATCGGGTCGCGACCTAATAAATATGGCAAAAAAACGAACGAATGTCATCCGTGCGTTTGTTTGGCATTTCTGGTTTCGTTGTAGCCTGACATCTGTGCATCATGACTAGCCATCATCGAAGACGCACGCCTCCCTCATAAATACCGGATACTCCTGTCGACTGTTGATGTTATTTTTGCAGATGTCGCCCAACCGGATCAGGCGCGTATAGTGGCACACAATGCACACCAATTCTTAAAAGTCGATGGTCACGTCGTGATTTCTATCAAGGCGAATTGCATCGATTCGACGGTCGCACCAGAGGCTGTCTTTGATAGGGAAGTCAATGCGTTACGGGCAGAAATGTTTAAGCCACTTGAACAAATTACGCTGGAGCCGTACGAACGAGATCACGCGATGGTCACAGGTATGGCTTTCTTCTATGTCTGCGCGCGTTTGATTGCTTACTGGACCCATCAGCACGGTATATCCGCCATAAGTAGTGTATATATTTGATTGTTCTATGATACATGCTGTGGGAATAAAGTCACTACATTCCCTTTTCTGTATAAGCGGGGTGTCAGCAGTTCTCACCCCCTCTGTAGAGGGCCTTTCATACACTCCTCCTTTCCCTGCTCTTCATTGCCTTTCCTTCCTTATCGTCGACAGTCCTAGTCCCGCTGCGCGACACTAGGCGGTGCTCTAGAGACCAAACCACCGAAAGCCGATGCCAAACCCCGAATTTGCCATCACCATCCACTCTCCCCCAGACGCTTCATCTCGTCCGTCCGAAGATTTTGAACTCGTTCGCTATCCTAATCACCAACACATCGACTGGAAATCCTCACATAGGCAGGAAGAACTCCCATTCTACATGACAGAAGACACTTCTGCTCGCCGCAGAATCACTCATTCCCCACAAGGCCCAACATCGCCGCAGCGTAACCCACGGTGGGATGACGAATACGACGGGGAGGGTAAAGATGTTTATGCCAAGGCTAGTGCCGCACAGAGGTATGGTGGTGGAGGGCGGGTAATTAGGAGAGCCCCACCGCCTCCGCCCACTTCTATTGTGGGTCTTTGCACAGCCTCCTCCGCGTCCTACCCCACTCACCGTCAACCCACTCCACTCCTTCCCTTCCATTCCCCATTTAGCGCGAGTTTTTCCAGCAAAATTTAGAGCATGTCGCACCTGCCGTGTATACCCTCCTGTCTTGCTGGACACGGTATCACAAGATCGGCAAATCGCCGAACGTGATCTGGGACGAGGCACATTTTGGCAAGTTTGGGTCGCACTACCTCAAGCGGGAGTTTTACTTTGACGTGCACCCTCCGCTCGGGAAGATGCTCGTCGGGCTCGCCGGTCTGCTGTCGGGGTATAACGGCGGCTATGAGTTCAAAAGTGGCGAGATGTACCCGGAGGACGTACCGTTCGTCGCCATGCGCGTCATCCTAGCTACCTTTGGCGTCTTGATGGTCCCACTAGGTTGGTACACTGCCATCGAGCTCGGCATGAGCACGCGGGCGTGCCACCTCGTTGCTTTGATGTGTTTATGTGGTGCGTTCGTCTTCATAGAGCGTGTTCTTGGAGACCTTCATCTTACTTGCGACAGATGTCGCGTGGTTGTGTATATCGCGTTTCATTCTCTTGGATTCTATGCTGCTCTTCTTTACCTTCACCACCGTCTTCGGTCTTTCAAAATTCCACAATCAACAATACCAGTGTGTCTTGGTCTTTGAACGTACCCCTCCCTCCAACTGACTGTCGTCCCAGGTCGTTTTCCTTTGACTGGTGGTTCTGGTTAACTTTCACAGGTTATTCAATTGGATGCGTCTCTAGGTATCTTGCCCTCTTTTGGTACGAATACGGATGTACGCTAACAACTTGCGATTAAAGTGTCAAGATGGTGGGCCTATTCGTCACAGCTCTGGTTGGTCTCTACACGATCGAAGATTTGTGGAATAAGTTCGGTGACCTACGTATGCCAGTGGTACGTCAGGTCACGTGCTCTCTGAATTGCCCTATGAATTTACGAATTTACGAATTTTATAGCGAACACAACTCCGACACTGGGGCGCGCGTATTGCTTGTCTGATCGTGCTCCCCATTTTTGTTTACATGGCTTGTTTCAAGATTCATTTTCTCATTCTCAACCATTCTGGACCTGGAGACGCCCAAATGAGTTCTCTGTTCCAGGCCAACCTTGTTGGCAATGACTTTTCGCGGAATCCTCTTGGTTAGTATTCAATCTTGATCGCCATGTTCGTTCTCATCGGTGTCCAGAGATTGGGTTTGGCTCCAAGATGACGTTGAAGAACATGGGTTGGGGAGGTGGCCTCTTGCACTCACACGTCCAGACGTATCCCGTTGGATCCAATCAGCAACAGGTCACGTGCTACCACTACAAGGACAATAATAACGAATGGCTCGTCACTCCACGCTGGGAGGAGCCCGCCATCGACCGGAATGGACCGATTCGCTACCTTCTGCATGGCGACATCGTTCGCCTTGTACACGAGCCCACAGGTCGCAATCTACACTCCCATCACGTCCCTGCTCCAATCACAAAGTTAAACAACGAGGTGTCGTGCTATGGAAATGCTACAATTGGTGACCAGAATGATTACTGGTTTGTAGAGGTCGTTGATGACCTTCATCGCGGGAGTCGGGACAAGTTCGAGCGGATACACTCGCTTACGACGCGTCTACGCTTTCGTCACATGGCGTCGGGGTGCTACATCCGCGCTGCAAATAAGCCGCTACCCGAGTGGGGTTTCAAGCAGATTGAAGTGAGTTGCGACAAGGAGAACAATCCGGACGACCCGTACACGCATTGGAACGTCGAAAGTCACTGGAATGACCGTTGTGCGTCCTACTTCTCTTTTCTCTGTAGGAGAAAAAATAGAATTGGGTTGTGTGCTGACTTAAGCGTACGCGCTCGGCCCACATAGTGCCTACTGGTGAGACCAAGTTCTACCGCTCGCCGTTCCTGCGCGACTTTTGGCATTTAAACGTCGCGATGATGACATCGAACAACGCGCTCGTCCCGGACCCGGACAAGGAGGATATCCTCGCGTCTGTCCCAGCCGATTGGCCACTGATGCGGCTCGGCTTGCGTATGTGTGCCTGGGTCAATATGCAGAGCAAGTATTACCTGATTGGCACACCCGTCATCTGGTGGGGCACCACCGCCAGTCTCGTAATCAGTGTTCTTGCACTCTGCACTTATGTGTTCCGGATGCAGAGGCGGTATGTCGATATGGAACCGAGTATGTGAAGACCTTTCAAACAAAACTCGTGTCTATCATTCTTTCTTTAAATGCTCAATATTTGCGATTTGCACACAGGAGAATGGGAACACTTCTTGTATGTGGGCAAGATCGCGCTATTTGGCTGGATACTACACTTCCGTGCGTATTTAGTCACTCTTTACGCTCGCTTTCCCTGGTCCAGCTTGCCCCTTTCCACTCGCAAATAGAGAAACTGACACGTGCTTCTCAGTGCCGTTCTTAATTATGGGCCGTGTAACCTATGTCCACCACTATGTACGTCGTCCCTCATGCTCACCATTTCTCCCCTTCTTTAACGTCCTCATATTTTTTAACTTACGCCTGACTTTTACTCCCCACCCCTGCACCGGCGAACACGAACTAGCTCCCGACGCTCTACTTTGCCGTCCTCATGGCAGCTCACATGCTCGACCACTTTGTCTTCACGGCCCGGCGCCTCTCCGAGCGCACAAAATCCATTGTGTTTGCCCTCGTCGTGTTTGCCATCGTCGGCAACTTCTGGTGGTTCCGCGGCGTCGCATGGGGTATCGACGGTCCGATCAACGATCATTGGGGACTTGGATGGAGAAAGGTCAGTTTTGTGAACTTTTTTCGGGCAACGGGGACTGATAAATTTTCCGATCCGTATGTCAGTCATGGAATATTTATGATTGAGCTCGCGCGTGGGAGAGGATATAGACATATTCATCATCGTCTCCGAATCGCCCGCAAGACCGCATAAAAACACGAAAAAAAAAACAAATTTCGGTTTACATAGTCCCGTGGACCTGTCTCGTTACTTGTTCCCATTTGCTGTCCATTATATCTATCTAGATACTCGTAATATACTCTTAAACCCAACTGCCTTGCCAAACAAGGTGGCGTCACATACCCGCTGCAATTGTTTGATATTCATATATAGGAAGGGCATTGGGTCGGCACCATGCGCAGGAATGTAAGTCGTGGTGGTTGTAGTCAAAAATGGTGATGACGATGGAAAAGGTACAAACCTATGCATTTCTACCCAATCTCAGAAGAAAATTGCGATTAGAGATACAGCAAAAGGGAGGGGGGAAAAAGTGAGCGACTGAAAGTCGAAGAAAAACAAAAAAAGGTAAAGCTGCTGAAGAACTGCAACGTGTTCAAGGGGAAAAAAAGATACAGACAGAGGTAAACGGGTCATCATGTCCGTGGGGGAGCAGCGCGGCGATAAAAGAGCAGATAAGCACATCGATCATCTGCCCGATCACTGTCGTGTCCCCTGAAAACGTCCTCGTGCTGCACCACACTCACCGTCTCATCATCGATGTGCAACCAAGCTTCACCACTATTATTACCACTGCCTCGCGTGCCACCGTCACGGTTCGGGTGGAGCACATCGAGCGTGTAGTGTCCGCCGCCTGCGGACGCGCCGTGGTGGTAGAGCACACCATAGAGCATGTAGCGGGCGGGTTGAGCGGGTCGTCGCGCAGCAGGTGCCATGACATCTATACCAGGTACTCTCAGCTCCGATTAAGAGAGGAGAAAAGGCAGACACGTACCGAGTGGGATTTCGAGATCTGGGGTGAACTGAACCGGTTTTCCAATCTTGACTGCGCCACGCGCAGTCGTGTCGTAAAGGAAGCGCTTGAGATGAAGGACCAGCACGGGTGGGAGCGCCTCGATTAACACTTGCTGACTTGCTTCGCTCGAACCCGAAGGTCCGACCTCCACGGATTGAGGCTGCGAAATGTTTGCAAGTGCATCTTGAATCGTGTGTACCGAATCGCGCTGTGCAAAGAGTTTAGAGGTCCGGGTACATGCGTCGACGGAAGGGTGAAAACAAGAGAGGCGACAAACCTGAATGTCGAGTTGGAGTGATCGCCAGTCCTCGACTACGACAGAGTCGCGCTGGTGTGGCGCGTGCAGGGTCGAACGGAACTTTCCGCCGAATATGCGAGTGATAGGCGACTCAACTGACTTGACCTATTCATGTCCGGGCACCCGTCATCAAGGTGAGGCTCAGTGCAAGAGAAAAGGAATGACTGACGCACCGTGCGAGTGAGCATCAGTTTATTTCGCTTTCCCACCTCAGTCCAGCCCTCACCTGACTGAGACTCTTCGCGTTCTTCTATCTTGGATGCAGCCGAGGCCGGCTTGGGTGGGCTGATAGAAGCAAGAAGTGCAAGCAACTCTTCCTCAATTGTGTCGAGGTAGAAGCCAAAAAACTCCTCCGCGTCTTCCTGGTGGCCGCCCTGTATACATTAAGCCAACGCAGATCAGTAAAAGGAGGGCGCTACGAAAATACGTGAACATACCCGCATATTATCGAACCGCTTCTTCTCCTTCATCGCGTCATACACGTACGTCGGAATGAACGAATCCACACCATCCTCTTTCTTCTCATCTTCCTCCTTCGCATTTACGTTTCCCGTCTGTTGCTGCGGCTGTTGCGTCGGAAGCGACTTCTTCTCCTCATACACGAACTCCTCTAAGAATCTCACTGTCGCATCCACCAGAAGCGTTGTGGCGCCACCGATCGCCTGACCTTCTCCACGTTCCCGCGGACCCGTCAGCCGGCCCAGCTCCCTGAACAACCTCCAGAACGGTGGACAATAGACGAGCAACTGTAAGACCGCATTCGCAAAGCACATATTCCCACTATTCACGAGTCCACGGGCGCGCAGGCGTGGCATAGAGTGACTGATTGAGCGGGAAGGCGGAGTGCCGCTGAGGAGGGCAATTAGCTCCGCACGACGCACAGGAGGGGCAAGCGAGGGTGGAGGAGAGGCGGGGATGGAGAAGCCAACGACGGACGAAGTTGGGAGTGAGGATTTAGAGGCGGAGCCAGCTTCGCCCGCGGTAGGGCGAAGCAAAGATGCCCATGTCTTCTTGAGAACTGGCGGGGCAGATGCGGGCACTGGCGTAGCTATGGGCGCGGGCGCGGGCGCAGACGGGGGCGTCGGAGAGGAAGACACGGCCTCGGGCACAGCGATGTCGAAAGACGAAGTAGGAACCACGGTGGGGAGTTCGGGAACTTCCGTAGTAGTTGACTCTTGGGTGACGATGATAGAAGCCACGACGCCCGCCGCTCGTTCACATGACTCAGACCTGGATTTCACCTGAGAGTGGGCCGTATCAGCGGCGGAAACGGAAGTACTCGAAGATAGAGGAGAAGTAGGAACTGGTGGGGTATCGGAAACAGTAGAGACCTCAGTCTCGGTGGAGGACACTGTCTCGGGCAAATCATTGCGAGGGGACTCTGCGGGGTCCGAAGCCAGCGCCAGCATTTGCGGTTCACCTGGTGTAGCTCGCGTGGACAAGGGGTCAGAAAGGGTAGCAGCGATGATGCTGGGCGGTGTAGCTGGAAGATCAATAATAGCTGGTTTCGGAGATTCGGGAGGAGTGGAAAGTCGGAGGGCCTTCTCAAGAACATCCTGGGGCGGGCGAGAGCGCGGAGAGATAATGATGCCCGGTGCGAGGGACGGATTTGTCGGACGGCGGGACCAGATAGCCCAGCCGCCAAACTGTTGTTTTGGATCCATCGACATGTTCTGCTTTTTTATAAGCGTAGACGTAAGTGCAGGAACATGAGGTGTGGATGGGAGCGATCTCGGGGCTTCGCTCGAATGGGAAAGAGTGACAGAGGGAGGACGGGCCGGTGAAGGTGAGGGAGAGGGAGAGGAGTCTAATGTGGGTTCTTTTGGCGATTCTTTTGGCGAAGGCGGGTCGGACGGGTCGGTGGATTCGTCGGTCGGTTCTGGATCTAGTGGGCCATCAAGTATTCTCGGAGGTTTCGGTGATGGAGCTACGGGGGACAGCGCGGGTGGAGGTGGCATGGACAGTTGTTTAGGCAAAGGGGATATCGGTTGTTGGAATGTCCAATTTTGCTGATAAGATGGGCTAGGTTGAGATGAAGGAGGAGGATACGGTGGGGAATACGGAATTTGGGTCGTATGTTGCGGAGGGTACTTTTGGTGGTGCGGGTAAGAATTAGGTGTTGATGGCTGCGGAGAAGGATGCATGGGAACGTGAGGGATGTAGGAAGAATGCGATGGTGGTGCGTGGTGCGGATGAGGATGGGGATGATGAGAATAATTTTGATTATAGTTGGAGCCGTGTCCACCACGTGCGACGCCATGGAATCCACCGCGGCCAGTGACACGAGGCGAAGGAGGAGCAGGTGATTGGCCGTTCATGGGTTGCGGGGGGTATGGATATGCGTAAGATGGTACGTTTGTGTAGCCGTAACGATGTATGTGCGGTGGAGGTGGGGGATAATATGAAGGTCCCGGGTGTGGGTAAGGCGATTGTGGGCCAGGAGGCATATTACTGACTAGCACAGTCTATAAGGGCGCCAAATTCGTCTACACAAAAAATAAGTTCGGGCAAAACAAAGCAGAGGAGATGAGATGAACATACAGCACGAGAGCAGAGGTTAATCAAACTGATTTGTGCAGGCAGTGCAGACAGCTTTTGACTGGATGGTGAGCAAACCCGTGCCTGGACATGAACTTTTTTTTTTTACTGTAATCCTTTTACTCACAATGCGAAAACTTGGGCTCGCTGTGTGCAGCGACTACCCGTAATGTGTAAAAGCTCGTTGAGGAGCGGGGGGTGCTGTGGGCGTGATTAAAAGGGACTCTTTTATTTGTCTACGCTTGGTCAATCCCCCGTTTGACTAATACTGTACGTCTCTACTCTACCTCTTCAAAATCCGTGACTTCATGCATATCCGTCGTTAGCCCCGTCGATTTCTGTGGTGTCCACTCTCCAGAAACAACAACGCCCCCGCGCATCCCAAGACCGAGCATGTACATCCCTGACGTCGTCCGCGGCCTCGAGCCAGGTCGCACTGGGGTCGGCGAAATTGCCACTTGGTGGTGGTGCAGTTCGGGCATTGGAATACGCAGTTGCTGCTGCAAAGTAGCGAGTGGGCCATTATCGGATGAAACAGTGCGACGCGTGCGGGTTGAGGTGACGACTGCGCCGAACGTAGGCGAAGGGCTCGCGGGACGAGAAGACGTACCAGAAACGAAAAGACCCGCTGCGAGCGAGGTCCATGATGGGGGTGTGTTCGTGGTAGTGGGAGTGGCAGGGCGCGATGGTGGGGACGGGGAGGAAGGTGCCTGTGGGAGCTCGTGTACCGCGCGTTTGATCACCGCAATGTCATGCTCGACGTCATCGCGCTTACGCGCGAACTGACTCTGTGCTCGCGCAACTGTCATGTCGGTACCCTCGATGAATGCGCGCAAGGCACCCTCCACATCCT
>Ga0137362_10002463_pt1 | contig 12025 bp, 9 predicted proteins | sample MadtaG_2_FD_104801 | JGI IMG/M metagenome (GOLD analysis project Ga0137362, IMG submission 104801) | Vadose zone soil microbial communities from Angelo Coast Range Reserve, California, USA - Mad1_100_16 metaG | ecosystem: Environmental > Terrestrial > Soil > Vadose zone | place: USA: California... | reverse complement strand
TGTGGCGATCACCACCTGGTCGCGAAGTGGAGCCAGCGCTTCGCCCACGAGTTCTTCGTTTGTAAACGGGCCATAGACCTCAGCCGTATCGAAGAACGTGATGCCCCGATCCACGGCCGTCCGCAGAAGGGCAATCATCTCCTTTTTGTCATGAACGACGCCGTACGAGAAGCTCATGCCCATGCAGCCGAGGCCAAGAGCAGAAACTTCCAGGTTGCTATTTCCAAGTTTGCGCTTTTGCATTGTTTCTCCTTCCGAACCCGTTTCTCTCATCCCGAGATTAGAATCAAACGCCACGGAAGCGGTAGCCCGATCCTTCCGATTTATTGCCTATTCCTCTCGTTAGTGAAAGAATCATTGGCGCATTCGGAGCCGCGCGGCTATTCTAGGCAACAGTCAAAAGAAGCCATGAAGGTGAAAAACATCAATAAAAGCGCCACTCCGTCGCTAGATCGAGCACGTGAATTTGCGGACGGAGCTGGCTCGTAAAATTGCCTCGTTCATTGGGTCCAAAGAGAAACTGATAACCGACGTCCCCGGCTTGCTGCTCAGTCGGCGGACCGCCCCTACTGCACCGGCCCCAGCCACCTACGAGCCGAGTCTGGCTGTGGTCGCGCAAGGGCGCAAGCGAGCAAACCTCGGCGGGACCACGTTCATCTTCGATGAGTCGCGATACCTGCTGACATCGCTCAATTTGCCAGTCGTCTGCAACGTGATCGAGGCAAGTGAGGACGTGCCTTATCTCTGCTTCGTCCTCAAGCTCGAAATGCCTGTAGTCCGAGAACTTCTGAGCCGAGAGGAGATTCAGTCGCCTGAGGCACCGTCTGACAGTCCTGCCATGGCCACTGGTGAGACCACGACGCGCGTCTCGGTCCTCTGCCTGGGCTTCGGCATCGTAATCGCTAGCGCGGCACTTTTGTTTCTACGCCGACGCGATATGTTTCCTGCTCGCGCCTGCCTTGTCGGTCTCAGCACCGCCTATCTGGCCAACGCGGCACTCTGCCTGGTTGTTTATAGCGCGGCAACGGGAACCGTCCGTTCAAGATCCGGCTGGCTGGTTACAATGGTGATCGTGTGGCCCATGGTTCTGGAACTTGTTTGGATCTTCATCCAAACTCCTAAGACACAACCTTCCCAAAACATTTCTCCCGCCCTTTAAACGACTCTCTGCCTAGAAGTCGCCCGCTCAAGCTCGGGTTTTCTGTCTGCGAGCACAGCATTACACGCTGAACTCGTATCGTTGGGAGTGGTGGGTGGTTTTCGGATTGTTCGAAGGTAAGCAGACTACAGGCGAGGTGGTCGCAGGCTGTGCGGTTTCCGGTTGGGCGACTATACCTGCGGAATGTGCCGTACGCGAACTACAATTCGACAAGCGCACGTTATACTTTCAGTTGCGAGCAGTTGTTGGGTTCCGAAGTTGACCGGTTCTGTCGGACTTCCATTTTGTCGCTATACATGCAATTGCCAGGCATGTTGCCGGTGCATTTGAGATTATGAGGGGTATGGAATGAATCATCGTTCCATAGACAAGCCAGAGCAGGACTCCGAAGAGATAGAGGTACAGCATTTGATATGACAGATCGTGGGCGCCGAAGCGGCGCATTTTCAGTAGCTGGGGTAACAGGGTCACTGTGCTGCAAACGGCCGCTATCGTCCCGATCAACGACTTCCAATGTTCGAACGACATTCTCAATCTCCGAATTGCAATGAGTCGAACCGATTTCGGACTGTTACTTCATCCCAATGGTGGAAACGTTGGAAAGGGGCCCTCAGAGCTTGACGGCAATATGGCAAACGGCAATGCGGCTAATTCATTTCGGAGCTGCCCTACTGATTGGAAGTGAATCGACGTGATTCCTAGTGCCCGGGCAGCTTGTACGTTTATCTGTTTATCATCCACAAACAAAGCTTCAGAAGGCGTGACTTGAAGGCCCTCAAGGCAACGTTCATATATAGCTCTATCAGGCTTGATCAATCTGACCTCGCAAGATAGAACGTGGTAAGTCAATTTATTGAGCCAGTGAAATTTCTGGCGCGCGTGGACAGCCATATCGAAAATCATGTTAGAAAGCAGGGCCGTTTTCAGTCCTGCTTCTGAAAGACATTCGAGCCACCGGATCATTTGAGGGTTAACAGTGCTCCACATTTCAACGTCTAATCTGCGGAGTTCCTCGATCTGGGCTGGATCGAGCCTTACATGGGCATCTTCTGCGAAGTTCAACCAATAGGTTGCGGCTGTGAAATCACCCCGGTCGTACGGTGCCCGGTCGGTAGGATACAGCGTGCGAAATTTGTCCGGGTGGACACCCACCACGACCGCCATCGAGGCCATCTTTTCGGAACTAGGTGGGATGGAGATGACTTCCCCGTAATCGAGAATCACGGCCCTTATACGCGACACTTCGCAATGATTTGGGTCGCTTTCGGTTAACAATTCTTTTGCCCTCTACTCGGTATCTTCGGGCATCCACGTTGTTTCGTCTAATGAATCATTACGCCGCCAGTGATAAACTGTGGGCATGTATCTGGATCCGTATGAATTGAAATCCTTTATTATCCTGGCGCGTGAATTGCACTTTCGTAGAGCTGCGGAACAGCTCTGCATGTCGCAACCCGCGCTCAGCAAGCAGATTCGACGGCTTGAAGAGAAAGTTGGTGGAGGACTCTTTGCGCGAACTCGCCGAAAGGTCAGCTTGACGGAACCCGGCAGAGTCTTATTACCATTGGCCGACAAATTACTGAAAGAGTCGGAATCGGCACTGACGATTACAAAGGAAGCGAGTAATGGCCGTGCCGGCATTCTCCGCATAGGATTCGGTCTGGCGGCGGTCTCCGATATCCTTCCCCGCACAATTTTGCGTTTTAGCCGAGAATATCCTCTTATAAAACTCCAGATGTGCGACATGTCCACGCCGTCGCAACTCACCGCACTTTTGCAGGAATCATTGGATCTTGGCATTTTGCGGCTGCCAATTGCATCGGCTGAACTTGAAAGTTTGCCCTTGATTCGCGAGCGGCTTGTTCTGGCAGTCCCCGAATCATTTCGGTACAGTCACAGAAATAGACTGTCAACTTTACGCGATGCTCCATTCGTATTGATTTCCCGCTCCGCTTCAGCCACATTTCATAACCATGCGCTCAGTGTTTGTCGCAGCGCAGGATTCACACCAAACGTAGTCCAGGAGTCGGGCGAAGCCTTTACTATTTTGAACTTCGTTCGCGCCGGATTGGGTGTGTCATTGGTTCAGAGCGCCGCCGCTCGGATGAAGGTACCGGGTGTCCGCTTCCACGAATTAAGAATGAGCGAATCGGAATGGGCCATCGGAATGGCATGGATGCGCAGTTGCGAAAAGCGAGATCTGATTCAAAAGTTCGTTGACACAACCCGAACTGTTGTTCGAGTTCCTCACTTTTTAACAAAAAAAGCTAAGACCAAGGATGAGGATTTGTGACTAGAGCCAGCACGGCCCTGAGCGAAGGGGCGTGGAGTCGCAGGCTAGCGTCTGCTTTATGGGAGGACCCATGCTCTTTGGTGAGGAACCGCGAAAGCAGAAGACGCGTAGGCCGGAGCGGAGAGGAATTACCCGAGCGGTGAGCCCAAAGAAAATCGGGAAAGAAAGAAAGGAATGTCCAAGCTCAGGAAAGTCGGCGAGAAGGGAGTCCCGGAAAGGGGATCGGCGCGGTTCGAATACTTCAATCACCGCTGCAATGGAAGTCGTAGACGATGGAGTGAGAGCTTGCGAGGGCTACTCATATCGCAAGGCCACGATTGGATCTACATGTGTGGCCCTTCGAGCTGGGATATAGCACGCCACGAACGCAACACCGCAAAACAGAAGAGACACGGCAGCGAACGTTAACGGATCGTTCGACTTTATCCCGAACAGGAGCCCCGCGAGGAACCGAGTGAAGGCGATTGCACCGACGATTCCGATACCAAGACCTACAACCGTCACGACCAAACCCCGCCCGACCACGAGCCGCAGGACATCGCGACGACTGGCTCCTAGAGCCACGCGAATCCCAATTTCGTGAGTGCGTTGCGAAACGAGTTGCGAGAGAACGCCATAAATGCCGATCGCCGCCAGCAACAGAGTCAGTGTCGCAAGAAGTCCCATAAGCGCAGCGCGAAATCGAGGTTGCGCCAAGAATTCGCTATAGCGTGCCGACATCGTCTGGATGTCGTAGGCCGCAACGTTGCGATCCAGAGATGAGATTTCCCTTTGCGACGCAGGGCTCAAGCCCATCGGGCTTCCTGCAACTCGCATCACAAGAAACATTGAAGTAGCCGACGCTTGGTTCACGGGAAGATAGACGAGCGGAGGCTCGACGTAACCCATCTCCTGGTAGACTGTGGCACGCTTCTCATTGCCAACAATGGTGAGCCACGGAGCTTTGTCCGTAAGCTTAGCGAGTTTGATCTGCTTGCCGAGGGGATCTTCGTTGTGGAAGTACAGACGAACCATTTGATCGTTCACGATAGCGACCGGCTGCGATCCTTCACGGTCACGCGAATCAAACGGACGACCTTGTAGCAGTGGAATACCGAGCACGCGAAAATAATCGTTGCTTATCTCTTCTCTGTTAACGGCTTCGAGATTTTCAATCACAGCTTTTCCTGCTACCGAGAGTTCACTGGAGTGGCCGCCCTCATATCCCAGCACACTTGAACACAGAGCAACTCCGTCGACACCTGGTAGCGTACCCAGATGGGTGATCAGATTCTGGAAGAGAAGGGATCGCTGGTTGAGTTTTGCATAAGCGGGTGGCGGGAGAGCGACCTGTGCAGTCAGGACATGGTCAGGGCGAAGTGCCAGCGGCACGGAGCCTAATCGAACAAGGCTTTGAATCATTAGACCGGCACCGGCGAGCAAAATCGATGACAGCGTCACCTGGCCAATAACCAAAAGCTGGCTCGTACGATATTTGTACGGGGTGATGCTTCGGCCTGCCTCCTTCAATACTTCGTTTAAGTCGACCTGGGATGCTCGCCACGCCGGGAACAACCCGAAGAGCAAGGCGGTCAGTGTGGTAAGGAAAATTGCGAATCCCAGGACCTGAGAATTAACCGCTACGGGATTACCTGGAGGGAGCTCAACCACATTCACTGAGTTGAAGTAGCGGACAGCCGCTACGGCTATCAGAATTCCAATGAGAGTTCCTAAAATCGAAAGCAGAATACTTTCCGTGAACAATTGACGGACCAAGCGGGAACGTCCTGAACCGAGGGCGGAACGAACTGCTAACTCCCTTTGCCTCTCCACGCACTGCCCCAGCAAGAGATTAGTCACATTGAGACACGCGATGAGAAGCAGCAATGTGACCGCCGCAGACAGAATGAGCAGTGCCGTCTGCAAGTTGCGGCCTGCCATCCACGTGAACTCTTCGCGCAGATCGCGGACGATCGGTGTGATCTGTGCCACCCAACTTCCAGCGGGCGATTCTTGAATGACACGGTGATGAAGCCCAACCAACTCGCGCTCAGCGCCCGCCATGGTAACGCCAGGTTTGAGTCGCCCGAAGATTCCGACAGGCGAGTTGACGGGTTCTTTTGAAAACTGGCTGTCGGGAGTAATAAGCGTCCACAGAGAGGTCTGTTTCGGGTAGAAGTCGAAACCACGAGGCATTACTCCAGCGACTGTGCACGGTTTTCCGTTAAGTGCGAGCGCCGCGCCGACAATGCCGGGAGCACCTAACTCCGTTTGCCAAAAAGAATGCGCCAGGACAACAGTGCATCCGTTTTGAAGATCTTCTGGACCAAACACTCGGCCCCTCTCGGCAGACGCACCCAACAAGGAAAAGAAATCCGCGCTTGCGGGGATTGCCAGGACTTCGTGCGGCGAACCATTCCATGTAAGAATCTCGCCCGCCCGAGCCCAGGTCAGCGCCGCTAATCCGTCAAAGCTGTGACCGTGGGCGCGGAATTCCTCAAAGTCGCTGTATGACGCGAATATCTTTGTGCCGGGCTGACCGATTTCGGAGCACCACACAGCGACCAGACGCTCGGCGTTCTTATAAGGCAGGGCTCTTAAAAGTACGGCATCCACAATGCTAAAAACAGCCGTATTGGCGCCAATCGCGACAGCGAGAGTGAGCACAGCAATGTAAGTGAAGCCGGGATTCTTACGCAAGGTGCGGAATCCAAACCGCAGGTCCTGCCAGCATGTTTCGACAAATGATTCCCAGCCAGCAGAGCGTACAACCTCCTTTGCAACTTCCAGGCTGCCACGTTCCAAGCGCACCGCTCTAAGTGCCTCCTGGCGGCTCATCCCGTCCTTCATCTTTTCTTCGACGGCCATCTCCACGAAGCCGTGCAGCTCCTCGTTCAGTTCAGAGTCGGCGCGTTCCCTGTGGAACAGTGATCGAAGTCCGCTCATTATGATTGGCAGAATTGGCATGGCCACAATGCCTCCGACAGCCTTCAGCGATACAAATCCAAATCCCTAACTCGAGCGCAGCGCGTCCATGGGATGTGCGGACGCGGCACGGGCTGCGGGAAGGATCGATGCGAGCAGCGCCATAGTCGTCATGACCAGCACGCAAGTCATATAGATAAGAGGGTCGGTCGCGCTGACCCCGAACAAGAACGAATTGATCAGCCGCGAGACGGCCAAAGAACCGAGAACGCCAAGAGCACATCCGAGCAGCGCGAGCTTCGCGCCCGAAACGAGAACGAGTTTGGCAATGCCGACACGCTGCGCGCCCAGAGTGATACGAATCGCAATCTCCTGCGTGCGCTGAGACACGGAGAAGGCCATGACCGCATAAATCCCAGTGATCGCCAGCAGAAGTGCGACGGTTGCGAACACCGTGATCAGGTCCGTGTTGAAATGCCGCGGTGCCTCAATGGCCGAGACTGCATCCGTGACAGGCTGCACGTCCTGCAAAGCGAGGAGTGGATCGATCTCGGCGATGGCCGAGCGCAGCGTCTGGATCATGTCTTGGGGGTCGAGCGCTGAGCGCATAGTGATGTATCCGCTTGGCGGGCCGCTGAGGTTTCCCGGAGTCCCCGAACCGTAAAGAGTCGCAGGCTGATCCATCGGCGTGTACCACTGATCGACGCTGGGCACATCGCGGGGCATTTTTGTATCAGCGACAACTCCGATGACGGTCGCCCAAGGCAGTGGCTTCTGCGGGTTGCCGACATGCATGCGCTTGCCGATGGCGTTCTGCCTGGGCCAGCAATCTTTGGCCATCGATTGGCTCACAATGACGACTAGCGGCGAGCTGGAGTTGTCGTGCCTTGTGAAGGTCCGACCCTCCAGCAGAGGGATGCCCAAAGCGGCGAAGTAGTCCCCATAGACGCTGGTGAATGCTGCGAATTTCAACTTCCAGTTTTCTGAGGACACGCCCTCGACGGTGAACGCAGATTGTGGGGAAACGTCGGATGCGGCGACCGCGTTGCTGATGGCCACAGCGATTACTCCCGGCTTGCTTGATAGCTTGTCGACAACCGCCCGGTTGAACACGCCGACAGACGCTTCGGTGGGGTATTGAGCCAGAGGAAGTTGATACCCAGCAATCACGGCGTGGTCCGCACGAAAACCGGGGTCGACTGCCTGCATCTTCTGGAGGCTGCGCAAGAAAACGCCAGAAACAGTGAGTAAGACCAGCGCGATGGCGACTTCTGAGACGACCAGGGCGGAACGTAAGCGTGCATGGCTTGCAGCCCCGCTGCCGGTGTGCGCGCCTTCTTTCAGGCTTTCTATCGAATTGGTCCGCAATGCTGCGAAGGCTGGCGCAAGACTACACAAAAGGCCACTCGCAATGGCGACGAACAGGGCAAATGTAGCGACGATTGGGTTGATCGACACGGAATCAATGCGAGGCATGGAGTCAGGTAGGAGATGCAAGGTGGTGCGAATCGCAATTGCGGCAAGGGTCAGACCGAGCAAGCCGGCAACCATGCTCAGCAATAGTCCTTGCGCAGCGGATTCGCGGATGATTCGAGCGGGACTGGCGCCAATGGCAATGCGAACCGCATATTCGCGTCGTTGACGGATGGCCCGTACTAACAGCAGGCTCGACACGTTCACGCAGGCAATCAACAGCACGACGGGCACGGCCAGAAACAGCGTCTGCAACACCGGGCGAACATCTGCGACTACGGTTTCGCGCAGCGGCCTCACGTCGCCTTGGATGTGAATCGCCGACATGCTCGCAGGGAGATCGCGCATGATTTGCTGCGCCACTCGGTCGGCATCCTGAGCGGCTTGCGGCAGAGACACTCCGTCCTTCAGGCGAGCGATCATGTGGTAGCCCCAGAAGCCGGAGTGTTGATCGGAAAGCTCGTCGGGAGTCAGGCTCAAAGGAACCCAAAGTTGCGCTCGATACAGACGGCCGAACCCCAGCGGAAATTCAAAGCTCCGCGGCATCACGCCAATGACAGAATAGGGCTTGCGATCGAGCACGATGGAGCTGCCGAGGACGTAGCGATCGCGATGGAAGCGGTCGCTCCACAGCGCGTAGCTGATCACCGCGACCGGTTGACGAGCGTCATCTTCCTGCTGGGTAAAGACACGGCCAAGGATGGGCTCAACTCCAAGCGTCGGAAACATTCGAGAATTCAGGCGTACCGCATCGATTTGTTCCGGCTGTGCGCCTCCCGAAAGCTCAAACGAGGCCGTGATATAGCCACCCAGACTCGAAAATGTTTGGGCCGCACTTGTGTACGTTGCAATCTCGCGAGCCCGGACGGACATGCCTGGCCGACCTCCCAAATGATCTCCTAACAGAACTAGCCGGTCGGCATCCTGGAACGGAAGAGGGCGCAGCAGCACGCCTTCGACGAGCGAGAAGATCGCGGTGGTGGCACCGATGCCCACCGCGAGGGTCAGAACGGCCACCACGGTAAATCCGGGATTCTTTCGTAGCATCCGCAAGCTGCAGCGCAAATCCTCCCACAACGTTTCCACAAAAGATTCCCAGCCGGCGGCGCGGACAATCTCCTTTGTAATATCGACGTTCCCCTCCTCCAATCGCACCGCCCGAACAGCGTCCTTGCGGCTCATCCCTTGCTTGATCTTTTCGTCGGCTGCCATCTCCAGATAGGCGTGCAACTCCTGGTCCAACTCGCGGTCGACCTGTTGCTTTCGGAATAGTGATCGAAGCCCGCTCACTATGCTTCGTAGCAAAGACATGGTCCTTACGGCGCCTCCAGAACCGCGGTTACTATTCGTAACGCAAGGTCACGATGGGATCCACGCGTGTGGCTCGACGCGCCGGAATGTAACAGGCAAGAATCGACGTTGCCGCTAGGACGATTGTCACGACGCTAAACGTCACTGGGTCGGCTGGGCGCACGCCGTAAAGCAGATCGGTCATCAGTCGCGTCAAAGCCAATGCTACCGCTGTTCCTGCGGCAATCCCGAAAAACGCCAGCCGTGCGCCAGTGCCTACTACTAGCCGCAGCACGCTGCCTCGGTCGGCACCCAAGGCCAGGCGCAAACCGATTTCTCGTGTCCGCTGAGCCATGGAGTATGAAAGCACACCGTAGATCCCCAAGGCCGACAGGACTAGGGCCAGACCAGCGAATGACGTCAGGAGCGCCATCACCATGCGCTGCTGCTTCAACGGTTCTAGCGCAATCTCTTCCATCATGGTGATGTCCGCCACAGGCTGGTTCTTGTCAACGCGATGGATTTCCTGCGTCACCGCGCGCACTAGACTCTCTGGCTTTACGGTCGCGGACGTGCGCACGACTAAGTGTTTGGGCCCCTCGACCAACCACGGAAACTGTTGATACGGGATGTACATCTCTGGATTAAAGCCGCCATCAGGTCCTTGGCTCAGGACATCGCCAGCGACTCCAACGACCGTGCGCCAAGGGCCTTGGCCTCCGATTCGCAACTGCTTCCCTAACGGATTTTGGCCCGGCCAGTAAGATCTAGCTAGTTGTTCATTCACGATCACGACTCTCTCGCCACTTTGTGTATCGTGATCGTTGAAGCTGCGGCCTCGACGCAAGGGAATTTCCATAGCGCGAAAATAATGCGGGCCGATAACAACATAATTGGCCGCTGGCACTTGTCCAGCCGGAGGATTGGGATCGTCCAGGATGGTGAAGAATTGCCCATCCCACCCGCTGATTGGCAGACCACGGGAGACGCTTGCTGCTTCCACACCCGGCAATGACTCAACAGCGGAGACCAAGTGTTCCCAGAATTGCGCTCGGACTTGCGGCTCTTTGTACCGCTCACCCGAAAGCGGTACACGCAGCGTCAGGACATTCATCGGATTGAAGCCCAGGTTTACGCGGCTCAGCCCCGCGAGAGTCCGCACCATAAGTCCGGCCCCAATCAAGAGCACCATGGCGAGTGCAATTTCAGAGACCACCAGAGCACTGCGAAAGCGGCGGCTTCGGGGACTCTGCAGCGCGCTGCGACCGGCTTCTTTGAGGGTTTCTGTGACATCCGGGCGAGCGCTCTGAAGCGCGGGCGCCAAACCAAAGAAGAAAGTGGTCGTTATCACTGCGACCAGGGTGAAAGCGAGAACCCGCACGTCCGTCGCCCCGGCAGCCAAGCCCGGGGCGGACTTCACCAGGAATGGCGGAGCTAGCGCCACCAAGGCTTTGCATCCCAAAGAAGCCAGCAAAACTCCCAGAACTCCACCGGCGATAGAAAGCACTAAGCTCTCGGTTAACAGTTGTCGAATAATGCGACTCTTGTCGGCACCCAACGCGTTTCTCACCGCGAACTCGTTCGCACGGCCCGAGCCTCGTGCAAGCAATAGGTTGGCGATGTTGGTGCACGCAATAAGCAGAACAAAGATCACCGCCCCCATTAGAACGAAAAGGGCCGGTCGTGTATCCCCTGAAGCATTGGTGCGCAGGGTCATCAACTGGGCTCTCCACCCCTTCAGATCGTTTTGCATCGGCTCGATACGCTCGGACACGGTGTTCATTTGCGCCTCAGCCTGCTGCAAGTTGATACCAGGCTTCAGCCGGCCAACCCCGAAATAATCGTTCCATATGAGCGTGGGCGAAAGCCCAATTCCGGACAACCACAGCTCAGGAAGCGCGCCGTACGGTGATGCATACAAGTGTGAAAAATTGGAGGGCATTACTCCAACGACTGTATAGCTATCTCCGTTGACATCAAAAGCACGCCCGATCACCTTTTCATCCGCGGCGAACCGTCGCTGCCACAACCCGTAACTAAGGATCGCGACGCGCGGCCCTTGCGGCCTATCCTCTTCAGCAGAAAACGGCCGACCGCGACTCGGAGCCACCGCCAGCAGTGGGAACAGGTTGCTGGAAATGATTTCACAGGGGTCTTCCTCGGCCTCACCGGCTCCGGTCAGCACACAGGTCCGCTGTGTATATGCGGCGATGTCTTCAAAAGCTCCGCTTTGATCGCGCCAGGCAAGAATTTCTGCCGGCGAAATGGGATTCCGCGTCCAGCCGCGCGGAGGATTTTTCTTCTCTATAAAAACGAGGCGGTCTGAACCCTCAAATGGCAGCGGCTTGAGCAAAACAGCGTAGACAGCGGAAAAAATCACTGTATTGACGCCGATACCGAGCGCCAATGTAACCACGGCCACCGTTGTGAAACCAGGAGACTTGCGCAGGGTGCGGAGGCCAAAGCGCAGGTCCTGCCACGCGGTTTCGATAAGAGACTCCCAACCCGCAGAGCGGACGACTTCCTTCGTGACTTCGACGCTTCCTTGCTCCAAACGGACCGCTCGAAGCGCATCCTTGTGGCTCAAGCCGTCCTTCATCTTTTCTTGGGCTGCCATCTCCAGGAAGCCGTTTAGTTCTTCGTCCAGCTCCTGGCTGACCCGTTCCTTTCGGAACAGCGATCGGAGTCCGCTCGATATGCTTCGCAGTACCGACATGACGGTTTACGAAGTCTCCAAGATTCTGGCGATCGCCGCCACTTGCCTTCCCCATTCTCTTGTTTCGCTGTTGAGCCTCTTTCGTCCGTGGTCTGTTAGGACATAGTACTTTGCGCGCCTGCTATTCTCGGTGGCTTTCCATTCGCTTCTGATCAGCCCCGCTCGTTGCAGCCGCTGAAAGGCGACAAAC
>Ga0137362_10002461_pt1 | contig 12030 bp, 13 predicted proteins | sample MadtaG_2_FD_104801 | JGI IMG/M metagenome (GOLD analysis project Ga0137362, IMG submission 104801) | Vadose zone soil microbial communities from Angelo Coast Range Reserve, California, USA - Mad1_100_16 metaG | ecosystem: Environmental > Terrestrial > Soil > Vadose zone | place: USA: California... | reverse complement strand
GGACCCTCGACCGACCCGGTGGGAGATGCGTGCTCGTCGTGATGGCCGGCCGGTGACGGAGAACGCCTCGACGGCCCGTTCCGCCTGATTTCGCGGGCTGAGCTCGAGAGGACACCGATCGCCGAGAGCTCCCGCACGAGCGCGGATGTCAATGCGTGGACATCAACGAATCCTCGCGCATCCTCGTCTCCATCGCCTTGACGCGGTCGAGAAGACCCTGAAGGTTACGGAGCGCCATCGTAACCTTCGCCCGGGCCTGCTCGAGATCCTGCGCCAGGAACGCAAAGCGGCGGCGCAGATCTCTGTTTTCTGCTTCGAGGGAGTCAATGTGCTGGCGCAGGCGCAGCACTTCCTCGTCGAGCCTCATGATGACGCGCTTGCCATCTCGATGCGGGCCGACTCCGTTACCGCCCGCCCCGCTGTTTGCCCACGCGGCTGTTGCTCAACAGGCTGTTGCCGACTCCGTTGTTGCTCCCCGTGCCGTCGGAATTGATCTGTTGAGCGATATGCCGGTCGTCTGCGGTCACTTGAACGTCGTCACGACCGACCTTCGGAGTCAGTAACGTCGAGGGCTGTACGATCGCGTCCTGACGCTTGGCTGAGCTGCTCTTGCCGTTCGAGCTCTCGTTCACGTTCGTAACCGTGTCCGACGACGACAGGCCGGGGGTCGGGACCCCACTCGTGACAACGTTCGACGCCAGCGCCTGAGACTGGGTGACGAGCAACGCGCTCACCTCTGCTGGCGGGGCGGCCTTCGTCGTCTTGAAGCTGTTCGAGAGCTGGCGCGCCTCCGACGACGACAGCGAGCGGGTGGCGGGAGGTGTGTGTCCCGTGAACTGCGCTTGCTGGTTGGCGCCGAGCGTCACGCCGCCACCGAACGGCTGGCCACCCTGGAGTTGTCGCACCAGCACCTCGCCGGTGATGACCGTGAACCGGGTCGTGAATGCCGGGCCCTGGGCAGCCGGCACCGTGGTCCGATCGACCTCGACGACCACGATCGTGCCCCGGATTCCAGCCACCGCGTTGGGGGTGCGAATCTCGATCGTCTCGCCGGGCTTCATGCGCTCCTTGGCGACGGCGATCGCGGCCCGGCCCACGCCGACGTCGATTGTGGATACGTGTGGTACTTCGGTAATCGTCAGCGACGACCGCTCACGCACAGTGACGATTGCCCTGCCGCCGAGCAGGATGCGGGCGACGGAATCGTCGCCGGTGGAGACTCGGTCCTGCGCGAAGACGTCATCCTTGAACTTCAGCGGCACCGGCTGCGAGAGCGATGCACGCGCCACCGTCGCGGTTCCGAGCACCGTGGTGACCACGCCAGCCTTCGTGGGTTGAGCGAACGCGGTCGCCGGGGCGGCGACGACAAGAGCAGTCACGGCAAGACGGGCCCAAGCCTGGATTCGTAGCATTGACGCCCTCCTCTCAGGGACTTCGATCTTCCCCGTGATCAGTCAGGCGCGTCAATGATGAGATCGCACTATCTCGGCAGCGTCCTCGCACCGTGGCGTCTTGGCACGACTGCGCGAGCGGGGATCCGTCTGTTGCCCCCGGTGCCGGCGTGTCCCGAAAACTGTCCTCGACTACGGTCGATATCTTCCGGAACATGGCCGGCGCCATCATGGCATCGAGGACAAGGCGGCGGCCGAGAACGTTCAGTGCTGCGCGAGAACGCCGGCCGCGGACAGTTCCTGAACGAGCGCGATGGTGCGAAGCGGCCCCGTGTGCTGGCCCGCGGTCTCTCGCTGAAGGCGGTAGAGATCGGCCTCGGTGTCGATGTCGAACCACGCGGGAAGCACGTGCATCCTGAGGCCGCTCCGGCGGGCACGCTCGAGCGTGAGACCTAGCACGCGCTCGGTGCTCCACGGCATCGACGTGAACAGCTCGGCGCATGGCCGCCTCGACCCGATCAAGTAATAGCCGCCATCGTCACAGGGGCCCACCACCGCGTCCGTCTCTCCCGAGGTCAACACCCCGACGGCTCGCGACACGTAGGTCATGGGCAACGTCGGGCTGTCGCTGTCGATGGCGATGGCGGCGGGATGACCGGCCACGAGCAGATCGGTCAGGAGATTGTCGAGCCGCGCACCCAGGTCGTTCCCGCGCTGGGCGACGAGCGTGAAGCTCTGGGGCGCGAGCTCGGCCACCGCACCGGCCGCCTCTTCGGGCGTGAATGCGATCACGCGATCGATGCCGTCGACCGCGGCCAGCGCGTCGAGACGGTCGCGCAGGAAACATTCGTAGAGCCGCGTGGCCAGCGCCGCGCCCAGGGCGGGATGCAGCCGCGACTTCACGGCGGCCGCGCCGGGAACCTTGGCCATCACCGCCACGGCAGGTTTGCGGCTCGGCGTCACAGGCTCCACCGCACACCACACCCCACACAGGGCTCGGGAGGCGTGTCGGTCTGGATCGCCTGGCGAAAGTCCTGGTAGCGGCGCCCCCACCAGATCTCCTCGATCGATTCCCGGAAAATATTCCCCAGCACGATGCCGTCGTAGTGCGTGGTGATCCAGGGCGCGATGCAGCACGGCAACACGTTGCCGTGCACCGTCACGTAGGCGAGCGTCCAGGGCCGGCGGCAGGCGCTCCACGGCTTCGCGTCCGCCGAGGCGCTGAGACTGATCTCCGGCGCAGTCGCGCCCGACGCGCTGAAGTCGAGGCTCGCGGCCGTCGCCGCCGCGTGGGTCTCGGCGATCAGCTCGGCCTCGCGGCGTCCCAGCCGCGCGTGCAGCGACTGCTCGGCGGTCGCGAGGCCCAGGCCGTTGTAGACGAGCCGCTGAAGATAGATGCCGCTCGCGCCGACCCGCGTGGCCAGGCCGACGAGGCCGGCGATCTCCTCGATGTTGTCCTTCATCACCGTGAACCAGAGCGACACGCGCGGCCGGTCGGCGCCGCGCTCCCGTTTGACGTCGCGAAGCCGCTCGAGGTTGGCCATCACCTTGTCGAAGGCGTCGGCGCCCCTCACGCGCGCATAGGTCTCGCGCGTGCTCGCGTCGAGCGAGACCCGAAGCTCGTGCAAGCCGGCGTCGATCAGGGCGGTCGCCTGCGCGCGCGACAGGCTGATCGCGTTCGAGTTGAAGAGGACGTGGGCGCCTCTCGCCACGAGATGCTCGATCATGCGCGGCAGATCGGGATTGAGGAGCGGCTCGCCGATACCGTGCAACAGGACGCGCTCGAGCGCGGGGAACTGATCGACGATCTGTCGGAAGCGGGGCCAGGTCAGATCCTCGGCCGGCTCGCGTCCTCCGAACGTGAGGATGCAGGTCTGACACTTCGAGTTGCAGCGGCTCGTCGTCTCCACGTATAGCGAGCGCGGGAGCGGCGGACGGAGCGTCAGCGCCGCGTCGGTCGGCGTCACGCCGCGCCCTTCGTGGTGCGGAGCGCGATCACGAAGAAGGCATAGCCGGCACGGAGGCTGCCGACGACGGTCCCGGAGACCTTCGAGCGTCCGGCGACACGCGGCCGGTGCGACACGACGACCTCCACGATCCGGGCGCCCCGAGCCGCCGCCTTGGCGACCATCTCCACCGGCCAACCGAATGCGCGATCGCGCATGTCGAGCTCGCGCAGCAGATCGGTCCGGATGGCCCGAAACGGAGGGATGTCCGTCACGCGGGCACCGTGACGCCACGCGATGAGGCGCGCGATCAGCTGCGTGCCGAGCGTCGCGTGCGCCGGATGACCGTCGGCGCGTCGGCGAGCCCCGAGGACGAAATCGGCGCGTCCGCCGGCAATGGGCTCGAGGATCTTCGGCAGCTCTTCCGGAGACTGGCTGCCGTCGCCGTCGAGGAAGGCGACGACATCCGTGTCCGCGCACACGGCGCTCACTCCGGCCCAGCACGCGGCGCCGTAGCCGCGGCGAGGCTCGCGCACGACTCGCGCGCCCGCGCTCGCGGCCACCACGGCGGTGGCGTCCGTGGATCCGTTGTCGACCACGATGACTTCACGGACGGCTCCGGCGGGGACACGGCGCACGAGGTCGCCGATCGCGCCGGCCTCGTTGAGAGCAGGAATGACCAGGGTCGCGTTCACGGCCGCGATTATACGGTCGGCGTCTTCGTGATCAGCATGCGGTGACCACGGTCGTGCATGCGCTCCCCAGCTTCGGAAGGTCGACCGCGCTCGCCGGCTCCCAGTCGATCGCGATGCGGTCGTTCCGGGCGTAGGGGCAGTAAGGATCGGGAGCATCCAGCGCCCCGGCGAGCGCGCGGCGGCCCGCGCAGCCTCCGCGGCACGGGCAACCCTCGCAGGCGGCGGGGCTGCGTCGCGCATCGACGAACTCCGGAGCGTCGATGATCGCGGCACCGTCTCTCGCCAGGTCGTCGATGGTCAGCGCGCTCTCGGGCCAGTACGTGCACGGCAACACGCGGCCGTCGGGAGCGACGCGGACCGTGGACCGTCCGCACGCCGGCCCCGAAAACGCCGACAGGCCGAGGACCGCCGCCAGCACGGGCTCGGACGTGGCAACCAGGCGAGCAGCCCCGAGCAGTGTCCGGAATCCCGTCCAGAGCTCGTCGTAGCTCAACGTGAAGCGATCAACCTTCGACGGTTGATAGACGTTGACGCGCAGATGACAGCCGACCCGAGCCGCGACCCTCGCGAGCTCGCCGAGCCGCCGGTAGTTCGTGTTCATCATCACGGCGGTCACGGTGGTCGCCACGCCCAGGACCGCGCAGCGCTCCAGCGACGCCATCACGGTGCGCCAGTTCCCCGTTCCGCGGACCAGATCGTGCTCGTGCTCGGTCGGGAAATCGAGAGAGAACTCGACGCTGTGGAAGCGCTTGACCTCGGCGTCGGACAAGATCGCGATGCTGCGGCCGTTCGAGGTGATGGTCGTCTTGACGTCGAGCGCCCAGAGATGGTCGAGGATGGCCCGGTAGTGCGGGTGCAGGCCGTTCTCGCCGACGCCCAGGTTTACCGAGCGCAGCGGAATGCGCCGGCACACACGCTCGACGTCGGCGAGGGCAAGGCGCTCGACGACCATGTCGGAGCGATAGCAGTGCGCGCAGCGCAGATTGCACTCGTTGGTGAGACCGATGCCCACGGAGAATGCCGTCACTGCTGACCTCCTCCTCGTACGGGTCGAGCGATGAGCCACTCGCGGCGGTCGGCCCCGAGGTACTGCTTCAGGGCCCACCCGGCGCCGACGACCAGGGGAAGGAACTCGACGACCCTGGCCCAGACCGGAATCGCCCACGGTTGGCCGAGAAAGAACGTGTAGGCGAACGCGACCGTCCCGGTGAAGCCGATCCAGGCCGCGGACGGCCGGACGGCCAGGAACGGTACGAGCGGGAGCACGTACCAGGGAAAGATGTTCGGGCTCGCCACGATGATGCCCCCGACGAGGACGATCACGCGGGCGACGAAGGACGCGCCACGTGTGAGGAGCGGCGCGAGGACGACCCAGGCGCCGAGCGCCAGCATCGTGATCGCCGGCGAGTCGATCAGAGTGCGGACGAGTCCCGGGTTGAAGAACTCCGTCGTGACGTACTGCGGAAGCGAGCCGAGCGCGCCGAGGCCGAGATGGGCGAAGGGCGCGTATCCCGCGACGACGACGAGCGCGAACGTCGCCAGCGGCGCGACCCCCGAGCCATCCAGCAGGAGAAGCAGGAGCGTGGCCGGATAGAGCTTGACGAGCGTCCCCAGGCCGAGGACTGCGGCGGCGGCATATCGGCGTCCACCGATGGCGAGGCGGACTGCCGCCACGATGGAGACCACCGCCAGCGCGTCGAGATGGCCGCTGCTCCAGACCTCGACCAGTACCAGAGGATTCCAGGCGTAGACCGCGACCCGGGTGCGAGGCAACCCCACAGCCCCAAGCAGCGACACGAGCACCGCCAGCGTGGCGAGCTCGGCCAGCCCCATCGCAGTCTTCATCGCCATCACGCTGTCCGGCGCGAGCGCATACACGCCGCGAAAGAAGAGCTGAGCCCCTGGCGGATAGACCGTCTGCCACGTCGGGTGGTTCAGGTGCGGGTAGATCCGGTCATCGCGGAGCGCGGCCAGGTCCGGCGCGCTCGGCGCTCTCGCGTAGGGGCTGATCCCGGCGCTCGCCACGCGCGCGTCCCACACGTAGCGATAGGCGTCAGTCGAAAGGGTGGGTGGCGCAACCAGCAGCGCCAGGCGGCAGGCCACCGCAACGACGAGCACGGTGCCCAGCACGAGTCGTCCGCGGAGACGAGCGAGGGCCCACAGCGCGGCGCCGTAGCAGACGAACGCCGCGCCGTACAGGGCGAGAAACGTGCGCGGCGCCTCCGCCAGATTCGCGACGCGGGCCAGGGCGAGACTGGCGCCCACGAGACCGAGGCTTCCGCCGAGCAGGATCGCCCAGGGCATGGTCGACGTTGTCAGACCAGCCAGCGGATGACCCGCGCGATGGGACCATGGCTAGCCTCGAGTCGCGGAGCGATCCACGAATCGACGCCGAAGCTCCGTCCCGCGTCGGTGAGCAGGAAGAGAGCCGGCAGCGTCAGCAACATCACGTACGTCCATCCCCATTCGTGCGGCACGTTGAGGATGCCGATCGTGATGTTCGCCGCCATCCCGATGGCGACGAGCGAGCCCAGGCGCGTGCCCAGCCCGAGGATGAGCGTGACGGCGATGAACGTTTCGGTGATCAGGGTCATCCAGCCGAAGAAGGTCCAGTGAGGAATCATCACGTTCTGCAGGAAGTCCTGGTAGGCGGTGAGCGTCGGATACTGGATCTGCTGCTGGACCCAGTACCACAGCCCGCCACCGGACCGACGGCCGAAGTCGTCCGAGGGCACCTTCCACTTGCTCTGCTGCCACCAGAGGATGCCGTACAGGATCCGGGCGAGACCGAGCGGCCAGAGAGGTGCGGTGGCGGTCAGCCACCCCGGCGCTCGACGCTGTTCCGTCATTCGGGTGCCTCCGGAGAGAGATGGTCGCTCGACGACGCGAGACGCTACCCCACCCTCACGGTCCGTCGCAACACTCGTGGCCGATCGTCCGATGCTCATGGCGAGGCTCCTCCTTCCGCTCAGAGCCTCTGACACGGCCAACGGCGCGGCGGATTCGCCCCATGATGCACACCCGCGGTCTCGATGGCCACCCTCACGCGTTACGGCTGCCGGCAGGGCTTGATCGCCTCGACGGCAGGCAACCGGACGGGCGGGACGAAGACCGCCAGGTACCCTTCCGCCGGCGCGAGCGAGACGAAATCGACCTGGCGGTACCCGACTGCAGCGGCCTCGCAGCGCAGCAGCGCGGGTGGCGTCCCGTGGTCTTGCGTCGGACGATCGACGTCCACGATGCCGACGCGGGCGCCGGGTGCCAGCGCCGGCTGCAAGCGGTAGAGAAGCTCGAAGGGATTCTCGATCTCGTGGTAGACGTGGCTCAGGATCGCGACGTCGATCGAGCCGCGCGGGAGCATCGGATCGCCCGGGCGTCCGAGAACCAGCTTCACGGTCCCGATCTTCTCTCGTTCGAGCCGAGCCCGGAGCTCGCCGAGGTACTCGGGCTTGATGTCCTCGGCGTACACCGTGGCGCCAGCACCCAGACGGCGGGCGGCGCGCACCGTGTAGTAGCCGGTTCCGGCGCCGATGTCCGCAACCCGGGTGCCAGGCGTGACTCCGAGCCGGTCGAGCACGCGGTCGGCTTCTCGATTGCGGTCACGGGTCGCCTCGTCGGAGAAGACTGGCGAGATGATGGCCGCGACGGGCCGATCGGGCGCGGGAAATCCCCCGCCGGCGGCCAGGGCCGCGAAGCTCAGGATCGCGACGATCGCGGCGACGCGAAGTCGCCAGCGTGGAGGGCTCACGCGAGGAGCATACCCCTGCGAGTGCTCGAGCTGTCGGCTACGACGCCGGAGAGCTCCGGGGCAGACGGCGGAGCAGGAACTCGCGCAGTCGCGCCTTCATCTCTTCGGGCATCTCGATTCGACCGGCGTCGGCCGCTAGGTCCTTCGTCTTCCGGTAGGTCGCCAGATACGCCCGGCACGGTGCGCACTTCGCGAGGTGCGTCTCGAATTCCTCGACGTCCGCGGGCGTCATCTCCCCTTCGAGGTACTCGAGGATGACGGCGATCAGCTCCCGGCAGTTCATCGGGCTCGCGCCGTCCAGCTCGTGTTCACATCCTTTTGACACGCCGGACGGCGCCCAGGATTCACGCAGGCCGGGAAACCTCACCGCGGAGCAGCGCCGGCGCGTACTTCGGTGCCAGGGAACGCGTGATGACCTCGCGAAGGGCCATGCGGGCGCGGTGCAGCCGTGACTTCACCGAGGACACTGATTCGCCGAGCGCGTCGGCGGACTCCTCGGTCGACAGCCCATCGACGTCGCGCAGGACGAGCACGGCGCGATAGCCGTCGGGCAGCATGGCCAGGGCCCGGTCCAGCGCTGCCCGTCCCTCCCCGGCCAGCAGCTCTTCCTCGGGAGTCTCCGACCAGTCGGTGAGGAGGAAGGAGCGGTCCCCGGCCCGGTGGCCGTCGTCCAGGTACGTCGGCAGCAGGTCGTCCAGCGCCACCTCGACGGTCGCGGCCAGGCCTCGCCGCTTGTTCAGCGCGGTGTTCGTCGTGACGCGATACAGCCACGTGCCGAGCTTCGCGCGCTGCTCGAACGAGCCGATCTTGCGAAAGACCGTCACGAACACGTCCTGCAAGACCTCCTCGGCATCGCGGGCATTGCGCGTGATGCTGAAGGCGAGCCTGTAGAGCCGGGACGAATAGCGCTCCATGAGGCCTTCGAGCGCAGTCGCGTCGCCCGCCTGCAGGCGCTCCACGAGCCGAAGCTCGATGTCGGCGTCCACGGTCGGGTTACCTCCTGTCATGTGCCGAGCTGGGTCTGGAGGAACGGCGAGCAGTTGACCACGACCACGCCGGCTCGCATGAGCCGGCGAAACAGCTCGACCCCGGCCCGATCGATGAAGGTCACGTCGGTCAGCTCGAGCGTCAGCCTGGCGCCTGTCGCGAGCGCCTGATCGCAGGAGCGCCGGATCTCGGCGACCCACGGGCCCACCACCTCACCCTCGAGGCGGAGCACGCAATCGCCGGTCGATGTCTCGACGGGCTCGATCCTGAGCATCTTCTCGGGCCCTCCCTGGCCGCTCCTTCCTATGGCAAGCACCGTGCCTGACTGGATGATGAACGTCATGCACGAGATATCGGGGACTTCGCTCCCACCTTCCTTGGCCAGCGCGGGATACCCACGACGTGTCGTGGTGAGAGGTCTCCAGGAGCTCCGAAATATCGTGGCGCGACGCGGGAACCGCCGCTACTGTCCCTCGGGGCGGGGGCGCTTGATGCCGAGCTTTTCCATCCGGCTGCGGAGCGTGTTGGGATGGAGCGCGAGGATGTGCGCCGCACCCCTGGGGCCGTCGATCACCCAGCCCATCTGCTCCAGCGTCGCCACGATGTGGCCTCGCTCGACCTCTTCGAGAGTGGCCGAACGAGCACGCGCCCCATCGGTGGCCGGCAGCTCCGCGGTCGGCGCCACTGGGGCGAGCGGCAGGACACTCCCCTCCAGCTCGAGCACGGGGCCGCGGGTCAGCACGACCGCGCGCTCGACGATGTTCTGCAGCTCGCGCACGTTGCCGGGCCAGGAGTACTCGATCAGGCGCTGCATCGTGTCGTCGGGAACGGTCTCGATCCGCTTGCCGAACTTCTTGGCGAACCGCGCCAGGAAGAACATCACGAGCTGGGGAATGTCGCTCCGGCGCTCGCGCAGCGGGGGGACCTCGATGGGCACCACGTTGAGGCGATAGAAGAGGTCCGAGCGGAAGCGGCCGCCGCGCACGGCGTCCTCGATGTCGCGGTTGGTCGCGGCGATCACGCGCACGTCCACCGACACGGTGCGATTGCTGCCCACCGGCTCGAACTCGCGCTCCTGGAGAACGCGCAGCAGCTTCACCTGCGTCTCGAGCGGCAGCTCGCCGATCTCGTCGAGAAAGATCGTGCCGCCGGCGGCGAGCTCGAACCGGCCGACACGCCGCTCGATCGCGCCGGTGAAGGCGCCCTTGACGTGACCGAAGAGCTCGCTCTCCACGAGGCCCGCCGAGATGGCGCTGCAGTTCACCTTCACCAGCGGGCGGTGCTTCCGCCCGCTCTCGCCGTGGATCGCCCGCGCCACCAGCTCCTTGCCCGTCCCCGTCTCGCCCGAGATCAGGACGGTCGAGTCGGTGGCGGCCACCTGGCGGATCTTGTCGAGGACACCGAGCAGCGCGGGGCTGGCGCCAACCATCTCGACGAAGTTGTGCTCGCGCCGGATCTCCTCCTGGAGATAGACGTTCTCGTGCTCGAGCCGCGCCGTGAGGGCCGCGATCTCCTCGTAGGCCTTCATGTTCTCGATGGCCAGCGCGAACTGGTTGGCGGCCTCCTGGAACATCGAGGCGTCCGCCTCGGAATACTGCTTGGGCGTGGTGCTGGCGACGGCCAGCGCCCCGATACTCTTGCCGCGCGCCACCAAAGGGACGATCACGTAGGAGCGCACGCCGTCGGCGTAGGCGAGATCCTCCATCGGATACTCGCGCTCGCTCGCCAGGTCACGCCGGATCAGCCAGCGCTGGGTGTGGAACACCTGGCCGACGTGACTGTCGCGCGGATTCATCTCGAGGCCGACCGTGAAGTAGTCCGATGACAGCGACGACTCGAGGACGAAGAGGCGCAGAACGTCCGCGGCCTGGTCGTGCAGGAAGATCGCCGTCCGCTCGAAGGACACGATGCGGCGCAGCGAGCGCGCGATGGCGCGGAAGAGATCGTCCCGGGTCAGGCTCGAGATCACCGCGTTGTTGATCTCGAGCAGCGTGCGATAGCGCTCGCTCTCGGGACTGCTCGCGTCATGCACAGGAGCAGCATCCATCGTCGGCCGGGTCCTCCCGGCCGCATTCTAGACCCGAAATATCGTCGTGCGAGGCGAAGGCCAGGCAGACTTTCGGGTCGGGATGCGGTCACCGGCGAGATGCGCAGCGATCGCCACCGCGGCGCAGGCGAGGGCGACGATTCCGAGCGCGGCCGGTAAGCCAGCCACCTCCGCCGCGAGCCCGATGGCAGGCGGCCCCGCCAGGAAACCAACGTAGCCCGTGGTGGCGACCGCCGCGAGCCCGTGCCCCGGCGCGACTGCGTACGCTCGGCCGGCCGCACTGAAAATGACCGGGATGAGATTGGCGACCCCCAGTCCCACCAGGCCGAAGCCCGCGATCGCAATCACCGGCTCCTTCACGATCAGCGCGAGAAGAAGACCACCCGTCGCGAGGACACCGGACAGACGAAGAAGACACGCGGCACCGAGCCGCCGCGCGACGTGATCGCCGGCGAATCGCCCCCCGGCCATCGCGAGCGAGAACGCGGCAAAGCCGGCGGCGGCGACGCTCTGGCTCGCGCCGCGCGAGTCCATCAGGTACACCGCGCTCCAATCGCCGATTGCGCCCTCGGCCATCAACGCGCAAAGCGCGAGCACGCCGAGGCCGAGCAGCCCGCGCGTCGGCCTGACGAACACGGGCGATGGAGAGGGGGCGACGGCGATCAGCGCAGACCGCGCGATCAGGATCGCCACGCTTCCGAGCAGCGCCGCGGCGAGGATGTGATCAGTCGCCCTGACGCCAGCGGCGGCGATCACGCTGCTCAGGAGCGCTCCGGCCAGGCCACCCACGCTGAACATCGCGTGGAAGGACGACATGAGCGCGCGCCCGCGCCGCTGTTCGACCTCGACCGCCTGGGCGTTCATGGCGACGTCGAGCGTGGAGTTGAGGGCGCCGAAGACCAGCAGCGCGAGCGCCACCAGAAACGGCGTCGGAGCGAGGACCGGCAGCGGCAGGCTCAGGCACAATCCGAGCCCCGCGCCCACGGAGACGGTGCGGCTTCCCAGCCTACCCACCAGCGTGCCGGCGAACGGAAGCGCGCCCAGGGCGCCGATCGCCATGAACAGGAGGACGACGCCGAGCAGACCATCTCCGATACCAAGGCGCTGCTTCACCATCGGGACGTAGGGCACCCACGAGGCCAGGATGGCCCCGTTGACGAAGAACAGAGCCGAGACCGCGCAACGGGACGCCGTCGGGCGTACGTCAGTCGTCACG
>Ga0137362_10002459_pt1 | contig 12032 bp, 10 predicted proteins | sample MadtaG_2_FD_104801 | JGI IMG/M metagenome (GOLD analysis project Ga0137362, IMG submission 104801) | Vadose zone soil microbial communities from Angelo Coast Range Reserve, California, USA - Mad1_100_16 metaG | ecosystem: Environmental > Terrestrial > Soil > Vadose zone | place: USA: California... | reverse complement strand
TCGAGCACCGGGTTCGGCGATTCGACGGTACTTACCGATGGTTTCGTGTTTCCGCCCTACGCATCCTCGATCCCATGAGCCAGGAGATCGGCTGGTACGGCGTGGACATCGACATCGACGACCAAAAGCGCACGGACGAGGCGTTGCGCCAGAGCGAGCAGAGTCTGAACCGGCTGATCGAAACCTTGCCGGCGATGGTGTGGCGTGCCACACCGGACGGCGAGCCGGACTACATCAATCCCCGTCTCGCCAACTATACCGGGAGAGGACTGGACGGCGTCGGCAGAGGCCCGGAGGACCTCGGTAGAACCCTGCACGACCTCGTGAAACTCAAGGTGCAGAACGCGATGGTCCATCAGGATGATCTCGAGGCGGCTGCCCGGGCGTGGGGTCGCGCCCACGAGACTGGTGCCTTCGACCTGACCGCGCGACTCCGGGGCGCGGACGCTTCGTATCGCTGGTTCCAGGCGCGTGCCGAGCCGATGCGGGACGCGGCGGGCCGCATCGTCTATTGGTATGGCGTGGCTGTCGACATCGACGACCGCAAGCGGGTGGAGGAGGCGCTACAGAAGAGCGAGCAAGAGCTGCGTGGCATCGTCGACGCCATACCGCAGACCATCGTCGTCCTCGACGCCGACGGGCGTGGCCTGTACGCGAACCGGCCCCTGCTCGATTACACGGGGCTCACCATGGAACAGTTGCTGACCCCGGACTCCCGGGGCAACCCGGTCTTGTTCCATCCCGACGACTGGGCCCGACTGCAGGATGAGCGCCGCCAGGCGCTGTCCCGTTCGATGCCCTTCGAAATCGAATGGCGCGTCCGGCGCAAGGATGGCCAGTACCGCTGGTTCCTAGTCCGGTACCATCCCCTGCGCGACGAGCAAGGACGGATCCTCCGGTGGTACGCGGGGGGAACAGACATCGACGATCGTAAGCGGGCAGAGGAGGCCCTGCGGCACAGCGAACAGGAGCTTCGCGTGCTCATCGAGACCCTGCCGGCGATGGTGTGGCGCACGACTGGGGACGGCGAGCCCGACTACATCAACCAACGCTTCGCGGACTACCTGGGCAGGTCTCTGGCCGAGTTGGCGCAACAGAGGTGGCAGGACGTCGTGCATCCTGAAGACGCCGAAACCGCCGCGCGAGCGTGGTCCTTGGCCCGCGATACCGCAACGCCGGTCGATACGACGTGCCGGTTCCGCAAGGCCGACGGAGCCTATCGCTGGTTCCACGTGCATGCCGAACCACTGCGCGACTGCGATGGCCACGTGGTCCGCTGGTACGGCGTGAATGTCGACGTCGACGACCGCAAGCGGGCGGAGGAAGCTCTGCGGAAGAGCGAGCGCGAACTTCGCCTGCTCATCGAGACCATACCGGCGGCGGTGTGGCGGGCAACGCCCGACGGTGAGTCGGACTACTTCAATCAACGGATGGCACGTGATATCGGTATGTCGCAGACCGACCTGCTGAATCTCACGGTGCGACGAGACCTCACCAATCCAGATGACCTCGGCATGGTCGCTCAGGAGTGGGCTCGAGCCCGCGAAACTGAAACGGCGTTCGACAGTACGCACAAAGTCCGCGCAGCGGACGGGTCGTATCGCTGGGTTAATGCGCGTGCCGAGCCGATGCGCGACGAAGCTGGCCGCATCATCCATTGGTACGGCGTGATGTTCGACATCGATGATCACAAGCGGGCGGAGGAGGCGCTGCGCACGACCCAGGCGAAGCTTTCCCGCGCCTCGGAGATTGCGATGGTCTCCGAAATGGCGGCCTCCATTGCGCATGAGATCAGCCAGCCACTGGGGGCCCTGGTCGCCAACGGTCACGCGATTCAGCGCTGGTTGTCCGCCGAGCCTCCCAATCTCGAACGGGCGCGGCTTACCGCCGAACGGCTGATTCGCGACGGGAGCGCCGCGGCCGAAGTGGTGAACCGCATCCGTGCGCTGTTCAAGCGGACCGACTTGACGCGCACGCCGCTGGATCTCAACGAGGTGATTCGGGAGGTGAACCGACTGATGACGGACGAGGCCTCCACGAAGGGCGTCAGGATCGAGATTGACCTTGCCGACGACATGCCACCGATTTGGGCCGATCGGATGCAGATGCAACAGGTCATCGTCAACCTGGTGCGCAACGGCGTCGAGGCGATGGAGTCCGAGCAAAGCGATCCGAGAGTTCTGTCGATTCGCTCCACCCGCGACGGGATCAATAGCGTGTTGATCGAGATCCGCGATCAGGGCAGCGGGCTCGAAGATGTGGAGCGGGTGTTCGAGCCGTTCTTCACCACCAAGGAAACGGGCATGGGCATGGGGCTCGCGATCTCTCGCTGGATCGTCGAGGCGCACCAGGGCCGGGTCTGGGCCACGAGCAACACGCCGCGGGGAGCGGTATTCAGCTTCACGCTCCCGATCTCCTCGAGCACGTCGTGATGAGCGCGCACGATCATATCGTGTTCGTCGTCGACGACGATTTCCGCATGCGCGAAGCGCTACAGGAGCTCCTGACCTCGGCGCACTTGAACGTCGTCACCTTCGGGTCGGCCTCCGAGTACCTGCAGTTCGCCAAGCCCGACCTGCCGGGGTGCCTGATCCTGGACGTCGACTTGCCGGACATCAACGGCCTCGACCTGCAGGGCCAGATGGCCGGCCAACCTCATCCGCAAATCGTGTTCATCACGGGACATGGGGACGTTCCCAGCTCGGTGCGCGCGCTCAAGGCGGGAGCGGTGGACTTTCTGACCAAGCCATTCAGCGACGCGGATTTGATGGGAGCGATCCATACGGCGCTGGCGCAGGACCGGGGAGCTCGGCTCGAGCGAGGCAAGTTGGCCACCCTGCAGCAGCGATTCTCGACCCTGACGCCACGTGAGCGCGAGGTCCTGCCCCTGGTGGTGAGCGGACTGCTGAACAAGCAGGCCGCGGCCGAGCTCGGGATCAGCGAAGTCACCCTCCAGATTCATCGCGGCAAGATCATGCACAAGATGGAGGCCGGGTCGTTTGCCGAGTTGGTGCGGATGGCTGGAACGCTGGGCATTCCTGTCACCCACGGCCGGCGGGCCCAGCACTAAACCGGCCTCTCATAGAAACATGTGATAGTGGCCGGACCGACCGCTGACTACCGTCCGCCCGAATGCGCTTCTTCGCGAATCTGCATCAGCTGAGCGATTGGGGCCTCCTGGCCCTGCGGATCGGTGTGGGGATGAGCTTCTGGGCCCACGGGACGGCGAAGCGGACGATGTGGAAGATGGCACCATCACCACAGATGCCGGCGGGTTTGTTGTCGACGCTGCGGCTGCTCTCGATCGTGGAGCCTCTCGGGGCGGCGGCCGCGTTCGCCGGCTTCCTGATGCAGCCCGTCGCTGTTGGGTTCGTGATCATCATGCTCGGTGCGATCCGGCTCAAGGCCGTGCAGATGCACCGCGGGTTCGCTGTAGACGGCGGCTGGGAGCTCGACTTCGTGCTTTTGTCCGCCGGGCTCGCCCTGCTGTTTCTCGGCGCGGGCGCGATCTCGCTCGACCGGCTGCTGTTCGGGCTCTGAGTCGTTTGGCGTAGCCTTCATCACTGCGGAGGGAATGATGACGGGCACATGGCACTGGTTCTCGGCTCGCGCTGCGCTCGTCGTCGCCTGCGTTGCCGCGCCCATCGCCGCGAACGCGGACACGCATCGGACTCCGGTAGGGCATACGCCCGAGGTGAGCACAGCGGATCGGGAGAAGGCCGAGCGGGAGTGGATGTACGCAACCATCCATCGCCGGTTCGCGGCTACTCATGCGATCCCCGCCTTCGCCCGGAAGTACGGCATGAAATGCTCGGCCTGCCATCTCGCGGTACCGGTGCTCAACCAATTCGGCCAGGCCTTCAAAGACAACGGCTACCGGATGAAGAACGGCACCGACGACCTGCGGGCGAACGAGCCGGCCTATTGGCCGCTGTTCGGCTGGCTGTGGAAGGACTACGAGGTCGACATCCAGCGCGTGGGCGGGCAGACCGTGCAGCAACAGGGCGGCATCTCCAATGGCGCATTGGTCCTCGGGGGGTTGGGATCGATCGGCGATAAGGTGTCGTTCCGGTTCGTGCCGATCATCTACGAGGACGGGAACACGATCGTCGATCACGGCTGGATCCGCTACAACCAGGCGTTCGGCAGCGACTGGCTCAACATCAAGGTGGGATCCGCCGAGCTCGATCTGCCGATTAACCCGGGGCGCGAATACAACATGGGCGCGTCCCGCTTCGCCGTGCTGTACGCCTACTCGGTGCCGGGCTCGGTCTCACGCTTCAGCGTGCTGTTCCCCCAGCCCGGCGTCGAGATCATGGGGCACGATCTCGGCAGCCGGAACCGCTACTCGGTGAATCTGTTCAACACGGGCGGAGCGCCGCGCGCGCATTGCGTACTCTGCTCCCCCGGGATCTTCGGCCGGGTGACACACCGCCACGAGTTCGCGAACGGATTCCTGCGCGCCGTGAAGGTCGGCGTGTTCGGTGCGTACGCCACCTGGCCGGTCGGCCCTGACACCTCGGACCTGAAGGGACAGCAGCGGCTCGGCGGCGACATGGAGCTGTGGTTCGGGTCGGATGTGTTGCCGTTCCGCGCCACGCTGATGGGCATCACAGGGCGGGACGACCGCGCGCTCGTGACGGGGGCGACCCAGGACCCAAAGTTCAACGCGGGAATGCTGCAGCTCGAGTACGTGCCGAAGCTGCCACTCGTGTTCTACGGTCGGCTCCAGGTGATCCGCAACCAACGACAGGCCGTCGCCGGGAGTCTCGACGACTTCGGCGATCAAGATTTCCAGCTCATTGGGGTCCGGCATGCCCTCGAGCTGAACAGCCGGTTCGCATGGCTGCTGGAGCTGACGTACTGGCGGTGGACGATCAAGCGTGTGGTGCCGGGGGGCGGAAATGTGACGAACCACACTGTGTGGCTCGGGACTCACCTCGACTTCTGAAGGGGGAGCGCATGTCGACGGCGGCGGTGGTCTTTGCGCTCATAGTCGGCGCACTGGCGCTCGGTGCTACGCCACTGCGGGCACAAGCGGGCGGGGGAGGCGACCCGGGGCGCGGTCGCCAGGTGTACGAGCGCTACTGCGTGCAGTGCCACGGTGACCGCGCCGACGGCGCGGGCGAAGTGGCGCGCTGGTCGCAACCGAGGCCGCGTGACTTCCGCGGAGGCGTCTACAAGTTCAGCTCGACGCCCTACGGCTTCCTGCCCACCACGGCCGACCTCGACCGGGTGATCCAGAACGGCCTGTACGGCACGCGCATGCCGCCCTTCGCCGCATTGAGCACGCGCGAGCGGCGGGACGTGATCGCCTACTTGCAAACGCGGTCGCCGCGGTGGCGCACCGAGGGGCCCGGGAAGCCGATCGCGATCGCCGCCGAGCCGGCGCCCACGCGGGAGTCCGTGACGCGAGGCCGGGAGCTGTTCGAGGCGAACTGCACCAAGTGCCACGGCGACGGCACGGGCAACGGACCTTCCGCGCTGAAGGGGATGGCGGACGATTGGGGGGCCGCCATCACGCCGGCCAACCTCTTGCTGGGGCGCGGCAAGTGGGCACGCACGGCACGCGACATCTATCTGCGGATAACGGGCGGGATCAATGGGACGCCGATGCCGGAGGCCGGCGACGCGCTGTCGCCTGATCAGGTATGGCAGGTCGCGCATTATGTCCAGGCCCTCGGCGGCTGGAGCGGATCCACTCCGGAGCTCAGGCAGTTCGCCGCACAGCTGGCGCCGCCGGGAACGGAGGCGCCAAGTGAGCCCGCGGCAGCGGACACGACCAAGCGATGATGAGCTCACTCCTGCCTCCGGCTGTCGACCGACGGCTGCAATCGCTCGAGCGGGTCGACGAATCCGACGGTGACCTGACCGCAGCCCTGCGCGACACGGTGGAGGCCATCTGGGACATCGTCGAACAGGCGACGTCCGAGCCGTCGCTCGACAGCCTGCACCATGGCTTGACGGCACTCTTAGCCCGGCGCGAGCTGGTACAGCGCGCGACGTGGACGCTATCGGCAGTGATTCGTCGGGGCGTCGCATCGGGCGCGTTTCGGCCGCGATGCGTGCCGTGGGCTATCGAGCGCCTGCCCTTCGCCACCGTCACCGGTGCGTGTGTGCAATGGACTTTGGGTCTCGCAACGGGGCCGTCACTACGGGCCAGTGCAGCGATCGAGATGGTGCTCGAGGTGCTGCGCCTCCAGGAAGAATTGGCCGAGGCCGTAGTTGCAAGTCGGCATTGACAGCTTCGCCGCGGCGCACGACGACTCCAGCCTTGCGGTCGACCCGTCGGTTCGGCTGCGTAACCTGGTGGAGCAGATCGAACACGCCGATCAGGTTGGCTTGGACGCGTTCGGAATCGGCGAGCATCACCGTCGGGAATTTCTCGATTCCGCTCCCGCGGTCATTCTCGGAGCCGCGGCGGCACGCACCCAGCGGATACGCCTCACCAGTGCCGTAACGGTCCTGAGCGCAGCGGACCCGGTGCGGGTGTTCCAGAGCTTCGCCACCCTCGACCTCCTATCGCAGGGCAGGGCGGAGATGGTCGTCGGCCGCGGCTCGTTCATCGAGGCGTTTCCATTGTTCGGCCTGCGTTTGGAGGACTACGACGCCCTATTCGCGGAGAAGCTCGATCTGCTCCTCAACGTCCGTGACCACGAGCAGGTTCACTGGTCGGGCAAGTATCGGGCTCCGCTGACAGGCCAGGGCGTCTACCCGAGACCGGTGCAGAACCCCTTCCCGATATGGCTCGGGGTCGGCGGCACCCCGAAATCGTTCGTTCGGGCGGGCGAGCTCGGACTTCCGTTGATGGTCGCGATCATCGGCGGTGAAACGCGGCGCTTCCGACCGCTGATCGATCTTTACCGCGAGGCCGGCGAAGACGCGGGACACCCGCCCGATCGACTGAAGGTGGGCGTACACTCACTCGGCTACGTCGCGGCCACCACCCGGGAGGCGGCCGATGATTTCTATCCGGGTTACGCCCGTGCCGTCACCGACATCGGGGAAGAGCGCGGCTGGCCTCCCATGACACGTGGGGCCTTCGACGCCCAGCGCGGTCCCCACGGTGCCTTGCTGGTTGGGACTCCCGATGAGGTGGTAGAGAAGGTCATGCGACATAGTGACGCGCTGGGCGGCATTTCCCGGATCAGCTTTCAAATGAACGCGTCCTCGCTACCTCACGCGAAGCTGATGCGTGCCATCGAAACGCTCGGCACGCGAGTGGCGCCTGCCCTACGCACAGGACTGGTGGACGACTAGCTCGGCGTTCCCCCCTGCTGCATGGCGACATCGGCTTCCGCCGGTACATTAGGCGCCCATGCATCCCACCCTCATCCTGCTCATTGGAATCGTCACGATCCTCGCGGGGATCGTCGTGCTCCGCCTCAACGCGTTCCTGGCGCTGATCATCGCCGCGATCGTCGTCAGCCTGCTCGCGCCCGGCGAGGCGGCCGTGAAGATTGCTCGCGTCGCGGAGGGCTTCGGCCGCACCGCCGGCACCGTCGGGATCGTGATCGCGCTGGCGGCGATCATCGGCAAAGCGATGATGGACAGCGGGGCGGCGGATCGGATCGTCAATGGGTTCCTCGCCTTGTTGGGTGAGAAGCGAGGCGCGACGGCCTTATGCTCCACGGGCTACATCTTGTCGATCCCGGTGTTCTTCGATACGGTCTTCTTTCTGCTGGTCCCCCTGGCCCGCTCGATGTACGGCCGCACCAACCGCAACTATCTCAAGTACCTCCTGGCGATCGCGGCGGGCGCGGGGGCGACCCACACGCTGGTGCCACCCACACCCGGGCCGCTGGCAATCGCCGGCACGTTGGGAGTCGAGCTCGGAACCATGGTGCTGGTCGGCGCCGTGGTGGCGCTGCCGGCCGCCGCGGCTGGGCTGCTGTTCGCGGGATGGGTGGACCGGCGCATGCCCGTGCTGCCTCCGGCCCCCGCCGCCCTCGGCGTGAGTGCCGCAGAGGTGGCGCCAACCGCGCCGCTTCCTGGTCTCATTCCTTCACTCTTGCCCATCCTCCTTCCCGTGCTCCTCATCTCGTCGCACACCGTGGTCGCGTCCATGACGGCGCGACCGGGAGTGCACGTTGCGATGTGGTCGGCGTTGGAGCCCTACACCGCGATTAGCGGGAACCCCAACCTGGCGCTGCTTGTGGGCACGGGCATCGCCCTGTGGGTGTACGCGCGGCAGCGCCGGGCGAGCCGGGCGGACATCGCGGAGATGGTGGAGACGTCCATCACGAGCGCCGGGGTGATGATCCTGATCATAGCGGCGAGCGGAGGATTCGGAGTGGCGCTGCAGGCCACTGGGATCGGGTCCGTGATCGAGCGGACCTTCGTGGGACAGGCGGCCGCGTCGGGGATCGGCTCCGGTCTGGTCTTTCTGTTCCTCGGGTTCGGGGTCGCGAGCCTGATAAAGCTCGCGCAGGGATCGAGCACCGTTGCGATGATCACGACCGCGGCCATGCTGGCGGCCATGCTGCCGGCGAGCGGCCTGCCGTTTCACACCGTGTATGTCGCCACCGCGATTGCGAGCGGGTCGCTCGTCGGGACGTGGATGAATGACAGTGGGTTCTGGCTGTTTTCAAAGATGGGCGGTGTGACGGAGATCGAGACCCTGAAGTCGTGGACCCCGGTGCTGGGGATCGTCGGGGTCACGGCCATGGTGACCACGCTCGCGCTCGCGCTGCTGGTGCCGCTGCGCTAGCGAGGATTGACACGCTCGGCAATAGGATGGTAGTACTCGGCATGACCTCAGGAGCTACTATGCCCGACGAGATGGGAACCTTCCGCGTAGACATGGAAATCGAGAACCCTGCCCGCCCGGGCGAGCGACGGGTTCTCACATCGGTGCTGGTGGACACCGGCGCGGAATTGTCGTGGGTTCCGGCCGAGATCCTCGAATCGTTGGGTGTCTAGCGCAACAACAGGTGGCACTTCCGCCGACGGAACGATTCTGGAGCGATGGACTGGCGGTGTGTTCGTCTACTTAGCCGGGAAGCGGGCGGCGGACGAGGTTGTGTTCGGAGAGGCCGGCGACCTCGTGCTGCTCGGATCGCGCACCCTGGAAGGACTCAACTTTCGGATTGACCCCGTCACAAAGCAGCTAGTGGACGCCGGCCCCGCGCCCGCCGCAGCGGCGGCGTAGACCGTGACGATGTAGGGGCGCAGCATGCTGCGCCCCTACGCGTACGCTGCTGGCGATTCCGCGCCCCCCGCCGCAACGTTGTGGACATGCACGGTAAACTCGCTGCGCCCCCGCTCGACTCAGTGCTCGGCTCGGCGACCGCCCTTACCAAAGGCCGGCTGACCGGTGAGGGACCTGCGGGCAAGCTGCCCCTCACTCCAGACATGCTGCGCGAGGAGCCGAGCGGCAATCTGTTCGGTCTGACGCAAAACGTGGGCATGGGCTGGAGCCCAAGAGCCTTGGACGGTCCGCAGTACGTCATCGTGAGCACGCACGGTGGCCTGCGCAGCGAGGACGGCAGCCCCGTGGCGCTGGGATACCACACGGGGCACTGGGAGATCGGACTGCTGGTGCGCGCGGCGGCGGAGGCGCTGCGCGCGGCCGGGGCGATCCCCTTCGCGGCGTATTGCAGCGACCCCTGCGACGGCCGCACGCAGGGCACAACGGGGATGTTCGACAGCCTGCCGTACCGCAACGATGCGGCGATCGTGATGCGGCGGTTGATCCGCTCCCTACCCACCGCGTCGGGCGTGATCGGAGTCGCCACTTGCGACAAAGGGCTGCCGGCCACCATGCTCGCGCTCGCCGGATGCCGCGATCTGCCGGGCGTGATCGTGCCCGGCGGCGTCACGCTCCCGGCCGTGGGCGGCGAGGACGCGGGGCAGGTGCAGAGCCTGGGCGCGCGCTTCGCCCGCGACCTCGTGAGCCTGGACTACGCGGCCACCATGGGGTGCCGCGCCTGCGGCTCGGCGGGTGGCGGCTGCCAGTTCCTGGGCACGGCGGCGACCTCCCAGATCGTGGCGGAAGCGTTCGGCCTGGCGCTGCCGCACAGCGCGCTGGCGCCCTCCGGTGAGCCGGTGTGGCTCGAGCTCGGCCAGCGCTCGGCGCTGGCGCTGCTACGGCTCGACGCCCTCGGCCTCACGCTCAAGGGGATCCTCACTCAGCACGCGCTCGAGAACGCGATGCTGGTGCACGCCGCGTTCGGCGGATCGACCAACCTGTTGCTTCATATCCCCGCAATCGCGCATGCGGCGGGGCTGCGGCCGCCTACGGTCGAGGACTGGATCCGCGTGAATCGCGCCACGCCGCGCCTGGTCGACGCGTTGCCCAACGGTCCGCGCGGCCATCCCACGGTGCAGGCGTTCATGGCCGGCGGCGTGCCGGAGGTGATGCTGCACCTGCGGCGCATGGGGTTGCTGCACGGCGACGTGCTGACGGCGACGGGCGACACGCTGGACGCGACGCTCGACTGGTGGGAAACGAGCGACCGGCGACAGGCAGCTCGGGCGCGGCTCATGGCGGGCGCCGCGGTGTCCCCCGACGACGTGATCATGAACCCCGACGCCGCGCGCCGCGCCGGCATGACCAGCACGGTGGTGTTTCCGGTTGGGAACCTGGCCCCCGAGGGCGCGGTGATCAAAGCCACCGCGATGGACCCTTCAGTAGTGGGCGACGATCAGGTGTATCGCCACCGCGGCCCCGCGCGCGTGTTCGTGGACGAGCGCGACGCGATCCGGGCCGTGAAGGGGGTAGGGACCGACCGGCCGATCAAGCCCGGGGACGTGATCGTGCTGATCGGTAACGGGCCGTCCGGCACGGGGATGCAGGAGACGGCGCAGATCACCACCGCCCTCAAGTATCTCCCCTGGGGAAAGCACGTCGCGCTGCTGACCGACGGCCGCTTTTCGGGGTTCTCAAGCGGTGCCTGTGTGGGACACATCGGCCCGGAGGCGCTGCACGGCGGCCCGATCGGGCGGGTGCGCGACGAAGACCTGATTGAGATCGTGATCGACCGGGGCTCGCTCACGGGCTCGGTCAACCTCGTGGGGGCGGCGGGGCAGGCGCTCGACGCGCGGGCGTGCGTCGCGCTGCTTGAGCAACGAGCCCCGCATCCCGGACTCGCGCCCCACGCGGCGCTGCCCGCGGATACGCGGCTGTGGGCGGCCCTGCAGCGGGCCAGTGGCGGTACGTGGGCCGGCTGCGTGTACGACGTCGATCGCATCGTGGCAACGCTCGAGGCTGGTCTCGACGCGCTCCGTCCTCACCCCCTGACCCCCTCTCCCTTCGGGAGAGGGGGAACTCCCGACGTCCCCCCTCTCCGGGACGGAGAGGGGGACAGGGGGTGAGGACCAACGGGAGGAGTCCGGTGAGAGGGCTCATTCTTGTCACTATCCGATTCGGCTTTGCCTTCGCGCCCCAACTTGCGATCGCACAGGCATCCGGCGTCGTCCAGGGCGATGCGCCCATCGTGGCTCCTGGCGCCAAGCTCGAGCGCCTGTTCGGCGAGGGATTCTTCACCGAGGGTCCGGCGCCTGCGCCCGACGGCTCGGTGTATTTCTCCGACATCACGGTCGGCAAGGCGTCCGGGTATCAGGCGGGCTACATCTGGCGTTGGGACCCGCAGACCCGGACGAGCACCGTATTTCGCTCGCCGAGCGGCATGTCCAACGGGATGCTGTTCGACGCCCAAGGGCGACTGGTCGTGGCGGAGGGGGCCTGGTTCGGGGGCCGGCGGATCACGCGGACCGACATGAAGACCGGCAAGAGTGTGATCCTCGCGGCTCTGTTCGACGGCCGACCCTTCAACTCTCCCAACGACGTGGCGCTCGATGCGCGCGGGCGCATCTACTTCACCGATCCACGCTACGTGGGTTGGGAGCCGATCGAGCAGCCGGTGCAGGGGGTGTACCGCATCGATCCGGACGGGCGCGTCGCGCTGGTGGCGGCCGATGCCGGGGAGCCGAACGGCATCGCGGTGTCACCGGATCAGGCGACGCTGTACGTGGGCGCGAACGACAACGGATCGCTCGGCGACTTGCCGCCGGAGACTCCGGCGGCGCCT
>Ga0137362_10002458_pt1 | contig 12035 bp, 15 predicted proteins | sample MadtaG_2_FD_104801 | JGI IMG/M metagenome (GOLD analysis project Ga0137362, IMG submission 104801) | Vadose zone soil microbial communities from Angelo Coast Range Reserve, California, USA - Mad1_100_16 metaG | ecosystem: Environmental > Terrestrial > Soil > Vadose zone | place: USA: California... | reverse complement strand
GCATGGTCTCAGGATTTCCATCGTGGCAGGGAGACACGACATGCTCGCTGAAGCTTGAACCATCGGGGCGGTAATAATATTTGGTCCACCCGGCTTGGATCTGCCAATGGTCTGGAGGTGGGGGAAGTTTCGCGTCCACCAGGTCGACGGCGAGGCCAGACCATGGACGCGCCGCGCGCACCCCAATGCGGTGAAAATGTTCGTCAATGGTATGACCTTGGAGAGGTGGGAGAGTGAAAGCTGTATTCGGGAGTACGGAACCACTTTTAGGATCAAGCCCGTGCATTTCCAAGTGCTCTCGCGCGATGCGGACAATGCGAGGTTTTGGAAGAGGAAAAGAGACATTTTTGAATATCTGGCGATGTAAACGACGCGACAGGAGTTGCACGCCGACTTGGTTACGCTTGACTATTGCGAATGGTCATTCGGGGCCATGATCCGCTTCAGAAGAACAGACACATACTGGGATCATCCTTTTCTCTCAGGTCGTCTATCGGAACGGTGGTTGGAAGTCGTTGTGGTAATGTTGCATAGAATGAGTGGTGTGATTTGGGTGTGCTGTAGGGTTTGACTGGGGACTGAACATGTCTGAACATTCGGTTCTCGTAGACATCCGATCCAAAACCCGACTCGACCACAAACGCCGTGTCAGTCGTGGATGAGAACGGGCGGTCCGAGACGGTCCGGCTTGCGTCACTTAAACTCGGCTCAGCATGTGGCTTAGTTGAAGCATTCATTCACTCCTAACATGGGCCTCCTCACCTGGTTCAGAAAGGTATGTAGCTATCACCTCTGGCGTTGTGCTGATGCGATATCTACCGCGAACTGCAGAAAGAGCCGGAAGACTTTGGACAGGTTCTCGTGGCGTTGGCTGCGGACATTCAGAAGCGTGAGACGCAGCTGAACGAGATCCGCCTGCGCGAGAGACGGGCCACTCTTCTCGTCACCCTGTATACCTTTGCAGGGTGGGGTGCCTATCTTGGCCTATGGTATGCCCAGCTTCTTCCCCAGATGAGCGGACACAGGCCCAACAGCAAAGTAGAGAAGGCAGTCAAGGGCTTCCCGGCTATCCTCGGTCCCATAATGTACGTCATATACCCTCTCCTGTCTGCACGATTTGACCAACCTGCCTTTCTAGAATCCTTTTTACTCGCCGGATCGTGCAGTTATGGTACAATCGCAAGGGGAACGCAGAAGGTACGTGGCCCTGCTCCTGTCAGCCACGCGTAGGCCTCGTGCTGAACTTCACTACTTTCAGAGAAGAGCTTGGCGGCGCTGAAACAGACGCGGCGCAATAAGGTCGAGGATTTCAAGAAAAAGACCAACTATTATGAAACGCGCGAGCTCCTCGAACGGTATGAGGATAGCCCTTCAAGTGGGGTTCCCCTTGCTCGGCCCATCGACGACCCGTCGTCTCGACGTCAATCCCAACTCTTTCCTGTTACACCACAGCGGGCGGTACCCGAAGTACCCCCAAACACGCCTGCGAACTTCCGTAATCAGCCGATCTCCCCTGGTCTACAAACTCAACTTGCACGTACGTACTCCAGGTCGCGTTCGTAGTCGGGCATATCTTTACATAAACACCGGACTTTCCTTTGTAGTGACCCCACAACAGCCTCTTCCACCCCCGCGCAAGCTCTGGTACGACAAGCTTGCCGATGCGCTTCTCGGAGATGATGAGTCGTCCATGAACGCCGCAGCGTCACGCTATGCTCTTATCTGCCAAAAGTGTTTCTCCCACAACGGACTCGTGAAAGAAGAAATGTGGGAAGGCGCACGTACGCACGATCTTCTACTTTCATACTGACTCGACGTTGACTGTTATTATTTCTGCTGGATAGAATATGTTTGTCCCAAGTGCGGGTACTTCAACCCTTCTGCTAGATCCCAGCGCAAGGGACTCCAGGTGCAGCCACAAACTCCTACGACGCAGACCCCGCAACGGCCCAATCCGCGCGATGCATCGCCACAGAGCGCACCACGGCCCCCAAGGAAGGTGGATGGAAGTCCTGAATCAGGGGGCAGCACAGCAGAAATCGATTCATAGTACTCCCCCGACTCTGTATGTATGATGGCCTAATTTCGTATCATTAGATACTTGTTCTACTTTAGTCGCACAACTCAATGTGGTATTGTCTGTGTCCATCGGGGGCCTGAATGGCGTTGGCGGGCAGTAGCGATAAATTAAACCCATTCATGAACCTGCCGGAAAACTTCGAATCCTGCGTAGTGCAAGTTACACGAAGAGGAATTAAAGAGGAAAGTGCAAAGAAAAGTGAGTGCGTGCCCCTGGGCGTCAAACCGCAAATCCGGCGAATAGTAGGGAGGCATGGTAATCTAAGTGACTTGACGCGATGTACGGCATAGACAGCTGACGACTAAGGTACAGTACGATCGTGTACAGTACCCCCACGAAAATTGTGACATTTGTGGCCTCCCTTGTTTTTTTGGGTTGCAACGAAGGTCAATACACCACATCCTCCTACAGGTACGAATGGAAGCCCAGCTTGGCACACGCGGCGACGGAGATGCAAAGCGATTAGCGCAGCCACAGTGGAGCGAGATTCTGGTGATCAAATGGCTTGTTCGGTAGTACGCCATATGCGCATGGTCTGGGCACTCCCTCTAAGGTTGACCAGAACGGGTTATAGCACGTTGGTGCTTTTCGGTTTCTTGCGCTATGGGCCGCTGCTAAACTTGAACGTTCGCTTCGCACTTCGGGGCTCTGCGAAAGGTCAGCCAGTTGGCAGCGCCACCGATCGACGACGACAAAGGTTAAGACGCTGATGTCGAGATGAGTCTCTGCCGTGGCGTGGAACAGCTGTACTACGTTATCCATGGTTAGTAAGGTCGCAACTGCGCACCGCTAACGCGGTGGCCTTTGCTTAAGGAAACCATTGTCGTAGGAAGATGCCCGGCTATTAAATTCTCGATAAGCCCGCGTTGCTCGAATACTATAGCTTGCGGCATTACAGATACGCAACACAACTCACGAGCCGCACGCAGTAATGGTTGAACCTGAGGCAGTACAAAGCCGGACGATCTGAGAAGCGACGGTCACCACCCAGAAGAGTTAGCGCTGCATTCAACGCCACTGCAATTTATAGAGTGCTATAGGCATATACGCATATGCGCCAGTGGTGTCCTTGTTCTTCAATGTGGTCATATTGCTGATGCTGACACGGTTACAGTTAGGGCCCCCTGGTGAAGATGTGTGTTGCGCATCGGAGCTGACACCGCCGCCCGTACCTTGCGCCCCCACCACACCGAAACGTGATCGGGGTCTTCGTTGGGAATTAACCTCCAGGGGTGGACCGAATATAGCAGCTGTTGTAGTTCCACAGCTAAAGAAGAGCCAGCGATATGACAACCTCCGTGGTGCACCATACCGTATTACATCTCGCTATGCCGAGACATGCACCCGGTATCTGGATCCGATTAGAGACACGATCTAACTGATCGGAGGTTTCTAGTGTTTGGTGGTTGTGACATTTGCTTGCAGACATTTGTTTTTTTTTTCTTTTCGCGGCGAACAGTTGCCAGTACTGGTTAATGTGTGAAGCAGATCACGTGGGGCGAAGTCAGGTGATCATTGCTCTAGTGAACTTCTTTCCCGTCCCTAAGACTACCAGTGCGATTAGTGCGATTACTGCTCGCAGGTATGTCATCCAGTTCTTTTTCCTTATTGTTCTTCAGGACATTCCAAGCAGCGGCACTTCTCTTTCTCACGAAATTCGTTGCGCAAACCGACGGACAGCACTGGTATCACGCGCAAGGGGCGATCATATTCCCACAGAGAGCTTCACCCACTCATCGATCGATTCATATCCCAGACCATCGCACCGCCAAGGGACATCCTCTGAAAATTATCGTGGGTGGTGAGGCGGGGTGTTACCCGTTCAGTTGATCTGCGGCGGCGTTATCAAAGTATTTGGAGAAAAAAATAGCGTTCATTCTTTTGGTTCTTCTGAATGTCACGGTTATCCGCCTCGTGGCCGACCTTCATCAGACCCTCGCTACGCACGTATGAACGTGGCAAATCTCGTGATGATGCTAACGTGCATGCAACCACTTCGGACTTAACGTTGAAAATCGCATCGTTCTCGAAGGACACTGAATCGACCCATTCTCACCGCGGAGACAAAAGCCAAAGGGATACTCTCGGCATATTCGGGGGGGTTTTTTTTTTTTTTCCTTTTTCTCGGAGAAGGTCGGTCGGCGCAAAACTTCGCGAACGCCGTCAAATACCTCCTGTGGTGATAGTGTCTTTTCGGGTACAAAGCGGCGGAAGGCACCATGGAACTTCTAATGAGTGTGTCTTTGCACGCTGTGTCCATGCCGCCCCCTCGGCCCTGCGATGATGCTTTATTCTATACGTGTCGGCTCTGGTGCCTGTGACAAGCACGCTTGTGACTCCTAGACGGCGTACCAGTTCAGGGAAGAAAAAGCCCGTGGCCTTCGCTTTGCTGGCCTGATTCCCGACGACTGACTGCTACTACTACTACGCCCAAGTACTCTGAATATGGCGTGCGGCTTCGAGTCTCTCCTGAGGTGTTTTGGTCTTCGGCTATGTTCCGGTGCTGGTATTTGATGAGGAAAACGTGTGCAAGGTGTGGCAAGTCTCAAATGACAGTGGCAATTCCTCGGTGGCAATGCGTCGTCCTTTCTCCTCGAGGCAGCTCGTCTCAGAAAGGGGGTGTTTCAGCCTCATGCATGACTACCTCCTAGTACAAACTTTCCGAAGCCTATCACGACTTTTCGACCTTGCGTGCCCTTCCGGCTTATTTACTGCACCCGTCTCTCATCATGTCGAGCTTATACTGCCCCAAGGCAACTTCAAGACGTCCTCAGTCGCCCCACCATCAGAAACTTACTGCACCTAGCCCTAGAAACCCTCATACTTCACCGTTACGCTCAGATAGACCGTAATAGGTGGTGTCATGGTATGCTTTTACGACCCCTTTCACACTCGGGCTGTATGATACCGCCGCCCAGTCCCTTGATTCTGAGGTCATGTGCTGATAATCATAGAGTCCCGTGAAACCCGAGGTGCTCTTTTTCTTTTTTCTGAAGGACTTTCTCTCACATCCGACCTCCACTGATGTCGTTTATCGGCCGCCGTTGGGTGAAGATATTGCTGGGGCACTCCGGGAATGCTGATTCCGTGTGTTTTTCCCATCTACGGTACAAGACGATCGAGGACGTCGGCATCATAAAACCCAATCAGGTCTGAACTCCAGGAACTTCTCTCACCCCTAGTACGGTACACTCACTGGAGGAAACTATACGGAGACCCATCCGAGAGTTGTCACCTTCTACCACCATCCTAGAGATAGCCATTAATTAGTACTACCGTGCCCTACCCCCCCTTTTTTTAAATTCTGCTACTGGTGCGGTAAGATCTCTTCGGTGAAGCACCCTTAAAATGAAGAGTTAGTACGCTGGTCCTGGCTACGCGGAGAGGCCATGGACTCTTGGCATCTTGTCAGCGGATATGAAACTGTTACTGTTACTAGTACACCGGCGCCTGTTCACATGTGGCGCAAGACGATAATCCGAAGGGAAGGCGCTTTTGACATGATAGACGCGATAAGCACCTAGAAGCCGAGATTTTTAGCCTAGCGCCATCTGTCATTTTGACAGAGCCGGGTCCCTGTCGGTGTGTGAGCGACGACACTATCAAACAGTAGCTACGTAGCGAAAGGAGTGGGACTGGGAAATGTGCTCGCGCTGTAACCAAAAATTGCAATTTGCTCTTGCTGTCGTAGCCACAACTCCACCCTTTCACAGCCCAGAACCCCTTTCACGTCGGTTCCTCGTGAACTTTACAGACTACGTGTGACATACTTTACGGTCAACTGCCAATCACGCTCTGAAGGGCGCCTGGACTGGATGCTGGCGCAGTCGAGTGCCCAAAATCTCTCGAGGTGTGTGGGAAAACCCATTACCCGGTGCTCACCCCGACTCGGAAAGGACGATTCGGACGGAGGTTCCCCGGCGAGCCGCTGGCGGAGTCCATACAAAGTACATTGCATTGTAAATATGATGACGGTAGTGTGCACGGCATTTGTAAAGATGAAAGCAACCCAGCAATCAGTACAAGCTTCGTTCCACCGTGCTTGTATTTTGGTTTACAAGGTATCCTTGTAACGGGCGCGAAAAGTCACCACCGTCATTGATAACGTCCATCTCCTGCCGAAACGCCGAGCAGATCAAGCAGGCGGTAAAAGGTATTTGATATTGATATTCTTGTCCAACGTCCAGCGTCCCTAGTTTCCTCCCCTCTTTCCACTGGGCGCAAAGAATCACTCCCTGAAAATAAATCCGGAAGTAGATCAGCGGCGGAGTTTTACTCTAAACCGAAATGTTGCGATCACGAGTATGTGGATATGTGATATGTGGGTCTTGCGTAAAACATGAGGAAATTTCATTGCGGCGCGCTTCAGCAGCTACACTGCTCACCAAGCAAGCGTCATATCATTTAGTAGGTTTTGCATGTTTCATAATACTGTTATGCTCACATTTCGGGGGTACAGAAAATAGGCGGAATATTATTCCATTTTGTTCATTTTCGTCTAGCGCCGGGACCGAGAAAGCGGAGCGCGCGTAAACGCGCCAGTGCGGGGTGGGGATCAATCTGGTACGCCGATACGGTAATGCTTCACGTGCCGGATATCCGGAGACCGCCGCTTTGTACTGTACGCATGATAGCGATTCATGAGAAGGCGCCTAGGTGAAGTCTGTGAAGAGAACAAGGAATTCCCTCCAGGAAAGACATATACTTGTATCATATGAACTACGAAAACTGAAAAAGGGTCCATGAAAGGGGTCCTAGAGAAAACATAAGCTTTGCTGTGGAAATATGCGTGCTCAAAGTTGGTTCATAGTAGTCGCCGTGTAAACATTCCCAGGCGAACTGGCATGCGTGTAGGAGGAACCTTAATATACGCTCTGCTATAGCTTCTCCCGCCTCTCGTGCACGAGGACAATCCTGTTCGCGTCCAGAAGTTGTGATCGCTCCAGGTGTTCACTGTACATGTTCACGGACCACTCCTATTCCACCAGTCCGTCGGACACGACAACAGGTGTCGCGCTCACTGACACTGGTTGCTGTGCACACGAATGATCCCCTCTAGAGCGGATGATTTCCCTAATGGGGTGTCGCTTACTGTATTTCGACTGGTAGTTACGCCGCTCACTTTTCAGGATCGTGGCATGGGAACTGAGCCTGACGGCCTTCACTTTTTCCATCGATTCATTACAGCTTTGTTTTCTCCTGGTCCCTTGCGCCATTAATCAATCCATAGCAAAAGTTCGGGTGTCGAGGGTGTCTGCTATCATTGATGAAAAATGGCCTGCCGGAGCCCAAAGGTGGATGGGAAAAAAGATGGTGGAAATGGAACGATGACACAGCTAGGTATCCCTGCAATAATTAAGTTGACACTTTGCAGTCGGGTATCTCCGCTCACGCGATATTTCTACATGAACCAAAAAAATTCAACAAAATTAGCGAGTGGCTGATATACCTCCACATGCAAGACAACGGAATCGCTTATCGTCGTATATCCGCTGAGAATGCGCTAAAGTTTGAAGTGGGCAGCCAGCATTCATCAGTATTTTTCGGTTCTTGTGGTTCTAGTGTCTGGACTCAGGAATGCATCATACCAACGTAACGCTGACGTAAGTAACTTAGTTTCAATTTACGTTGAGTTTCTTTTTCTTTCAGAATTTGCTTCCTTTTCTGGGGGTAATTCATCAAGATCGGGTATCCAACAAGTCCCTTTGGAATATCTTATCGACACGAAACATCTGCCTCGTGTCTAATTTCCGCAGAATTAGCGGCAATGCATGACCTAATTGTGAAGAAAAGTCGAACCAAGTACTCCAAATGATCAAAAATTCGCAGTTTTACGTGCGGAATGAGGCCCCTCCGCACACCAAGGGGGCCCGTCGTAAGGAACGTGGTGGCAAGTATCAAAACCGATGTTTATACGATCCCGACAGGTCAATATAGCTATCGCCAGAACGGCCGTTTTTTTCTCACCACCCCCGGAAACAGGCAATCGAGTGGACCTGGGCATTTTAAAGTTCGGAACCCGGTCGCTGGATTTCAGGTCAGCCGTAATCTTCGGAGAGACCGGTCAGATGAGTCCGGACGCAGAAAATCTCCCCCCTCAAAGGTGTCGCAGACACAGATAAAGTAATGGAGAAATGGAACGCTCGGCTTCCCGAACGTCACCCCAGAAGGTCAAGATCCCACCATGGAGGCACGTTATTAGCGGAGTGATGCGTCAACGCCATAGGGAGACATCTCACTTCCTTCTGACAGGGACGTGACAGTGACGGAGGCTTTAACCCAGTAATCCAGATGGGGCACTCGCACAGATTTGTCCTAGGGGAAACCCCCCAATGCGTATTAGCGTTGGGACCGTACGATCGCAACATGTACAAGCAACTGAGCAAGACAAAGGAAATACAACGCACACCAGGAAGAGCTTGCGTTGCCTTCGTCATGGCGTTCAGAAAAGGGACGGGACTCCTCACTGGGTCCCTGAAAACTGATCTGCCATCTAGCGTCGGCGGCTGCGGAATGTGAGGGACGTCGACAGCCCAGCCAGGCATGACATAGCCACTCCCATTCGTCCCGTTGATATTGCGACGGGGCTAGGAGAAAATGGATGGGATCACTTTTCAGCCAATAGCCGATGGAGATGATCGGGGGAATGCCGCCAAAGTTGGAGAACAGGTCGGTTACTTCTTAGGCGAAGCGGCCGGAGGTCCGAGGGGAAGAAATTCCAAAAATGGAAATATGGTTCGGGGGAAGTGGGCGCCGAGCCGGGATGAGGGGACTTTGCATCTTGTAATCTTGTAAATGTTTGGGCACCCTTCAAGGCAGACATCGAGAAAAATTGATATTCTGTGGCGGAATCCCCTGGATATGAGCGCGTGTCCGCCTCCCATAGGCAGGCGCGGGACCTCTTCAGCTTCGGGAGTTAACCAGTTATCTAAAGTATAAAGCGTTCAGCCCTGGCACTCCGCTTCCTACGCATGCGCCTTTCGTATCCCCCGAAATAAGACATACTTTATCGTCCCTCCTTCGAGACACCTTCCCTCTCACTGTTTGTACTCCTCTGAACATGCCTGCTGAGCGAACGCGCCTAAAGAAGGTGAAGGATGAAGTAGATGGTGAGCAGCATCTTCTTCCCTTATTGGTCCCGTCTCGCCCCGGCTAAATGTCACGTCGTATCAGGGATCCGACTTACATGGACTGATCCCGTGGAGACCTTAGCTGTTCCTCAACCCCAACAAATTGCCTTCGCCCCTGCCGTCACGCCCGGCACATTCACTGAGGAGCCTTCTTCCATCGGGAGTGCAGAGCCCTCACCGTCGCTCTTCCCGTCAACTCTGGATGGCGCAGGCCCCAAGAAGCCAGGACATGGGAAGAAGAAGGCGGACGACCACATCCCTCGTCCACCGAATGCTTTTATCCTATTCCGTTCTTCGTTCATCAAGAGTCGGCACGTCTCTACGGAGGTCGAGACGAACCACAGCACGCTTTCAAAGATCATCGGACTCACCTGGCAGAACATGCCACACGAGGAACGCCAATTCTGGCACAGCAAAGCCAAGGTCGCCCAGGCCGAGCATAAGCGCAAGTTCCCCGATTACGCCTTCCGTCCGTCGCACGTCAAGTCCAAGGGCGGCGCGGGCGGTGGCGGTGGCAGCAACACCGCCGAGAAGCGTAAAATGCGAGAAGTGGGCCCGAAGGACATGAAGCGTTGTGCCAAGATCGCGCAGTTGCTGATCGAGGGCAAGAAGGGCGCGGACCTCAAGGCAGCTGTGGAAGAGTTTGACAAGAATCACGTACCCACCATCGTTACCCGGTTCGACACTCCCATCACGGCTCGCTCCTTCCGTCGTTCATTGTCCGAACCGGCGCCAGACACAGACCCCTCCGCGCCCGCGTTCCTGCGTCCTGATTCCAAGCCATCCTCTCGGCGTCTCAGGGCGACCAGCTCCCAGCCTACCTTGTCGCGCCCGTCGACGCCCAAGATGGAGGAGCCCGTCGTTCTCTTTGGTGCTTCGCCCTCTTCAACATCTTCTGTGTTCAGTTCTTCACCCTTTGCGAATCTCGCCGAGGATGCCGATGCAACTTCGGAAGCCACATGGAACGACATGCCTCCCCTTGTACTTCCTCCCGCTGGCCCTGTTGATACCTCACTCGTTACCAAACATGCGCCTTCTCTTGTAAGTGTCTCGTACCTTGACTGCGGGGGCTGTAGTGACTGATTGTTTGTTGTTATTTGTCCAGAACTTCAACACATTCGTTTTTCATGAAGCGCCTGCGACATGCATTGAATCATCCATAGACCCCCTCAGCCCTGCAACCGACACTGAGCTGTATGGTGCATTCCACGGAGAGAGTACAACGCCGTGCGCACCTACACCCGGATCACTTGCGATCGACATGTCCTTCATGGAGTCATGGCCGGCGTCACCGTTCCCCAGTTCACCTTGTACCCCAGTCAGTTACTCCGCAGGACCTTTTTCTTCGTCCGTGGAGGCGGTGCCCGTACCGTCTACCACCGTGTTCGATCCGTACAATTTGATGGCTCAGCTCGACTCGTGTAGCTCCGCCAGCTTTGACGGCCACCAGGGGACTGCGTTACATTCCGAAGGACTTGGGCGTGAAACACTGGGACATTTGCCGTATCCCCATCACGAGCAGTCATCATACCCGGCTTCAAAAGGGTCTTTCCCATTCTACAGTCACAAGCTTCGCGTACCGGAGGTGGCAAACATGGACGTTACTGGCTTCACGGGCGTGTTCATTCAGTCCTCTCAGGATTTCGCCTTCTGACGACGACCTTGCTATCCCATCTTGTGCTGCTGGACAACCCTGATATCAATGCATGTAGCAGTAATGGCGTTCTATCCCTTGTATATTGTATCTTGGCTTTGAATAGCGCACCCCCACTGTATCATTTATCTACCTTCTTCCTGTATACGATTGCCTTGATGATGGGAAACTCATTTTATTTGTAAATATTTTGCACCGATATAGAATAATGGGAAATGTTGGAGCGCTAGGTTTTGACGGAGAACGTCTGATGGATGCGGTCCTATTAGCAACTGCCGGTGATAGTCAGAAATCGTATGATCAGCTGATGCTGGAACGGTGGAATATTTGAAGTTACGGCAGATAATGATTGCACGTTAGCGCGCGTATGCCCAGGGCTGGGAATTCTGGTCAAAAGAAGCTCATACGGAATCCCGGCCCTAGCTGAGAATGAAACTAGGGTTCCGCCGCCCGCATGCACAATCTTCAATTGTCCACATTGCTGTCTCTTTTCAGCAGGCCACGAGGTAAGCAAACGAGGCACTGTTGGGAACATGCGATGTGAGCAAAAGTGGATGCGTCGCGCATGAGCATCCAAATGATCTAGAATTATAGTTTGGTGGCTTGGTGATCTAAGGTTTGGGGTAAAAAAGAACAGAACGATCAGGCGAATGAAAGCCGCGTAAGGGAATGGGAAAGGAACGCCGAGGACCGCTCGGATCACTAGCGCAAAACGACGAAGTCTAGAATTGCGCTATGGCGTTGGGGTTTGCGGAAATAACCGAGATATTGGGGTAGCGAACACCAATGACGGAATACATTTACCCAAGACCGTAAGTCATAGAGTAAAAGATGACGTGGTCACGAGAGAATGGTCAAGAACCAGTGATAACACGGAAAGCTGAAGAGAAGCGCAGACACCTGGGGTCCTGGGAGAAAGGAGTGTGAGGAAATAGGAGCACGTAAGCTATATCACTCGTGAAATAGTAATCGAGGGTATATATAAATGTAGAGGTGAATTACCTGAAATGATGAGAGATAGTGAACGGGAAAGAACCGTAGCCACTCCTCTATTATCCAGAGATAGGAGGGTCGCAGCTAACGGCGGGTTCATTCTAAGACGGAGGGCCCGGGGGGAATGCGCCGCTCGTGAGTCAGGGGGATATGAAGGGAACAGACACGGAGTTACGCG
>Ga0137362_10002457_pt1 | contig 12036 bp, 8 predicted proteins | sample MadtaG_2_FD_104801 | JGI IMG/M metagenome (GOLD analysis project Ga0137362, IMG submission 104801) | Vadose zone soil microbial communities from Angelo Coast Range Reserve, California, USA - Mad1_100_16 metaG | ecosystem: Environmental > Terrestrial > Soil > Vadose zone | place: USA: California... | reverse complement strand
TTAATCAACTATCGCTTCACATTGAGAGATCGGAGCGACTCGTGCTATTCGGGCCGTCGGGCTGCGGAAAGACGACGGTTCTGCGCCTTCTCGCCGGATTGGAAGTTCCAGAGCAAGGATCAATCCGAATCGATGGCCGAGTCGTTGCAAGCGCAGGAAAGAACCTCGTTCCCCCGGAGAGACGGGATCTGGGAATGGTGTTTCAAGATCTTGCCCTCTGGCCTCATATGACCGTGCAGCAAAACCTGATGTTCGGTCTCAATGCTCGAAGAGTTCAAAAGCGCGCGGCTCACATTCGCGTCCGCGAGATGCTACAGCGCGTTGGCCTCGAGCACCGAATCCACGCCAGGCCTCATCAGCTTTCCGGAGGCGAGCAGCAGCGAGTCGCGCTGGCGCGTGCCTTGGTCTCACGACCATCGATCCTCCTCATGGACGAACCGCTCTCCAGTCTCGATGACGAACGCAAGCACGTGATCGCCTCCGATTTGTTAGGCATCCAGGGCCAGCTTGGCTTTACGTTGATCTACGTAACTCATGACCAGACTGAAACAGACCTGCTTGCATCACGAGTGTGCCAGTTACGCGATGGGCATGTCGTGTAGTTAAGGTGTGCGATACACTGAAAGTCTATTGTACCATATTCGGCGCTAGATGCGCCCTAATTGGATGTTCATGACGCAGCTTTCATGGAGCGCGAGCGCCTCCCGTATTGACTTCCCTAGGCGAGTGGGCACTATCGTGCAGTGGTGAAGCGCACGACAGAGATTGCCAAGTGGTGCAAGCTGATTGCGGCACTCGGCGTCTGCGCTTCGATAGCTTGCAGCAACCAAATCTTGCCGCAGTTGATTGCGCAGCTCGCTTCTCTCGATCACGATCATGGCGTCTCTTTGCACGCCAGCAGCGATGGAGTGGATTTAGTTCTTACTCACGATCATCACTCCTTCCTGGAAAATGACGAAGCGCAGCCTTTGGCATTATCAGCGTCAGAACCAGCACACGTAGTTCATATAATGACTGGACCAGCGACTGCGAAACAATCGGCATCGCTGATGGTCAGCAATGTGCGAGATCTGCTTCCTCATTTTTCGACAGCTATCGTTAGGGAGTGGCGGACATTCGTTCCGCCGCTGCCGCTCGTCTATTCTCGCCCGCCGCCGGACGAGATGTCGATACTGCCAGCACATCGCAGCACGCTGCTGCTGATCTGATACAAATTCGCGAAGCCAGAACCGCGCTAAGCGCGCTGTCTCTGGCTTCGGCTGGTTGGTCGCGTACGGATTTTCGTAAGCGGCATGTATCTCACCTCAGTAACTCAAAAAAATTGAAAACATTTATTCAGATCAGTTTGGCAGCGGTTGTCGCCTCGGTTTCCTACGCCACGAGTGACGAAACGGCATCCCTGGATGCGCTCGTCGCGGAAGCGTTGGCACGTAATCCAGAGGCGAATGTTTACCAGGCTGAAATCGCAGCGGCCAAAGGAGAGCGCCGCACGGCCGGCGAATGGCAAAATCCTGAGCTCACGGCCGATCTCGGAGCGAAACTGGTGCGCGATTTCAACGGGAATTCAGTGGGTAATGGTCCGTTATGGACGCTCTCGGCATCGCAAATGTTTGAGTATCCTGGCCGGATTGCGCTGCGGAAAGCCATCGCGAATCACCAAATCGCGCTCGCTGAGGTAGGACTCGAAGGATTTCGCGCCGCATTAGCGGCGCGGGTTCGCTCCGTCGCTTACCGCGCCGCATTGAGTCAGACAAAGGCCGATGCCGCGAGCGAAATATCAAAACGTTTGGACGATTTGGTTTTAGTCTTATCACAACGTCCCGCGGCTGGCGTCGCCCCACAGCTTGATGTGCGAATCATCGAGGCGAGTGCGACTGCGTTAAAGCGACGTGCGGTCGAAGCGCAGCGCGAAATTCAAAGCGCCGTTTATGAGCTGAATCAACTACGCGGCGCGAGGATCGATGCGCCGCTCGGCCTTCCGAAGTTCGATCTGAAGCTCCTAGAAATTCCCACAGTCTCGACATTGCTCGTCTCAGCGCGTGCCCGGAATTACGACATACGCACACACGTCCTCGAGCTGGAGCAGCAGGGTTTCAAAGTGAAGCTGGCGCTCAATGAACGTTGGCCGGCCGTGCGGGTAGGACCGTTTGCGCACAACGAACGCGCCGACACGAATGAGTATCTAGTTGGAATTGGCGTGACTTTGCCTTTGCCCCTTTGGAACAAAAACGCTGGCAAGATTGAAACCGCGAAAGCGCGCACGGCCCAGGCGGAAGCAGCACTTACAACCACCGTGCGCGAAGTGGAGCGGAAGGTTTCCGACGCTGAGTTCGTGTACCGCTCGCGTCGGGAAGAAGCCCAGAAATTGCAGATGTCGATCTTGCCCCAAATGCGGGAAGCGGCAGAACTGGCCGATCGCAACTACAGAGCGGGCGCGCTCCCGATCACAATTTATACCGAAGTGCAAAAGCAATATCTCGATTCACTCGATGCGTTCTCGGCTGCTCAAGCCGGCGCCGTTGAAGCACGACAGCAACTCGAGCAGCTCACTGCAACACGTTTGGATAATCGAGAAATTGCCGAACCGGAGGACCAGAGATGATCGACAAGATCCTCGAAATATCTTTGCGACAACGTGCGTTTGTTTTACTCGCGGCCTTCGCGTTGCTCGGAGTCGGTTTGTGGTCCGGTTCGCGCCTCCCCATCGATGCCGTGCCGGACATCACCGGGGTGCAAGTGCAGATCAACACCGAAGTTCCGGCTTTGGCGGCCGAAGAATCGGAGCGGCTCGTGACACGACCGATCGAGATTGAAATGGCCGGGCTTCCCGGCGTCGAAGAAATGCGCTCGCTGACCAAGTTCGGTCTGTCGCAAGTCACCCTCCAATTCGCAGACGGGACCGACATCTATCGCGCGCGACAGCTTGTAACCGAGCGCCTGCAGGCAGCAGTCGAACGCTTGCCGCAAAATGTCGCGCCAAAACTCGCGCCGATCAGCACAGGTCTGGGTGAAATTTTTTACTACAACGTTTCCTACAAGCCCGGCGCGGCAAGGCCCGAATCGGTCAAGGAGCAGTTGTTCGAGCTGAACGAACTTCAGGAATACACCATCAAGCCGCTGCTGCGAATTGTTCCGGGCATTGCTGACATCAATGAAAGCGGCGGATACGAACGGCAATTCGTCATTCAACCGCGCCCTGAGGATTTGGAACGAACCGGAATGACGTTCAGCGAGCTGGCGGACGTAATTGCCGCGAATGTCGAAAACGCGGGCGGCGGAATCATCAGCCGCGGCGGCAACCAACTATCGATTCGAGCGGTCACGCGCGCGAACACGGTGGAAGACATCGGGAACTTGCCAGTCAAATTTGCAGGCCGTGTAAGGCCATTACTTGTCAAAGACCTCGCCGACGTGACATATGGATCGAGATTCCGGACCGGTGCCGCTACGATTGACGGAGCAGAGACCGTCATCGGCACGACGATGATGCTCGCTGGCGAAAATAGCCGCGAGATCGCCGAGCGAGTCAAAGCGAGGCTCGCCGAAATTCAGGAGAAGCTGCCGGAAAACATTCAGATTCAGGCGCAATACGACCGGTCAATTCTGATCAACAAAACGATCCACACCGTGCGCAACAATCTGTTCGAAGGTGCGATTCTCGTGATCGCAGTCTTGTTCGCGTTGTTAGGCAACTGGCGCGCGGCGCTCATCGTTGCCGCCGCGATTCCGCTCTCATTTCTGTTTGCTCTCACCGGTATGTTAAAGGCCGGAGTATCTGGCAACCTGATGAGTCTGGGCGCGGTTGATTTCGGGCTGATCATCGACGGCGCAGTCGTAATTGTTGAAAACGTCGTGCGCCAGCTTGGGATACGCCAACACGAGCTCGGCCGCCGCCTCACCACCGAGGAACGTCTCCACACCGTGCTCGCCGCCAGCAAACAGGTCGGCAACCCGATGTTCTTTGGCGTTGCGATTATCACCATTGTTTACATTCCGATTCTCGCGCTGACCGGCATCGAAGGAAAAATGTTTCACCCGATGGCGCTCACCGTGATGCTCGCGCTGAGTGGCGCGCTCGTCCTGGCGTTGACGTTGATGCCAGTGCTCTGCTCGTTCTTGCTTCGCGGCAGGATTCGTGAAGGCGATAACTTGATCATCCGCGCGCTGAAAGGAATTTACGCACCAAGCCTAAGGCTCGCTCTCTCGCTGCGCTGGATTGTCGTGCTCGCCGCGATTGCTGTGTTCGCTGGCTCTATCTGGCTCTTCAGTCGCCTCGGCGCTGAATTCGTTCCGAAGCTCGATGAAGGATCGATCACGGCCATGCTCTATAAGCCGGTTGGCATGAGCATGGAGGATTCGTTGCAGACTGACCTCGATGTCGAGAATCGGCTGCACGCCGAATTTCCCGAAATCACGCGAGTATTCTCGCGCATCGGCACAAGCGAAATCGCGACTGATCCGATGCCACCGAACGAGAGCGACGTTTACATCTTTTACAAGCCGCTGAACGAATGGTCGAAGTCGGCTGGCCGGCCGCGCAACAAGGCGGAGTTGCGCGAATACATCGAGGCGATGCTGAAAAAGATGAATCCGAGCTACAACATTCTTTTCGCCCAGCCAATCGAGATGCGCTTCAACGAAATGCTCGAAGGAACCAAGGCCGAGTTGTCGGTGAAGATTTTCGGAACTGATTACGACGTGCTGGAAAAGCTCGCGGAACAGATCAAAAGGATTCTGGAAAACACGCCGGGCGCCGCACAGGTCGAATACGAGACGGAAGGACGGACACCGCAACTCTTGATCGAAGCAAAGCATAACGAGCTTCAACGCTACAGCTTGTCATCGGCGGAAGTAAACAAGGCGATCAGCGCAGCGCTCGCCGGCAAAGTTGTCGGCACCGCAATTGAAGGAGAAAAACGGCACGAAATCGTTGTACGAATGCCGGAAAACCTACGCGCGGACGACGAAAAGATTCGCCAGTTGCCCCTGCGTGTTGGCGACCATGGCCTGCTTAAGCTCGGGCAAGTTGTCGATTTCAAGACGGTCAAAGTGGTCGAGCCGATCCTGCGCGATGCCGGACATCGCCGCGCCGCGCTCATGGTCAACCTCGGCAGGCGCGACGTCGAAGGTTTCGTGCGTGACGCCGAACAACGCATCAAACAACAGGTCAAGATGCCAGAAGGTTACCTCATCGAATTCGGCGGCCAGTATAAAAATCTCCAGGAAGCCCGCGCACGCTTGGCAATTGTTGTGCCCGCGGCGCTCACTTTGATCTTCGTTCTGATTTTCCTCGCATTCGGGAGCCTTCGCCAGGCGCTGCTTGTTTACACCGGAATCCCACTCGCCATCACTGGTGGTGTTCTTTCGCTCTGGTTGCGCGGGATGCCCTTCAGCATCAGCGCTGCCGTCGGATTCATCGCATTGAGCGGGGTGGCGGTACTCAACGGCCTGGTGATGATCACCTATTTTAATCAACTGCGCGAACAAGGCCACACGATCCGCGACGCTATGATCGAAGGTTCGCTCACGCGATTGCGTCCTGTGTTAATGACCGCGCTCGTGGCCAGCCTCGGCTTCGTGCCAATGGCGCTCGCCACAGGGACTGGCGCCGAAGTTCAGCGACCGCTCGCCACCGTCGTGATCGGCGGAATATTGAGTTCAACATTTCTAACCTTGATCGTGCTGCCGGTTCTTTATGCTTGGTTTGAACGCGAGCGGCCCTCACCCGCTGTTGCGACACACGGTACGACAGAGCGGCAGGCCGAGGAACTGCTTGCACAGCCTTAACGCCGCAACAAAAGTAATCCAATAATCGCCAGCGCGATCCCTAGCATACGCTGCCAAGACACTGCTTCGTGGAAAAATAAAATACCAGCGACGGCCATGATGGCCGCGCCGCCTGCTAAAATAGCCGGAACGGCCGACAGCGGACCACCGCGTTGAAAAAGCAGAAAGAACGCTATCGTGCCCGCTCCGACACAGACTCCTGTGAGAACGGAATAGAAAATTCCTTGCGCACTGGATTGCTGATTCCAACGGCTCGCCAGCCAAAGAAACGCAAGGTAAACTAAGATTGACAATGCGGCCGTCGCCTCGACAACGAATCCGCCCAAGCCTTCGCCGATGCGGTCTGCCGCGAGCTTGGTAAAGATTTGATGCGCGCCGTAAAGAATAGCGGCGACAACTGCGTACCAGAACCATGAGCTCATGGGGCGAGGTTAGCTGGTGAAGTTTGAACGTCCACGATTAAGAGCCGTTTCGCCCATGCACTTTTTGCAAAATACGGTAGCAGTGCGGAATGCGTAGAACTTGTTTGCGGTTGTTACTTGGACTGATTGCGTTTTGGCAGACAACGATTGTCGCACAAGAGCCATACAAATTTTTGAACGAGATCCCAATCGGCGGCGAAGGCGGCTGGGATATTTTGACGATCGATTCCGCAGCAAGTCGTCTCTACCTCTCGCACGCGACCAAGGTCGTGGTTGTCGATCTTAATAAGAATGTGATCGCCGGCGAAATCACCGACACGCCCGGGGTTCATGCGCTCGTGGCCGTGCCCGAACTGCAACGTGGATTTTCGTCGAATGGAAAAGAATCCAAATCGAGTGTCGTCGATCTAAAAACCCTGAACACGATTTCAAAAATCGACACCGGCCAAAATCCGGACGCAATTGCTTACGAACCGCAGCGTGGCGAAGTTTACATTTTCAATCACACCGGAAATTCGGCGACTGTGATCGAGGCGAAACAAGCGAAGGTCGTTGCCACAATTCCGCTCGGAGGGGGTCCGGAGTTTGGGGTGGCCGATAGCGCAGCGGGACGCGTCTACTGCAATATCGAAGAGAAAAGTGAAGTCGCAGTGATCGACGTAGCTAGGCACGAGGTCATCGCGCGGTGGCCAGTTGCGCCGGGGACGGAGCCGAGCGGCATTGCATTAGATGCTGCGCATCATCGTTTGTTTGCAACTTGTCATAATAAAATGATGGTAATGCTCGATACCGAAAGCGGAAAAGTCGTCGACACTGTTCCGATTGGCGCCGGCGTCGATGGCTGTGCGTTTGACGACGAAAGTCAGCTCGCGTTCGCCTCTTGCGGAGACGGCACGACGACAATCGCGAGAGAAGTAGCGCCCGGGAAATTGACGGTTATCCAAACTTTGAAGACCGAGCGCGGCGCACGAACGATGGCGCTCGATCCCAAAACCCATCGGATATATTTACCGTCGGCGAAATTTGAGCCGGTGCCCTCGCCTTCGCCCGGTATGTCGCCGGCACGTCCCAGAATTGTCCCCAACACGCTTAAGGTACTCGTCTATGCTCCGGGGGGACCGATAAAAGATTAAATGTGCGACGATTTGCGATTGCGGTGAGTCTCGCCTGCGCGGCGCGCGTTGTGTTTGGACAAGGCGGACCGCCGATGATCACCGATGATCCGGGCACCCCTGGAAACGGCAAATGGGAAAATAATCTGGCGATCGCATTTGAACATCGCCCGAATGAGACGGCGATCGATGTCCCGGCGATCGACCTCAACTACGGATTGGGCGAGCACATTCAGCTCACGTTGCAAGCCGCGCCGGTGCTTCTGAAGCGCGGCGGTCATGGGCTGATCGGCGGACTCGGCGAGACTGAAGCGGCGTTGAAATGGCGCTTTCTCGATGAGGCAACGAGCGGGTTCGATATGTCCATGTTTCCGCGCGTCATTTTCAATATCGCGCAATCATCGGTCCGCCGCGGCCTCGCTGAAGATGGCACACGTTTTCAAATTCCATTTCAAATTGCGAAGACCTTCGGCCGCTGGCGTGTGGACGCCGAGTTCGGTCCGCGAGCGAGCACTGTTGGTCGAAGCGAATGGTTATATGGAATTGTCTGCGGGTTCGATCTTGCCAAACCTACAATGCTGATGGCAGAGCTTCATGACGAATCGCGAATGAACTTCAGCCGCGACGTGCTCACGCTGAATTTCGGTTTGCGGCATGAGTTTACCGAAAACTACATACTGATTTTATCCATGGGACATGAGCTTCGGTCGCCTGATCAGCCGACAGCGCTCATTGGCTATTTTGGGATGCAATTCGTTTATTGAATGAAATCAATGCGCTTTTGAAGCGGGTTTCTGCGGAAAGATCAGGATCAACGCGACGATCACCACCAGTAGCGCCAGCGATGCGGTGTAACGGCTCAGAGCCAGGCCGCCTTCCGCGATCGGCTTGTCGAGAAAATCGCCGAGAGTGGCTCCGAGCGGACGAGTCAAAATGAATGCAGCCCAAAACAAAATGACCCGCGAAAAGCTCGTGAGGTAGTAAAGGAGAGCGGTCAACAAAAGTAATCCGCCGAAAACAGCGGCAGCGCCGAGATAGCCCATTTCATTTGTGTCGGCCACCCAATCGCCAAGCGCCGTCCCCAGGGTCTGGGAGAACATGATCGTCACCCAATAGAAAATCTCGACCTTCGGCGTACTCACCGTTTCGATCGATATGCTCCCGGTCGACCAGCGCCAGATCAGAAGCGACGCAACCACACAGATGAGCAAGATGGTTGAACCGCCGGTGTAGCCAATGCCGAGCGATCTCGTGCAATAATCGGCCAGCGTTGTGCCGACAGTCGTCGTCGCGACAATCGTCAGCCAGTAAAGGAACGGGTGAAATTTTTTGGCCCTGATCTGCACCAGGACCGCAACGATAAAAATGACGCCGAAGATTCCCGTGCCGATAAGGTAGCCTGTACCCTTCGCTTCGGAGGTCGTTTCGCCGAGCCACGACATCGTTACAGCGTCGCCGCCGGTTTCGCCGAGCGTTGTCGCGAGGATCTTAACGACCCAGAACGCAAGTGTAACCTGCGGAACCTTGCTGACAATGGTGTTGCGGTTTGAATTAAGCGTGTGCATTGGATTGCCTTCGCTTTAGCCGGAGCCCGCAACGATTTTCGGCGAACGCGGCGCGTATCTTGAATTTGTAATCTGCAATCGTTGCTGCTCTGTCAAAAGGCTGTGCGGGCAGTTTCTTGCGCACTAACGCAGTCTTGAATAACCTACCGCGTTCGGACAAAATTGCGCGTGAACGGCTTCGCGCGGCTCACGAATTTCTTCGGGCTGAAACGCAATCTGGTCATCCTGCTCATCGCCATTTTTGTCATTGGCGCTGGCGAAGAACTTTGGATGCGTTTTGTACCGAAGTACCTGCAGGGAGTCGGCGCGACCGTTTTTGTTATCGGTCTTTACGATGCGCTGCGCACTTTGCTCGGCGCGATCTACGCCTACCCCGGCGGATTATTTGTCGATCGCTGGGGACATCGGCGGGCCTTCATAATTTTCAATGTCGTCTCAATCGTCGGCTATGCGCTCGTCATGCTTGTTCCGCATTGGGCTGCGGTGATTGCAGGAATGTTTCTCTTTCTCTCATGGACTTGTTTTTCTTTGCCAGCGACGTTCTCCCTAATTGGAGATGCGCTCGAAGCAAATCGCCACTCCATGGGCGTGGGCGTTCAATCGGTAATTAAACGATTGCCCATCATGATTGCGCCAATTTTCGGCGGAATGTTGATCGATCGATTTGGAATCATCAACGGGGTGCGCATCGGCCTCGTGGTGTCAGTATTCCTCTCCGCCGCCACAATTCTTCTACAAAGACAATTACGTGAAGAGCCAAAAGAAAAAATCGAGGCGAGCGATCGTTGGAATTTTTGGCGAAGCTGGCGCGAGTTCCATTCGCCGATGAGGCGTCTGCTCTTGAGCGACATCTTGATCCGCTTTTGCGAACGGATTCCCTACGTCTGGGTCGTGATTTTCGCGATGGATTATATCGGCGTGAGTGGTCGGCAGGTGGGCATTCTCATCGCCATTGAAATGCTCGCCTCTACGCTATGCATCATTCCCGCCGCGCATTACGCGGATCGATACCGCCGCGAGCCATTCGTAATCGTGACCTTTGTCATGTTCACGCTTTTTCCAATCAGTTTGCTGATGTCGCGAAGTTTTTCAGGCCTAGTCATCGCGTTCACCATTCGAGGCCTTAAGGAATTCGGCGATACATCGCGCAAGGCGCTCATCATCGGATATAGCGACTCTGAGCGACGCGGCCAAATGATCGGTACATACTACCTTATTCGAGATTTGATCGTCAGCACCGGCGCAATCCTTGGTGCGTATCTCTGGAAGCTCGGGCCTGCGCTCAATTTTCTCGGAGCAGCGGCTCTCGGAGTGGCTGGAACGATTTTCTATGTGAAAACCGTTCGCCAGAGCCGACAATCGGCTTTGAGTGATCTAAAAAAGCAGTTGGAGATGCGTCGAAATCGCTGGAAATGAATTTGCTTTTACATTGATAATTATGAATCAAGAGATGTCTCCCGGCCTTCGCATAAAGCTACGGCGCGGCAGGCGACCCAGCTCGACATGACAATGATTCGGATCGCAGCTGCGCTTTGTTTCCTGGCGGTGGCGCTGGGCGCGTTTGGCGCACATAGCCTGAGATCAACCCTCGAAACTCACGGCATGCTCGACGCCTGGAACAAGGCGGTCCTTTATCATTTCATTCACGCGATCGCGCTGCTTGTTCTCGCGCTTTACGGTACGCTCAATCGCGGTGCGTGGTGGCTGCTATTCGCCGGGATCTTCCTTTTCAGCGGGAGCCTGTACCTCATGGCGCTTACAAACCTTCGCTGGCTCGGTTTTGTTACTCCCTTCGGCGGCCTTTGTTTTCTTGCCGGTTGGGCATGGCTGATCATCGCGCCGAGGTAATTGAGTGACAGTCGTACGGTGGAACGCGTTATCCTCAACGCGTTGGTGCAATGCGGCTCTGCCGCCAAACATTCTCTGTGCGCCCGACAGCTGGCCGTAAAATAGTGCGACTGGGATTGGTTCTGGGCGTCTTCAGGAGAAGCCGATCCACCTTCGGCGTGGCAAGCGAACTGCTTTCTGATATAATTCGCACCTGATGTTCAACGCGGTTTCCGAAGCACAGCGAGACGCGATCACAGTAATCGTTTTTCTCGCGACCTTTTTTGTCGCCCTGGGCATCGGCCGGTTCTTAAAGCGTCGCGCCGGTGTGCGACTCGGGCTGCTGTTCCAACTCTTCTGTTTAATACTCGCGTTTTACGCCGCCATCGCCGTGTACGGAGTCCATGCGTCGTGGCGGCATCATGTGGGCGCAGCAGCCATTTTGTTGAGCACCGCGTTGGTTGTCGCGCTGATAAATCGCTACGTTTGGGATCTCTATTTCGAACAGAAACGGCAAACACTGATCCCGCATTTTCTTCGTGAGGTCGTCGGCGGTATCGTTTTTCTGATCGTACTGCTGTTTGTCCTGAGCTATGGCTACCATGCCGAAGCGCAATTGAAAGGACTGCTGGCGGGCTCGGGCGTGATCGCCATCATCGTCGGCTTCGCTGGACAGAATCTCTTTGCCGGGATCATCGGCGGCATTTCGATTCAAATTAACAAGCCCTACAAGGTCGGCGACTGGCTGCAGGTCGGCGAGCGCTTCGCCGAGGTAATGGAGATTAACTGGCGTTCGACGCGACTGCGAACGAATGACGCCATTTACCTCGACATCCCGAACAATGAGATGGTGGGTCACACCATCGTTAACCTTCACTACCCGACGGAAGTCCACGCCATGCGGATTCGCGTCGGAGTCGAATACAAGAACCGACCCAATCGCGTGAAGGATGCCCTTTTCCGAGCAGCCTCCACGGCTGACGGAGTCCTGACGGAGCCAAAGGTAAAAGTGTTTCTTGTCGATTTCGCCGAGTTCGCTGTGATTTACGAGATCAAGTTCTACATGGGCAATCATTCCAGAATCAACGAGATCAACGACGCGGTTCGCACGAACGTTTGGTACGAACTCAAACGCCAGGGCATCACAATTCCGTTCCCGATTCGCACCTTGCAACTGGAGCGCAGAGCGGTGAGACCAGTGCAGGAAGACTACGACGAGGCCCGGGTCATTCTGCGTGACGAACCACTTTTTGAATGTTTGTCGGATGCTCAGATCGACAACCTGGTCAAAGAGGCACGTCTCAATTGCTTCGGTCGTGGCGA
>Ga0137362_10002451_pt1 | contig 12051 bp, 8 predicted proteins | sample MadtaG_2_FD_104801 | JGI IMG/M metagenome (GOLD analysis project Ga0137362, IMG submission 104801) | Vadose zone soil microbial communities from Angelo Coast Range Reserve, California, USA - Mad1_100_16 metaG | ecosystem: Environmental > Terrestrial > Soil > Vadose zone | place: USA: California... | reverse complement strand
TCTCTCGATGTCGGAGATGGCTTGGCTTCGTGCGGTGCCGGCCGTGGATGCACCGACGCCCAGTTCTCCCACGCCGAGGTTGGCAAAAATCTGTGCGATGTCGGTCACTCCCGCCGCACCCTCTCGGCGTGCGCCTCCGACCATCGTCGCTATATCCCCCGCTTTCTTGCTCGGCAGTTCTTCGAGCACAGCGGTTCGTCCCCCGCCGCGCGGCGCAAACTCTTCGGTCGAGCGTGCGGCGGTTTCGTACTGCGCGGTGAGGGTCTTGATCTCCGGACCCAAGACATCCATGACCGTGTTGCGGTCGCCGGTAAGCAGAGCTTGGAAGAACTTCAGCGGGTCTTGTAGAGCCTTCCGAGCGGCGGGGATGTCCTCCTTGGCGCCGCCCACACCGACGTCAACCGCTTCCTTCTGTGATTTGGCAAGGGCTTTCTCTTCGGCGGATTGCTTGGGCTGGCCTCCACCGAACAGTCCTCCCAGTAGGAACACTGGAAAGAGGTCGAGCAGCCAGGAGAAGTAGTGCATCTACCACTCTCTCTTGTAGACCGTGCCTTCGACTTTCTTGAACCCGGCGCGCTCGGCCAGGCGCGCGACTTCGGGCGTATCGGCAATCAACACGTAGCCGGGCAGGATCAGTTCGTTCTTTCGTTCCTTCGGCAGTTCTTCGAGAACCTTGTCGAGTGCCACGAAGTTGACCTTGCCCCGGTAGTCGGGATGCGCCCACCGCGGCTCGGAATGCAGCACCATCTGAAGCATCTGCACGGCGACAATTTCTCCCTTTTCGTTTTCCGCGACCGAGGCAGTCGCGAGAAACTCGGGCGGGAGAAACCACTTCTGCGCGTGGAAGATGAGTTTCAGCCGATGCCACTCTTCCGGAGGCAGGAGGCGATACATCAGCGTTTCGGAGACGGAAATCATGGCGCTATCCTACATCTTGTATTTCTCTAAGTACAGCACAGCCTTCTTTAGAATTTCCAAATCGTCCCTGAAAAGACCGAGAGCTCTGTTGCACTTATTACATAGCAACCCTCTCTTCTTTTGAGAGCCGTGGTCGTGGTCTACAGTCAATCTTCTGTCGCGATCTTTTCTTCCACAAATAGCGCATAGGCCCTTCTGTGTTCTCTTCAGAAGGTTGTATTCCTCAAGGGTCATCCCGTGAGAATACTTTAGTTTTGCTTTCAGGTTCATACGAGCCCATCGTCTTGGATGAAGCCTGCGCCACTCCATGACCTCACGAATCACCTTTTCTGGATGGGAAGCATAGTAGGCGCGTGCTTTTCTGCGATGCTTTTCGGGGTGATTTTTACGGTCTAAATCTAGCCAGGGGTTTGACGACATTTATATCCCGATCCATTTCATAAGGGGGTGTCGCGCTGCCGCCTTTTCAGCAACCTCGATGGTACGGTAGGTCAGGTCTACCCCCAACGACTTCAACAGGTCCGCGTGCCGGGGCGAGATTTTCTGCTTCTTCGGGTCAAACTCCTGGGGATGGGGCAGCGGCTCAACGCCCGGCTGCGACCTCCAAAACTGTTCATCCGCCTTGTGGCGGAACTGCGCGCAGACCAGAATGAGCGTCGGGTCATCGGTAAAGATCCAGTGCGACTCGGCGAAGAGGTTGAGCGAGTCTTTCCAGGTGTCGAGCGGCGCAATGTAGTAGAGTTCCATCTACTTGAGCGGTTGAAAGTTATGAATCAGTAAGTCAGGTCGCCCCCCTCCGGCGTAGAACTCGTGGGAGGGGCTACACTCGATCAAGATGACGTCGGCCTGTTCTTCCGGTAGCACTTCGATTCGTCGCGTCGAGAACGGCACGCCGCTCCGGGAAAACAACGAGTCCTTCAGCGACCAGTCTCGCGCCGGAACGAATTCTTTCAACGGATACTTCAGGAACGGATGCGACGGACTGGTTTCAATCCACGTCGGTCCACATTCGAGATGGATGATCCCCCACTGTGGCTGCACGATGCGCCTCTTGATGACGGTCAGTCCTTGCGGTCCGAGGATCTCGTCTCCGACCTGGCACTTCCACAGCGGCACGATGCCGTCTTCCCGCTCGACCAACATCGAAGAACGCAGGCACCCCGACCCGCCGCCTGAACCCCCGCCGCCACCGCCTCCGGTTGCTGCCGCACTGATGCCGCCTACGGAAAGCGCCACGTTACCATCCGCTTGTATGACTTGCGCTGCCGCCGCCGACTTCGCAGCGTAGGCCACGGCCGGCGTCCCGGTCCCTCCGGAAACCAGCGCCCACTGAACCAGGTTCAAACTGATGCTGTAATAAGGATAGAAGAAGTACGACCCGACCGCCAAGCCGCTCACCGAAATACTGGGGGTTCCTACCGTCGTATCGGGGATAAGTGTGGTTACACCATCAGGCCAAAGAATCGTTAGCCCGGTCGAAAACCACTTCACGACGTTGGCTGTGGCATTGTCGTAGGTCAACGATCCCGAGATGGTCGGCAACATCGAGCCCTGGCTGCGGCGCACCGAAGAGCTCGAGCCGGTCGTCTGGAAGTCGTAGCCGCTCATGCTGGCAAGGCGGGTCTGTACGGCAGAGGCTTGCGACTGTAGCGAACTCAGGGAAGTTTTGCTCGCCGCACCTTGAGCGACCTTGTTGATCCTGTCTTGCAGAAAATAGAGGTCATCGTAGGCTTTGCGGATGGCGTCTTTGACCGACTGTTCGGTGTCGGGATGAAGGGTAGGATGCCACGGTGCTTTTTGGCCGTTCATTCTAGTTACTGAACACCGCTTGCCAGTTGTAAGTGATGCTCGGATTCACCGGTGGAGTGGCGCAGGCCCCCGCAGTGAATGAGCCAGTCAGCGTCGCGCCATTCTTGAAAAAACTGCCGATTCCGGTACTGCTATCCACGGTGCTGTCCCAAGAGTTCTTACCGCTCGTCAGGGTCAATGTAACGTTGGTCGTGCCGTCTGTCAGCGTGAAGACGGGTGCGGTCGCGCAGGTTGTAGTTCCCGCCGCCTGCGAAATGGCCTTGATTCGCGTGACCGCCACGGCCTGCGTGAGCGCCTGATTGCCGAAGTTGACGCCTGTCGCAAACGCGATCCCCATGACGAAGGTATTCGCGCCATTGGTCAGCAACGTCCTAGGTGTCGTGCCCGAGTAATTCTGTAAATTCCGGCAATAAGCTGTGCCTCCGGCGCCGAGCGCACCAAGGTTGCTGCCCTGCGTGGTGTAAGAGATAGTTGTCGCGGTAACGGCCGTGATTCCGCTTGTGGGATTAAGTCCGCCCGAATAATAGCCGTTGTACCCGGCTATGTTGGCAGCCTGAACCATCAGCGAATCGCCGACCGTGCAATTCGTATTGGCGTTCGCGCCGAGCGTGTTGACCGTCAAGACGGCCGCAGTACCCGTGGATGTTCCACTGGCAATCGTAAACATGGACTCGCAGGTGTTGCCGCCATTGTCATTGAACGTGCCGGTCGCCGTCAGGCACTTCGCCGTTCCTATTGAAATGTTGCGGACGTTGCTTTCTTGAAGGACGCCTCCTGCCTGAATCACCGGGCCGGAGACGTTCGTATCAGTGCCGAATGACCCGCAAAGCCCTCCCTCCCAGCGCACTAGAGAATTTGCGTCCACATTTAAGCACGGCCCGCCTATCGTCCCAAAAAGGCTACTACTATGGAAAGTCACGTCGTTGGAATTTCTTACCTGAGTGCAGCCGACTGCGTTTGAGCCGCATTCATCTACCAACATACCAAAAACGTGGAACCCCTGGCTTGAGTTTGACCCGTTGACAAGTTCAATTACGAGGTTCGCGGAATTGGTGTTATTAGAACTTCCTCCTCCGCGCATCTCTCCGCTGCATGAGAAACAGTGAATGCCAATTCCTTGATTGCTTACCGCTACAACGCGCTCAATGTTCAGGCTTGACCCCTGTAAGCGGACGGCATCATTGCCGCTCCCCCACCGCTGCACGATTAGGTCCCGAAGGTGCGTAAAACCTAAAATATTCAGGGCGTAAGCATTGGTATTAGCGAAGTTATTGCCCCCGTCAAATGTCATGTCCTGAATATGGATGTTGCTCGCTCCGCTTTGGATTTGAGCAAAAGCTCCTCCGCCGTTTGTCAGCGGACAAGCGGTGCTGCCTCCCGAATAGACAAAAGTTTGATCTGGTGCGTCTCCACGGATTACGAATCCATCAGTAGTCGAAGGGAGATTGACCATGCCGTTCTGGAGAAGGCTACAAATCAGGTATCCCCCGGCTGGAAAATATACCTGTGGGGCGCTGGTGAACACGCCAAGATTGCCGGCTTGACTCACGCCAAACGACTGCGCCTTTGCCGCAGTTACAGCCGCCTGAATCGCCGTATCATCCAGCGTGCCCCATATAGCATCTCCGGTTGCGGTGAAGGTCGCGTTGGTGCTTGCCGTGAACTGCGTCGCACTCTGCACGGATAGAATAGTTGTCAGAGTGCTTCCGAATGCACTGGCTCCGGCATTTGATGAGTTTCCAAAAACCGTTTTCCCGACATCCGATTGCTTGAACGAAGCTCCCGCACAATTTACAACTGGACTTGCACTCACATAAGAGCAACCGTTGGTGCTGGTCGCCTGTGAGTCGCCCTTCGCGCCGAAGTTTTTGACGTTGAAGATCGCAGCGTTTCCACCTGCAGGAAGCGTGCCAGCCGCTTGTCCAAACATAATGTTTGGAAAGACAAGCAACAGGGAAAGGAAAATTGCCCAAGGTTTTTTCATTCTCAATAACCTCTAATACTGCGTACAGGTGACTAAGGCCGAGTTTCCGTTTGTGTCGGCGTCAAGGAAAATATCTTCCGGACTCAGTTCGTTGCCTGCTCCAAACCCTTGCGTCGGCAGGGTAAAGAAGTTGGTAACGCCGGCGCCTGCAGCGGGGATGGCGAAGATCACGCCTACGCCCGTAGTTTTGTTCATCCCCTTGACACCGACGTAGATGTATCCGGTATTGACGGTGATGAGGTTCAGAACGGTAAAAAGGATAGAAACGACACGAATCTTCAGGCTGGTTTTGCTTGACCGTAAGTCCCCGGCCGCGCCTCCTACCGGCGCAAAGGCATCGAGGAGTCCAACCGGAGTGCCGGCCGTTGTGACCACGACTTTCCCCAGTACCAAGAAAGGGGGCGAATTGGGAGGTGGCATGGTGGTTCCTTCTTTCTGTTTTACTGCGACGGTTGGATTCTACTCCGTGCGCTGAAATCTTCCAAGAACTTCAAGTCTTTGTACTCCGCGCCAGGTACTCCCCACTTCTTCGCGCGGATGATGAGTTCGTCCCGGTCTACCAGCGTCCAGGGCGCCGGCGCCGTTTGCGGCGCATTAGTCAAACCAATGGAGTGAACCTTCCCCTTCAGTGCCGGCAACGTGGCGTAGGACTTCTGGTAGGTGTTCGTCTGGGGCAGGGTCACGAGCGTATCGGTTCCGTCTAGGTTCAGGATCAACGACACGCCCTGCGCGGAGAGAATGCTCGCATAGATGTCCCGGAAATGCAGGAAGCCGGAAAAGTCTCCCCGCTGCGGCATCCGGATCTCACTGATGAACGGCTGGTTGTTGTCCTGGCTTCCGCTCATCTGGTAGAGACCGTTGTCCGAGCCACCAACCAGAAGCGAATGCACACCCCGCCCCTCCTCGGCATAGTGGGTCAGCGCGCCGTTTGTTCCGGTCAGAGCGTAGAGGTCCACGCCCCAAACCTTCGTGATGACGTTGTAGACCAGCGTGGTTTGCTGGCCTTGCGTGTCCACGTAGTCGAAGTACAGGAAGCCGTCCGAGTAGGAGAGGCGCAGTTTCGAGCTCTGGGTGAAGTCCGGAGGGTTGACCGTGACCGTGCCGAGTGTCACGGGAACGCCGGGCTGTCCATCGTGGGGGAACAGCAGGTAGAGGTACTCGTCAGTGATTGGCCGCGCGGTGCCTTTCTCGCGGATGCCGTCTTTCGTGCCGTACCACACCTTCGGCCCGATACAGAAGAACCAGCGAGCAAACAGCCCCGTCTCGCCAGGAACGTCTTCGGGTGTGAACAGGTTCGTGCCGGTCGCCGGCGTCACGGCACCTCCGACGAGGATGAACCCGCCTTGGAAACTCGGAAACAGAACCATCATGCGCTCGGCAGACCAAACAAAAATCACTCCGTCGTGGACGCAGCCGTTCATCAGCGGTTCGGATGGCGATGTGACTTCCATCTGCAGGATGTCGGGAGCCGAGTCCGGGTTGTTACCCTTCAGGATGAACAGCACCCCGGGTTGAAACAGGTCGCCACAGGCAAAGCAGAACAGGCCGGTACCTTGCGACCACGGTCCCCAGAGCGCCGGCAACGGCTGGCCGAGGATCGTTGCCTGGTTGATGAAGAACGATACGCCGGTCTGTGTCCCGCCGTTTTCCACCAGAGGAAGGTGCGTCCCATCCGGAGGTTGCGCGTAAAGACTGTAGAGCACGCCGTTGATGTTGATTTGCATTCCGGGTGCCCAGTTTAGGTTGAACGTGTCGCCCGAAACCCAGGTCACTTGCGTCCCTACCACGTTACAGGTGCCCGAGCGCGGAATGTCCACGGTGGGAAACGGCTGGAAGTTGTCGAACTCGAGAAGCGGAGCATTGGCGATGTCGAGATCCTGGTAGACGTCGGGGAACTGCGGCGTGGCGGTATTGTTCACCCACCCGACAAAGATCCAACTCGCGAGCGAGCCGCCAAAGCGAAACACGTCGAGTTTGTCCACCTGGGGATCGGGGTGCTGCGTCAGGTTGACCAAGACCTGTTTGCGGTGCGGCTCGACCCCGTTCCGCATCGGCGGCGAGGGGTTCGACTTCGCCCCGGTCACACTCGAACGTCCGCGGTAGCGGTACAGGTAAGGAGCTCCCAGGTCGCCGATGTCGGGGCCATACGACCCGCCAATCCAGAACGAAGATGCCGCCACCGCCACCGTGCCGGAGCAAACAAACTGAATCCGAATCGCCGCCACGTTCGAGAGGTTCCTGCTTCGGTCGGCGCCCACTCGGGTCAGGTTCTTGACCTTGACCTTCCATTCGGTCCACTGGGAAGCGCCGGTATCGGCTTGAGTAGAATCTGGAACAAACCCTCCGGGTCCAAACCTTCGCCGCAACCAGTCCTTGACCGGAATACGCGGCACGCCACCAAAGGGTTGCGAGACGCGCGTCCCCAGTTCTCCGACAACATCGCGGCTGAAGGCCGCTTGCCGGCCGGAAAAGACGCTCAACGACGAGAGCACCGAGGCTTGCAGGTCAGACTGCCGCAGGGCGGCAAAGAAGTAGTTGCGGGTAAAATCATTCGTGGCAACGTCCACGTCCAAGAAGATCCGTACTTCAGTGACAAACTCGGGGTGGTCGAAGCGCAAGGAAAGGTGAACCTCGTCTTCGTCCTGTACCGGTCGGCCCTGAATACTCGACAGGTTGAACGCTACCGTCTCCGAGATGAAGCCGGTTCCTTGCGTCACCGATAAGGTAAACATCGTAGCCGTGAGCGTTTCACCGACCGCGTGGTTCGATGCCGTGAATGCGCGGAGGGTCGTCTGACCCTGAAAGATGGTGATGGCCTGTGTAGCAATGAGGTTCACGACGACCGAGAGCGACCCGTCCGGGCCAATCGAAACCGACTGAATCGTAGTGTAGTCGAGCGCCACCGTACCGGTCGTGTTGACCTTGACGATCGTGCCGACCTTGAACCCCACAGGCCCTTGCGTACCGATGTTGAGGGACGGAAGAAAGTTCCGCAGCCCGGGGAAGCGAACACTATGGGGACCGCGGATGGGCAGCGGGTCTCCGTCTGCATCCAGACCAAAGTCCGGCGAGTCGAGTTGCGGCACAAAACCTACCTGCGCGCCGGTCAGACCGAGGTTGCCCAGGTGAACCGTCACGGGTCCGGGCGCGGTCCCGGTTTGCGACGTAATCGTGCCGGTGAAGGGCGGGAGTACATCATGGACTTCGACCGTTTCAGCCACTCCTCCGGTGAGTGCGAGCAGCATTCCCGGACGTAAGTCGCTCGTCAAAGCGTTCGGCAGGATCGAACACTCTCCGGTGTTACCAGAGTCGTAGAGGATAACCTTGACCGTCGAGGTAAACCGCGTCGCATTCGCCGTAATCGCGCCGGCCGTGCCTCCGTTCGTCCACCCTCCGATCGCGGTGAAGTTCTCAATGACTTGCCGTGCGTCGGCTCCAAAGGTTGCCGTGGGAGGATTGAGCGGCGGAGCAATTCCCATCTGGAAGTTCGTGCCGTCTACCTTGATTTTCCGCATCCGCAACGAGTCGGCAACGTAGACCCAGGACTCGGGCGATTGTTCGGGACGAACTTGAATCATCGAAAGCGGGTTGCCCGAGTAGCCTGTGTCTCGTTGAGTCAGAGCTCCCGAACCGGAGTAGAGCTTCGTGCCGGCACCCACGATGCGCGTGAACGCAGCCGCAGCGCCGGGCACGTCGTCGTTTAGCCGCTTGATGGTGTGAATTTGGTCAGCGATCGTGGCGAGTTGCACCAGTCCTGGGCGTGACTCGACCCTGCCCTTGACGTAAGTCCGCAAGTTCTTCAGCAACGGATAGGGCGACGGGACAGCCATTTACGACCCGGCCTCTACCGGTTCTCTCCGTGGGTCTTCTCGCTCTTGCACTGTGGCTCGGCTCATCAGCGGAGTATAGAACGGAATGCCTTTCTTCAGCCGCTCGTTCCGCAGTTGTGCCAGGGCAATCATGTTTTGGTACTTCGGAGCGGAGTCCATGAACTCTTTGCCGGCCTGTTTGAAGGCTGCCAGGTGCTCGGCATAGTCTAGGATCACATCCAGTTCTTCCCGGCCCAGTTGAATCTGGTCGGTCGGGTTGACCGGTACGGGCGTGTTCTTCACCACGTCGAGCATGATCGAATACGCCCCTGCATCGGGGATGGGCGAAGCGGCCAGCAAGTTCCACGACATCGCGGTCAGCGTGTCGGGCTTCGCCGGCGTCTGGTTCTGCCAGCCTGCCCGGTAGGTATCGAGCGAACGCACCGGACCAACAAACGCCTCGACGCCGTTGATGTAGCCCGCCATGACCGAAGTGAAAATCCGTGCCAGCGCAACGCCCTCCTTCCATCGGAACTCACAGTATTGAGCCCTTTCGGTGTCCTTCGATTGGCCTTCGCGTCCGAGTAGGTCTGCCAGGGCTCCCCACTTCACCACCCACGCGAAGTCGTCCGGCACGCCGAGCAAGACTCCCGCGGTCGGGTTCAGCGAAGCTCCGGAAGAAACCGTGACGAGTTCGACCTGTCCCACGTCGGAGTTTCCGGGAATCAACTGCAAGGTGACCGGGGGCTCGACCGCCGTGCTGTAGGCTTGCGGAGGATTGGAGGGAGAAGTTTCCCACCGGTTCTTGAACGCTTCCGCCGCCCACTCGTCGGACCTCCAGAGCGTCGTGAAGACGCCGTTGGCGTCAATCCATGCCGCGCGCCGGACATCCATCACCGAATCCGGCAGCACCAGCCGGCCGGCCGAAGGTGCCGGACCGTTCACGACCGCAGCAGTCGTGACCATGCCGGTTTCGAGAAGGAACTGGTTGCGGCGCCGTTCCAGTGCCTTCGTGAAGTCCGCCAGTACGAACATATCCGACCCGACGTAGAGGCCCGCATTCAACTGCGGCTCGACCAGGTGGTAGAGCATCAAGGAAACCAGGTCGGAGTCCTTGACGTTGTAGGTCAGGAGTGACCCGGCTTGCTGCGTGAGGTCCATCCAGGCAGTCGGCGGAACGGTTGGAGCGGCGGTGTTGAACGTCATGCGGTCGCGCCAGAAGCGGGTCAGCGCGTTCCACATCCGCAGGGATTCGGTGAGATACAGACCCAACTCGGCATCGGTCCAGTAGACCTTTTGGTAGTCGTCCAGCCGACCGGCAAGTTCCGTCTTGAGATCGGAAAACTTGGTGTGAGTGTAAGGGATGTGCGCTCCTTTAGTTCAACGTCAGCGTCCTTGAACCGTCCAATTGAATTGATATGTGTTTCCAGCTACGGGCGTTCCTGTAAAAGCACAGGTAGCTACAGTCGGACCGGTAGTGCAGACTAAGAGAACATTCTGAGGCGCACTGGTATCTGACCTGTTGAATTGCGGAATTGCCCCAGTACCGAAGCTGCCGTCGTGATAAGTGAAAACAACACAAGGGTTGGCACTTTGTCCCGTTCCGGAAGAAGACACTTGAATCAATCCGGACGAATCCGTACCGAGGACAACTGCGATGGTTGCCGTCGAGCCCCATGACCCTGTCGTCACCCCGTTGCACGAACCCCCGGACGCGATGTTGAAATCACCTGCAACTACTGGACTTCCCTGTATCGGCTTCACTCGGCGCAGGGAAAAATCTCCATTGACCGATTGGCTGAACTTCGTCGTGTTGATGACCGAATTGTTGGCCGAAGCCGGACTGTTGTCCGTCGCGGTACAACCTCCACCCATACAGTCAAAAACATTCTGCGTGCTGCTCGCTCCAAAAATTACGTCTGTAGTCACGAAACTTGCGTGGGGAGTGTGGACGCGATTTCCTGTGGAAGTCCCACTGAAATTGAATAACGATGCGAAGCTACCTGCCCCGCCGTTCGTGACAGCATCGAAGACGTTGTTCGACGAGTTGGCAATGCTAAAAACTGGCGAGGCGGAAGCCTGACTGCAAGGACTTCCTCCCGAGCAGGTTGGGATGCCTCCTAGCCAGTGATTGTTGTTAGCTCCGTTCACGAACTGCACTTGATTGTTGCAGAAATTGGTGACCATTCCAGAAAATCTATTTGCACTGCCTGCCCCGTTGTTGCCATCAAGAAGAAATCCAACACCGGTATTATTGACGTTGGAACTACAAACTAGGTCAAGATCAACGAAACGGGAGTAACTCGGAGCGAACAGGTGTAGCGGGTTGCAGGCTGAACCTCCATCTATGCAATGAAGTTGGACCCCTTCTATCGTGATGTCGGAAATAGCGGCACCTGCGGCGGCGCCGAGAACCCACTGGTCACCGCTCCCGGTATAGTTGAAGGTGACTCCCGAGTTTGCTTGGGAGTGGTCGCCGCCGCCAACGGTAATGTGAACTCCGTGAAGACCCGCTGGCCCCGTTACCTGAAATGTACCTTGGTTGATGACCGCAGGCGGATTGAAATGGATGCTCTTGTTGTTGGCTAATACAAAATTGGCTGTAAAAGTTGGTTCTACCCAACCAGGACTCACTTCGATGTGTCCTCCGCCACTCGTCCAGCAGGTTCCGATTCCATCCGCACAGGCCGAATAGACCGCGGTCGGGAGGGCGGCGTAGGCGGCAGCGAGGGAAGAATACTGTCCGAGTCCGCTACCAACCCACGGTATGCTGTTTATACTTGCGAACGTCTCTGCCCCGCCGTGCGTTCCGGCACCGGTTGTTCCGTAAGCGCCACCTGTAAAATTTCCTGGATTTACCCAATTTGCTCCGTTGTAGAGCAGGATCACCGTCGAAATGCTGTTGGCGGTGGAACTGATACTCGGTGGGTTGAGCACACTCGCGGGCCACGCAAAGGTTCGTCCTCCCGTGGCATCCTGCGTAAGTTGGAAAGTGATGATGCGACCGGTCAAAGGATTGCTGATCGTTGAACTCGTTACGTTCCCGGTCAAGGTCATTTGAAAAACCGATGCGGTGGAGGCGTCAAATGTCGGAGTAACAGAAAAAGCTACTGTCACCGTGGCCTGGACCAATTGGTTGAATGTCTGAGGCGAAGTGAAGGTGTTGGCTACGTTCGTGAATACGTAGGGAGTATCTCCCCCCGGCGCTCCCATCGCTCGCCAGTTCACACCGTCAAACACAAAGATTTGCGAGATGCACTTGTTCGCCGTGCTCACCACAAGCGGGGGATTGACGACGTTCCCAGGCCACGCGAAGGTTCGCCCTCCGGTCGCGTCCTGGCAAACGACGAAGGAAAGCAACTGCCCCAAGGTCGGGTTCGAGATCGTAGAACTGGTGACGTTGCCGGTCAAGGTCATCTGGTAGGTCGAGGCGAGCGCGGCGTTGAAGGTCGGCGTGGCGGAAAACGCCTGGATCGTGTAGGTGCCGATGAACAGTCCCGCCGTGGCGCCGGCATCATTCAGCAGAATGTC
>Ga0137362_10002446_pt1 | contig 12064 bp, 9 predicted proteins | sample MadtaG_2_FD_104801 | JGI IMG/M metagenome (GOLD analysis project Ga0137362, IMG submission 104801) | Vadose zone soil microbial communities from Angelo Coast Range Reserve, California, USA - Mad1_100_16 metaG | ecosystem: Environmental > Terrestrial > Soil > Vadose zone | place: USA: California... | reverse complement strand
TCTTAAGGTCCTCGTACTCCTCGCAGGGGATGAGGCAGATCCGCTGCAGGGCGGCGAGATGCTCCTCGGCTTTGGTCAGGTTGTTGGCCATGAGGTACGCTTCACCGATGTACTCGTGGGCGCCGCGGTGGCGGGGATCGAGCTGCAGCGCGCGCTGGTAGTGGGTGAAGGCGAGCGGGAGTTGGCCGCTCTGCCGGTAGGCGTAGCCGAGGTAGTTCTCGATGTCGGCGTTGCGCGTGTCGCGAAGGGCGGCGGAGGAAAGCGACCGGATCGCGGCATGCCAGTCCTTGGCCGCAATGGCCACCTTCCCGGCCGCATAGTCCAAGTCGAGCTGCGCTCCGCCCGGCGCTTTGTCAGTCGGATCGGCGATGGCCGACGCCGGTAGCAAGGCGAGCCCGAGACCAAGCAGGCCGACGCCGATCTTGACGCCGATCACATCGTCACTTGCTGGCCAGCCGCTGCTTCGCCTCGCGCAGCTCGGGTCGATCGCCGTCCCCGTACCGCGTGAGCCGGGTGAGCTTCTCGAAGTACTCGCGCGCCTTCTTCGCGTCTCCAGAGGCCTCGGCGGCCTTGGCCGCCCCATAGAAGCCGCGCAGCCGCATCGGCGCGTTCTTGAGCGAGGTCGCGTATTCCGTCAGGGCGCCGGCCGCCTCGCCCTGCGCCAGCAACATGTCGGCGAGCAGCTCCCGCATCGGGTAAAGTCGGTTCTCCATGGCCACGTGCTTCTCGCTGGCGTCTTCGAGGTCCGCGGCCGCGCGCATGAGCTTGAGGGCATCGGACCGGTTGCCCTGTCCTGCAGCCGTCCAGGCCTGGGCGCCGAGGATCTGGATCTCAACCTGGCCGGCCCAGTATCCCTGGCCCGCCTTCTCCAGCGTCGCCCGCTGCTCCTTCAGCTTTTCGAGATCCGCCTGGGCCGCCGTTGTGTCCCCGCTGCGCGCGGCGCCCATGGCCCGCGTGAAGTAGGTGATCGCCTCGGCCATCGGGTAGCCGGTGCCGAGGGGCTGTAGTTGTGCGGCGCCCGGCCAGTCCTGGCGTTCGAGCATGTACCGGGCCGGCACCGCCGCGCGCGCCGTCGCCCCGGCCAGGGGTACCCCAATGATCTTCTTCATCCCCATGGTGTCCTGGATCAGACCCCGGGCCTTCATGTCCTGCCCAAGCTGCAGGTAGGCGTAGGCCATGAAGTCGTACGCGTGGGGCACACCGCCCAGCGTGCCGTCGAGCTTGGCCTTGGCCACATAGTCGTTCGCCACCACCACCGAGCGCCAGTTGGACATCACGGACTCTTGCCACATGCCGACCATCGAGTAGATGTGCGAGGGCATGTGTTGAGCGTGGGGCGCCGACGGTGCGATCTTCGCGTACTTGTCGGCGGCGGGGACGCCGCGCTTGGCGATGGCGGGGAAATCGTAGCTGTGGATCAGGTAGTGCGTGACACCCGGGTGATCCGGGTACTTCTTGTCGATCGGCTCCAGGATCGCGATGGCCTTCAGGAGGGGGTCCATGGACTTGTGGTCGAACGTCTCGTTCAGGGCGAGGGCGTAGAAAATCTTCGCCTCGACGTCGTCCGGGTACTTGGCGGCGAGTTGCTCCATCGCCTTCTCGTAGTTCCGTGTCCGCGTGTCCTGGTCGACCTTGTCGTAGTCCTTGTAAAACTCCTTGAGGGCGGCCAGCCAGTCGCGCTCGCGTTGGGTTTTGGGCCCGATGGCTTCACCCTTCTCGATGGCATCGAGGCCGCGCTTCAGCGTGGCGGCGTCGAACGGGCCTACCAGCGGGTTCGGGCGCTGGCTGATGGCGATGCCCCAGTAGGCGATGGCGCAGCTCGGGTCGGTGGCCGGGATCGCCGTGAAGGCCTTCACCGTCTCAGGGAAGAAGAACGAGTGCAGCATCGCCAGCGCCCGTTCGAACTGCCGCTGCGCCTCCGGCGAGCAGGAGGTCTTGAAATGCACCCGCCCGAGTTTCTCGGGATCTCCGGTGCGGTTGGCTGGATCGGCGTCCGCCCACACGGATGCGACGAGAGTCAGCGACGCGACCAGTCCAGTCAGGAAACTGACACGGTAGCTCATGACGTCCTCCCTCAGTCTGGGGAACCGGGCCCGTCCTCCGGAGATGGGGTGGTGTCGGGCATTCTAGCGCACCTGCGGAGCGCCCGTGTCATCCTTCTGGACGCGATATCCCTGTGTCGCAGGCGCTCGGAGGGTTCCCGCGAGCTCGCGCTCAGATGGCCTACGTGGTGGACCTTCCCTACCGGCGGCGCCTTGGCGACGAGCGGCGTCGCAAGGAGGCCGCCGCCAGAGTACCGCAGAAGGCTCGGCGGTCCATTACTCGATCACCTGATCCGCCCGCTGCAGGAGCGACGGCGGGATCGCGAGGCCGAGGGCCTTGGCGGTCTTGAGGTTGATGACCAACTCGAACTCTGCGGGCTGCTCGACGGGCAGGTCGGCCGGTTTGGCGCCGTTGAGGATTCGGTCCACATAGGCGGCGGCTCGACGCGCCTGATCGGCTACGCGGGGTCCATACGCGATCAAGCCGCCAGAGCGGACGAATTCGCCGAAGCCGTATACCGCCGGCAGCCGAGTCTGCGCCGCCAGCCGAACGATGTTCTCGCGATACCGGAGTGTAAGGGGATCCACCACCACAATCAGCCCGCCGACGTGCGTCTTCGACATGGCGTTGAAGGCACCGTCGAACTCTCTCACGCTGCGCACTTCGAAAATGTGGAGCGTGAGCTTCAGGGCGGCCGCCGCCGTCCGTAGCTCTCTCACACGCGGCGCTAGGCCGGGGCCGTTGGGGTTCCCCAGCACGGCGACCTGGATGGCGTTCGGCACCCCCTCTTTCAAGAGTTCCGCCCATTTTCCGGCCAACCCATCCTCGGTCCCGAGCGCCACTCCGGTGATGTTTCCACCGGGATGTCCCAAGCTCGCTACGACGCCGGTTCCCGCCGGATCGGCTACGCCCCAAAACACCACGGGCACCGAGCTCGTGATCTTTTTCGCGGCGTCAGCACCGGGGGTCGACGCCACGACGAGCACATCCACCTTGAGCCGAATCAGGTCAGCAATGAGCTCGGGGAAACGGTCGGGCCGTCCATCCGCCCATCGGTCCTCGATGAAGATGGTCTGCCCCTCGATGTACCTCAGGTCGCGGAGCCCCTGTCGGAAGGCGTCGAGAAAGTGCTGATTCGCCGAGCGTGAACCGGCCTCAACGAAGCCTATCCTATTGTCAGGCCGAGCACCTTGGCGGTCGTGAGGTCAGACGGGTTCCGTGCGGCCCCAGACCACAGCGAGCACCGTCGCGCCGTTCTGGGTCGTGACGGTGTGCGCGCAACCGTTCGGATCCGCGACGTGGAGGTCGACCCCACGGCGGCCGAAGTGGCTCAAGGTTCCTCGTTCGCGATCGGAAAGGACCACGGGCTGATCCGTTCCGCCGTGCGGCCGAGCGGATCCCACTCCTGCACGCGCCGCCACACAGTCTCCCCAGCCTCCTGTGCCTGACGCCGTACCGCCCCTAGATCGACGCCGGGGATCACGCGCTGGTGCATGCGGACGACGCCATCGACGATCACAGTGACGACGTCGTCGCCGATCCCGCACTCCACGAGCGCCTTGATCGGATCGCGCACGGGCCCGAAACGCAGCGTGTCGCGCGTCGCCAGATCGATCAGCACGATATCGGCCTTCGCGCCGGGCGCCAGCCGGCCGAGGTCCTCGCGGCCGAGCGCGCGCGCACCGCCGAGCGTGGCGGCCTCGAACACTTCGGCTGCCGAGGCCGCAAAGAGGTTATGGCTCATTACCTTGCCGAAGTAGGACGCGATCCGCATCTGCATGATGAGGTCACGCGGATACGTGTCGCTGCCCAGGGCGAGGTTGACGCCGGCCGCGCGATACTTCTGCCAGGAGTCAAGATAGCGCGCGCGGCGCGCGATGTTCACTGGGCAGTGAGAGACGGTCACGCCGCGGCGGCCCATCAGCTCGAGCTCACGGCCTCCGGAGTAATTCAGCAGCGCGTTGTCCGCGATGAGATTGCCGTGGCCGATCGTGAGATCGGGCCCGAGCAGCCCAATGGTGTCCATCAGCTCCACCGGCGTCATGCGGTGCTCGCGCACGATTTCGTAGAACTCTATGACGTTGTAGGCGGCGTGGGTCACGATGGGTAGCCGCAGGTCATCGGCTGCGGCGCGCGTTGCGCGCAGGAGATCGAGACTGCACGTCTCGACCTCGCGCGGGGCGAGCAGGCCGCGCACGCGCCCGTTCACGACGCCGTCGACGTGCCGGATGAACGCCAGCGCGCTCTCGAAGTCTTTCCGCCCGGCCGGCTCGTCGATCACACGCTTGAGACGTCCCTGGCCGTCGCCCACCCAGCGGCCGGAGTCGTAACCCGGCCCGAGGTACGCGCGCAGCCCCAGTCGCTCGACCTCGACCAGCAGGGCCTCCTGTACGCGCAGCTGGCTGCCGAACTCCATGAAGGTCGTGATGCCGTTCCGGAGCAGCTCGGCGACGGTGAAGGTCGCCAGGAGGCGGCTGCCGGCCTCCGAGTCGGCGTCGGTGGGACGGGCGTAGCGCGGGTCGCCGCCCACGCGCGTGCCCTCGCGTGGCACGCTGATCTCGAGGAAAGGCTGTCCGTAGAAGTCGGGCCGCCCGGTATCGGTGATGAGACGGTGCGAGGCCCGGTGGCCCGAGTGCACGTGCGTGTCGATGAAGCCGGGACAGACGAGCAGGTTGCGTGCATCGAGCTCGGTGTCAACGCGTCCCTCGAAGCGACGACCCACGTGGACGATGCGGTCGTCCTCGTAGACCACCACCCCCTCGGGGGCGAGCGTGTGGCCGCCGCCGGCGAAGCCGACGACCCACCCGCCGCGGATCAGCGTCCGCATGCGGATTGCGCGCGCGTCACTTGAACGCCTTCGCCTCCGAGAGCTCGGGGCGCTCGGTGTCGGCGGCGGCGGCGGTGGCCAGCAGCTTGCCGTAGTATGTCGTGGCGCGATCGCGGTCGCCCGCGCGCTCCGACGCCCGGGCGACGCCGTACAGCGACTTGAAGCGGTTGGGCGCGGCGCGCAGCGAGGCCTCGTAGGCCTGGGCGGCCGGGCTCGGCTGGCCCGCCTCCATCAGCATGTCGCCCAGCAGCTCGCGGGCGGTGACGATCGGCCCCGGCGTGATGTTGTGCTTCTCGGTGGAGGCTTCCAACGCCACGGCCGCGCGCATGAGGGAGAAGCCGTCGTCGGTCTTGCCTTCGGCGCGCGCCGTCCACGCCGCCGCGGCACGCCGCTGGATCTCGATCTGCTCGGCCCAATAGGGATCCTTGGTGGCGTCCTTCAGCGCGGCGAGTGTGTCGACGTCGGCGCGGGCGCGGGCGGCGTCGCCGCTGCGGGCGGCGCCGATGGCGCGGGCGAAGTAGATCATCGACTCCGTGTGGGCGAAGCGGTTGGGGCGCGGATCGATCGTGGCCGCTTCTGCCCAGCGCCCGCGCTCCGGCGCCCAGCGGGCCTCGATGGCGGCCATGGCAAAGTGCGCGGTGGGGCGGCCGGAGTCGTACTTGCGCGCGGCGAGATCGGCCATGATGGAACGCGCCTCGTCGACCACCTTCTTGGCCTCGGCGTCCTGCGCTTGTTGCAGGTAGCCGTATACGAGGTAGTCGAGGGCGTGCATGTGATCGTCGGGATTGCCGCGGCTCTGCTCGGCGGCCGCCGCCGCGATGTTGCTCTTGACGGTGTCCGGCCACATGCCGAGCAGCACGTAGATGTGCGAGGGCATGTGCAGCGCGTGCGGCACCGACGGGGCGAACTGCGCGTAGCGGCGCGCGGCCGGGAGACCCTGCAGGGCCAGGGTCGGGTAGTCGTAGCCGTGGATCATGTAGTGGGCGGCGCCAGGATGGTCGGGCTCGGCCACGAAGATCTTTTCGGCGATCTCGGCCGAGCGCTTCTGGCTCGCGTACGTCTTATCGTGGGGATCGGCGGTGGCCTGCAGGGCGAGCGCGTAGAAGGCCATCACCTCGCGGTCGTCGGGATAGCGCTGGGCCATCTCCGCCATCGCGCGGCCGTAGGCGAGGGCCCGCGTGCGGTGGTCGACCTTATCGGCGTCCTTGAAGAAGGCCTCGGCGGCCGCGACGAAGTCACGCTCGCGCGGCGTCCGGGCGGGGGCGGCCCTTGCCTTCTCGACCGCCTCCCAGCCGCGCGTGAGGGCTGCCGGCGGCGGCGGCGACCAGATCTGTGTCCACTGGCTCATCGCGAGGCCCCAGTACGCCATCGCACAACTAGGATCGGCCTGGGCGATCTCCGCGAAGGCCTTCGCCGACTCGAGGTACCAGAACGAGTGGAGCAGCGCGACCGCCCGCTCGAAGGGTTGCTGCACCGCGGGAACGCAGGAGACGGGAAAGCGAACGCGGCCGATCTTCTCGGGACTCTGGGCCCCGGCCGTCGACATCGCGAGAGCCACGATGACCAACACGATGCAGGTCGTCCGCTTCATCGGTGACCGTCCTTTCAGGCGAGCTTGGCGTAGCCGGCGGCTTCGGCCGCGTGGGCGCGGTGCAGGAACACGTCGAGGTCGGCCGTGGCGACTCGCACGAAGCGCGTCAGCAGCAGTTCGTCGAGCGTCGCCGCCAGCTCCCCTGCGCGGTCCGCATCGAGGAGTGCCGCCGTCAGGCGCTCGCGAGCGTCGGCGTCGACCATCGGCGAGGCCACCAGAGGTGCGCTCGGCGCCGCGTCGGTCGTCGCGATGACGCGGACCCGCCTAGCGCGCTCGTCGCCATGCCGGCGCAGGAGGTCGAGCGCATAGCCGTCGACCGGTCCGACGTCGGCGCTCCCGTCGATCACCGCATCGAGGACAGGGACCTGTCGCACGAGGGGCCCCAGCAGCCGCTGGTAGAACGTGGGACGACTGGGCGAGCGGTAGGCAAGCAGATGGAAGCGTGCCGCGTTGTAGCCCGAGTGCGAGTGCTCGGTGGAATACGCGAGACACCCCCCGAACGTGTCCTCCAGGCGGGTGAACGGGCTGTCCTCGCGAACGACGAAGTCCGTGAAGTATATCGGCCGCCCGCCGTACCGTGGCGGCGATGGGACGGGGGCAGCGAGCAGATGCGGCCGATCCCGGCGCAACGCCCACGGGTAACCGCACATGAAGACACACCCCAGATCCTCCCGACGCCAGATCTCATCAAGCGGCAGGGGATCGGCCAGGTCCAATACGGCGAGCGGAACCTCGGCCCGGGTCGACACCCACGCGAGCAGCCGATGCCACGCGGCGGTTAGGGACGGCGACCACGAGTACATTCGGGCGGACGCGATCGGCATCATCGATAGTCTCGGGCCTGTCGGATCACGGTTTGGGCGTCGAACCGGTTCACGTCGTCGATCAAGCTGGTGGTGAAGACGTCGTGGACATCGACCGTGCCCTGGATGAGTTTCTGCTCCTTGTAGATCGCGTGGAGCCGGCTCCATTGGGCGTCGGTGGAGGCGCCCCAGCGCTTGTCCTCGCGATTATCGATGCGCTGCGTGTCGAAGCGCGCGTTGAACACGTGAATCGCCTCGCGCAGGGCGCGGGCGTCGTCGGACCCGGCCGGGCGGCTCTGCGGGTACATCTTCCAGTGGATTCGCACGGCGGCCTCCGGGTTGCTGAGGCCGAACAGCGTTGCCTTCGCCAGGCCGCGCGCGAAGGCCGCGGCGATCGCCGGGTGCTCGGCCAGGAAGTCGTCCCGGGCGATGACGACCTGCCCCAGGAGCTCCTTCATGAACGGCGCCGTGATCTCTCTGAACTGGAGCCCGCGATTCTCGAGGCCCGCTTGGAAGTCGCCCCACAGCGCCATGGCGTCCACGTTCTTCTGATTCAGCGCGATCGCCGCAGGCGCACCTGTGCCGACCCCCACCCACTTCACGTCCTTGTCGGGATCAAGCCCGCCCGATGCCAGCAACGCCTTGGCGACCGGCACCGCCCCCGAGCTGAGCGCCGAGACGCCGATCGACTTGCCCCGCAGGTCGCCCACGCTTTGGATCGTGCTGTCGCGCGGGACGACGACGCGGAAGATCGTCACGCCCGACACGACGTAGAAGGATTTGACCTTCACGCCCTTCTCCCGGGCGATCATCGCAACCTCGGGGCCGACGGTGGCGAAGTGAATGTTGCCGGCCGCCAACTGCTGCAGGCCGGCCGTTGACCCATCCAGCGTCGTCACCTCGACATCGAGCCCCTCGGCCTTCCAGTAGCCCAGCGTGAGGGGCAGGGAGGTGTGGGCAGAAAGTCCGACCGACACGTCCTTGGTCGTGAGTGTGTAGACTACCTTCGTCAGCGGCTTGTTCTGGGCGCTCGCGGCGGCGGCGAGAGCCAGGCTGACGAGCGCGAACAGCGCGAAACGCTTCATCTCGCAAAACCTCCTCGGGAAATGGGGCGCCGTCACGCGCCGATCACGTGGTTCGGCTGGGCCCAGAAGATGACGTATCGCTGGATCGCCTGCATGATCAGGTGCAGCGCCACTCCGAGCGCGGCCAGCAGCAGGAGGACGGCGAACATTCCGGCGATGTCGAGCGCGGTGTTGAACTGGAGAATGAGGTTGCCGAGACCTCGCTGCGAGCCGACGAACTCGCCGACGATGGCGCCGAGCACGCTGAACACGATAGCGATGTCCAACCCCGCGAAGACGAACGGCAGCGCGTTCGGGAAGGTCACGAACCGGAAGGTCTGCCAGCGCGTCGCGCTGAAGGACCGCATCAGGTCGAGCTTGGGCGCGTCGACCGTCTTGAGACCGACGATGACATTGACGAGCACGGGGAAAAATGCCACCAGCGCAGCGATGACGATCTTCGACGAGAGGCCGAAGCCGAGCCAGACGACCAGCAGCGGGGCTACGGCGATCTTCGGCAGCGTCTGGAGCGCGACCACGTACGGATAGAGGGTCCGCTCGACGAGTCGGAACTGGGCGATGAGCGTGCCGAGAACGACACCGGTGACGGCCGCGATGAGGAAGCCGAGGAGTGCCTCGATCACAGTGACCCACGCGTGCTCAAGGTAGAGTCGGCTGCTGAGTCCGGCGCCGAGCGCTCGCGCGATATCGCTGGGCGCGGGCAGCAGGTAATCCGCAATCCGCCAGACGCGGACTGTCCCCTCCCACGTCGCGACGAACACGACGAACACGAGCGGAATCAGGAGCGCGTGGGGATGCCGACCGACGGCGCGACGTATCATTCGAGCAATCCGCGCGGGCCCAGCCTCTGGCGGATCTTCCGTGCGTAGACCCCGAAGACGTCGGAGGCCATAAGGTCGAGATCCCGTGGCCGACCGAGCGAGACCGTCACGACGTCGGCAACCCGGCCGGGCCGCGGCGACATGACTACGACTCGGTCCCCGAGAAAGACCGCCTCCGCGATGGAATGCGTGATGAACGCCACCGTCTTGCCGGACTCTTGCCAGATGCGCTGGAGCTCGAGGTTCATCGCCTCGCGGGTCATTGCGTCGAGGGCCCCGAACGGTTCGTCCATGAGCAGCAGCGCGGGATCGTGGACGAGCGCGCGGGCCAGCGAGACGCGCTGGCGCATCCCGCCCGAGAGTTCGTGTGGATATTTGCTCTCGAATCCAGCGAGTCCCACCAGGCCAAGCAGGTCGAGTGCTCGGCTGTGGTAGGAGCGGCGGTCGAGACGGAGGACTTGCACGGGCAACATCACGTTATCGAGCACAGTGCGCCAGGGCAGGAGCACGGGGTCTTGAAACACGACGCCCACGTTCCGACTCGGGCCGGTGACGGGTCGGCCGAGCAGACGAAGGGTGCCCGAAGTCGGCCGCAGGAGGCCGGCCATGATCCGCAGCAACGTCGTCTTGCCACACCCGGACGGCCCGACGATCGTCACGAACTCGCCGGGCGCGATGTCGAGCGAAATGTCGGCGAGCGCGGCCACCACCGACCGGTCCTGGCTGACGTAGGTCTGGTTCAACGCCGCCGCAGAGATGAGCGGTGGCGACGGGGCCTGAGGGATGCTCGCGTCCCGCAGACCCTCCCTCCCGCTAGTGATCACACGATCACTCATAGCACGGCAATCCGTTGGCGTGGCGAACGCGAAGGCTCAGACCTAGCTGCGACGTTCGGCTCAGGAACCCAGCAAAAAGTCGAGCTTCGGAGATCGCTCCGACAGTTTTTCAGAAACGAGCCCCGCGACAACTGAAATTCGCACTCCATATACCCGATGACCCGGATTACAGAAAGTCCACTGAACAGCTTGTGGCTCTGAACAGTCGTTCATTCGGCCGCGCGGGAGCTTGCGCCGGGCTTTGGTCTTTCCAGCGCGCGGCGCGTTCGCCCGCGCATTTCGCTGCACATAATAGCGCGGCTGGCTGCGGCTCCGATACCCATGATCGAGGTATCTCGATGGACCTCTGTTCCTGCCTTCATCGCGATCACGTGGCGCTTCGCTGGGCATCACCGGGTGCCTCGGCGTGCCTTCGTCGAGAGCAGTCGATTGAGTGGGAGGTTGCGGGCGGCATTTGCCGTGGCGGTGGAGTGGCACGGCCGATGCGGGGCGGCTCGGGCAGAGCTTCGTACGCCTGCCAGCGTCATGACGGTCGCGCTGTTTCAATACCGGCCAGCTGGTGTCACTGCGCGTCCTACTCGGCGAGGTCAGGGGCCGGAGGACTACTAGGGCGCGGTGGCGAGTGCGGGTGCTCGGGAGCGGGAAAACGGCGGAGCGATTTCTTCTGGTACAGCGCGGCGAGCTTGGCGACGCCGCCCTTCAGGTCTCGGCCACGATCGCGTTTATGGCCACGGACCGGGGCACGCCGGCCCGCTCCAAGTTCCGGGCCGCTGTGCGACGCAAGTCGTGGAAGAGCTTGTCGGGGACCCCGGCATCCTGGCAGGCGGTGGCCCAGGCGTTTCGGAAATCTCTCGCGGGCTCACCGTCTCGGTGGAAGACGAGGGCGGCGACTCGGACGTTGCCATCCTTCTCGAACAACCGGGCCTGCCAGCGACGGTCAATCAGCTCGGCCAGGTCACCCTCCAGCATGACGGTGCGGCCTCGGCCGGTCTTGGCCGCTTCGGGGCGGAGTCGAATTGCCCCGGCATCCCGGTCCACGTCGGTCCACTTCAGGGAGATGATCTCACCTTTCCTCCAGCCCGTGAGATAGGCGAACCGGGTAAAGTCCTGCCGGCAGGCGGGCAGGGCAGCGACCACGGCCTCCAGGTCGGGTCGCTCGAAGAAGTCCTGCCGGGTGTTGTTCTCGGTCAGCACCCGTACCCTCGGGACGGACGGCAACAGCTGACGGTCGTGCGAGAGCCGTAGGGCCCGACGCAGGAGCTCCAGCTCGCGGTTGATGGTTGCGTTCGACTTCTCGTCCTTCCGCCGCTTGGTGATGTAGGCCTCGATCGCCCGGAAGTTGGTGGGACAGGACGGAGGCAAGGGACTTGACCCTACGCACCCTGTAGTCCGAGACGAGATCGTCCAAGAGAGAGCCAAATTGGAGCTGCCGGTGTTGGGGCGTCGTGAACGGTTTAAGGCCCTGCCGGTCAGCAGCGAGCTCGCCGTGCCGATGGGCTCTGGGACTTGCGCTCCGCAAGCTTGTCGGCGAGATTATCGGGACGTTCGTCATCGTTGCCTCCGCGCTCCGGGATGGACGGTCGACTCGAGCCCGCGCGCGAGTGTGCTCGTTTGGTCGTCCGGACCGGCCGACGCTGAAGCGGACGGGACGGGCGTGACGCGCGCCGTGCAGGCCGCGACGAGCACCGGCCGGCAGGGGGCCGCCTACTATCTTCCGCGGGGCTACGAATCCCGGGCGCTTCCGCTGCTGGTCTTCTTCCACGGAACCGGGGGCACGGGCTCCCTGGCGATCCTCCGCCTGCAGGCGCTGGCCGAGCAGGAGGGGTTCATCGTACTCGCTCCAGATTCGGTGAGCGTCTCGGGCGTCTGGATGGTCGGGCAGCACCCAGGCGAGACGACTGCGGACCATGGCCACGTCATGGCGTGCGTGCGCGAGGTGCTGGCGGTTCCCGGCGTTCGCGTGGATCCCGGGCGTGCCCTAGCCGCCGGGTTCTCCGTCGGCGGCAGTGGCGCAGCATACCTCGCAACCCATGAGGCCGTGTTCACCGCGCTGGCGGT
>Ga0137362_10002445_pt1 | contig 12065 bp, 8 predicted proteins | sample MadtaG_2_FD_104801 | JGI IMG/M metagenome (GOLD analysis project Ga0137362, IMG submission 104801) | Vadose zone soil microbial communities from Angelo Coast Range Reserve, California, USA - Mad1_100_16 metaG | ecosystem: Environmental > Terrestrial > Soil > Vadose zone | place: USA: California... | reverse complement strand
CTGTTTGGACTAAACCTGACGCGCGATGAGATTCGGCGTCAGAGTTTCGCCATTCTGGTTGAAGGTTTTTTGGATCTTGTCGTGCCTTATCAATTCGGTATTCGGAACGTGGTCGCGAGTCTGGGAACCGCTCTAACGGCAGAGCAGGTAAAACTATTAGCACGGTTTGCCCGCAAAGTAGTGGTCAATTATGATGGCGACCCTGCCGGCGTGCAGGCAGCGAAAAAGGCCATCGAAATACTGCTGGCGGAAGATTTGGAAGTAAAGGTGCTGGTGCTTCCGGACGGTACGGATCCGGATGAGTTCATCAGAAAATTTGGCCTGATTGAGTATCAAAGGCAGCGCGGCGAGGCCCAACCGCATATTCAGTTTGTAATTGACCAGGCCGTGCGCGATCGAAATCTGCACCGGCCAGCCGAGAAAGCCGACGCCGTTGAAGAAGTGCTTCCTTACATTCGCGCGGTGCGCAGCCGCATTCAGAAGCGCGAGTATTTTGACATTGCAATGGATGCGCTGCGAATTTCAGACGCGGCGTTGCGGCGTGAATTGTGGCATTCGTTAAGACTTGGACCAGACAGCACCCGCACCGAACAGAAGATCGTGCGAGGAACTCAGGTCAAGCCAACGGTTGCGGAAGAGCAATTGTTGGAACTGCTGCTTGCGGATGGACAACTGCGTCACAAGCTTCTGCCGCGTTTGGAAGCGGAAGACTATGACGATCTGCCCACCGCCGGAATCTTCCGGGCCCTGGTTGAGAGTGAACGCGCAGGTTCCGCGGTTGATTTCGATTTCCTTAGCCGGAGCATCGAAGGAGATCCAATCGCTGATTTCCTGCCGGCATTGCTCATGAGTGCGCCGGACGATTCGGAAGCGGATCACCCGGAGACTCGCGAGTCAACTGCGCAGAAGTGCATTGACGCTTTGCGATTGATGCGAGTTGACAGGAGGATCGGCGATTTGATGGCTGAGATGGCGGCGGCCGAACGCAACGGGGCAACCGATCTTCTGGATAAGCTTTCGACTGAGCGGCTTGAGCTCGCAAGGAGGCGCAGCACTTTGTTGCCTCAGGCGCAAGCGGTGCAAACGGGACAATGAGTCTGCCGGCTCGCGCGAGCCAGGCTCTCGTTGCTGATTAGTATTTAATGACGGACTTTTCTCACAAACCACGCAGGCAGCATTTTATTTCCCGGGGTTAGAGATTTGAGTACTGAAGAAAAAAATCGTGACGATGTCATGGAGCGCTTGCTTGAACTTGGCGGCGACAAAAAATATCTCACTTTCGACGATCTCAATCGCGAACTGCCTGACACAGTCGTTTCTCCCGACGACATTGAAGACGTCCTGCAAAAACTTGAAGGCTCAAACATTCCGGTCGGCGATTCGGATGAAAGATTGCTTGAGCAAGCGGCCACTGCTGCGACTGATGATGAGGACGGCGCCGATGCGGACATCGAACTCGATCTTTCCGCAGGCACGCTCGAGAAAACAAACGATCCGGTTCGCTTGTATCTGCGCGAAATGGGCGTGGTCCCACTGTTGACTCGTGAAAGCGAGGTGGCCATCGCCAAAAGAATCGAGCGCGGCCAGCTAAAAACGCAAAAAGCAATTTCGCGCTCACCAATTGCAGTCAGGGAACTCTTAAAAATCGGCGAAGAGCTACAGTCAGACATTGCGAACATTCGCGAGATTGTCATTTTCTCGGAACAGGCTGAGCTGACAGGCGATGAAGACAAGGCTGAAGAATACCGGGCCTGGACCATCGAAGGTATCGAGAACATCCGCAAGGTCTTTAAGCAGGGTTTGAAAGATTGGGACAAGCTGCGGGCAGAACAGAAAGCGACGCGAGGGAAAAAGAGCAAGAAGCTGATGCGGCTGAGGCGCAAGGTTGCGCGCATGCGTTTGGAAATCGCGCAGGAAATGGGACGCCTGAACGTCACCGAGCGCGCGCGCCAGCGTTTGATCAATGCCATTCGCGCGGTGCAGAAAGAAGTGCGCGACGCGGAGCGCGAGATTGAAAGTTTTACCGAGAAACTCAACCGCAAGCGCATCAAGGCTGACGATCAAAAGGAGTTCAAGCGTCGGATAACGGCGGCAAAAAAACACCTGCATCAGATTGAAAGTGTGCACAATGTCAGTCCGGTCGAAATCAAACGCGCGTTGCAAGCGATCGTTATAGGTGAACAACAAACGGGGCAGGCAAAGCGCGAACTGGTGGAAGCAAACCTGCGCCTGGTTGTTTCCATAGCCAAGAAGTACACGAACCGAGGCCTGCAGTTTCTCGATCTGATTCAGGAAGGCAACATCGGTTTGATGAAAGCAGTCGATAAGTTTGAGTGGCGGCGTGGCTACAAATTTTCGACTTATGCAACCTGGTGGATTCGGCAGGCAATTACCCGCGCCATCGCCGATCAGGCGCGCACTATTCGCATTCCGGTGCACATGATTGAGACTATCAACAAGCTGATTCGCACGTCGCGCGCGCTGGTCCAGGAATTGGGACACGAGCCGACCAGCGAAGAGATTGCGTTCAAGATGGACATCCCGGTTTCGAAAGTACGGAAGGTTTTGAAGATCGCGCAGGAGCACATTTCGCTTGAAACACCGATCGGCGAAGAAGAAGACTCGCATCTTGGCGACTTCATCGAAGATAAGTCGATTTTGAATCCGGCGGATGCGGTGGTTGCTTCCAATCTGCGCGAGATTACCGACGAGGTCCTGGCAACACTCACGCCGCGCGAAGAAAAAGTTATCAAGATGCGTTTTGGTTTGGGAACTACTGGTTCGGAACACACGCTCGAGGAAGTGGGCCAGCATTTTGCTGTCACACGCGAACGCATTCGGCAAATCGAAGCCAAAGCGCTGCGCAAGCTGCGTCATCCTTCGCGTTCGCGCAAGCTCAAAGCGTTCCTGGAAAATACACAACGATAGTTTCGTTGGGACAAGAAGAAAGGCGCTGAAGATCCAAATCTTCGGTGCCTTTTTGTCTGGTTGTCTGGTTCTTAATGCGCGAAAAGCGTCAGGCGTTATTTAAAAGTAAGAAAGGCTGTGCTCTTGACGGTGTAATCAAAATTGTACTGGTAGGTGTAGCCAGGAAACTCGATTGGTCTTACAAATTGTACGCTGACTTCCATGCGATTATCGCGTTGGGCTGGACTAATCACCGCGTCCGCAGGCACGCCATATTCTGGGGCGCTTTTTACCAACTGATCTCTTACCCAGGTTGCCGGGTAACCTTGCGCAGAAGCAACGTCCACGTTGTGTTGCATCAAATCCTTGAAGAGATACGCCTGGTAGGCGACGGGAACATACATGTATAGGGCGTATGCCCCGACAGCAATGATCGCGATGACGATAATGAACTTAAGCCGCGCACTGCCGCGCTCAGTTGTTCTCTCGTTCGTATTCATCCTTAAGTCCTCTTTCGCAAGCCCGCTCGAATCGAAGTCCTTAAACTGGCCGCATCCATTCCCTTGTTACTGACGATTCGCGGCCGTCCGATTCGTTCCAACAAAACCCATTGCACCCGGCCGCGCGCACTTTTCTTATCGCGTGTAATCGCGTTGATGATCGCGTCGACATCAAGATCTTCTGCTGCCGGCAATGGTCCACAAAGGCGGATGCCCGCCCGCAGCAATTCTAACTCTGATTTATCGAGTAGGCCCAGGTTTTTCGAAAGTTCGCCGGCCACCAACATTCCCCATCCTACTGCTTCACCATGACGAAAGCGTCGATAGCCAGTCAACTCCTCAAGCGCGTGGCCTACCGTGTGACCGAAGTTGAGGATGCGGCGCGAACGTCGATCCGTGCGTGCCGGATCTTCGCGTTCATCGGCTCTGACGATTGAAGCTTTGAAGGAACAGTGGGCCGCGATAAGATTTTCGAGCTGCGAAGAGACCGTGATCCGCTTAGCTTTGATCTGCGAAAGATAGTCGGTTGTTTGTTTGAAAAGTTTCCGGCTGCCGATCGCTCCCTGCTTAAGGCACTCGCACCAGCCCGCCGTCAGCTCGCGCGCAGGCAAAGTTTTAAGGGTTTCGACGTCGGCGATAACTGCAACTGGCTGTTGAAACGCACCGGCTCGATTCTTTCCAGTGGAGAGATTAACGCCGACCTTGCCGCCGATGGAGGCATCGATTTGCGCGACTAACGTGGTCGGAATCTGCACCAGAGAAATACCGCGCAAGTAGATAGCGGCTGCAAATCCGGCTACGTCTCCGGTTACTCCGCCACCCAAAGCAACCACTCCGTCCGTTCGTTCAATGCCATGGTCATTCAAAAATTGTATTGCTGTTTCGGCGGTCGCGAGTGATTTGTAACGTTCGCCGTCCCCCATCAGCCAGCATGACACCTGGAACCCGCTGGCTTCAAGGCTTTCAGTTACGACCGGACCATAAAGATTGAAAACTTTTTTGTTTGAGATAAGCGCGAGACGTCGTGTTTGACGTCCAAGGCTACGACGGACTTTTCCTCCGGAAGCGGAAAGAATCCCCTGGCCGATCACGATTTCGTAGTTGCAGGATCGTGCCGGGATGCTAACTTGCAATCGTTGCAATGCCTGACTCCTGTTTGCTTATAGTCGCGATGGATTAACCAGCGCTACCTGGGAGTGCGCATTCTAGCACGCAGTTTTTTTGAAATTTGTTTTGGAAGGCCCGATCAAAAAGCGAATGGGCGCGACAAACGTGGGAGTACGTCGCGCCCATCCATATTCGTGGTCACTGTCCTCACCCCAGCAACCACTTGAGACGGAGGATTCACCAACCGTCTCTCTTGCCCCACAATATACATCGCAACGCGCATGCCGCGCAAGAATGTTTTTGTGAGCAAAGAGCGAGCTGTTGATTTGCAGAGACTCTTGATAATTCTTAGGAAAATGGTCAAAAACCCGACTTTGTCTTTGCCCGTTGATGATGTAATTCTTGCAGGGTTTGCGAGTAAAATTTCTATGATCGAGCGGGGTAAAGTTAGCCCAACGTTTGTTCAATAACAGCCGCCAGCCGTTGCGCAAAATTTTCAATTAGCGACTGGCTCGGGCCTTCAATCATCACTCGTGCCAGTGGTTCAGTGCCGGAGTAGCGCAACAGCAAGCGACCGTGCGAACCGAGCTCGTTTTCAATCTCGCGGCTGACTTCGTGAATGGAAGGAACCTCATCAAACGGTCGTTTTTGTTTCACCTTTACGTTGATGAGTATTTGTGGGAACACCTGAAGCCCATTGGTCGATTGCTGCAAAGATTCTTGTTCTTCCACAATCACCCGCAACATGCAGAGCGTCGTAATCAGGCCATCGCCTGCCAAACTTAGTTTTGGCAGAATGATGTGGCCCGATTGTTCACCACCCAGAGTCGCTCCGCTTCGCAACAACTCGTCCAAAACATATTTGTCGCCAACATCCGTGCGGACCAAACTCATACCACGCGATTTCAATGCCAGCTCAAGTCCAATATTGCTCATTACTGTAGCCACCACAGCTTGCTGGGCTAGTTCGCCGCGCGCCTGGAGATAGTTTGCCAGGACCCACAAACTGCCATCACCATTTACAAGTTGGCCTCGGGCATCAACAAAAAGCGAACGATCCGCGTCCCCGTCAAACGCTACGCCGAGATCGGCCTGCTGCTTGAGCACTTCGGCCTGTAGCTGCTCGGTATGAAGCGAGCCGCAGTTCAAATTTATGTTGCGACCATCCGGTGTGTTGTTGATGGCGATAACAACCGCACCAAGTCTTTCGAGTAGAGCCGGCGCCAGCGCCGAAGCTGCGCCATTAGCGCAATCAACTACAAGTTTGATTCCGGTGAGCGAAAGACCACGACCAATTTCGTTCGCGAGATAGTCGAGATAACGCGATTGCAACGACTCGGCTTCAATCCCAACTGCGGGGTTAGGTGTTGACCTGGCTTCCCCACGGGCGTCTACCTGCCGCGTTTCGGTTTTAGAAAAAATATCTTTCTCGATCAGCCGTTCGGTCTCTTCATCAAGCTTTCTGCCTTGCTGGGCAAATATTTTCAGGCCGTTGTCCTGGTAGGGATTGTGTGATGCGCTGATCACTACACCGGCGTCGGCCGAAAGGGAACGCGCCAGATAAGCAACACCGGGCGTCGTGATCACGCCACCAGATTTCAAGTCAGCCCCTGCCGCTGTAGCGCCGCGAGCGAGTGCCTGTTCCAGCCACGGCCCAGACTCGCGCGTGTCGCGTCCGACGACAATCAAGGGTGTGCGGCCGAGTTTTTCTCGCAGATGATTCGCGAGCGATGCACCAACAATCTCGACTGTGGCGGCATCGAGTGGAAACTCTCCGGCTTCGCCGCGCATGCCATCAGTGCCGAATAGTTTCTTCATCAGCTGTTGAGCGAAAGGTTGATTAGGACTTAATTAATGATGAGTGGTCGCAGCGCGCTGGGCCATGCAAGGTCATCTGTTGCAGTGGCGAAGGTGAGATGAGCGTCACCGCGTTTTTTCTCGACGATTTCCACATGGATATCGACTGTCGGATCCAGCACGTCGATCCTCGGGTCAGGAATATTTATCGCTACGTTCGACAGATTGAAGCTCTCCTTCTTCCCGTCCAGCCAAACTGTTTCGGTCGCCGCCTTATGTAGAGCGTTAATGCGATCTGCCGGCCCACGCAGCCGAACTTTGGCGGGATTCGCCGTGAAGCTGCCGAGTTCGAAACCTTCCGGCAGCGTCCCCTCAAATTTAACCTCTACGTCAAGCTGCATCTCGACTCTTGGCTCAAGCCGGATTGGCAGTGTTGCCGGATGAAATCCTTGGAGGGTAATGCCCTCGGGCAAGTCGATTTGCACGCGATCGCTCGACAGGCGCACGATTCGTTCGCCCGGTTTCTGATCGCTGATGTCTACCGTCGCTACTAGATCGTGTGGACCGATGCGATCCAGTTTGGAATGACTGCCCGTCAGCACAACTTCAATCGTCGATGGCAGTTCGTTGCTGATTTCCAAACCCTCGGGTCTCAGAAAGTTTAATTGCACTCCTGGAACGCGCAGCGTGACGGGCTTGTTCTGGCCAGTCACCGCCAGCCAAAGCGCCAGCGTGATCACGAGCGCCAATAGCTTCAGTCCCCAGTCTTCAAGAAACACCTTGTGCAAGCCGCGCTCAAAGGCCGACAGCGCTCTGGGCATCGGAGTTACTTCTGCTTCGTCGTCAATGTCTTGAAAAGGCATAACTAAATTCGGATTGCGAAGGTTCGGGTCATGAATCCGCCGGAAAGCGATCAAACTGAGGCAATTTCTTCAGTTTCGGCTTCTGCGTTTGCAGATTTGTCTTGCTCTCGTTCCTTCTCGCGTTTCGGCGAAATGTCGAGCGCTTGCGAAATGGCGGCGCGCAGTTTTGGCGCATCCAAACCGCGCTTGATTTCGCCGCGCTGCACTATCGAAATCAGACCTGACTCTTCTGAAACCACTACGGCCACGGCATCCGTGTCTTCGGTGACCCCGAGCGCAGCGCGATGACGCGTGCCCAGTTCGCGCGAAAGACGCGGATTAAGTGTTAGCGGCAAAAAGCATGAAGCCGCCGCCACCCGATGACGACGCACAATCACGGCGCCATCATGCAGCGGAGATTCGGTATTGAATATACTGATCAGCAGATCGTAACTAAGTTCGGCGTCGAGCTTGACGCCGCCATCAATGATGTTCTTCAGCCCTACATTGCGCTCGATTATGATCAGTGCGCCCGTCTTAGTGGAAGACAAGGTCGTGGCGGCGAGAATAACTTCATCGTAAGCACCTTCACCAAACTGTCCCAGATGCCTTTGCGTGAGGGGCATGCGAAAACGATTGCCAAAAGAAATCAGCGCCTGTCGGATTTCCGCCTGGAAAAGCACGATGATGGCGACGCCGATGTAAAGCAAGGCACCGCGCAGTACAAATTCCAGGGTTGCGAGATCTTCTTTAATGGCGAGCCAGTAGAGGAGGGCGAAAGCGCCAATGGCGGCGGCCATCGGGGCGGCGCGAGTCCCACGAACGAGCTTCAAAACTGCATACACAAGCAAGAAGACAAGCACGATGTCCGCGATGTTGCGCGGCTCACCAAGTCTTCTCAGGTACTCCGTGTATGGCAGTAGTAAAAGCATCAGATGGTTTAGAACTCCGGATTTGATTTTTGCGATTCAGCAGCGACAATTTAGTTTCACCAAACCCGGAATCAGAAAAACTCCTACTCGATCTTCAGCCGACATGCTCTGGGATAAGTTCCTGGTGGGCGCTGTGACTCTTGCGCGCAGTCTCCAGAAAAATCATCTCCACTTTCGGCTCTGCCTTTCTGATTATCTGCTCTATCTCTTCGATGGTCCGTTCTATCTCGCTAGTTACCAGATCGTCGCGCAGATTCACATGCGCGTTGATTAAGATCTGTTTGGGAGCCAGATGCATCGTCAGGATCTCAATCACCTTTACTACGTTTGGATGACTCTCAATGGCTTCCCTAATCCTTTGAACAGTTTTCGCGCTGGCTGCTTCGCCTAACAGCAAAGCGCGAGATGTGCGGGCCAATGCAAAAGCTACAATTGCGAGCACGACGCCGATCAGAATTGAAGCGAGTCCGTCCCAATATGAACCCGAACCTGGCCCTGCGTGATGCTCGGTCAGATACAGTCCCGTCGCCGCAATCAAGAGGCCGAGCAGCGCCGCAGAATCTTCAAACAACACAGTCTTGGCTGTTGGGTCTTTCGACTCGCGCAAATATTGAAAAAATGAAAAGCCTTCCGCACGCGCTTCTTTCAACTCCTGATAGATAGCCAGACTGATCGACGCCGATTCCAACAAGAATGAAAGTCCCAGCACCAGGTACGCCCAAAACAGATTCTCGGGAGCGTGCGGGTGTTGCAGTTTCACCACGCCCTCATAGACTGCGTAAGTCGAGCCCACCCCAAAAATAAAAATAGCTGCGATGAACGACCAGAAAAAGCGCTCCCTGCCATAGCCAAAAGGATGTTTCTTTGAAGCCGGCCGCTGGTAAAAGCGCAAACCGAGCAACAGAAAAATCTGATTGGTCGTGTCGGCGACGGAATGTAGCGCTTCGGCCATCATGCCCGACGAGCCAGTGACGAACGCCGCTGCGAGCTTCAGTACTGCAATCAGCGCATTTGCAAAGAGCGCCCCGACTACTGCCAGCATCAATGAATCCTTCAGCCAGGAAATACCCTAGTTATGAATTGAAGCCCGTTGGATTATGGCGAAAAACGAGAGGCGTGGCAATGGTGTTTCGGTTACGAATTCGTGCCAGTTAGAGGAGGCGACGTTATTGATGTGATTAAGAGACGAGGAGCGGCCGAGAGACAATCGCTAACTACGAACGCCTGGTGCTTTTACGAGACTTTTTCCCGAGCGCTTCGTAATCTTTCCGCTTTGCAGAAAACCGATAAGCTCGCCCTGGGTGTTTACCACCACCAATGAACCGGTTCCGTTGTCTTTCATCAACGCTTTCGCAGACTCCAGTGTCAATGAAGCGTCAACAAATAACTGCGGGTTAATGGTTCGCATAACATTTTTCACTTGCGTCGCATGCCACTTTTCACGAGGCAGAGACTTTAGATCTTCAAGCGCCAGAATTCCGTGTGCGCGACCGTTTACTGCTACTGGAAAACTAGTCTGTCGATGCAGCGGCAGAACGTCGTCTATCAGTTTGGTAATAGTCATTGCCGGATCGAGCGCGATCGAGGGCGACATAACATCGCCGGCGGTTAGCAGTCGCGTGTTCTGCGCGCCCTTAACTACCTTCGCAGCGGTATCGAGCAGAAACAGGCCGACGAGAATGGACCACCCGCCCATGAAGTAAGGTTGCGAAGGTCGCCAGCTCGGCGCAATCATGATGTATACACCAAACAAAATCAGCGTGCCGCCGATTAGAATCCCGCAGATTCCCGCCATGCGCGTGGCCTCTTTGATGCTGCCGCTTTTGTGCCACAACAGCGCACGCAAGACGCGGCCACCATCCAGTGGGTAACCGGGAAAAAGATTGAAGACGGCTAACAGTAAATTCCCCCAGGCGATCAAAAAGAAAACTACAACCGTACCATTGTAGTTTCCCAGCGCCGCGATTTTAGTGCCTGCAAAAGCAAGCAGTGCGAAAACAAAACTTGCGGCTGGGCCAGCAACAGCGATGCGCAATTCCGCGCGCGGATTCTGCGGTTCAGTTTTCAGCCGGGCTAGACCGCCAAATGGATGCAATACGATCTCTTCGATCTCTATGTCTTCGGCTCGCGCCATCAACGCATGTGAAAGTTCGTGACCAAACACAGAAAGGAACAGACCGGCGGTCGTAATGAATCCGAGAATCCAGGCAGTAGCGGGAGCGAGCGGTGGCAAGCGAACGTTGCCAAGTTGAATAACGTGGCTTTGCAGGTTGCTGGCGATCAGCCAAATGCTCAGCGCAACTACTGCAAACCAGCGATAGTCGATGCGCACCGGAATGCCGTAGATGCGAGCTATGGTGATGCGGCGAGTGAATAACTGACCGAGCGGCATGGCAGGTCAGACGAAATCAAAATGCGCCGCTCGCCTTTTGCCAATCAACTTCCCACAAAACGACCGGCTGCTGGCGATTCTTGACGCTGATGGGTTCGCGAGGTTTTAGTTTGTATCTACTTCGTGCTGCTTTGGCGGTAGCATCGCTCACCAGAATCTCGCCGCCCTTCGCATTCGATTCCAAACGAGAGGCAGTGTTGACGGTATCGCCGATCGCGGTATATTCGGAGCGACGTTCAGAACCGATATAGCCGACCGTCACCTCGCCGGTATGCAAACCAATGCCGACACCGATTTCCAACAAACCTTCCTGACGCAGTTCCATGTTGATACCGAGAATGCGGCGTTGCATCGCGACCGCCGCGTTCAAAGCATTGGAAGCATCTTCGGGAGTTGCGGTCGGTGCGCCAAAGAGTGCCATTAAGCCGTCGCCAAGGTATTTATCGAGCGTGCCGCCGTGCGCAAAGATGATGTCGGTCATGGCGGAGAAATAACGGTTGAGCAAGCTGACAATTTTTTCCGGCGGCGCGTGTTCCGAGATGCGCGTGAAGCCGCGAATGTCGGCAAACAGAATCGTGATCGTTTGATTGACGCCGCCGAGTTTGAACGACTCGGGGTTCTCAAGCATCTGCTTCACTACATACTCGGGCAGGAACCGGCTGTAGTTTGCGCGTGCGACTTCTTCGCGGGCCAGGCGCTCGTGCGCTCGTGCATTCTCGACCGCGATCGCAGTCTGCGCTGCGACCGCACTGATCAACTCGAGATCGTCAGGCTTGAAAGCCGCAAAAGGATCGAGGCGATCTGCATAGATGGCGCCATGAACGCGCGACTCTCCTACCAGCGGCGCGCAGATGGTGGAACGAACGCCCTGGGAAACGATCGAATCGACGCCGGCGAATTGTTCGTCGGACGCCGCGTCCTGCGAAAGCAAAGCCACGCGATCCTTCATTACTTTACGCGTGATGGTGCGGCCAATTGTCAGTTTGCGTGCGTGGTTATTCAAACTCTCATCCCGCGCGCGCATCGCTATCGGGTTTAGTACCACGTCTTCGGGGTTTTCCTTGCCGTTGCCTTCGGCCAGCAGTGCAACCACGCGATCCGCGGGCGTGGAGCGAAAGATGATGTCCGTCGCTTTGGCAAAGATCGTTTCCAGATCGAAAACTGAGCCAAGTGTTTTGCTCATCTCGTAAAGCGCGCTGAGAATGTTTGCCTTTCTTTGCAATGCCTCAAGCACTTTGTCTCTGGCGGGCGAGGTTGTTGCCAGCGAAGCTGGAGGGACGTCCGCCTTCCCATGCAGCACGGTTGTCATAACGTCGTTGGCAGAGATTAGCAGTTGCGTGTGCCCGAGTGGCTTATCGTCATAACGCACGTCCGTAGTTCGTTCTTCTGCCGGTTGTTCAAAACGCAGAGTGCTGGCGCCGATGGTTACGCGATCCCCGTTTCTTAATTCATAATCGAGATGAGGCCCACCATTAACGAAAACTTTATTTGCGCTGCGGCGCAACTGTCCGTTGATGACGGCGCCGTCGACAAGCGTAAACGAACCGTCTTCGCGTGATTTTATGTGGGCGTGATAACGCGACGCGCG
>Ga0137362_10002443_pt1 | contig 12066 bp, 19 predicted proteins | sample MadtaG_2_FD_104801 | JGI IMG/M metagenome (GOLD analysis project Ga0137362, IMG submission 104801) | Vadose zone soil microbial communities from Angelo Coast Range Reserve, California, USA - Mad1_100_16 metaG | ecosystem: Environmental > Terrestrial > Soil > Vadose zone | place: USA: California... | reverse complement strand
GTCTGACATGCCACGCCACAAACGACTTCACGACCCCAAGCCTGACCGATGGTGAGGAAAGGGATCTTCTATCATTCGTACCACCACTGAAGACTCACCTGTAGGATGCATTGGTGTCCTGAACCAGGCTGCGATTATGGGAGCATGCAGCGTTCAAATCTCAGGAATCACATTCGAAGGCAGTAGGCAACCGTTTCTCCATATCAACGGTGGCCACCGCTCACGTTTGCATGCATGTAGCACTGGACAGCGGCTCCATTGCCCAGACGACTCGACATGTCCTTACTCTACTTCTGACAAAAGCGCATTGCTACGTCATCGGCAGAGAAAGCACGGTTATCGGGCAAAACCGACTGCCTCGAAGGTCAGATATGATATGAACGTAAGCAAGAACAGGATGAGGTCCTCGGAAATCCTGGACGATCCAAGCAATGATGACAGTTCCCCGAGTGCCCCTTCGGATTCGCGTTGTCCATGTTACTCACCAACCGTGTCCGAGTCGAGTGGCCAGGCTTATGGCGCAAATGACGAAACGGATATATGGCAAGATGATGATCATGCTTCTCAGGAAACAACTGGGATGACAAAGCAAACAATCGAATCGATAAGGCGGTCGCTCGTCGAAGGACACGTCGCGTCTCGGTTTCCAGTCTCGTTTGCACGTACCCGTCTTCCACCTCGCCCCGAAAATGGTGCACTGCCAGCTTCGGCTCGGAAGCACTGCCGATGTCGCATGTCCAAATTGCAGTCAACTCCAGCGCTAGTGGCCCAATCCAACAGCATCGGGTCGAACCCAGTACCACGAATCCGGACAGGAGTGAAGATCAAAGAAGTCGTTATATATAGACGAGTGAGCTACCTCGTCCCGGGGCCTGTGTCTGGCCACATGCTGGACAAAAGCGGTCATCATTTATCCAGGAGCGGGAGAGGACTGACTAGCTATTGCCGCGTTTCGACCAGAAGTGCCAACGAAGGATATTAGGAATCTATTGCAACGTTTTAGTTTGATTGAGTGTGGTAATATGTGTATTTGGTATGAATAGTCGGGGTCACGTCACATGGTGTGACCGAACGCGAAATGCGAACTGCGCGAGTCGTGACAACATCTCGGTTCGGCCCGGCTCGAGTTTGCGGCCGCTGGCACTGCTTTATACAACGCTTTCGACGCCTCTCTCCTCATCACCTGCGACACCACTCTGACACGCTGGGCCCTTAACGTTCTAGCCATTGGTTTATGGCCCCTTCAAATCTGTCATCCCCCAAGTCCAGAGACTTTCATGCTCGGGCTATTCTCGGTCCCAAATTACACGACCGCCTACCCAACGTAAAGGTCCTCATAGTAGGAGCCGGCGGTATCGGCTGCGAGCTTCGTATGCTGTGTCCTGCTCCACCGCATACATTTCACTGACGACAGGCTACTGTTGGCGCATCTTACAGTCAAGAACGTCGTACTCGCCGGATTCGGGCATATCACCTTACTTGATCTTGACACCATCGACCTCTCCAACCTGAACCGTCAATTTCTATTCCGTAAAAAGGATGTGAAGCAAAGTAAAGCTATGGTATGGTCCCCTGCGTGCTTACCGTTGTTTAGTAACTCTGCGCCAATGCGTTTCCCTCCAGGTGGCCGCGCGCACAGCATCCGCGTTTAATCCTAATGTCTATATCGTTCCCATTCATGGAAACATTAAGGACACGCAGTTTGATCTGGCATGGTTTCAAGGCTTTGACATTGTTTTGAACGCACTAGATAATTTAGGTATGCTGCATATATTTATAGTGTTTGCAGCGGAAACTCACACACTGGTCCGTCAGATGCCCGACGACACGTGAATAAAATGTGCATGGCAGGAAAGATACCTCTAGTAGAGTCCGGCACAGCAGGTTATCTTGGCCAAGTCCAGCCTTTGCTCAAGGTATGCACCGTTTGATGGGGCTTGAAGTCTCCATGACTCAACCTCGCGCGGGCAGGATCGTACCGAATGCTTCGATTGCATCCCTAAACCGACGCCCAGGACCTATCCCGTATGCACCATTCGATCTACACCAACTCAACCAATACACTGCATCGTTTGGGCGAAAAACTACTTGCTACCGTAAGCTTCCCAATATCCTCTCTTCGGCAGAATTAACCGAGTTAACATGAGATAGGCAGCTTTTCGGGGAAGATGAAGACTCGACAGATGAATTGGATGAGGCCGAAAAACAGGGCGAAAACGGTGAGCTGCCTTCCTACCCCTGTATGCCGTTTGCCTTAGACATTGACTTTCGCACCCGCTCTTCACCTAGCCCAGGAAATTGCCAATCTGCGGAGGGAAGCACAGGCATTCAAGTCCGTCCGAGCTGCGCTGCGTTCCAAGGACACAAGTTCCGGTGCCGCGAAAATGGCATTTCAGAAGGTACAGTACCCTTTTCTCCTGTCGGAATCATCAATCTTATTACTCGACTCTAGGTATTCCACGGCGACATTCTCAACCTCCTTTCCATGGAGGATATGTGGCGATACCGAGACAAACCAGTGCCTTTGGACTTCGACCTTATCCAAACCGATCAATTCACCTTACGTGGGCAGGTGATCAGCGCCGTTAACACGCCTGTTGATGGTGTTTTACGCCCTGTGAACGGTGATAGTGGCGCCGAGGAGCGTCCGAATGGAAGTATTGCGAGCCGTAATGGTAGCAGCGTAACTCCAACCTCGAAGGTGTCTGCAGGCAAGCCCGGTCATGGCTTGAAAGATCAGCGCTCCTTATCGCTTCGGGAGAATTTAACTTTGTTTGTCTCAAGGTTGGTGTCAACCCTCACCTCGACTTCGACTGTGCGCTTATGTTATCCATCCAAAGTTCGGAGCGTCTCGCAGCGCGCCTCATAGCGGGCGAAGACACAATATCGTTTGATAAGGATGATGACGATACGCTGGATTTCGTCACTGCCGCGGCGAATCTGCGTTCAGTGGCTTACGGCATTCCTGGGAAGAGCCGTTGGGAAGTCAAAGGTGCGCGACCTCCGGCATCTCAATCGTGGCAACTTCAGGGACACATTACGTCTAGAAATGGCAGGGAATATCATACCTGCCATTGCAACAACCAATGCAATTATTTCGGGTTTGATTGTACTGCAAGCCCTGCACCTGCTGCGTGCGGCTTTTGGTTCCTTGCGAAATGTGCACGCACAATTCAAGCCTTCCGCCCCTCTGAGCTCCATCAAGCTCTCGTTGCCGAATCCTCAATGCGGTGTTTGCCGTGATGCCTATGGTTTACTTCAGTGTGATCCATCACGTGTTACCCTCGCTGAAGTGGTCGACGGTATCTTGGACGGATCGGAGCGAGAAGTGAGTACATACGAGGATAAGCGTATGCTCAGCGATCCAGACTTTGATGACAACCTCGATCGTACGCTTGAGAGCCTCAGTGTGACCAAGGGCAAATTTCTCAGTATAGCGGATGAAAATGGCGAATTTGCAACGATCTCTCTCGCCATTTGTCCTCTCCCGTAAGTTCCGATTTTTTTTACGCCCTCCTTCGTTCAAGCCCAGCTGGTGACTTCTTCAGACCCAACCACCCAGTTGATGGCCCTACTATGGTACTCCCCAATCCCCTACCAGAACCAGCGAAGAGACCAAAGCTGGCCATCTCTCAACCTTCATCACCACCATCGACGCCATTACGTGTACAGAAGCGGCCAGCCCCAGACAATATGGACGAGGCGCAACCGGCTAAGCGTGCACGAATCGCCACCACTCTCCCCAACCATTCTCCGAGCTCATCGCGGCGTCTTGAAGAGGACGGATTACTTTTGCTGGACGGAAATCGATCGATAGAAGAGGATGTCGATATCGTCGTGATCGACTGATTGGCTTGTGCTACCTCCTTACATTATTTGCATCTATTGGGTATTTTCTTGGTCTCAGAAATAATTAGTCGTAATAATGGATCACGTGCCTGCGTCGCGCATAGTCTCAGCGTCATAACTCGGCCACAACACAACGGACACCTAAGGATGCCCCTTAAGCCCGCTTCGTCTGCCAGAGTCAAGCACAAGAGCACACTCACGCTCGACCCCTTTCCTCCTCCAAAAAAGAAAGTAAAAGCTGAAAAAGGTGTCTCGATTCTTTCCGTGAGATACCACATGTATCAACCTGAAGAGCCATTTGACTCTAACCTAGGATAAGCTTTCTCCGTGCCCACCCCTCAGTCCTCCGAATCAAACTTCTTCTGCTCCTAAGCCACGAAAAATTGTCACTGCTGCCACCAAGGACACCAAAGGAAAAGGAAAGGCTACCAGGGATGCCCACGAGGAATTTATCGGTACGTCGCATTTACCTTTTCTTTTGTGTTTGAGGCTGATTGTGTTCTCTTTCAAGACGATCAACTTTGGGTGGATAAATATGCGCCGCAATCCTTACAGGAGCTGGCTGTGCACAAACGCAAAGTCGACGACGTTCGTAAGTGGCTAGTGGAGGCATTCGATGAGAAAGGTCGCTCGAAACACTGCAGCGTGGGTCTTTCTTTCGCCTTTCCTGCATTCGAAACACGATAACGCGATACTGCACAGCGCTTGCTCATCCTCACCGGCCCCGCCGGTTCTGGAAAGACGGCAACCCTACACGTGCTCGCACGAGAAATGGATTATGACATCATCGAATACAAAGATACCACGAATACAATCCGCTTTTCTACTTTTGCAGACGAGCCTTCAACGTGTACGCCCGGCGATTCTAATTTTTTTTTAAAATCTGGGTACCGAATGGGCGTAGATGATACTCCAGATTCCTTTACGCACTTTCTAATGCGCGCGACCGCGTACACGTCAATATTCACATCTACGCGTCAGAAGCTCGTTCTTGTTGAAGATCTCCCCAACATCCTACATCCTACAGTCCGCTCGCGGTTCCACGATGCGCTTAGAGCTCACATAGAACGTGGGCGGGACATTGCACCTCTTGTGTTTGTCATCAGCGATGCTGGTGTATCTGCCGAAGGAAGTTCCACCAGTGGTCGGGGTCGTGAGCTGGTCATCGATGCACGCACGGTCGTCCCGCCTGGATTGTCATCCACATCTCTCTTTACGGAAATCAGGTTCGTTCATCTCCACGACTTTGCGTTGTTTCCTTATCGGGCCGACAGATGCCGCGCAATAGGTTCAATCCGATCGCACCTACGCTACTCGCTTCCGCGGTGAAGCGCGTGACTGCGTTAGCCAAAGTGCGCCCTTCACCGAATACACTGAGTTCGATCCTGGAAGGTGCTGGAGGGGACGTGCGTAATGCGATCATGACGTTGGAATTCACTTGTGCCCGCTCCAAGTCTCGGAAGCAATCAGGTAAAAACACGTGAGTGAATTATAGCCGGATAACTTGTTGAATCCTGATGTAGTTATCCCAGCGCTGGCTCGATTGTATTCGTGACACAGAAGGAAAATGCGTTATTGCTCTTTCATCTGATGGGCAAGATATTGTACAACAAGCGTTCGTTCGCTTCCATGTTTCATGTTTTACAAACTCTAATCTAGAATCGTCACAGGGAAGGGTGATCCTCCATCCCGGTCTGCTTCTGCAAAGGAAATCGCACAAGAACGTGCGCTTGACCGGTCGCTGAAGGATCCACCGCCATTACCCACTTGGTTTGCTGCTGAAGAGCGACGAACTAGTCGGGTGGACGTCGACGTACGTGATCTCTCCCATGATGACGATTCCATCTGTGTCTCTGACCATTTTGTCTCATGCAGATGCTGTATACGTTGACCCCGATCGATGCGTCCCTCTTTGGGCTTTATATTCACCAAAACTATACACAATATTGTTCTAGCCTTGAACAATGCAGTTCGCTCATCGATAACCTCAGTTGGACAGATAGCAATGAATCGGAGAATGTGGGCATCTTCCTTTTTCGAGCACTTTTCGTAAATGTTGACAATGAAAAACAGTGGTATGATGCGAACCCTCATACTTTCCACCTACTGTCGCTTGGGACGCTTCACTCTCTACCTAGCCCTGTTCAGCGCAAAGGACAGCTTATCTGTAAGCCGGAATTTTTCGCCGCTTTGCGGCGAGAACGAGTAGCGGAGGATGCTATGGAACGGGCCTCATCATGGCTTTCTAGTGTACGTAATATGCATTATTCTTTTCCTTTCAAGGAGACCTGATGCTCAAGTCGTACAGACCGGACTGTGGTCGCGAGTTACGATCGCGACGGAGCTAGGAGGTATCCTACGCGCGATGGGCCGCCACGCCCCGCATGGGCACGGTGCTTTCTCGGAGCTCGTCTTTGGGCAGGGTTCCGTGCGTGCAGAGGTTGTAAATGAGGGTGATTACGAGGGGGGTGTTATCCATGAGGAAGGCGAGCGTAGCCAGCCACATACGAGTTATGAACAACCTGCAGGTCGTGGGTACTTGGAGGACGATGACATCGACGACTGGTAATGGGAGGCCTAATATCAGAGTGACACGATGAATATCATCTGACCGGTTGACACGGAGGTACTGTATCTTTGTCATCGACCATCATCATTGACCATGCCGCTCCCGCCCCCGCTCCACCTTGCCCGTTGGCTCGGAGAGAATTCTGATCGCTTGCGACCACCGGTAAACAATTTTTGCCTCTACTCGGGTGCGGACTTCATAGTCATGGCTATTGGCGGGCCGAACGCTCGCGCAGACTATCATATCAACGAAACTGAGGTGCGACTTAAACGCCGAAAATACTCGATCATGAGCTCTTCATTGCGGACAGGAGTGGTTCTATCAATACAAGGGCGACATGCTCCTACGTGTCGTAGACGATGGCATCTTTCGTGATTTAGAGATTAAGGAAGGCCAGATGTTTTTGCTACCTGGTGCGTTTGCGCGCTTTTCGGCAAGGCGCTTCCCGGCAGACGCTTATTGCAATCATCTTTGGCCGCCCGATTCGGCAATTATTTGTCTTGATATACTACAGGTAATACGCCTCACAATCCTGTGCGTTTCGCAGACACCGTAGGAATCGTGATAGAACGAGTGCGACCGGCAACGTCTATCGGTAAGTGACCAAACCTGCTCCGCTCGATTTTTCGGCAACCAGGCCGCAGCGTGTTGATTAAATCTTCATATTCTCTTGTGATCAATTGAACTAGATCGTTTGCGTTGGTACTGCCGAGCTCCTGGACAACACGAGTCACCTACCGTCATCCGCGAGGAGTCTTTCCATGTAACGGACCTCGGCAAGGACCTCAAACCACTTATCGAGCGTTGGATCACAGACGAGGAGAGCCGCCGTTGCCTTGCTTGTGGAACGATCGCTGCGGCGAAGTAGGAAGACGAAACGTGGTGAGTAGATGCGAATGAAAAGTCCATGTCGATGACTTTTTGGTTTCTGGTGCTGACTTTTTTCTCTCTCCAAGAGTCATTTTCTCGAAAGCAGGGCGTCGGCAGGGGAGTGGGAGTAAAGTAAAGCCTCGGAGGGTGATTATTGGTGTAAACTATGGTTGGGTGTTCAGACGTTCAGACCTCGTGGTGTTGGCGCGGTACTGTATGACCGTCTCCCGGAAAATAGTAGAGCCGAGGACAAGAGATGCGGTGACAGAGTTAACTTTTCTAGATTAGCCTGCGTCTGATTTCAATACGTTTGTTGTCCCCAAGGCCCTGGCCTGTAGTAGAATGGGGAAGGATGTGAGCGCGCCGCGCATTTCACATGTTGGAGACAGGGACAGGGCGGAAGCGTTTGAATAGCGAGCATAGGTTGGGCGCGTGACCGCAGCGATCATTGATGCAATTAAAAGGCGGATGTGTCAGTCCCAGAGCGCACATCCGGCGGAGATGGTCTCAGCAAGCACGAGTAAGCATAAGGAACTGAGGCCCGAGTTCTAACGGTATGCAAACAAGTCAAGTTCCTAGAATCCGGGATATGAAACCTTCTGTAATGCGTACTGAAACACCCCGAAGTCTTGCGTTTTGGCCAGTGTCGCGTCGTGCTCGAGTTTCACTAAAGAACAAGCTTCGCGGGGTGGCTCGACCGAGCCGAAGACGAGTACCACTGATCACTGTGCTACATGTGCAGCTCATTTCAGTACGGTCATCCATCAGCGATCATCTGTGGCGATACCGACAAACTCGTATTCTTCATTTTGAAAGACGTCGTCTCGCTGACGCCGAAATGCCCGATTTGGGATATCATACAAGATCAAGTTATCGGCCCTCCAATAGTTTGTCAGGGCGGGCCGGTCACTTGTAGCTGTGCTTCCCGACATGTGGTTGCATCAGTCATATAATATCTTGACAGGAAGAACGTGAGTTGCGCTGCAGTTATGGCGTGACGGACAGCCACGAGTTGAACTGGCCAGAAACACTGATCACGTGACATGGCCACGTGTGTGACACGCTGCTCGAACGTGATTGGCGAATGAACAATTCCTTGATATCCTAACTTATGGCCCGCTTCACCGCTCTCCCCAGTGACACCAGCGAAGACGAGAAATATGTGGCCTCTCCCCCAAGAAAGCCTCCGCAGTCGCGGTCTCGCCACACATTTCCACCCCCTCGCGTCCAGCGCGTAGGCGAGGACGCGGATATGGCTTCCGACTCCGGTTCGTCGCGTGCAGACGAGGAAGAAGAGGGGGACGATGAGGAACCACTGCCCAGCGATTCGTCACGCCTGAGTCCCGATATACAACGCGCTTCTGGACGAACAGATGGAGACATGTACGCAAGTGAAGAACAAGGCGATGGAGAAGAGAGTGGCGATTCGTCTCGTTCGAGTTTGGAGGCGCTACTTCCAGAACATCGGCGCGGAGATCCCAGCATCATCCCATGGGCGCAGCGGATAGGCATCGACCGCCAAAAAATGCACGTTATGCATGCATCGTTGTTCCCGAGGCCAGACTCTACCGTGGCTCTAATACAATCAAACGTGGAAAACCCGGATCGGGCGCGTTTAACCCCCAATGGTTTGCACAGGAAACACAGTAGGGACTCGGAGGGAGAAGGCCTGAGGGCTGCGACTCAGGAGGTATGTCACCTTTCTTTTTTCTTTCCGAGTCGCTGAACCTGCCGTCAACTCTCCCTGTGTGTCAGCGAGCCTCCTTTGCCCATGATGTCGAACCCGTCACTTTCCGACCGTCTCGCAAATATGCTAGAGTGGAAAGCTCTGCCTCCATTGTGAACGGTGTGGAAGAGGCCTTGGTCGATGCAGGCCTCGCGTTTGGACGGTCATTCCGAGTTGGTTGGGGACCCTCCGGAACCTTGGTACACCTAGGACAGCTATGTAGTCCATCATCGACGAAGTAACGTTTCCTGTCTGCGTAACATGGGTTCGCTGTGCTGAGCGGTCCTTTAGAAAGCATACCGCCAATTCATCAATAGTCACCAAATCCACGGTACCATTCTCCGAGCCAGGAACAGACACCAGTCTTTCCACGAAGCTCCTTTCCCATCATCTTACCAACTCACCCATTCAACTCGATGCCGAGGGCATCCCCTTTGCCCATCCATCTCCAGACTTGTCCTTCGGATCGTTCACATCTCTCTTTCCCCCTACAGACCAGTCATTTGCCGCTCGCCTTTTCCGCCTTGGGAACGCCTTGTTCGATGAAATAGAACTCCGACTCGATGAGTCTGTCAGCATAGATGTTCGCAACCGGGTACATGCAGTGCGCCGGAAAGAAGCCCTCTCGAAGTGGCTTGAAGGGGTTGTCGCCTCCACGGTGGACGCTGATGTGAAAGGCAACTTTTCTGGGAGTTCTGCTTCTACAACCTTCAGCCTCCTCACCGGACATCAGATCGACAAAGCTAGTGAGGTCGCTTTAGACGGCGGAAACTTGAAGCTCGCCACTTTGATATCTCAAGCTGGGGGTGACTTGGAGTTTCGAACGGATGTTCAAGCCCAGCTGCAGATATGGCGTGAACAACGTATTGATGCGCACATCGACGAAAACTTACGCAAGGTCTATGCGTTGCTGGGTGGCATCGTAGACATACTAGAAGGCTCGAATGGTACCGAAGTAGAACGGTGCCCGGACCTTCCGGTGTCACAAAAACTTGATTGGAAGCGTGTCTTCGGATTACACCTTTGGTTCGGGCGGCCAATGCATGCTTCAATAGCAGAAGTGTTTGACGCGTACGACGATCACTGGAGAAACGCCGGAGACCGTGCTGCAGCACCGATTCCATGGTACTTTGAGGATAAATCCTTCGAGTTCAAACATTGGCACTTGTCTCGAGACGAACACCCTCCAGACGCCTTCTACTCCCTCATCAAACTGTATGCGGATCCAGCCTGCTCCCTGGAAACGATATGTTCCCCGCTTTCTTTCGGTCCTTCGCCAGCGGACTATTCCATTTTATGGCACCTGTACATCGTCCTTTCCCGGACAATGCGGATAAGAGATTTCTCAGACCGCGATGACCCCGGCGTGTCTAGAGGGTCTCAGGAAGGTGATGATGGAGATGCTCGAATCGAGGGCCATAGCCCAAGCGCGGATGTGCTGGCTAGCACATACGCACTGCAGTTGGAACAGCAAGACTTGATACAAGAAGCAGCATTTGTCTTACTCCATTTAGAAGGCTCTTTTGGGTGAGTATACTTTTTTTTTCAATTGGCAATTCTTGACATCTTTCAAAGGAGAGAGAAAGCCATTAGAGACCTATTGTTACGGTCTGCTCCCAAGCTTGATGATTGGATGATGCGAGGAATGGCGGGGAGCCTGAAGATTCCACTGTCGTGGATCAATGAGGCAAAGGTAATTAATCTGAGAGTATATTTAGTGGTATGCTAACAACAAGATCCAGGCGATCTATGCTTTAAACAGAGGCGACGTTTTTGAAGCATATCATCTATATCTCCAAGCTGGGATGCACAGTGCAGCGCATGAGCTTGCTGTATTCGAGCTTGCCCCAGAAGCGGTTATTAGGAACGACCTTGAGCTACTAAAGGTGTTTTTTGAGAGGTTTGTTGGGCATGCCGTGGACGGTTGGCACGTACGGGGAAAGGTCCGTAAAATTGCATGCGCTCGACCCGCTTGATGATCCCATCTGATCAATAAGCGCCGCAGGTCTTCCTTGATTATGCACATGCAATGACACGACTACCTGAGCTTATCCAAGACTTGAGAGCTTCGCAAGAAGATAGTTCTCAAGTTGCCGAGCTTGAGGAACTGACACGTACGATTCCTAAGCTTATCGGACTCCTGCCCGCTATGGTCCGTGACCAAGTAGACGTGAGACAAAATGTCGCTGTGGCGGCTATGATCTCAGGGTTGACACGAAATCTTGATAATGCTTTACCCCTGGCATTGGTAAGTTGGGAACTTCTCTACATCTCGCCGAATGCGATCATTGCTGACGCCCGCCTTAGAGTCCCAAACAACTTCGTGGCCTACCGGTGGACGAAACAACCAAGTTACATCATGCAAGGTCTATCGTGTATTCTCATTTTCTAAAGACGCTGGAAGCTACAACGTGATGGTTGTCACCACGATCTATCGAATAAATAGATAAATACATGACATATCAATATTAATTATTCTAAATATGCACGGTCAGTCAAACTGGCCAGCCAGCTTGGTCACAAGAATCTACGTGGCGTGGAAGCGAGACGTTGTTGACAACGCGACAAGGATCGGATACTGGATACAGTGTTGAGTAACGACTGAATTTGTCAGTCGCATGATACATCTAGTCGATTTTGAATCCGGAAAGGAAGATGGAGGCGCTTAGTATACAGACTTCAGCCAAGCGCGCCTCCATCGCGTGCTGACTGAGCTCAACCCGGACTGCGTCCCGGGTGAGGCAAATGCGCGCTAGACGCTGAGAGTTTGAGTGATTGGCGTAATAGAGCTACACACGACGTAATTGCATCAATGAGCTCAGACAAGTACCAAGATGAGACGAGAACGTACGCAGATGAATTCCCCATCCGGAACCCAGATGTGCGGTATGCCCCTTATGTCCATTACCCTAGATCTAGACAACGCAAAAGGCAGACGTCGGGGATGAGGTCTAGAAGGAGACGGGGGATTTGATGGGATGCACGTACGCGCGATCTGGCCCAGTATGAAGCCAACTTCGTAGAGCCTGGCGGGGCAACAAGCCGGGCATTT
>Ga0137362_10002441_pt1 | contig 12071 bp, 8 predicted proteins | sample MadtaG_2_FD_104801 | JGI IMG/M metagenome (GOLD analysis project Ga0137362, IMG submission 104801) | Vadose zone soil microbial communities from Angelo Coast Range Reserve, California, USA - Mad1_100_16 metaG | ecosystem: Environmental > Terrestrial > Soil > Vadose zone | place: USA: California... | reverse complement strand
TCGAATCGTTGAAGCAGGCTCTCGGCCGCGGCCAGCGCATCGAACTCCGCCGCTTCGGCGTCTTCAGTGTGAAGCCGCGCAAGACCGGCATCGGCCGCAATCCCCGCACCGGCGAAGAGGTGAGCATTCCGCCGGGCAAAGCTGTCCGCTTCAAACCTGGCAAGGAACTTCAGGGCATCGAAGAAGTGAAGAAAGCGGAATAACCGCACTTCGTCCTGTCTCAAACAATGCTGACAAACAAACCTCTCGCCAATTCGAAACTGGCGCGAAACCGTTCAGCTATGTTGTACTGACTAGTGCGATTTCGCTTCAAGCGCTAGACATTTTCGTGACCACACCGCTTCCAGAAAATCCACCGCCGTCCATCCCAGTCAACGGCGGTTGGCGGGCCACTCCCTTCGGCCCGGCGACGTATGTAACCGTTCCGCCTCGCCCCTCGCTCAAGACGCTCTTCATTGCCGTCGCATTGTTTCTTCTTACTCTTTGCACCTGCCTGGTCGCCGGCACACAATTTGCCGTCGCTTACGAACAGAATCAGGCTGTTTCACTCGACGAGTTTCTGAACGCCTTTACCCTCTTCTACAAACATCCCGCGGCCCTCGCTGCCGGCCTGCCTTTCGCCATCACCTTGCTCACCATTCTGCTGGCTCATGAGCTCGGCCATTTCTTCGCCTGCCGTTATCATCACATCCGCGCCAGCTATCCTTTTTTCATTCCCTTTCCGTCGCTGATGGGCACGTTCGGCGCATTTATTCTGATTCGTTCGCCGATTCGCTCCACTCGGGCACTGTTTGACGTAGGCGCCTCCGGTCCGCTTGTGGGATTCTTTCTAGCGGTTCCCGCACTGGCCTACGGCGCACTCCATGCGAGAATCGTTCCCGGCCTTGACGACACGCGTAACGTCGACTTGGCCTTCGGCACTCCTCTTCTGTTGCGTCTCTTTGCTGCCTGGCTGCATCCCGGCATTTCCCCCGGCGCGCTCTTGCTTCATCCAGTTGGCCGCGCCGCCTGGGTCGGGCTTTTCGCCACTTCACTCAATCTTCTGCCTGTTGCCCAGCTTGACGGCGGCCACATTCTGCGTTCCCTGAGCGCGCGCGTACACCGCCACATGTCCGTCTTTCTTCCTCTTGTTCTCATCTCGCTCGGGCTATTCGGTTTCTGGCAAGGCTGGTACGTTTGGGGAACCCTGCTTCTCGGCATGCGTTTCCTTCGCATCGCGCCCATTTACGATCCTGCTCTGCTCGACCCGTATCGCCGATGGGGAGCGTTTCTTGCACTTCTCGTCTTGCTCCTCTGTTTCATGCCCGCGCCGCTCTACTTTTCTCCAACTTCCCATTGACCGCTTTCAATCTCCGGTTATGATGCCTACCATCTGAACGCGCGCCATGCCGCGCCAGCTTGACCGTGCCTGAACTCGTCCGCACACTTCGGCTTCGAGATCTTCTGCTGCTCTTCATCGGGTCGGTTATTGGTTCCGGCATCTTCCTCACTCCCGGGCTCATTTTTCGCCAGCTTGACGGCTCTGTCGGTCTCTCCCTGCTCGTCTGGCTTGTTGGCGGTGTCCTTTCTCTTCTAGGGGCGCTCACTTACGCCGAGCTGGCCGCCTGCAATCCGGAGGCCGGAGGTCTTTACTGTTTCATCCGCGACGGTTTCGGCCGTCTTCCCGCATTCCTCTATGGCTGGTGTCTCTTCCTGGTCATCGCCAGCGGTTCGGTCGCGGCGCTCGCCCGCGCCTTCAGCCGCTACCTTTCCGAAATCATTCCGCTATCGCTTCTGGCCTCAACAATCGTTGCTGTGGTGATGATCGCCGTCGTCACCGTCGTGAACATCTGGGGCACACGCAAGAGCGCCGACCTCCAGAATTGGACCACCCTCGTAAAGGTTGCAATCATTGTTGTCCTGAGTATGGTGCTTCTCGCTCGGGGTCATCATGCTGGCGAAATCCCCTTGGCGATGGGCACAACACAGCACGGGGTTGCACTCTTCTCCAATTTCGGCCTGGCGATGATTGCCGTCCTCTGGGCCTACGAGGGATGGCAGTTTGGCACCTACAGCGCCGGCGAAGTGCTCGATCCGCAAAGAAATTTCCCCCGCGCGTTTCTTTCTGGTTCGTTGCTGCTCGCTGGCTTGTACATGATTGCCGTTCTCGCCTACCTCGTGGCCCTTGGTCCCGCCGGAGCCACTGCCAGCGAAGCGATCGCCGCCACCGCCGTCGGCGAGGTCTTCGGTTCCTGGGCCGGCAAACTCGTGGCGCTCACCATTCTGGTCTCCACGTTCAGCGCCACGAACAGCGTCATCCTCACTGCGCCGCGTGTCTTTTACGCCATGGCGCAGGACGATCTCTTCTTCAAAAAGCTCGCGGTCGTGCACGAGAGATTTCACACCCCGGCCTTCGCTATCGTGGCTCTCGGCGTGTGGTCGGCAGTGCTGACGTGTGCTGGAAAATTTTCGGAGTTGATTGGCGGCGTGATTTTTGTGGGATGGATTTTTTACGGCCTCGGCGCCGCGGCCATTTTCCCCATTCGCCGGGCCTCGGCGGGCCGGCCGATTCCCTATCGCGTTCCCGGCTATCCGTGGACGCCCTTGATCTTTGTTCTTGCTGCCGCGGCCATCGTCGGTAATGCCATCTACCTCGCCTTCCGCGACCCTTCTCAGTTCAAGAATCTCGCCGTGGCCATCCTGCTGTTCTTCATCGGCCTTCCCGCTTACTTCTTCTGGCGAAAACGTGCTGCCGGTTGAACTCGGTGCATGTAGATCCGGGACTTTAGTCCCGCACTTTGCTGGCAGGCATCGGCCGCGCACGGCGGAACATTGCACCGAGGAAACCAGGGTTCACAGGAGGAGCAAATCAGTCGTCAGGCTGACGCTTGGCTAGAATTCTCAAAACCACTTCGCGCGCTTGGCGGGCGTGCTCGCTGTCCACGCCATTGGGCTCTAGTTTCAGATAGGCATCCAGACCTTGCAGTTGCGTCCGATACTCGTACCGGCGCCCGCTGACATCCGATAGCACAAGATAGGCCTCGGCGAAACTGGGATTACGGAGAAGAGCCTCGTGCGCACTCTTTTCCGCTTCCTCCAGACGATTGAGCCGCAGTAGCGCCATACCCAGGATAAAGTAGGCATACGGTGAACTCTCGTCCTTTTCCAATCCCCTTCGGATGACGGTCACTGCCTCTGCTGGTTTTCCCTGCCGATAAAGAAGGTAGCCGAACCCAAATTCTGCCCAGGCGTACCTCCCCCCACTCAAATCAATGGCCTTTTGAAAAGCTTGCATGGCTTCATCCAACTGACCCAGGGTCGTCTCCACTACGCCCATGTGATAGTAGGCCTCGTAGTAATCAGGGAACGCCTGGGCAGCCTTGGAGAAGTGGCTCAGGCTCCCAGTGAGATCTTTCTTGGCCAGACTTCCCAATCCTTTTTCGTACTCACCTCGCGCTTTACCGGGAATCTTCAGCTCTCGAGCCGAAACCGCGTAATTGATCCGCCCGGTTTGCCCCAAGTTGGTTGACTTCAGATAAAGCACCAGCTTCGAGGAGGAGCCATCGAGCCGTGCGCTTGTTTGCGCCGGCTCGTAGCCCGGTTCATCGACCGCGATCTCGTACGTGCTGGGAGGAAGGCTTCGAACTTCAAAGTGACCCTCAAAGTCTGTCAAGATGCTGCGGAATATTCCCGCCGCGTGTGATTTTAACTTTACGGCCACCTGGCTCACGGGTTGATTGTTGGATTTCAAGAGCACGGTTCCGGAAATCATTCCATCCGTATGCTCTGAGCTAAGGACTTGCGCCTCCGCCATCGGCGCCCAGACGATCACCGTCATGTTGACAAAGAGGATTGCCAGGAATCCAAACTCTAATAAGCGCTTCTTAACGTTCTGCAATTTGCACAGCATCTCGACCTGCTGCGCACTTTTGAGGCATTGCCTCAGGAGACTGGCGGTTGGGGGAGTCAATCCACACGGCTGCGAAGTGCCACTTCCAACAGTCACCTTCAGGCTGCGGTTGTGGTCTCGTCAGCGCCGCTTTGCACCATTCCCCAGAAGCCAACCGTCGTGTGCGCGGACCAATACCACAATCTCTGCACCGCGCATGCCACGGCGCTCGCCACTTCACCCGCCGCCGGGCATGCGGCTCAAGAAAATAGGTTTGCAGAAGCGGCTTTACGCCCCTATCTTCTTTTTTTTCAGTGCGGCGGTGCCGTCATCCCTCTTCAAGAATATTCTTTCAGCGTCCCTCGGAGTTCTGGTGATTGAACTGACTCAGACTGTCGGGGCTCTCGGGAACTGTCTCAACCAGCGACACCACATGCCACCTTGACTCACTTTGAGATTCGCAAGCACTCAGTTCGAAGTCGGCAACGGTGTTCCCCGTCGCCAAATCCAACGAGCAGGAGATTCATTTAGGGTGCCGACCGGCACGCCAATCGAACGGGTTGGTCGATGGCGTCAGCGGATGGACGCTTCGGATTACCTATGCGTCACCGCGCGAAATTCGCCGCATCAGGATTCGGACTCTCAATGCCATTGAGGTTCACGCGCTGTATGCTCAATCTCCGAAAGGGCGCGGCGACCGACATTGCCTTCTTGGGTATAAGTTCTAGCCGAGTATTTCGTGGGCGTGTCCCTGTCGGCCTCTTCGTCCTGTTGGGGGCATACGTTGTAACAGGTTTGGCTGGCCGCCTACCTCAGCCGCCAGATTTCCCGATGCGTTAGCATCCTGACCAGGAGTCTGCGCCTGCATTCTCGATTTAACTCTTGGCTTTTGATCACCTTGATGCGCACTCTCTTGCGTTCTTCTGTTTTCTCACGTTTTTCGACCCTTTCGAATCAGTCCCTTACGTACTCTTCAGGGTCGCAGCGTGTAGGGTAACTCTGGCGTTTTAGTGCGTTCAAGTGCATTAGGCACTCTTTGGCAAAGACAGGGGATGGGGCTAGTCGGGCTACGCTGAACTCAAGTTTAACTTGAGGGTTTGCACTAAAGCCTCTGATTACAAAAAGCTTAACGGATCTATATCCACGAGCACGGTCGCCTGTGGAATCTGCTTGACGTCACCACACGCCATTCACCCCGCTAAGCCGCCCATCATCCCTCTCCCCGGCACGCTCGTTCATTTCTTCGTGCCGAGACATGCGACCGAGGCCTTCGGGGATTTGTCCGTTATCCAATTCCCGGAACTTTGCCTATTCCCGCGGTGTCAAAAGAATGGTTTCAGCACAGGGCGCGAGTTTGTCTGTTCGTTCAAGGGGATGGCCGTGCTCGAAGCGATCGCTCTAGCGAAATTCTACGGCTCTGTTCCAGCAGTTCGAGAAGTCACATTTCGCCTCGAGCCCGGCCAGGTGCTCGGATACCTGGGCCCCAATGGCTCGGGAAAAAGTACCACCGTAAGAGTGCTCACCGGCCTGCTGCAACCCACTCATGGCCAAGTTCTCTTCGAGGGCAAAGACATTCAAAACAATCTGGTATCTTATCGAAAGCGGCTGGGCTACGTTCCTGAAGAAGCCAATCTTTATCCGTTTCTCACGGGCCAGGAATATCTGGAGATGATCGGAACTCTTCGCGCCATGTCTCCGAAGCGAATGAAAATCAAGATCAGCTCCCTCCTCGAGCTTTTCTCTCTGTTTGCTCATCGGCATGTTTCTCTGGGCTCCTACTCCAAAGGGATGCGCCAGCGCGTCCTCCTGATCGCCGCGCTCATGGACAATCCCGATGTGCTCATCTTGGACGAACCGCTCTCCGGCCTCGACGTAACCTCTGTGCTCATTTTCAAGAACCTTATCCAGGCATTCAGCGCGCGAGGAAAAGCCGTTTTCTATTGCTCGCATATTCTCGAAGTCGTCGAAAAAGTATGCTCGCAGCTTCTGATTCTCCGAAAGGGCCAGGTTATCGCCTACGGCTCAGCGGACGAAGTTCGCCGGCGGATCGGCCAGTCCTCGCTGGAACGCATCTTTTTGCAACTCCTGGAAGACACCGACGTCGCGCAGGTCGCCAACGAGATCATGGATGTGGTGGTGTCTCCATCGTGAATTCTTGGAAGCAGGCCCTCACAGAGCGGTGGATGGTTTTATCGCAACGCCCCTCGCTGCAATTGTTGCGCCTGTTCGCTGAACGCATGCTTCACGGCGGCGGAGAACTCGGCGCGGACGATTTGGACCTTGGCATGGGTGTGGTGCTCGTCTTGTTGGCCATGCCGGGGGTCTTGGTCTCTCTTCTCATGTTTGAGAAGTTTGGCTCGCTAATTCGTTTCCTGCGCGGTGACGGCGTATTCGATCCCTATATCGCCACCATTCCAGACGAATATTTCTTCATCGTGCTGTCCATGGCCGTCAGTTGCGCCGCGGCGCTGTGGCGGTGGAACTCCATTTTTCTGGACCGCCGCGACTACCTCAATCTCGTGCCCCTGCCCATCTCGCTGACCAGGATTTTCTTTGCGAATCTCTCCGCCATCTTCGCTCTGACGGCCCTGCTCACCATGGTGGTGAACGCCGCTTCCTTTGTGTTATTTCCGATCGCGGTCCTGGGCTCGCAAGGATCTTTCTCTAAGTTTCTTCGGTTTGCGTTTGGACATGCCATTTCCGTCAGTCTGAGCAGCGCATTCAGTTTCCTTGCCATATTTGCGCTCTCGGGCACTCTAATGGCGTGCCTTCCCTACCGCATTTTCCGCAAAGTCTCGGTGTACGTCCGTTTTGCGGTCGCGCTCTGTCTCCTGGCCCTGTTAGCCACAAGCATTACGGTATCTTCTGTTCTCTCAGGCGGCTCACAGTTGATTTACCGGCGGCTCGGCGGACTGCCTCCGGCCTGGTTTCTAGGGCTGACCGAAACAGTGTGGGGCAACGGTCATGATATTTTCTTCGCTTCCTTGACGCGAAGGGCCATCACTTCGTTGGGACTGACACTGCTCGTTTCCGTCATTGCTTATACTTTCAGCTTTCGCAGATCCTTCGTCCGCATCCCGGAATTCGCCGATGTTGGCCCGCTGCCGCGAGGCCGACGTTTCTGGCCGCCTGCAAACTTTCTGGATGCCACCATTCTCCGCGATGCAAAGCTACGCGCCTGCTACCACTTTGTTTCCCGCACACTCTTGCGAAGCGATGCCCACTTGCAGATTGTCCTAGCCTTCGCGGCACTGGGTCTCGTTGTTGCCGCACAGACCGTGAATGCCGCCTACCACCCCGGCTTTTCATTCGCTGCACAACCCCCTGCCGTGGAACTCCTTTCCATACCGTTTATCCTGAGCTACTGCCTCCTCGTGGGAATTCGCTTGGCCTTCGAGGTCCCTTCGGATTTACCCGCTAACTGGATTTTCAAGCTCTGGATCGAGCCTGACGGGGAACTGCCTCGTCAAGTCGCCAGAAGAGTACTTCTCACATTCTCTCTCGGCTGGCTTGCTCCCCTATGTTTTCTCTACTCCGCACCATTGTGGGGATGGCTTACTGCGCTGCTGCAAACGGTCGTTTTCGTTGCTTGCTCCGTGGTTTTTGTGGAAGTTCTGCTGGTGCGCTTCCGCAAGATTCCTTTCACGTGCACTTACCCCGCCTTCCAGAGCCAATCTACGCTTGTCCCTGTTGCTTACTTCATCGGTTTCGTGGCCTTCGCGATCTACATCCCGCGAATCGTGCAGTGGTCGCTGGTCACTCGATGGGGAACCGCTGGTTTCATACCCGTGGTTCTCCTCAGCCTCGGCGGCTTGCGTCAATTCCGTAAACAGATGCTGGACATGGATAAGAGACTCGTCTTCGAGGAAGACTCCGCTTCTAGTTTCTGAAGAGTGTTCAGCGGATCTCTAGAGTCGACTCACAATAGGCTCAGTGCGTCCATATCCACGAGCACCGCAGTCTGGGGAATCTCTTTGGCGTCGCAATATGCCATCGCGCCAGTAAGCACTTTCGTCAACACCGACCGTTTCGGCGATTTCAGAAGAAACTGGAATCGGTGTTCCTTCTTCAGTCGCGCCAGCGGTGCCGTCGCCGGTCCTAGGATGCGAACGCTTTCCCCGTCATGCGGAGAAAAATACTCCGAAAGCTGCCGCGACCATCGAATCGCCTTTTCCGGGCTGGTATCGCGTACGATCACATTGGCCAGCGACGTGAACGGCGGATACGCCATCATCCGCCGGAAGTGCAATTCGCGCTCGAAGAACGCGGTGTAATCCTGCTTCACCGCGTCCTGAATCGCATAATGCTCGGGATAAAATGTCTGAATCAGCACCGTGCCCTTCAGCTCGCCACGACCCGCGCGCCCGGCAACTTGCGTCAGCAACTGAAAGGTGCGTTCCGCAGCGCGAAAGTCTGGCAGGCTCAGCGAGGAATCGGCGCTGACGACACCCACCAGCGTAACGCGCTGAAAATCGTGTCCCTTCGCCAGCATTTGCGTACCGACAAGGATATCCAGCGCCCCGCCCGCGAACGCACCCAGTGTCTCCTGGTATTGCCGCTTCGTCCGCGCCGTATCCCGGTCCAGCCGCGCAATTCGTGCGCCGGGAAATTCTTTGCGAAGTTTCTCTTCCACATGCTCGGAGCCCTCCCCAAAGAAATAGACATATTTCGACTGGCACTTTGGACATTGCTTCGGTATTTGCTGGATCGAACCGCAATAGTGACACTCCAGCCGGTTGCGGTGTTTGTGATGGGTCATCGATATGCTGCAGTTCACGCACTGCACGGACGAGCCACAACTCCGGCACAGCACCGACCACGAATACCCGCGCCGGTTGATCAGCACCAGGGCCTGCGTGCCATTCGCCAGGCACTCATGAATTCCGGCGTGCAGCGCCGCGGAAATCGGGCTCGCCTGATGCCTATGCTGAAAATCTTCGCGCAGATCAACTACCTTCACGTTCGCCAGCGCACGGTCTTCCACGCGCGACACCAGCGTCAGTAGCTCATATTTCCCGTTTCGCGCGTGGTGATACGTTTCCATCGAGGGTGTCGCTGAACCCAGCAGCGCCAGAGCGCCCTCCATCTTTGCTCGCACGATAGCGACGTCGCGGCCGTGATATCGAGGAGTCTCTTCTTGCTTGAAGCTATTTTCCTGTTCTTCATCGACGATGATCAGCCCGACGTTTTCCAGCGGCGCAAACACTGCCGACCGCGTCCCAACAACAACGCGCGCGTCGCCATTCCGGACGCGCCACCATTCGTGTGCTCGCTCGACATCGCTCAGCGCCGAATGCAAGACGGCGACGCCCTCGAATCGCGCGCCAAACCACGACCGGCACTGTCGCCCGATCCACAGCGTCAACGCAATCTCTGGCACCAGCAGGAGTGCCGTTTTCCCGCGCGCCAGCGTCTCCTGCACCGCGCGCAAATACACTTCGGTCTTCCCGCTCCCCGTCACGCCATGGAGCAGCTGCACGCCGAATTCGCCCAACTCAAACCGCGCGCGTATGGCCTTCAAGACACTCTCCTGTTCCGCATTTAATTCATGCGGCGGAGGCGAGTACCCCACATCAAATGGATCCTCGGTCGGATCAATCGGCTCCTCCCAACTTTCCAGCAACCCGTCGCGCAACATCCGCTCGACCACCGCCCTGGTCACTTGCGCCAGCTTCAAGAGTTGGGACAGAGGCAGCGGCCCACGCTCCGTCTCGAGCAATTCCTGCACGCGTTTTTCTCTGCCCATCATCTGCGCACTCTGTCTGCCCTGAGCGTTGCCAACGGGCGTTTCTGCGTTATCCCTTTCCTGGCCTTCCTTCTCCGTCAGTTTTTCAGCCGCCGCCCGGCTACCCTTCCAAGCGATCACTCGCTGCGTTCTTGGCTTTCTTCCCTGCACGGTCTCCCGAAGTTCAATGAGCCCGCGGCGTCGCAGCCGCTGCAACCCGGAAGGGTCGGTGCCCAACCTGGCCGCTGGACTCAGGGGCAGCGTTCCTTTCTTTTCCTTCAATTTTGAGAGAAACGCCGTGTCTTCGGGAGTGAGCCCAGGAGACAATTCACCACCGCTCAAGCTGTCCACCGCTTCACGCCCCGCATCCGTCAAGATAATCTGGCGGTGTGATTTCAGCTCTGTTACCGGTGGCAGCATCGCGCGAAAGACTTCGCCGGTCGGTGCCAGGTAATACCCGGCGATCCAGTTCGACAGCTCGATCAGCTTCGGCGTCAGCGCGGGAACAAAATCCAATATGCGGGTGAGCTCACGAATTTTTGTCCCGAGCGGGGCGCTCTCCGCCATTTCCACAACGACGCCGATCATCGCTTTCTTCCGGAACGGCACGAGCACGCGGCTGCCTGGCTGCACGGTTGCTCGCAACGTCTCCGGAACCGCGTACGTAAACGTCGTGCGCAGCGGCACGGGCAGTGCGACATTGCAGAAAGGAGAAGTCATCCCGCCGTGTAGTGTACCAGCACGAGGAAATGCGGCAGAAAGGGCGGAAAAGAAGGATGCAGGGTGAAACAAGAAATCTACCAGCTGAGGAGAACAATTCCGGCGAAAATCGTGACGATCCCTGTCCATTGCCAGCGCGACACATGTTCCTTGAGGAAAATGGCCGCGAGGCTGACGGTGACCGCTCCGTACAAAGAGCCAAGAACGCTGATCACCGCAATCTGCTCCATTTTCATGCCGAAATTACTGAGGACAAAGGCACCAGTATCGAACGCGCCCATTCCCAGTGCCATCCAGCGCACGTCGCCACGTGGAAGACGCATTGGCTGTCTGGAAACGAGGATTACGGCCGCGGTGAGCAGCGAGCTGGTCAAACGGATCATCCATACAGTTTGAATGGCGCCGACGCGCGGGATGACGCGAATTCCGAGCAACCAAAACAGCACCGCGAAGCCCACAGCAGCAAACACGGCCAAGCCGATTCCCCGGCCGCTGCTCTGCACGGCGGCAGCATTGTTCTCGTCCGGTGTTTTTTCTCCACGAGCGACAACCATGACTCCCACCAGTGTGCAGATGATTCCGATGATTCTCACGATGCTCAGCCGCTCGCCGGTCATGCAGGAAAGCAGCAGCGTCAACGCGGGATAACTGGCCGAGAGTGGAGCCACCACGGCCATTTTTCCAATCTCAAACGCACGGTAGAGCGCCAGTCCGGACATCGCATTCAAGGTTCCCGCCAAGAAGCCCCAAGCCCAGGGCTGCCATCCCGACCCATCCGCGAGATGCCCCCAACCACCGAGAGCGGGAAGAAGAAAGGAGAGCAACAAAAAACCCGTCAGTTGCATGTACAACATGGCACGGAGAGCGCCAATGCGATGCGTGGCAAAACGTGCAATGAAATCCGCGCCGCCCCAGGTCAGCGACGTCAGCAGTCCCAGCAGAATTCCCATGATAAGTTAGGAGGACTTGCCTTTCTTCACTTCGAGGCCCAGCACGGCCATGACTTTTTGGAGATCTTTCCAGACTTCACTCTTTGCGGGCGGATTGCGCAGCAAATAGGCGGGGTGATAGGTCGCCAGCAATTTTCTTCCACGAAATTCCAGCCACTCTCCGCGAAACTGAGAAATTCCGCGATTGGTCTGGAGCAAAGTCTTGGCCGCGACGGCACCCAGGCAGACAATCACTTTGGGAGCGATGACATCGATCTGGCGCAAAAGAAACGGCGAGCAGGTGCTTACTTCGTCCTCTTCCGGCTGACGATTCTCCGGAGGCCGGCACTTCACCACATTGCAGATGTACACGTCTTGCCGTTGCAGTCCCATCGCTTCTATCATCTGCGTCAACAGTCTTCCCGCGCGCCCGACGAACGGCAATCCTTGGGCGTCTTCATCAGCCCCCGGGCCTTCGCCCACGAAGATCAGCTCGGCCCTGGGATTTCCGTCGCCGAAAACTATTTTGTGCCGCGTGCTGTGGAGCTTGCAGCGGGTGCATTCGCCAAGATTCTCACGAATCTTGAGCAGCGTGTCGTCCGCAATCCTGTCCGCGGCTTCGAAAAGCGACGGTCCCGCAGCCACCGGCAGGGACGCAATCTTTACCGGCGCCACGACTAGGGCAATTTTTTGCAATGCGAGCTTTCCCGTGGGCTTCGGCAAGGTCGTTTCCCTTTGAAGATCTATAGTTGAGAGTTGGACAACGTCAGGAGTTTCCAGCCGGCGCGCGACATCCGGCGCAGCACCCTTTCCGCGCTCCCGATAGAAC
>Ga0137362_10002440_pt1 | contig 12071 bp, 22 predicted proteins | sample MadtaG_2_FD_104801 | JGI IMG/M metagenome (GOLD analysis project Ga0137362, IMG submission 104801) | Vadose zone soil microbial communities from Angelo Coast Range Reserve, California, USA - Mad1_100_16 metaG | ecosystem: Environmental > Terrestrial > Soil > Vadose zone | place: USA: California... | reverse complement strand
TGGACAGACAGCGGTCGCCCCTCGAAGGGGATGTAGAAGCTGATCCCTCGGGCGTGAAGCTCGCGGCAGAATACGTCGGTCGGCCACTTCTTCTCCGGGTCGTCGCGCAGAAGCTGCAGGGCGGCCCGCTCGAACGCGTCGTAGAACCAGGGGTTCTCGTGCCGGTGGTGGTGGAACTCCCGGTAGCGGTTGACTTGGATCTTTTGCTCGGTCTGGATCATGCTAGAGTTCATCGTCGTCTCTCTCTTCGGAGTCGTCGGCGTCGTACTCGATGTCGTATTCGACGCCGCCGTTCATGTCGATCTCGGTGAGTTCGTCGCCGTCTAGCTCGGCATCCTCGATGCCCTTGTAGAAGGCGTGGTCGTACGTCTTGGTCAGCGTCGAGTTCACGCAGATCGCGACGCGGTTGTTGAGTTGCTCCAGCGTGATCCTCCCGTCTTCGTAGTCGTCGATCGCGTTCTTGATGAAGACGCGGGCCTCCTTCGCCTGGGCGTCAAGCCACTCCTTCTCGTTCATCCAATCCTCTTCAATAGGGTCCGCAGTTCCTTCTCGGTGTGGAACGTCCTCGCGCCTTCGTCCATGCCGTACGTGATGACGCCGAGCATGTCGGATTTGCCGAGCGAGGGTTTGTAGATGGTGGTGAACTCGACGGTGCAACCCTTCTGCTTGAAGTCCGCCGCTGCGATGAGCTTCATGAGTTCTTCGATCGTCACTCGTCCTCCGGCATCGGCATCTCGTGGTAGGCGGCATCCGGCCCGACCGCCACGATCCTACCTTCGGGCAGCCACAGTCCCGCGAGCGAGTCGTTCTCCCGCGAGGCCACGTCGATGCACCACGAGCGTCCGTGCCGGCGGATGTCACCGCGCGTGTGACCGTACACCTGCGGGATCGACGTGTCAAGGGGTTCGCCGTCGTCACGCCACAGGATACCCCCGCACGAGCCGTCTCCGCCGCGACGCCGAGAGATCGAGTCGACGATCGCAACATCACCGTGGCTGTATTGGTTCATGATCCGCAGCATGGCCTCAACCGCGTGGTTTCCCACGCCCCAGACCGGGTGCAGCCCCGCATGCGTGAGCAAGTAGTCGCCGACCACGGCGCAAAGCTTCGGGGCGACCTCCCGCATCACATCGATCGTCTCGCTGAGGGGTGGACTGTACCCGCGAAAGCCGTGGCTCACCTCGTCCACGACGGCCCGGTCGTGGTTTCCCCACAGCACGGTCATACCCCAGGCGCGCGCGACCTGCCAGCAGCGCAGGTCGTCCTCGCGCGTGTCGAGGCTAAACTGGCCGAGGTCGCCGAGTTGGACGATCGGCGTGTTATCGCCTTGTCGAATACCGGCGCGGTTGAGTAGCTCCAGCAGGCGATCGTGGTGTCCGTGAACGTCGCCGATGACGAAGGTTCTCACGCTTTCCCCCTCTTCGCGCGAGCGCCCTTGAGTTGCTCGGCCAACTGGGCCCGGCGCTCGGGGCTCAGCACGCGCTTCTTCTTCTCGGGCTTCTCCGGCTCGGCCTTGCGCTCGTTCGTGCAGGTGGGCGCCGTGTGACCGGCCTCCCCGCAGTTCCCGCAGTGGCGGCTCGATGGTGTCGTGAAGGCCGCGATGTCCTCGGGGCTCGGATCGTGGTTCACGTACGTGAACTTCCGCACCTTGCCCTCGGTGTCGCTCTCGGCCACGGCGCGAGTGAACAGGCGGTCGGCGGCCACGACGAGTTTGGTGATCGCCACGTCTATGTCGGTGATGACCGCCTTGACCTCGTTCCGCTTGGCCGTGATGAGGTCGGCCAGCCTCATGACCTCGTGGCGTAGCTCGGTGTAGTTCTGCGGTTCGCTCATCGTCTCCTCCCGAGTTGTTCTAGCGCGCGGTCGTTGCGAGCGCGCAGCCCGAGCATCTCTTTCCTGCGACCCTCCATGATCTCGTTGCAGCTGGCCAGTTGGTCAACCGGACACCGCGAGTAACTTTGGATTGCCCCAATCATCGTGCCCTCGACGTGCGGCTGCAGCGTTCCGAGCATCTTGGCCTCGTGAATCTCTTCCATGATGCTGAAGCCAGTCAGCGAACTGCCCGAGCGCGATAGCTGATCGTCGATTGACGGGCACAGCAGATTCTGCATCGCGATGTCGGTGGGTCCTGGATCACCAACGAGCGAGGATTCCTCCTCTTCTTCACCGCCCTCACCCGTTGCGTCGAATGGTTGGTGCTTCGGAGTCTTGACGGCGAAGTCCAAGCGCTCCATGCGCCGCTGCTCCAGGCGCATCTGCCACGCAAGAAGCTCCCGCGTGCTGAGCCGTCTCTCTCTCGTCTTGCTCCCTCGAAAGGAATTGACGACCGGACCCTTGCCGTCACCGAACATAGTTTCCAGATGCTCGACCAGCTTCTTGCTCTCGCTCATCGGGATCATCTCACGCCGTGGCACGGGCGGCCTCGCGCTTCGCTGCGCGCAGACGTGCGCCCCTGCCGCGCTTCGAGGGTTCCGTGCGCCGAGCCGGCATGAGTCTCGTCGCGGCGCGGTCGACCCTTGGGTCGCGCCCGGTCTTGCCGACGTGCCAGGAGATCATCTTCCGCAGCGAGCGCTGCTCGGGGTGCTCGGCGTACAGCGGCGTGCGGCCCTCCTTGCCGGCGTATGAGTAGAGCCAGAACGGGTGGCCGGTCGGACCGGCGCCGAAGAAGTCCGCGTCCTTCGGCACGTCCAGCGTCCGACCGGCCAGCGGCCCGTCGAGGAACTTCGCCTGCACGACGGCTCGGTCGGGTTCAGGTCGCGGGTGACGACGAACGCGCCCTCGCAGGTCAGTGTCCGGTAGACTCTTGGTTGGTCGCTTCACTTGAACCTCACCCAGATGGTAGCATCCTCGTTCAGCACGTCTCCGTGCTGCCAAAGATGAGATGGCATGAGGTCACTGTCACGAGATATTGTTCGGTCGAAGCGGTACGCCCGCGGCATCACCTTGTCTGAGACCCAGACCTGACCGCCCTCGACGACGTGGTCGCTAAGGAATCGCGCCGCACTGGGCCACAGGCAAATCCAGCCGCCACGGTAGAGAAGATCATTGTCCGCGTCGAGATTAAATCGGCGCCTCATCGAACCGGCCTCGCCGCGACGGGCTGGGCGGACTTCTTGCCGGCGCCGGTGCCTCCCGTGTTGAGCTTGCCCTTGGTCGTGGTCGGCCCGGACGCGACGAACTTCACGACCTCGGGCACGGCGACCTTGAAGCCTACGACGAACCACTTCACGCTGCCGTCGTCCTGGTTGATGCCCATCGCGCCCTCGGTTCCCTCGGGGACCTCCATCGCGACGCGCTCCTTCGTGTAGACTGCGGGCTGAACGACGACCCGGTCGACGGCCTGCGGCTGGCTGAACTTCTTGGCGTGCTTGCGCGGCATGCTCATCTCCTCTTCCGGTTGTACTTCTTGGCGTCGCACACACGGCAGCGCCACCCGCACAGGTTGTAGAGGTCCGTGTGACCCCTCGGACACGCCGTCGGCTTGCTGCCCGCGACGACTGCCGTCGCGATCAGCGCGAGCGCGACGTACACCGCTACGGCTGCGAGGGCGGCGCCCACCCGGCCTCGCGCACCACGTCGAACAGGAGGCTGCGAGGGCCGCGCCTGACGAGGCGCAGCCACTCGTTCATGTAACGCGTTGTGGCCCAAGTCTTTGCGTAGCCGGCCTCGATCTCCTTGTTCGTCCGAGGCTGCCCGTAGAGGCACACGGCGACCACGCGGCCGATCGACGGGTGAGACAGCAGGCGCTCCATCGTGCCGGCGCGCGAGACGAAGTCGTCGACGATCACGAGCCGCATATTTGCGCAGTTGTCGTCCCCGCCCTCGATGCGCTGGCCGTGCGAACATTCCTCATCCTTGCGCAGGATGACGAGAGGCTTCTTGAGGCACCACGCGACGACGCTGCCGGGCACAATGCCGCTTTGGCCCGTGACGTAGATCGCGTCGAACTCGTTCTCGATGTGGCGTAGCGCGTACGATACTCGGCGCACTGCGAGCCTGTGACCGATCGCAGTGCGGTGCAGGCCGTACGCGCCGCAGCCGCCGAAGTGCAGGTTGTGGTTCGGGAACGCGAGTCGGCGGCGCCTCATGAGTCCCCCAACGTCTTGAGGACGGTGGCGTAGCGCATGATGATGTCGGCCACGATCGCGGCGGTCTCGGGGTCGTCGTCGACTAGCTCGCGGTACAGCTTGCTGGCCTCCATCTTGGAGGACTCGCAGAACCGCGTCGCGCGGTCGATGCGGCCCGCCCGCTCGATTGCCTTCCGCGTACGGCTCATGACTTGCTTCCCTTCGGCAGGTTGAACACGATGTGGTAGTGCCCGCTGTGTGACTTTCCAACGGACTCAATGGCGACCGCAACGGTGAGGGTCGGCTTGGATGGAAAATCAGATTGCGCGCTCACGCTGCGCTCCCATCGGCACGCAAGGCTTGAAGGCCGTGCGCAGTTCCTCATTCTGCACCCACTCGCGCTCACCCGTGTCCATGTTCAGGACGAGGCTGCGCGAGGACTCGACGGCCCGCACCTTGACGACGACACCGGTGCAGGCGTGGCGGAACTTCTGGCCGACGGTCATCGGAGTAGCTTTCCTTTCTGCGACTTCCACGGCAACGCGTCGATGTGGCCGATGCGCGTGTTCTCGGGTCGCGGGGACATCTCAGCGGCAAGCTGCTCGCTCGCGTCGTTGGGGTCGGCGAAGTAGCGGATGGACGTGATCTGCGGGATCGCAAGGTCGGTGACGACGACGTAACTGCTCATGATACTCTCCTCGAAAAGGACACGTTACGCAGCAGCGGTGGGCACTGCCCCCACGCTCTTGGCAGCCCTGCGTCGTCGCGAGACTCGCACTCGCCTTCTCTTTGCTGACGGTGTCCAGGTTGACTACTTCGTGAGCGCGACCAACTCGTTCAGGACGTTCGTCTTCGCGGCGACGAGCCGGCCCGAGATCATGCTGGCGATGCGCGACCCTCGCGTGCGGAACAGGTCCGCGTCGTGGTCGATGACTTCGACCGCACCGTTGTACGCGTACCACGCGCTCGGCGTCCCATCGTGACCCTTGCCGTTCGTCCAGGCCATGCCGATTGCGTGGCGGCGAGCGTCCGCAGCCTCATAGGCTGCGTCGTACCCCCGCGTGGTCAGGTGGTTGCCCTCGGGCGTGAACAACTTGGGCGGCAGCGGCGCGGCAACGTCGAGGACGTGAGTCGTGAACTCATCGACGGTCAGGATGCGCTCCTTCAGGTCGCGGTAGGCTTCCGCGATGCTGCGGTACCGCTCCACGATGCCCTCGAAGAGCGTCGCGGCCGCGTCGACCATGCGAACCTTGGCGTCCCCGCGGTGCGAGACCTTGATCGCGCTCTGCAGGTTCGTGAGCGCTGCGCCCAGGGTGTTGGCGCAGACCACGCGGATCGGCGTCTGCATCACGAGCGCGCGAGCCTCTCCGCTGTGGTTGTTCGTGATGAGACCGAACGGCACGATCTCGAACGCGAACACTTCGCGCACGACCGGATCATCGATGTCGAATCGAACGAGCATCCACGCGTCCTTGCCGTCGCGCAGCGTGCCGCCTGTTTCCAGGAACGCGACACCCTTGTCGAGCAGCGGCTCCAGGACCCCGAACGCGTCACGATTCTGCAGCGGCACGTAGGAGTTTCCGACGAGCGCGAGGGTTGCGTTGCCAAGCGTTGCGTTGCGATCCGTCCGAACGATTGCCTTGCCCTCGCCCGATTCCGCGAAGGTGCCATCACCGTTCGAGATGAAAACTGGGCGCGTTTCGACATCGAAGTCACAGCCCGCGAGGCGCATCGCCTCGCTCATGCTCGGCGCTTCGTTCAGAATGACGCCTTCGCGGTGCCACGGAGTCTCGCGGACGCTGAACATCGCGCGCCGGCCGGTCTGCAGGTTCCTATCCAATTCGTGTGCCATGATGCTATTCCTTTGCTGGTTGTCTATCGCGCTCGCAGGATTGCCAACCGGCGATCCAAGAGTCGCGACGTGCGTCGTGGAGATTGTATGGGCAAGCTTGCGTCCACTGCCCGCGGTCGTTCGCGCGGTATCCCTCGCGCCATGCCACGGCGTCGATCATGCTGCACACTCCTTTCGCGCGTCTATCTGGACGAAGCCCGAAGCATCGCGCTTCGCCTTGCCCTTGGCGCGCAGGCCGATGACAACAGCACACTCGACGCAGCCTGACTTGAGCGGATGAGGCGCGTCTAGGAATCGCAAATCCGATTCGTCCCCATCCACGACGCGGTAGCCGCGCCAGAATAGCGGCAGAGGCTCACCCTTGCGGGTCGCGAACACCACGGCTACGTTTCGGCCGCGCTCAAGCTCAAGCATCGCCTGCTCGTCGTTGCACTCGGAGCGCGAAAACGTCAGATGGTAGTTGCTCCAGACGGAGTCGCGGTTCGGTCGCTTGGTGTAGTCGTAGAATTGCACGTTCGGGAAACGCTCCATGATCGTGCGGCCGTCCGTGCCGCGAACGCGCTCCCACGGAACATCGGACGTGCCGTTGAGGCGGACGGCGGGCGTCATACCCTTGCGCGCGGCACGAGCCGCGAGCTTGCGAACGTCATCGGCCAGCGCGTCGACAAACCGGGGCGCGGACTCGAAAAACAGTCGCGTCTTTCGCATGCGGCCCTCGATGACGGGGCGCATTACCCCTCGGCCGGCGCTGTACAGGCACGCTGCGCGGCATCCGGGTGATGCGTTCGGGCAGAGATTGCCCAAGCCGGAGCCGTCTGAGGGTACTAGGTACAGAATGCCAGTCAGATAGCCGCGAGCCTCGCCTTTCGTGGTCTTCGCGTTCTTCTCTTGCAGTAACTTGCCGTAGCCATTCATCGCGCACGCTCCGCGCCATGCATCCAATCGTCATTTGGTTCAGTGCACGCGTCCATGAATCGGGCCGAATTGAAGCGCGGATTCTCGCGCATGAGTGCGTCAGACACAGACGCACACGCTGCGAACCACGCAACGCGCTCGGGCGAGCCAATCGTAGCGCGCACGGGTTCAGCGTCGCGCAGCGCTTTCGCGAGCAACACGTAGTCTTTGCGGGTCATGCCGTCCGTCCTTTTCTCGTTCGGGCAGTGTCCTAGCCGTTTCGTCCTGTCTGGACTCCTCGGGCGTGCATGAATCTAGCACGCTACGGCTACGCGGTCAAGGTAGTTTCTCGGGTCATGGCGTTTCAGCTAGGTGCGCTGTGCATGCATCCTCGCGAGGGTTCGATTCCCTCGCGGTCGGACTTTCGCGCGCATGCATTCCGCTCGGAGCGCTTCGCCTTTCCGCGTCCTATTGCCGCCCGCTCTTCTCGACGGCCGCGAGGGCCGACGTGGCGCGATGCCCTGCTAGAGGCTCGCGCGCTGGGTGACTACCACGTGTCTCGCGTGGCGCTGGGAATCCGCTTCGCTCGGCTATGGCCGTTGCATACGCTTTCGACAAGCTAGGCGCCGTTCCCTAAGGACTCTCATGCGCACGTGCGTGGCCTACTACGGCTCGCGGTTCCTGTTGGGCCGCGCGCTGCTGCGTTCCGTCGGGGCGAGTCTCGTCGCTCCCTACATGCCCGGACTCTTGAGCGCTTGGCTTGCTCGCTGCGGGCTGTCCCGGTCGGGCTCGTTCGCTGCGATGCCCGGACCTATTGCGAAGCGCGTGCCAAGTGCTAAGTTGCGGCGCCGTAACAGTGGGTGCACGGGCGAGCAGGCCGAATCGGGCGAAATGGCGTTGCGAGTGTGGCGAAACGCCCACAGTGTTGGTGGCTAATTTCTGAGCGTGTCAAAATAGACACACTCGCTTCTGATGTACGCTCCACGCCCGCCCGCGCTCAGATTTGACATCCGGGTCGAAGTGTTTGCATTTCCTGTACGCGCTTCGGCCCGTTCCGCGCGTCGCGTGTGGTATGATCCTAGGGGAGGGTGGCGCGAGAATTGCTATGGCGGGCCCTCGGGATGCGGCCGCATGCAAGGCGCGCGCCAGTGACGCTAACTCGCTGCGCTATCATGAGTTAGGTCGACTCGCTCGCCTGCGGCGCACGCGCGCTGCGGGCCCCGGCACGACCCCCCACAGATGGCGGACGGATCAGCCTGGACCCGGGACAACTTTAGGACATACCCTATGCCATTTGCCCCGAATGGCCCTTGCTGCTATGATAGTATAATACACATACTAGAATCATCACCGGCCGAGAGACCGGCACGGTCACTCTCGTGACGGCCGTCTCCGGTCGGGCTGATAATGACAGGGAGGTAGAAGCATGCCAGAAGGCAAGGGTGGTTCGAACCTACGGCAGGTGAAGCAGTGGCAGAGGGGCGCCGCGCGAGACTACTACCTCCGCCACCCCGACGCCTCGATCAACGACGTGTCCCGGGCGACGGGCATCTCCCTGCGCACCGTTGCCCGAGCCCGCGAGGTCCTCGTCAAGGAGGGCCTGCTCCAGGCGGGGCGTCACGCCGAGACTATGGCCGACGCGGCGGTCCTAGCGGCCGCCACACAGTCGCTCGCAGCCGAGGGTCCACCGGTCGAGACGGGTCAGGCGCCGGAGAACGAGCCTGCCGCGGAGCCCCAGCCCCGCGCGGTGCGTCGCCCCAAAGGCGACCTGCTCGACGACGAGGCCATGCGCGAGATGGCCGGCATGCTCGACGAGATGGCCGACTCGGAGGACGTGGAGACCACCCGCAAGCGCATGCTCCGGCAGACGCAGCGGTTCATCTTCGATCCGTCGCTCCACCCCGACACGCGCATGAGCGCATCCCAGCTATGGGCCAAGCTCGTCGAGATGGCCCGGGCGAAGGACCTCGGGCCCGGCAAGCCGCTGACCCTCGCCGTCGCGATCGAGCGCTGCGAGGACTTCATGACCGCCTGCGGGCCCGCCGTCTACGTGCCGGCCCTGAACAACCTGATCGCCAAGATGGAAGGAAGGCCCGGTGCACAAGCGACGGATGTCCAAGCTCCGGCTCCTACTGGAGCTACGGAAGCTGCTGGCCCGGCCCGACACGAGGGTGACGGAGCGCCGGCAGAAGTGGTGCGGGCAGTCGACCTGGATGGTGGACGAGGGAAAGGTCAGTCAGATCACGATCCTGCTAGACCCGCGCCGGGACGGCCGGGTGAGGTTGGTGATCCACGAGCTACTCCACGTCTGGATGCAGCATCACCTTGGTCTTGAGAACCGCCTCACCTACGAGCTAGAGGAGGCCGCGGTGCTAGCTTGGGAGCGAACGCTCTACGCCCACCTGCACAACGCCAAGCGCGCAGACGCGCTGGAATCGTGGGACAAGGCCATCGAGAGGAAGATGTCATGAGGCCACACTTTATGGGACCCGAAGTGCCGCACCGGGGCCATCACCCCGAGGTACATCTGGAGGCCACGAACGGCCACGTCCTGTCGACCGACTGCTGGTGCGAGCCCGCGCTGATCGTGTGGTACCGCAACCGCAACAATGTCGACATCCTCGTCGTCCAGCACGAGAACTACACCCCGAAGCACCGCTCCGTCCAGATGGCGGAGCGCGCCGAGGGCCTACCGCCCGAGACCGCGTGGATCGACCGCGCGCTCGAACAGATCACCGAACCACCGAAGCAGCTACCGCCACACGAAGGAGCCTGACCGATGCCCCTCTCCAGCTACTGCAAGAACTGCGGCGCCCCAAAGGACGTGACCGAGTACGCCGACAACACATGCGGCAAGTGCGAGACCTACCGCAAGGAGGCCATGCAGGGCGCGAAGGCCGAGAATCCGGAACTCTCCGAGGACCAACTCACCTATGTCGGCCGTCAGGCCCTCGCTGCGCGCGCGCACAACGCCCGCCAGACCTGGATTCACCCGCGCGACTTCAGCCGCGCCAACATGGAGCGCGGATGACACCGATCCCGGCTCGCACGAGCCGCTGGGTCACGCAGCGGATGGTCGACGAGTTGAACGCGCAGGACGCGCGCGCCGTGGCCGACCGGGAGGCGATGGCCGCCACGGACGACTGCGCCCGCGCCTTCCGCGAGCAGTTCCTCAAGGACACGAACCTCGACGTTGACCTCGCGATGCTGCGCAACGCGCCGATCCGGCAGGTGCAAGTCGACACGGTCGACGGCCCGATGCTGCAGTCCGTCATGGTGCTCAACCCGGTCAAGCGCTTCTTCCTCGTGCTCTGGAAGCGCGTCAAGTACGCGGCCCACCGCCTGTGCGGCGGCCGCAAGAAGGGATGGCGGTAGATGAATCTGTCATCGGAAGGTCTCCAGCGGTTCTACGATAAACTCTACACCGCGCACGGCTACCCGGATGTTGTGTGGTTGACTCCGAGGAGCGCACACGCACATGGCCTGATCGGCTGCTGGAGATACCAATGGCTGCGACTCAAGAATTCGGTTGGTCGCTGGCTGCGGAGCGCGATGTCTGGCGCGCCGTCTGCGCGCCGAACCACTGGCACGGACCCGACGGAGTAACGCCAGCCACCCACGAGCGCTCGCTCTGGTGGTTCCTCAACCTCGCCTGGGGCGCGCGCACCTACCTTCGCGCGCACCCCTCCGAGCCGCAGTGGCTCTACGAGCCGATCCACGGCCGCTACACATCGTGGCTGCAGAAGCACGTGCTGCGCTGGAAGGCCCTCGCCCTGACGGGCCGGCCGGGGCACTACAAGATCATGTCGCTCATCCCGCGAGGGTACGGTAAGACCGTCTCCTGCACGAAGGCTGCCGCGACGTGGTCCCACCTCGACGACCCGATGATGACTTCGCTGATCGCCTCGGCCACCACGCCGCTTTCTGAGGACTTCCTCAAGGCGATCGCGGCAGTCATCGGTGGGACGGATCACGGCTCGTGGTTCTGCTGGCTCTACGGGAACTGGCGCATGGGCGCGCAGACCTGGAAGCCCGACGAGTACATCAAGCACGGCTTCCGCGGCCACGACTCCATCTCCGAGGGCTCCTTCGAGATCACGTCGGCCGAGGTCGGCATGACGGGGTACCACCACCGGGCTCACTGGTGGGACGACCCCATCTACACGAACCGCCTGCGCGACAACCGCACCGCCTACCTGCGCTCCGTCCACACCGCGTTCGACGCAACGTACGACGCAGTGCACGCGAACGGCCTCATCGTCCTCACCTGCACGCGCTACCTCGACGACGACGTAGCCGGCCGGCACATGCACGACGAGGGCGTCGCGACGTGGGAGGGCATGGACTGCCCCCACATGCACATGTTCGACAAGGTCCCCTTCCTCAAGGGCGACTGGCACGTCTTCTTCTACCAGACCGAGGACGAACTTACCGGCGAGCCCACGCACCCGATCCTCTGGGACCGGAAGAAGATCGCCAACGCAAAGACGCGCGAGTCCTGGTCCGGCCAGCAGCAGAACAACCCAGGCTCGGGCGACAAGGCCCCGCTGGTCGAGTCGCAGATTCCCTACCTCTACACGTCCTACCACGACTTCGCCTGGGACGTGCACGAGCCACAATGGGCGACCATCCACATCGACACCGCCTTCAAGACGGACGAGAACCTGCGGCGCGGCGACTACAACGCCATCGTCGTCTGGCTCAAGGACCCGCGCGACAACGGCGTGCTCTACCTCGACACGCAACTCCTCCGCCACTCAGACGAGTGGCGCGAGGAGGACTTCAACAAGGAACTCGTCAAGGTCTGCATGGAGCTACGGCGCCGCCGCATCTTCATCCGCGCGATCACCGACGAGGTCGAGCCGGGCGGCAAGCGCGGCACGTACAAGAACCGCATCCTCGGCATCCTGCGGGGTGCGGGCTTCAACCTCTCGCCCGCCCAGTTCATCCAGTTGAACCGCCACACCGACAAGAAGGGGCGCATCCGCACCGCCGCCGGCCACTGGGCCGAGGGCTATGTGCGCATCCTTCTGAACAAGAACCCGGCCGGCGACTGGGTCCTGCCCGTCGAGGCACGCTCCCTCGTCAACCAGATTATCAAGGTCAACTCCACCGCCCACGATGACCTCGCGGACGCCGCCACGGACGGGTTCATCCCCGAACTCTGGGCGCCTCCGCTCAACAACCCGGGCTTCCCCGACCCGCAGTCCGCGACGCCGCACCAGCCGGGCGACGACGACCTCAAGTGGTTCGCCAAG
>Ga0137362_10002438_pt1 | contig 12073 bp, 9 predicted proteins | sample MadtaG_2_FD_104801 | JGI IMG/M metagenome (GOLD analysis project Ga0137362, IMG submission 104801) | Vadose zone soil microbial communities from Angelo Coast Range Reserve, California, USA - Mad1_100_16 metaG | ecosystem: Environmental > Terrestrial > Soil > Vadose zone | place: USA: California... | reverse complement strand
CAAGGAAGGCGCGTTGACCGCGGCAATGCCCTTCAGTTGGCGCCTCCAGAACGTCCTCTATTCGTATGGCGCGTACCTCGGCAAGGCGGTTTGGCCCGCTCGCTTGGCGGTTTTCTATCCCCATCCGGAAAACTCGTTACCTTGGTGGAAATTGCTTCTCGCAGCATCAGTTCTAATCGCCATTAGCGCGATCGTCTGGCGTTTCCGCGCAAAACGTTATCTGCTGTTCGGCTGGCTCTGGTATCTCGGTACCATGTTTCCGATGATTGGACTTGTGCAATCCGGACGGCAAGGCATGGCCGATCGCTACATGCACATCCCCATGCTCGGAATAATCGTCGCGCTAGTTTGGCTTCTGGCAGACTGGGCCACGCGCCTGAAACTAAATCAGGGGCTCTTGACGGTATCCTTTTTCATATTGGTTTCCCCCTATGTCTACGTGACTCACAAGCAGCTTGGCTATTGGCGCGACAGCTACACGCTCTTCACCCACACGCTTGAGGTAACCAAGAACAACGGAATCGCGGAAAACAATCTGGGCGTCGCTCTCCAGGAAATGCGAAAGCCGCAACTTGCGGCGCAACATTTTGAGGCCGCTGCCCGTCTGATCCCGGAACTCGCTCAGGCGCACTATAATCTCGCCGTCTTGTTGCAGGGCCAGAACCGTTCCGAGGAAGCCGCCCGGGAGTATCATCGCGCCATCGCCGTGTCTTCCGATCCTCTCGAAACCGCGCAGGCGCACAACAATCTCGGAATCCTCTATATCGACGCGAAGAACAACGCCGCAGCCATGACGGAACTCAACGCCGCGATCGCTCTCAATCCCAACGAGCAGAACAGCTACATTGGCCGTGGCATCATCGAACTGCAGTCCTGGAATTACGATGCCGCCATCGCCGATTTCTCGCGCGCCGCCGCGATCGCTCCTTCACCCGAGGCCTGCTTCTGGCTCGGGCGGGCGTTCGAAGGCAAAGGTGAATTCCGTCGCGCCGCAAATGCCTACGCCGCTGCCTTGCAATTGGCCCCTGGAATGGCCGATGCGCGGGCCCGCCTCGAAGCCCTTCAATCAAAAGCAGGTGAGTCGCGATGATCGCCACCGGCCCCGAGGTTCGCGCGCAGGAAGGTTGGGGCCCCGGCGCTCTCAGCGAAGTCCGCGAGGCTCGCCGCCGCCATCAGCAGGCCATTGCCCCGCGCCGCGACGAGTGGATCCGCTCCAACGGCTACTTCTACGATCGCCTCAAGCGCGTCTTGCAATTCATCGTCGAACCGGGCAAGCGTGTCCTCGAAGTCCGCTGTGAGACCGGCCACCTGCTCGCTTCGGTGAAGCCTTCTCACGGCGTCGGCGTGGAGATCAGCGACGCCATGGCTGAATCCGCGCGTCGGCAGCATCCGGACCTGCACTTTGTGAAGAGCGATCCTGAAGCCCTTGATCTGAATGAAACATTCGACTACGTCCTTTTCAGCCACATTTTCGATACCGTTGATATTCTTCGCGCGCTCGAATGTATCCGGCAGCACTGCACTCCCGAAACGCGGCTCATCGTCATCAACTACAATCACCTCTGGGAGCCCGTTCTCGAATTCGCCAGCAAGATAGGTTTGCGTTCACGCTTCGTCGAGCCCAACTGGGTCAGCGAAAACGACATCCGCGGTTTTCTGAAGCTCGCAGGTTTCCGTCCTGTCCGCAAACACCGCCTGCTCTTGTTTCCCAAATGGATCCCGCTTCTTTCCGGCCTCCTGAACGGCTTCCTCGCGCGTCTGCCCGGTTTGCGGCGCCTTTGCCTGATGCAGGTTATGGTGGCCCGGCCGCTCTCGGAGCCGAAGCGCGAAGGGGATGTTTCCGTTTCGGTCGTCATCCCTTGCCGCAATGAAGCCGGCAACGTGCGCCACGCGGCGGAACGCATACCCTCGATGGGCAAACATACGGAGCTTCTCTTCTGTGATGACAAATCCACCGACGGCACCGTCGCCGAAGTCCGCCGCATGCAATCTCTTTATCCGGAAAAGGACATTCGATTGATCGAAGGGCCCGGCATCTGCAAAGCCGAAAATGTTTGGACCGGTTTTCGCGCCGCCCGCGGGGACGTCTTGATGATTCTTGACGCCGACCTTACCGTCATGCCGGAGGAATTGCCCATGTTTCTCCGCGCGCTCGTCTCTTCGCGCGGCGACTTCGTCAACGGCAGCCGCCTCGTCTATCCCATGCCGTACCTCGCCATGAAATTTGCCAACATGCTCGGCAACAAGTTCTTCGGCCAGCTCTTTTCTTTTTTGCTGGACCAGCGCATCAAAGACACGCTCTGCGGCACCAAAGTCTTCTGGCGCGAAGATTGGCTACGCATGGAGCCGCATCTGGGAAGCTGGGGCATCAAGGATTTGTGGGGCGACTACGAGTTGCTCTTCGGCGCCAGCAAGCTGCACCTGGAGATTGTCGAAGTTCCAGTCCACTACCAGGAACGCATCCACGGCGTCACCAAGATGACCAGGGTCTTTGCCAATGGCCTGCGCATGCTGCGCATCTGCTGGCACGCGTGGTACCGGCTGGGAGGTTAGCCTCTCTTGTCCGCCGCTTTCCTCCGCCGTCTGCTCGCCCACCCGCTCACAGCTTCGCTCCCGGTGGACGACCCCGCGACGACAGAGCTGCGCAAGAAAATCATCAGTTCCAAGCCCTTTCTAAAATCCATCTACGACGAGTGGTACACCCTGCTGGCGGAAAATCTTCCGCGGGGAGAAGGGCAAATCTTGGAGCTGGGCTCCGGCGGCGGTTACTGCGCGCGTTTCATTCCCGGCGTGATCACCTCCGAAGCCTTTTCCTGTCCCGGTGTGGAAATCGTCGTTGACGCGCAGCAATTGCCGTTTGCCGCACAATCGCTCCGGGCCATCGTTATGACCAACGTGCTCCACCATCTCCCGGATGTGCGTCGTTTCTTTAGCGGCGCGGTGCCGTGTCTTCGCCCGGGCGGTAGAATCCTCATGATCGAACCGTGGGTCACTTCGTGGTCTCGATTTGTCTACCGGCGTTTGCATCCCGAGCCCTTTCACCCCGAAGCGTCAGATTGGTCCTTCTCCACCACGGGTCCGGTCTCCGGCGCCAACGTCGCGCTGCCCTGGATCGTATTCGCCAGGGATCGCGGCAAGTTCGAATCTGCTTTTCCGGAATTGTCCGTCGAGCAAATTCGCTCTTTTCTCCCATTTCGTTACTTGCTGTCGGGCGGGGTAGCAATGCGCAGCCTGATGCCCGGCTTCACGCATGAGGCATGGGCAGGATTCGAACGACTCCTTGAATCGCAAATGCCGCGCCTCGGGATGTTCGCTTTCATCGTGGTGCGCCGTCGCTAGCGCTCGCAGGTGAGTGTTCCCCTTTTTCCCCAGCCCAGCCGGGGAAGTTGGCGGGAACCTCCGAGACGCGCATCATTCCCCAAAAGTTCCCGATGGCGCCAGCATTAACGTCGTCGTCCGCTCCAACGGCCAGCGCTGACGCGCACCCCTCCGGAAGTCTTTTGCCTGCCAAAAACCCTTCTTCTCTCCGAAATTAGGGCGAAAACCATTTCCTCGGGAGACCAAAACTACGTTCCTTGCGTCAAATGGGGTACGTCGGTCGCGGCGTTGCTCGCCGGTCGGGGGTTACAGGAAATCTTCCATTTGTGGTCATTTGAATTTAGAATGTCCACAGCGGATGCTCAGGTCCAACTTGCGAGAGGCGGGCTGGGAAGGTCGCCTCGGCGGCGCTCAGAAGTCCCCCGGTGCAAGGGCTAAACCGCGAAGGTTATAGTACTCCCCCAGACGAAACATTTCGTCCCGTAGGGGCGTATGTAATTTTAGACGGCGAATTACCTGACAGTGCAATAGTGTCCACGCTCGGCGGCTCCAGAGCGTAGGTTTTTCTCGGTAACGGCAAAGCGGTTTTGTGAAGGGGAATGGCAATGAAGACGTGGAAAAAGGTAGTGATCGGAGTGGTCGCCGCGGGAGTGTTGGGCGGGATCGTTCTCTACAGCATCAACCAGGCGAACAAGGGCGTGGTCACCGTCCAAACCGCTAAAGTAGCTAAGCAGGAGGCCCTGGTTTCGCTTGTCACCGCTTCGGGGGAGATCAAGCCGACTACCTATACGAACGTAACGGCCCAGGGATTCGGCAGAATCACGGGAATCCTGGTGAAGGAAGGCGACCACATCAAGAAGGGCGACAAACTCCTCCTCCAGGAAAACGTACAGGCCAACGCTGACGTTCAGGCGCAGTCCGCGGCGATCACTTCTGCGGAGTCCGGTGTGCAGGCCGCCGAAGCGAGTTACAAAGCCGCGCAGGCGGATCTTCTTTCTCAGCAAGCGAACCTCGAGAAAGCCAAGCTCGATTGGGAGCGAGGACAAGGACTTTTTAAGGACGGCCTGATTCCCAAGCAGGATTTTGACCAGCGCAAGACCGGCTATGACGCCGCTTTCGCCTCGGTGGAATCTTCAAAAGCCCGCGTGCAATCCCTGAAGGCCCAATTCGCTCAGACGCGCTCGCAAGTGAATCAGGGCCAGGCCATGCTGGTGCGCTCCAAGGATATCCTGAGTAAGACCGCCTACGTCTCGCCGATCAATGGCATCGTCAGCTACTTGCCGGTTCGCCTCGGCGAATACGTCGTGCCCGGCATTCAAAATTCCAACGGCAGCTTCCTCATGACGCTCTCCGATATGTCGGTGGTTACCGCGGAGGTGAAGGTCGATGAGACGGATATCGTCAACGTCAAAATGGGTCAGGACGCGGACGTGACCATCGACGCCGTTCCCGGAAAAGTCTTCAAGGGCAAAGTGACGGAAATCGGCTCGCAGGCCACCTTGCGAAGTTCCGGTTTGGCCACCACGCAATCCACCACTAGCACCCAAGAGGCGAAAGACTTCAAGGTTGTGGTCACGCTCGATAATCCTCCGGACAACCTGCGTCCGGGACTCTCCACCACGGCAAAGATCAAGACCGCCGAGAAGAAGGGTGTGATCGCCATTCCGATTCAGGCCCTGGCGGTCCGCACCCGCAAAGACCTCGAGGAAGCCGCCAAGAAATCGAAAGAACACGGCGGTTCCGGCGTGACTTTGGCCGCACCTCCTCCCGCCGCTCCGGGCGACCCCAAGAAAGATGAAGTGCAGGGCGTCTTCGTGGTCAATGGCAAGAAGGCCGTGTTCCGTCCGGTGGAAACCGGCATCAGCGGCGTCACCGACATCGAAATCACCAAGGGTCTGCAGCTCGGCGATGAAATCGTGGTCGGAAGTTACAAGGCGCTGCGCACGCTGAAACCTGAGGCTCCCGTGAAAGTGGATAATTCCGCCCCCAAGAAACCGGACGACCAGCAGAGTTAGCGAAGGCAGCGCTTCGAGGGAGAGTTTCGAATGCCCGTCGAGACAACAGCACCGGAATCGTACCGCGAGGATCTGGTCAGCTCCGGCGTCGTCATCAAAACGCAAGAGCTCACAAAGGTCTATGAGATGGGCGCCGAACAGGTGCACGCGCTCAGCGGCATCGACGTCGAAATTCACAAGGGCGAGTACGTTGCCATCATGGGCCCGTCAGGCTCGGGGAAATCCACGCTGATGAACTTGATCGGCTGCCTCGATTCTCCCAGCGCTGGGAAGTATTGGCTCGCGGGACGCTTGGTGAGCGATCTCGACGACGACGAACTCGCCTATATTCGAAACAAAGAGATTGGTTTTGTCTTTCAAACTTTTAACCTGCTCCCTCGCGCCACCGCTCTTCATAACGTGGAGCTGCCGCTGATCTACAACGGCACGCCCGCGGAAGAACGCATCGTAAAGGCAAAGAAGGCCCTCGAAAAAGTCGACCTGATGGACCGCCTGACCCACAAGCCCAACGAGCTCTCCGGCGGGCAGCGGCAGCGCGTGGCTATCGCCCGAGCGCTCGTCAATTCGCCGTCCATCGTCCTCGCGGACGAACCCACCGGCAACCTCGATTCGAAGACCGGCGAAGAGATCATGGCCCTCTTCGAGAACCTCTATCGCCAGGGCAACACCATCATTCTTGTCACCCACGAGCACGACATCGCGCAGCACGCCCACCGCATCATTTTTATCCGCGATGGCAAAATCGCTTCCGACGAGGCTGTCACCAAGAAGTAGCGGACAATTCGGCTCTTTCACTCCTTTTCAATCTGTCTACTCTGTTCGAACCGGCAGTGATGCCGTGTCATGCTTCCGCGTGCCTTCCTGCACGCGGGACACGCTGCGGCATCGAGAGGCGGATTCGAATGACAACAGAAACGCGGCATGTGACGCATTCAGAGACCTCTGAGACTCTGCATTTCGCGGCGCAACTCGCCCGGCACTACGTTGAGCGCGTTGGCGAGCGCAGGGTCGCCCCCGCAGAAAATGATTTGCGGGGCCTCGAGAAATTCCACGAGGCATTTCCTGATGCGCCCTGCGATCCACGCGATGTTTTGAGGATGCTCGACGAATTTGGCTCCCCTGCAACCGTGGCCACGACCGGGCGGCGGTATTTCGGATTTGTCACCGGCGGAGTTCTTCCCGCGGCCCTCGGCGCGAATTGGCTCACAGGAGCTTGGGACCAGATCGCTGGGCTGCGCGTGATGTCGCCGGTTGCTGCGGAACTCGAAGAAGTTGTCTTGCGTTGGGTTTGTGAAGCGCTGGGGCTCCCGGCGGAATGTGAGGGCGGACTCGTAACCTGCGCGACGACTGCGAACTTTACCGCCCTGGCGGCCGCGCGCCACGCGCTACTTGCGCGCGCGGGCTGGAACCTCACCGACGACGGCATGTTCGGCGCGCCGCCGCTTCAAGTCGTGGCCGGCGCGGAGGTTCATGCTTCCATTCTCAAAGCTTTGAGCCTTGCCGGGTTTGGTAAAAAACGTTTGACGCTTGTGGATGTGGACGGTCAGGGCCGGATGCGAGCCGATAAACTCCCAAAGCTTACCGAGCGCACCATTGTTTGCATCCAGGCTGGAAATGTGAATACCGGCGCATTCGACCCGGCGGCGGAGCTTTGCGCAGCCGCGCGCGAACAGGGCGCATGGGTGCATGTGGATGGCGCATTCGGATTGTGGGCCGCCGCTTCGCCACGGTGCAACTACTTGACCGAAGGATTCGAAAGGGCTGATTCCTGGGCCACCGACGCGCATAAATGGCCTAACGTGAATTACGACAGCGGCATTGTGCTCGTGAGGGACGGAAAAGCGTTGCGCTCCTCGATGACCATGAGCGCGGCGTACCTCGAGCCCGGCGTTCGCCGCGAACCGATGCACCACACTCCCGAAGCTTCTCGAAGAGCGCGAGGCGTGGATCTCTGGGCGGCGCTGAAATCCCTCGGGCGGGCAGGGCTCTGCGCGCTGATTGAGCGCACTTGCGCGCACGCCAGGCGCTTCGCAGAAGGATTGCGCGAGGCTGGATTCGAGGTGCTGAACGACGTAGTTATCAACCAGGTCTTGGTCTCGTTCGGCAAGGCGGAGACGACGCAGGAAGTGATTCGCCGCGTTCAAGAGGAAGGAACTTGCTGGTGCGGTGGAACGGTTTGGCAGGGGAAAACGGCCATGCGCATCAGCGTCTCTTCATGGGCCACGAAAGAAGAAGACGTGGAACGCAGCCTCGCAGCTATCGTAAGTATCGCGCGCGGGCGCCGCGCTTAGAAAAGTGACGTCGCATTTGTTGCGCGTCGCGCGCCGGCTGTTGTCACCGGCCGTGCGCCGTGCTCGGCGTTTCCAGATCCGCGAGAGTTTGTGCCCTGCTGAGATAAGTTCCCGAAAAACGGTCGTGCCAGGTAAGCGTATCTTCATCCCACAGGGCCCAAAGGAATCCCAGAAAAAATGTTCCGGCAGAGATCAGGTAGCCGGCGCTTCGCAGAAGCATTTGCCGCGGCGTCGGCGGTTCGCCTGAAAAGCTCGTGACCTGCAAGTGGCGGAACATCATTCCGGGGGTGGTGCCGCCGAATACGGTAAACAGAGCGAAGTACTGCAAATAGACAATCGCAAACGTCGCGGCGTACACCGCCGCGCTGAATTTGCTCAGTGTGAATTGTCCCCCGAGCGAACCGAAAAGCGCCAGAAATCCGCCATAAGCGAAGAGCAGACAGCCGGCATCAATCAGCGCCGCCAGCCGACGATCATCCATGGACGCAGCGCCCAACAAGCCGGAAGGCGTAAACCGTTCTCCAGCTGCGGGAGCTTGCCCGGCTGCCGGCTCGGCATCGGGAGGAAGCGAGACGTCGATGACCATTCGCGTGTCTTCCCGGGCTGACGCGCCGCGCCCGATGGCGATCGTGAATGCAAAATCTTCCTCGGGGCGCGGCTCGTCGACGGCGATACAAGCTTGCGCGGGTGCGTCTTCCTCAGCATCCTCAAAGGAAAAGCGCGACTGGGCGAGATTGGGCGCGAGTTTTCGGCGTCGCGCGCGGTAGGCATGGAGTCGCTGCGCGAGCTCGCCGCGCCAGGCGGGATCCGAATCTATCCGATGGGCGCCCGCGGACTCTTCAGTGTCCGCGCGCACAGCAAGATTTCCCCGCGCGCGGGGAGCAAGGATCTCCGATGAATCGGAAGAGTCCGTGGTAAGAATGGAATCGCAGAAACTACAGACGCGTACGCTCGAAGGCTGTACCGCGCCACACTGCAAGCATGTTTTTGTCACCGGTGCGTTTTGCGCTGCGGACGCTTCCACTCCGGCGAGGAGTGACCGTTCGAATCATAGCATGACGGGCAAAAGTCAAGCGCGAAACGGAATGTTTCTGTGGCGAATCAGGTACCAAATTATGGAGGGAACAATCCCGCAGCGAAGAGCGCTAACCACCCATCTGTTGGGCGAACATCTCCCGGCTGAAAGCAATCCGGCGGTCTAGAGCCACCGCGGCAAAATAGGCGCACTGCGCGCGCTCCATTTCGGTCCACGCCCGAAGCGCTGGCGCCAGGCGGGCGATGCTGCTGCGCAGGAAGCTCAGCAACTGGAAGTAGGCCCCGATGGCCTGGATGCCGTTGCGATCATCTGGGCGCTCCGGGCACAAATGCAACAGCTGTACGACCCGGGCAAAATCGTCACCCGTGGTCATGCTCTTGATTCCCGTGACATCCCGCACTTCTTCGGAAAGGGGCTGCTTCCTCGAAGCTGCAATCAACGAACGGCAATAGGACACAAAGAACTGCAGCAAAGCAGCCACTGAAAGCATGAGGATGAGTGCGGCCATCATCGCGGGATCACCGCTAGGCGCGCAGGAGCGAGGCGCGCCTCCTCAGGAACCCGCCAGAAGGCATAGGCCCAAGCCAAGGGCAAGGATAGAGCCATGAGCGGGGGAAGATAGCCCCATACCATGTGAAGACTCGGGTACAGATTGCGCAGGGCATAATTCGCCGCAAAGGCGCTGAAATAAAGTCCAAGCGAGAGCACGAGTTGGATAAGGCGAGTACGCGTTTCGCGCATCTTGAGCATGGCGCCCCAGAGGAGATAGGTAAGCACAAGGCCTACAAAGTAAAGGTTTTGCGACAGCTCCACAACGAAGCGAGTGAGCATCCGATCGGAGGACTGTTGAACGACCAGATAGGAGAAGACCGCGGTACCGGCAAGCAGCAAAGTGGCAGCGAGGCGAACATACTGCCCGGCCTGCAACTCATTGAGAACGTGCGAATAAAGATTAATCAGGCCAAAGTAAAGCCCGATAGTCAGCAGCGCATCAGAGTAGTAATAGAAATAAAAGTACTCGCCCGACCCGAAACCATAGTGCGAGAACATCCAGTAACGAAGAATCGTTACGAGAAGGGAGGCCAGCATGTAGATGTTCAGGGCGAGATATCGGCGGACCGAATGGCGGGCAAACGCACACACCAAAACTCCTGCCTCTAAGAGCGCAGTCAAACACCACAGAAAGTAATCAACGGGTCCGGGCACGAAATCCCCTTCTTTCGCCCCGGATGAGTCAGGTGCCGAGCTCTTTGTGCGCTCAGCAACCGCTCGTTACTACCAGGGCGATGGCGGAACCGGCCCACCGGCGTTCTTCCATGGTGACGGCGGAACTGGCCCACCGGCATTCTTCCATGGCGACGGCGGAACTGGCCCACCTGCGTTGGCCAGCATTACCGGACCATTGCCATGCGTCACAGCAATGGTTTTCAAGCCCATAGCCCCTGCCAATACGAGCATGACAAGGAAAACTACTGCGAGTTTCCTGGACATTGTGCCTCCGAGGTAAGTTACCCCGTAGGCAGTCTATATCTAACTACACCAATGTCAAGCAGCTCGCGCTACGAACTTGTTCCGTATCAGTACATACCAAACCACCCCGTGCCTTCGATAGACTTTCGCCTATCGGTACCACGGGCTGGTTCACTGCACGAGTAGGGTAGGTTTTGGGACTCCCAGGGTCAACGGTACGGAAGTACTATACGGATTGGGACTCTTGGATACCTGTGACCTTCCGATCCGGCCGTAGATCGTTGAGATTGCGCCAAGATTCGCTCCTTGATCAACAGTGTTCCCATCCGGGAAAGACACGATTCATGCGGTTTTCGCTCCGTGTGAATGCTTGACACGCTTGCAGGGGAATCCGTAGCATGGAAAATCGCAGTTGTGCCGGCGTAGCTCAGTGGCAGAGCGAGGGTCTCATAATCCCTAGGCCGTGGGTTCGATTCCCCCCGCCGGCACCAAAGATCCGACTCTTTGGCCCTGAGGAAGGTTCCGCGAAAAGCGCGAGCGCGACGCCCTTGAGGCGTCCAGGCTTGCTTCACGCCCGGAAGATACTCAGCCAATATTGGAATAAATCGATTCACCCGATCCCGCGGCCCCGGAATTCCCGTGTCCGCGTCTGCCTTTTGCTCGAGTAGAATATGCCCATCATGGAGCCGGGAATGCACTTTGTATCCTGTGCAGAGCAGTCGCGCCGATTTGTGCGGAGTGCGCGTTGACGCAGCCGCAGATCTCACGACGCGATTGGCTCCGGCGATTCGGGACGTTCGCGGGCCTCGGTCCATTCGGATTGGCCAGTTGCCACTCTGCCCACTCCTGGCTGGATGCCCAGCAGCCGCAGAAAGAAGGCCCGCCTGCGCGGCCTGAGCAAGTGCCCCTGTTCGCGAGCGATGCGGCAAAATATCGATTCACCGCTGAAGAAGATGCGTTCCTGGAGGAGGTGGAACGGGCTTACTTCCGGTACTTTTGGGAAGCGACAAATCCGTACACCGGACTGATCAAGGACCGCAGCCAGGCGGACGGGCCGGACGCGCGCGCGGTGGCGAGTATCGCAGCGAACGGATTCGGGCTGACCGCGCTCTGCATTGCGGACCGCCGCGGCTGGGAAGATGGAAAGAAAATCCGTGAGCGTGTGCGAAATACATTACGTTTCGCAGCGGAACGATTGGCGCACGAGCACGGATTTTTCTTCCACTTCCTGAATATGAATACGGGCGACCGCGAGTGGCAGTGCGAGGTTTCGTCCATCGACAGCTCGATTTTTTTGTGCGGGGCGCTGGCGTGCCGCGCATATTTCGACGAGGCAGAGATCCGCGAGCTGGCGACGAAACTCTACGAGCGCGTGGATTGGCCCTGGCTGCTGCAAGGCGGCAAGGCGCTTTCGATGGGATGGAAACCAGAGAGCGGATTCCTGAAGGCCAGATGGGACACTTACAACGAATTGATGATGATTTACCTGCTGGGATTGGGCTCGCCGACGCACCCCTTGCCAGCGGAAACCTGGGATGCGTGGGCGCGGCCGATCTTTGAGTTTGAGGGAATGCGATATATCGGAGCGCGGGCGCCGCTTTTTGTGCATCAGTACTCACACGCGTGGTTTGACTTCCGCGGCAAGCGCGACAAGTACGCGAATTACTTTTTGAATTCGGTGATCGCGACGAAAGTCCACAAGCTCTGGTGCCTCGGGCTGGCGAAGCAATTTCCCGATTACAGCGAAGATTTCTGGGGCATCTCGGCGTCGGACTCGATGCATGGCTACCAGGCATGGGGAGGACCTCCGCCGATGGGTCCGATCGACGGCAGCGTCGTGCCGTGCGGTTTCGAGTGCCGAGTTCCCGTACAAGGTGACGCGGTGAAGATCAGGGTGTTCGAGCTCACTAGCAATATCGAGCTGGACGGCTCGCCGATGCATT
>Ga0137362_10002437_pt1 | contig 12075 bp, 15 predicted proteins | sample MadtaG_2_FD_104801 | JGI IMG/M metagenome (GOLD analysis project Ga0137362, IMG submission 104801) | Vadose zone soil microbial communities from Angelo Coast Range Reserve, California, USA - Mad1_100_16 metaG | ecosystem: Environmental > Terrestrial > Soil > Vadose zone | place: USA: California... | reverse complement strand
CGCCGTTTTATAGCGAGTTCAGGTCCTTCCGTCAGGCGCTCACGTTTAAGCGTTGGCATTGACTGCGGTGGGATCAACTGGCCTTTGGCTCGCGCAATGTCACGTGCGAAAACTGTGGGCATAGCAGAATAGAGTTGTCGCACGGTTTCGGTGGAGATGAAATCTATCGGTGGTGGGGGTTGCATAATAAGGGGTGGATGTCGATTTTGTGTGTGATGGGCATCGGCGGCTGCAGCGAGCCATGTGAGGTTGGATTGCAATCGGCTAGCGTACCTGTGATGTGGACGTCAGCTTTGTCGAGTTGTCTTGTGCAGCGAAGGAACAGACTGTTGATATCTCTGGTCATCGGTGGAGATGGCTCGAGACTGGAATTCGATACAAATTCTAAAAAAAATGAGTTAGCAAGAGATGGTAGACGCTCGGAAGGTCGCACTTGATCAGTTCGGCATTAAGGCGCAGTATTAATTCAGCCTTTGAACTCGAAGCAGTGCCGGAAGGACCCGATAAAGAACCCCTCTGGGGTGAATGGTCAGAAGGTGGATGGGGGCGGGAAGGAGATATCCGTATGTGTGATGAGGTGGCCTCTAGATTCGCGGGGATCTGTCGGGAAGGAGAGGATGTCGTAGCCTGGAGAGAAGATGAGCCTTCGCCCTTGTCTGCGCTTGTGGCATCCAGGGAAGCGTCCTCATCGTTGTCTGGTACCGGCGAAAGCTCACTAAGTGGAGTGAGTGGCCGTGACGATGGATGATTTTCGACCAGGGAATCTTGCTGTGGGTTGGGTGGAGGATCCGTGGACGCGTCTTGTGAAATAGTGGGTGGTGCGGATGCATTTATGGGGGTTGGCGCGGTTGGTGGAGCAGATGCAACTTCCGATTCACCATCACGTCGGGGTGAACTCGGAGGGGTGAGAGATGATTGTCGATGGATGGGAGAGGTGTTCTGTATGGCTCTGTCTGGAGGGAAAGGAGGGGCTATAGAAGCAGAGGGGACGGAAGGAGTGGTGTCTTTGTTCAGAGCGCGAGGCTCAGAGTCTCTTGATGTCGAAATTGCGCTCCATGAAAAATGGTCATTGTTCTGAAGGGCGAGCGATTGGGTGGCAGGAGTCGAGACAGATGGTGGATGATCCAAGTGAATCATCAGAGGCAGACGACGACACGAAACGGGGGGGAGAGGTCAATGACGGTTGGCCTGGCCAAGGGGGAGAGTGGGTGTCGGTAGCACGGGACGCGGGTCGGGGCGATGCGGTCTTTGAATCCCCCTTTCGCTCTCTATTTCTACCTCTCGTCGGACACCTCCCTTGTAGCGTACCACTTTGTATTCTTCCCCTCTTGCCGTCCCAACAAAATAAAATGAAGACGGCGAGCTCATAGGGGCTAACTATCCCGTGGGAATGTTTTCCTTTCTCGGACCCGGTCAACAAACCTCGCCCTGCTCGAATGAATGGACCGTTGGACTACACACGTAGATATTGCAGCGCATAGAGTTGGTTAATATCCAATGATCCACGTCTTCTACCCTTCTTCGACACCGACATCCGTCATTGGTCCAAAATCCATCACGTTTTTCCGCACGTTCTGATCAGAAGCGGACGCAGTGCAACGAGGGTCACGCATGCAGTCCGTATTGGTACTGATACTCGCCGCGCGTTTCCGACCGAACCGATCCCGGCCTAACCGAACGGTACACGCTCCCGTTCACGAACCCGCTCCGGCAATTGCCGCTAATTGTAGCGGCGCTCAGACTTTATTTGCCCACAGTCTACTGGCTCCAACGACAGTTCGTCTCAAGACGCAATACAGTAAGTATTCACCTCAGTTTCCTTGAATCTCGCTTTTGGAGGTCTTGTGGTGCCCGTTGTAGTTTCCTGGTAAAGTTTTGTCATCAAACCTGACCTTCGTGAGGGTGGATGACTCTCATGCGATCAGGGTGTACCAGTTGCCTTCTTGCTCCGCCCACTCTTAAACCCATGCGCGCACGGAATCACTGACCTGCCTATCTTCTAGTATCAACAATGGGTAGGGTTATTCGCGCACAAAGGCGCGCGCATGCCATCGTACGTCCATGCAACATTATTTATCGACATGTTGTTCACGTACGGGCGACTAGTTCAATGCGCATACCCACCACAACAAGGCACCTGCAAAATTCCGCCCACTCGATTACGCCGAACGTAATGGCTATATTCGTGGTATTGTGAAGGAAATCATTCATGATGCTGGCCGGTGAGTTCCACTACAATTTCACATATGATCGCAGCTTACAGTGCACGCTAGCGGCGCACCCCTTGCTCGTGTCGTTTTTCGCGACCCCTACCGTTACAAGCTCCGACAGGAGACCTTCATTGCCACGGAGGGCCTCCATACAGGTGCTTTCGTCTATGCAGGGAAGAAGGCCCAGCTCGCTGTTGGCAATGTCCTCCCTGTCTCGGTATGTCCTGAAGGTACCATTATCTGCAACGTCGAGGAGAAAGTTGGTGACCGTGGTACACTCGCTCGTACTTCTGGCAACTATGCCACCATCATCGGACATTCCCCTGACGAGAACAAGACCCGCATTCGGCTCCCATCAGGAGCAAAGAAGACTGTCTCCGGCAGTGCACGCGCCACCGTTGGCATCGTTGCTGGTGGTGGACGTATTGATAAGCCGTTGCTCAAGGCTGGTCGAGCATATCACAAATACAAGGCCAAACGTTACAAGTACGGTTCACATGTAACAACAATATACGAACATACTGACGGACTTTTAGCTGGCCTCGTACTCGTGGTGTCGCAATGAATCCTGTGGATCACCCTCATGGTGGTGGTAACCACCAACACATCGGCAAGGCATCGACCATTGCCCGATCCGCTGTTCCCGGCCAGAAAGTTGGTCTTATTGCTGCTCGCCGGGTATGTGATTCTGTCATCGGGTTCTGAGGGGTTTACTTATATCACCCGCAGACTGGTCTACTCCGCGGTTCCGTCAAAGTCAAAGAGTCGTAGACAATTGATGATCTCATTCTATACACCTTATTCCTCTCACGCACGCAAAAAATGTTGTATGCATGGACAGACCCTACATGCCACATTCATGTATCACGCTGTGGAGCGCTCCCTCGGCTAACATTACAGCGAGTGGGGTCGTCTCTCGTTGTCCGACGTAAGAGACAGAAACAAATGAGTGACGAACAGATGCACAGTTGAATATCAATCCTCATCCAACTCATGTAACTCCCCTGGGACCAACAGTGGGCTGTGGTCCTCTAGAGGAGGTAGATCACCGCCACCATGTCCCGTCTCCAGCTCTTCCATGATCGTTGCAACACCTTGCCAATCGTTTCCCTGCCCTGCAGTAGCTGCATGGGCGAGCCCTAGTTCCCCGTCGCTATCTCGTGCTTTCGAAGCCGGTCGCGACGGGGAGAGTACGTGTGATATCCCATCCCATCTGACCTTAGACTCAGCCACGAGTGCCCCAAGGGCATCAAGTTGGTCTTTTAGCACTTCACATCGCCAGATGGACAGCTGGGCAAGCGAGCCACTGCCACTTTCCTTCCGCGCCACGAGGCCTGCACGCAAGCTCTCGAATAAGCCCGCATCGACGTCCTCAAAATCTGCGCCGGCGATCGCAAGTCGTCTCAGATTTGGAAACAGTACCCGGGGCAGATTTTCTGCTGGACGTTCGAAGGCGAGGCGGGATGGAAGCAGCTGCGCGATTGCCGCGTAGACATCTGCGTCCTCTTCTGCTCCTCCCAGCTCGCGGGGTTGAGATTGAGATGGCGATTGCGGATGACGCACGTCGCGCAGCATGTTCGCAACACCCGCAGCAGCTTTGCCGCCTCCGGCAAAGACGGCGCGGACGTGACGCGCACGGGCGAACGCTGCACGCCACGCGGTGGCGCTCTCAAACAGGGCCGATTCGATCAGAAGTGTGTTCGCACGGACAAGCGGGGGTAGGCGCACGGCGCGCTGGATGAAGCAGGCGGCTGAACGCTCGCTGGTAGGGTACGCGTGCCAGCGGAGGTGGAGCAAAAGTATGTGCATCTGTTCGTCTGCTGGGTTAGGAGGACGAGCGTCTTTGTCCGCATTGTCGTTGTTTTTATCGTTGCCACTGCTGCTGCTGCCAGCGTCCGTATCTGTATTTGCATTTGGGTCTGCTGGGCCGCCCGTGCCTGCAAAGAGGGACCAGCTACGCGCCGCTGGGATGTCGCGCACGTGAAGGCTCCTCACTGGCGCCCACGCATCCGCACTGCTGTTGCTGCTGCCGCCAACGAGTGTATCGCGGGGCGCACAAAGATGCGAGGCGAGGGCGGCAAGCATCGCGTCACCAGAATCGACGGATGGAGAGTACCGCTCGAATTCCTCGCAAATGAGCTGGAAAAGAGCCGACGCAGGTACGAGGACACGGGCCGTCAAGTCAAGGATGTCAATTGCGGACTTGGCGCACAGAGAGAAGAAGCGTAGACGGTATAGAACGAGGCGTTCGACGGAAAGGAGTGAGGTGAGAGTGTCTGAATCTATGGGGGAAGACATGTGGTTGGGGAGCGCCTCATCGAGCTGCAGACACTCGAGGCGGGGGAGACTCTTGAGAACATCGAGAAGTTGTTGGAGGTGGGGCCGATGGTCGTGGGGTATATGGGAAAGGGAAAGGTATACGAGGTCAGAGTGAAAGAGAGGAGACGACCACAGCACGCGACAGTGGTGCAGCGACAAGTATTGCAGACTCGGCGTCCTTCCGCTGAACAGGGGCCGCTCCACGAGATCGACGGCAATGGACGGGTGGGAATTCGTTATGGCGAGTTCCTGCAACAAGGGGGCAGCCTCCGCTTCGAAGAGAATGGGCATGCACGCCAGGATCGTGTCGGCGCAGGTCATGACCAGGCTCTGCGCACGGTGAATCTTGGAAAACAACAGGCGGGCCGCTCCAACGTCACACGGCTTTTGCACACTACCGGCATCATCTAAAGTGATGTGTATGGGAACGTCTCTGGAGCGTTCGAGCATCTCTTCGGTCCATCTGTTGTTCGTGGTGATGATGTCGACCCAAAGAAAGGGAGAGGATAGAGCCGCCTGGCGCCAACGCTGACAGACTTGAGTCACAGCCAGCCAGAGCGGTGGCGTGCGGAAACGGACATGAGGGTGGCGATCTGAGGCAGAGTAATAGCTGAAGACATGGACGAGGAGTTCCACAGGAAGACGCGATATGAAGGCGCGTTCGTTCTTCTTCTGACGAAGGCGCGTGACCAGTGCCTCGGCCTCCTCGAGTTGTCGGTCTATGTCTATTGAGTCATCGATCCGAGTGCTTTCGAGGTTCAACGCCGATGTGTCGTATTGAACGGCGACATCCTGGCGTGATTGAGTTTAAGTATACTAGGTCTTGTGCGATTGAGCCGACAAGTGGGTACGCACCCTCATTTCTCTAATGCTTCCAGAGCCAGAGCCAGAGCCGAGCATTTCACGCCAAGAGATAAGCCGCTGGTGGGTGGTGTTTACGGTAGTGCGGAGAGGTGGAGTATATGCGTTCAATTTGCTGCGACATGACAGGCAGGGCTGAAGTATAATATGTCAATGTCAACCTCGCAGGCGCCCGTATATGCCTTGAGCGGGATGGGGTCGCATCGAAGGCGTGTGAAGGGCAATGGCAAGTCCAATTCCAATTTGCTCGATCTTCTTCGCGTGGTACGCCAATCGAATTTGATCAGCGGCAACTTTATAAACAATTTTCTGCGAATGAGACTCGGAGCCGGGCACAGGGCATCCACAACACGCCGCCTTCTACTTCCCCTTACGTCTACTGTACTGTGTGGGGCCGTCTTCTCTGTAGATCGCCGGTACCAGGTGGGCTTCTGTGAGGGGTTGTTTGGGTTGGGGAAAAAGTTTGATCCGCGCCCATCGTTGCCAACTTTGGTACAGCACTTGTCATTTCAGATTTTCAATTTTCCGTTTCGCCTGCTTGACTCCCTTCCGTTCTTTCTGCACAAACGGCCGGGACACGGTCTCAGCGGGCCTCGCCCAAGATCGAGATCTCTATCAGACAGATGAATTAAAGAAGATCGTGACCTTATTTAGGGGGAAAACCACTTTTTACCCCATGCACCCCACTCCGACTCCAACACTCCAGAGGGGAACACCATGGGCGTGCTCTGTATTCGCAATTCGCATAGTAGACAAGTTGCCATCGAATATATCATCCCTTGAAACCCGTAGCGGACATTGCTCGCTCCTGCCCTTTTAATTTTCGCTTCTAGACCCTGGTAGGCGAGTCTTACAAAATCTTTCACACCGTGGATTGAGGTAAATTACCGAACATCGAAATGACCGGAATGGCATGTCTGCGTGGTGTGTATTCTGCATTTTTTCCCAGGCTGGTCCCAGTGTGGTGCCCGTATTTGGTGCCCGTATTTTGAGTTGAAAGTTTGCCCATGATCAATCACGTGCGTCTATGTGCCGCAATGGCATGGAGGGGAGTCCGCTTTCCCACTCCCACTTCACTACGGTACCTTGTCCAACATGTCCAACATGTGCTATGTGATTCGAATAGGGGTATCTGCTAGACTGCAAGGTTTGGCCCTTCCGGACTTCGCTACGGCGACTCATATATCCATACCTTATATGGATCCACTACGGATTTCGATTCTCGAGGGAAACATCCTCCAGACCTCTACGGATCAAAATCGATCGTGCCCCATCCTTCTACAGGTGAGGCTTTGTATTAACCTTCATCCAGATGACTTCAATTTTAGAGGAGCCACAGCACCCTAAATTTTTAAGGGTTTCTAGCAAGCCTCTCGTTCCCTCATGTCGTCTCATCGATACCCATCTGCACTACCTGATCGCGGACGATACGATAGTGCACGTTCGCCCCGTCAACATTTCATTTTCCTATTACTAAGCCGGGTGATACCGACTCTTCTCACTGGGGGGTATTACTGGAGTCGGCACACACCATTCTAGTGCCCCTTGACCCACTTCGGGGCCGCGATTCTGTGAGGTCGCGATAGCACCAACCTCATCCCGAGCTTGCTTCGGAAGGACGCCATATCAACAACGTTCTTACAGATAAGAGTTGCCCTCTGAAATTGAAAAGTAAGTTCTGCCGCAGGGAAGTCGTCAAGCCGATTCAGTCACTCAGTACTCAGTTCTTGAGCTCAAAGTTTGAGTCGGTATTTCGCGCCTGCACTACACACCAATCTATGACCTTCGAGGTCCTTGACGATGGCGATGAGTCCAACTTCATTCGGGGTAAGACCGTCTCATCCGCATCGAGAAACTCTAGAAAATTACACAGAACCCCACCTCCTGGAAAAGGTGCGTCTGTTCGTACTATGCTGGGTACTATTTAGGACCATGACTGTTCTGGAACCCTGAAATGCGGGGTCTCTTGATTGTAACGGTACTCCGAATCGGCCAACTCTCTCCTTCAGTACAAAACAGAGAGCGTGCAGACATTGGCCTAACTGTTCTTTCGTGTGCTAACTAGCCAAGCCTTCAACCCGAACATAGTGGGTGTCGGAACACGGCTGATAACAGATAGCAAGGGCAACCGGGACGCATGGAGCAGCAGGCTTCTACCATCGTACCCACGAGACGATCGAGTGGAATGATACTTTCGTATTCCGCAGCTGCACACTTGACTGATCGTGATGCATGCGGGACGTGGACACGCATTTCGGGAACAAGGTCATGCGCAGCCTCATTCCAGAGTGCAAATGGCATAGTCGAATCAAAGTCGACCGCAGGTGGACGATCAAGAATGACCCACCACGACACCGAATGAACGGGGGTTCGTTGCGTTCTCGTGTATGTGAAAAGACCAGGGAGGTCCTACAGTACCTCAAAAACGCATCATCGAAACGGACCCGTGTCCGAGAGAATTCTTGTAATGGACGTCTGAGGCACAAAACAACTTGGCGTGCACGCGCAGTATATCGGATAACGGCCATCTGAACAAGGCAACATGAAAGCACATCAAATAGAAGATAGGTTACTCAAAAACGGTAGTACGGTACATGGCGATCAATTGTTTGGCGTACTCGTGTTTATCCGTGCGATAGAAGAATGCCATGATGTGAGCATGTCCGCCCCAACGGAAGGGAGAACATGGAAAACCGATGACTTGGCCCAGGGTCGCTGGATCCGAGTATTCACAATTACAAATCGGAAGGACTGAAGAGAAACGCATGAAGATTGCCTTGCCCAGCGAGGGCGAGAGAGAGCAAGGCGCTGCAAACCAGATGATGATGGGCACATCTCGAGCGCCGTCCGCAGGCATTAGATCATATCTCGAAACCAGGAGTCACAGATTCTCCTTTTTCAATATAGTTGGAATAAAACTGCCCAGTCAGTGTTGATCGTCTAGTTCAGTGGGCCATCCGGAGCAGGGGGATTCACGACGACTAACGTCCGAGTCAGAGAGTCAAAAACTCTAAATAAATTTAGACGTCAATGAACGGTACTACCGTGACCACCCAGTTGAAATCTTCGCAATAGCCCACCCTGTTGGGTTAAATGTCAAAAAAAAAATTGCGCGAGGGAGAGCACAGACAATAGAAACGAATTGGGCATTTAAAATCTTGAAATTTGTTCGCGGGACAGGACAGTGACGGCTTTTGTGTTGAAGGGTACTACGAGTACGGGCACACCGTGACGGGGCAACCGAACCTAGCGGAGTTCCGTTCAATAGAGGGCCCCCGGATGTAGTAGTGCTGCAGCATGGGCCGAGTATTTTCCAGTGAAGCATGAAGCCAGTGGGGACTCACTCAGGAGGTCGATGAGGCCCCGTGAATCACGATGGGCCGTGGGAAGGATTTCTTCCGGGTCCCGGGTAAACACTGCAGCGGTGATTCCGAGTCCGCTCACGGCGGGCCAGCAGGTTGAAGACTCAGGCTGTAGAGCATACAGTACTGCGGTGTTGGCGGACTACTCAGTCGGGTCGATTTCGACATGATTCTCTCTCGGGTTGATTGTTCACATGTTCACATGTATGAGACAGTTTGTCTGTATTATCCGGGGCAACCAGTAGTAGTACATGATCGGTAAAGTGAAGGCGGGATATATTAGGCGATTCCGCGATTCCTCGATCCGAGGCCGCAAACCGTGACGTCTTTCCTACAAAGGTCCATTCGGGTTGGATATATACAAGTACATGTGCTTGCTGGTCATGATTAAGATCAAAGTCCGAGTCCGTGCATGTTTCTGCAGCTTGCCACATGATCATCATCGAGGAACATTGCACCACCGAGGCAACGGCGTGCAACATCCGCTGATGCCTTGTCTTCAATGAGTAGCAACCGAGTCGATCTCTCTCCTCCACCTCCTCTGAATCTCAATCGACTCCAAGAAAATCCGATACTTCACCTCTAGCAGCTGCTTCTCCCTCTCTCCGGCATCGGGCCGCATGACCGTCGCGGGCGGCGTCATCTCCTGCATGATATCCCAGAGCGCACTTGCGGGATCCTCCGGATCGCGCATCGTCGCGAAGCGGCCCAACATCGCAGCACCGAGCACGACAGATGCTGCGTGCGAACGAGGGAGCACGACGGGCCTGTTGCATGCATTCGCTACGAGGCGCATTAGCGCCGCGTTCTGGGCCTGCGATCCCGAGAGATAGAGCGCGTGGATGGAGTGTCCGGCCTCATTCAGCTTGTCGACGATGTGTCGGGTCTGAAGCGCGATGGCCTCGAGCGTGAGTGCGTATTTACGTGCGAGATCGTGGAGCGACGAGTCCTAGAATGCGCATGAGAATCTGAGAATCTGTCTGTAGTACCAGAATGGACCGACAAGAGTAAGCCCTACGATGGACCCGCGCATGCGCGGGTCCGCGATGGGAGAGCGGTTACCTTAAACATCATGCCTGTCAGTTACACTCATGTTGGGTCAAGGTGCGAGACAAACCATGCAAATCTGGGTAAAAGTGCGTATGAGCTATCACTTCCGTCCACGATTCGGCACCTTCACCCCGGCGGATGCCTTCAAGTGTTTCTCGCAAGACTAAGGCAACAGGGTATAAGAAGAGCCAGAAAGGCATGAAGCAGTTACAAACTGTCATGAATGTTCTTATTTTGATCTTTTGCGATATCCTTAAGCTCTTGATGAGCTGGGTGGGTCGAAATAATAAAATCTATGAGCTAGACACGACCTTCAATCGAGTATATCAAAAGAGAGAACACAAGGACACACCTGTCCTGTAGAGGACTGTCCGCCTTCGTTCATCCACCAACCAGGGAACACTGCATCCTAGACATTCGTCAGATCGAAAAGACCAAGTGGAGTGTTCAGTGGGAATCGCTTGCTCTGTATGGACCCCAAACACCTCCAACAAAGACTCCTTGCTTGCTCTGCGGCAGGTACGTGAGATAACGACCAGTAGATGGCTATGGCTCATTGGCTCTATACCTGGACAAGATGACAAGTACTTGTTCCAGCGACGGCAGCCAGTCTATGACCAGATTCGTTCAACGATACGGAGGGCGAGACCTCACCCTCTTCTTCATGTCGCGCAGCAATGGTTCCCAACCACCCGGCATACCTAACTCACGTTCAGGTCAATGTATGAAGAAAAGCTCGAGGGAAACTCAGCGCACGCGTCGATGACACCGCTACCAACCGGAGTGCGAGGCTCCAAGCCAAGCTCTGCGGCAGCGCGCGCCGTCAGCCCATCGCCGACAGGTTTCCCGGCAGTCAAAACGTCGGTTCCCAACGCCGCAAACTCGTTCTGCACGAACGCGTCCAGTCCGATCTGCGACATGAATGCGCGATCCCAGCCGTTTCCGGGGACGTACGTGCACTTGCACGTGAGCGAGCAGAGCGAGCGCGTCCGCGCACCCGTCGCGCGGTACGTGAGGAAATCGGGGAGATCGAAGAACTGGCAGCGTTCGAAGCGGTCGGCTGCCATGTGGTGCTTCAACCAGAGTATCTTCGGGATCTCCATCTCAAGCTGAAGAAAGATAGGACGTAAGGGTAACCCTCTTTTCGTCGGTGCGCGAAGCCTACTGGCGGCATGGCGCAAAGAGACTCAGAGGAGGTAAACGTACGCTGATGGCCCCTCCGACGTAATCCAACACCGATGAACCAGTGGCATTGATGAGGTCGGCCTCTTTCTCGGCACGGTGGTCCGCCCAGAGCACGATGTTGCATTCTCCAAGGTCCCCGAGTTGTGGACCACGAGTGACAGTGATTGGCTCTCCCTCCCAAGTAGTCACGGCCAGCGAGCAAGTCGCGTCAAAGCCGATGCCCTTAACGTGCCTGGGCGAGACTCCGGACCGCTCAATCACCTCTCGGACTGCGGTGCAGATGCTTTTCCAAACATCAGTAGTAGACTGCTCGAAGATATGATGGTCGACCGGATCTCTCCATGTCTTTGTGTCTTGGGAGGCAGATGCAAGAACTGTGCCGTCTGTTTTGACAAGTGCAGCACGCGCAGAACCTGTGCCAACGTCGATGCCGAGGTAGTAACTATCCTCTAAGGAAGCCATGCAAGCTTGATGTGGGGAGGAGCGAGCTGCTCAACATTTCGATGATGATCGATTCACACGCAAATGGCCGGTCCCGGTCCAGCCTCTTATCTTACCCTTTTCGTCAAACGACACTTATAATATTGGCAAATCATATATTTATTTCTGTGTATCGTTGAAAGACTCTTGAAACTTGAATGGTCGGCGTGGGAAGCATCACAGAGAATCCGAGAGACAGTCAACGAAGGTGAGGCAATCTGACGTGATGACTTGAGATGCAAGAGTTAGTTGATTCTGCCGTAACTGATTAGTACGATTAGTCCCCAAAAAGGAACTGCGTTCATGATATGAACTTCTTGACTGACCCATATCGCAGGAAGTTAACCTGCTGTGCTGGCTGAAATGTCAATTAATGGGAAATATATTAATAGGAAGGATGTAATGCTAAGCGCTAAGCGCTAAGCTCTGATGCAACGCCGGGCATTCACGAATGGGCCCATTACAGTCTCTACCTTTGAAAGGAACTACTTGGACCATGAAGCGCATCCGAACAGGCCGATGCCGGTGATTCAAGTAGAACGGAATAATCACAATCCTCCCACCACAGCAATGAGTTAAGTATCGATAGTGGGTCATAGAGGGGCCGT
>Ga0137362_10002436_pt1 | contig 12077 bp, 9 predicted proteins | sample MadtaG_2_FD_104801 | JGI IMG/M metagenome (GOLD analysis project Ga0137362, IMG submission 104801) | Vadose zone soil microbial communities from Angelo Coast Range Reserve, California, USA - Mad1_100_16 metaG | ecosystem: Environmental > Terrestrial > Soil > Vadose zone | place: USA: California... | reverse complement strand
AAGCAAGCAGCTCTGGTACGAGCTGCGGCTCAATAAGCCCGTGCGTTCATCGGAAACGCCCATGCGCCGCACCAGCGACCGCAACCGTGTGTGACTGACGCTCATGAGCATCTGATCGCCGATGGCCTGCAGGAAATATGCTTCGTTAGGTCTCCACTTGTGCTCTTCGGCGCGCCCCACGATCAACATCCCCGCGGGCATCTGCGTCTCTTTGTCCGTGATCATCACGCCCAGGGCCGTCGCCAGCCCCAGATCGCTCAGAATCGATCCTTCGGCTGCTTGCACCATGAGTCCGCCGAGTTCGTCCGGTTCGGCCTTCTCGATGTGCGCGAGCAGCAGGACCACCTGCGCGCCGGGTGCAGGCTTTACCCCATGGGCGCAAAATTCTGCGGCCATTTCCGGCGGGCGCCCGGGCGTTCCCACCACGGCCAGAGCGCGCGTCACGCGCAGATAGGTGCCAACCTCGTTGACCGCCGTGTTCAGCATCGCCCGCGGCGTCTGCTGGCGGAATATCTTTTGATTGACCTCGGAAATCTTTGAGAGATCGCGCAGCGTCTCCGCCGAATAAACCCCCGTCCTCGAGGTAATGGGTACTGGCGCCTCGGCAACCGGTGCGGCAGGCGCGACCGGCGCCGGGGATGCCGCGGGCGGGGCAGGCGCCGGTTCCGTCTTCGCTTTGGGCGTTCCTTTGGGCCACCAGTTTGCCATCTGGTAGAGATTGGCCAGCCGCGCGCTCCGCTCTTCTTCCCCGGGGAACATCGCCGCGATTCTTTGCAGACGTTCCAGCGCCTTATTCTGCAGCGAGTACTGCAAAAAAATCTCCGTCTGCACGATCAGATCTTCTAGCGCTTGCAACTGCCGGCCTTCTTCGCTGCCCGGAGAAGGAGCCTCGGGGGCCTGCGCCGGAGGGGCGTGCGAAGTATGACCCGGCGTGGGAGTGCTCGATTTCAACAGCCGGCTTGCGATCCGTTTCAGGTGGGCTTCATCCACTCGGCCGCGCAGCAGTTCCAGCCTCTCCTGATTGCGATAGTCGAACGCATCGATGTCCACCAGCCGCTCGAGAGTCTCTGCCGCCTTCGCTACATTTCCCGAGGTCAGGTATACGTCGAAAAGCCTGATCAGCACTTCGAAATACTGCGATTCGCGATTCAATTCGTTGTGGATGGAAGCCCAGAATTCAAGAATGACTTGAGAATGGGGGTACTTAGCCCCTACTCCGTCCATCAACGTCGCGAAATCGTTTTGGCGTTTGTCGGCAAACATCCGCCGCTTGAGCATCAGGAGGATATCCGTGGCTTTCTGGTCCTGGCCCGCGGCCACGTAGCGGTCCGCCAGTTCGAACAGCTGGGTCATGCCTTCATTTTTTTCGCGGAGCACCCGCTCGAGTAGCTCGCGGGCGCGTTCCAGGTGCCCCGATCGCATGAGTGCGTCGCTAAATGTAGTGAGAAACGCCGCATCGCTTTCGGTTGCTGCAAACGGTTCCAGCAAGGCTACGGCGCGCACGGCATTCCCGGCCTGCAGGTTTGCTTGGGCATACAGAAGTCCGACGCTGCGTTCCTGCGGCGCCAGTTTGTACGCGCGGCCCAGAAGATTGAACGCGTCGGCTGGCGTGCCGCTCACCGAAGCCAGTTGCCCGGCCCGCAGAAAGGCCCGTGCGGCAAGCGCCGTCTTGCCCATGCGTTCGGCAGCTTCCGCAAGACGAAGTTGCCGCAAAGAATTCTCCGGATCGAGCTGCGCGGCCCGCTCCCAACAAAACAGCGCGTCTTCCTCGCGGCTCGCCGCCGCGAACAGCTCCGCGGCTTTCGTGTACTGCTCGATGGCTTCGTCGGGATGATTTTGTTTTTGCTGCAGAAAGGCGTATCGAGCGATGCGCTCGGGCAGTTGCTGGCTTTGACCCGTCTGCAGGAACCGCTTGTAGATGGCGAGCGCTTTGGATTCGTCCTTGGGCTCGACGAGCAGATCGAACAGCAGGCCGTAGTAGACCGCCGCGCGGTCCGGCTGATCCATCCGTGCGTACAGATCGCCGAGCGCTTGCGTGGCCTCCTGATGCTGCGGCATCTCGTCGAGCACCGCCAAATACGCCTCGATCGCGTCCTCGACGCGGTTCTTCTCGAGGAAGCGTTTGGCGCGATCCAGATGCTTGCTTACGTCTGCGGCCATCCGTTCAGGTTGCCTTTGCGGTGACTGAAATTTGTCGATCAGGTGCCGAGCAAGTGATGATACCAGGCTGCACGTTGCGTCCAGCGCGAACTGCCCTCGTTAACTATATACCCCCGGCGAGAAGCGGGCAAAACGCCCGAAATAAGCTGATGTGGTATGCATCACCGGAATTCAAGCCACGCCGAATCAGTCAAGCCGGCCGCGGAGTTTCTCGGTGGTACAATTTGCCAAGATTATGACGACAACCGATTCCACTCCTCACTATGCTCTCGGCAGCACCGACGCGGAACAGGCGCGCCTCATTCGGCAAGCTGCACTTCTCGCTCCGTTCAGCGAACGATTCTTCCTTGGCGCCGGCATTAGTCCAGGCCAGCGTGCGCTGGATATCGGTTCCGGCGTCGGAGATGTGGCCATGCTGGTGTCCAAGCTAGTCGGTCCTTCGGGTGAAGTCGTCGGGGTAGAGCGCGATGCGCGCTCCATCGCTCGAGCCAGAGCCCGCGTGTCCGAGGCCGGCCTTCGCAATGTGACCTTCACGCAATCCGATGTCTCCCAAATCCCAAGTAGCAAGCCTTTCGACGCCGTCGTGGGCCGTTTCATTTTGATGTTTCTTCCCGATCCCGTCGCTGTTTTGCGCTCCTTGTCTCAGCTTGTTCGTCCCGGCGGAGTGGTCGCCTTCCATGAGTTGTCGTGGGCGCCCTTTCTTCTGCTTGCCAAGGGCCTCCCCCTCTGGTCTGCGGGTGCTTCCTTAGTCCATGAGACCTTCCGGCGTTCCGGCGCAAACACAGAGATGGGCTTCGCTCTTTACCGAATTTTCCAGGAGGCAGGCTTGCCCGCGCCAACCATGAATCTGGAGATGCCGCTTGGGAATGATCCTGAATTCACGCGTTGGGTCCCCGACGTTCTTGGCAGTTTGCTTCCGCAAGTTCGGCAATTTAATCTTCCCCTTGAGCCGCTCGGGGACCTCGCTACACTTCCACAGCGGATCCAAGCGGAAGTTGCGGCCTCAAACACGGTTGTCACTTGGATGGCCATGGTCGGCGCTTGGTCTCGCAAACCTGCAGCACAGCCGCCAGCTCGCCCAGTTTTAATTTGAGGTGCCACGAAGTCTTCTCGGAAGCAACAACATGAGCGTCGCCGACGCAAACAACGAAACGCCCGCAACCGCCAGTCCGCCATACAAGCTTCCCGTCTTCTGACTGATCCATCCCGTTGCGTACGGCCCGGCAAATCCCCCAAGATTCGCAAGCGAACTCACTAAGGCAATCCCGGAGGCCGCCGCAAATCCCGTTAGGAAATCGCTCGGGAGCGAATAGAAAGGGCCATAGACGCTGTAGATGCCGAGCGCGGCGAAAGATAGAAGGACGATAGTTGGAAATACAGATTGAGTTGCGCCCAGCGACGCTAGCGCGATACCAGCAACGATGGCGGGAATCGCCGCATGAAATCGGCGCTCCTGTTTTCGATCCGAACTACGCGACACCATCACCATCACAGGCAGCCCCACCAGATGCGGAATCATCGCCAGAAGTCCGATCAAACTGTACGAGATTCCGCTCGAAAGCGATTGCACCAGTTGCGGCATCCAAAAGTTCATCGAGTACATGCCCGTGTTCAAAGTGAATCCGATGAACCCTAAATGCCAAACGCGCTTGTTCAGCAGCGCCTTTCCCGCCGAAATGTTGTGGCTCGCCAGTTTCTCCTGTCCTTCCCGCGCCAACTCCGCCGCAATCCAATCTTTTTCTTTCTGGTTCAAAAATTTGGCTTCCGCGGGCCAACTGGGCAGCAAAAAGTACGTCAACACACCGCCAACGACGGCCGGAAGTCCCTCCAAAATCAGCAGCCATCGCCAACTGCTGACGTCCATCCAGTGCACGTGCTCCAGTAGAAATCCGGAAACCGGGGATCCCAGTATGCTGGTGACAGGAATGCCCGCCAGGAATAGCGCAATGGCCTGCGCCTGATCCCGTTGGCGAAACCAATAGGTCAGATACAGAGCGATTCCAGGAAAATAGCCCGCTTCCGCCAGCCCGAGCAAGAAACGCACCGCATACAGTTGGTGCACCGAATGCACCAACCCGGTCAGCGTGGCCAAAAATCCCCAGGTAATCAGAATGCACGCGATCCAGATTCGTGCTCCGATCTTGTGCAGCATCAGGTTGCTCGGAATTTCAAACAGGAAATATCCAAAAAAGAAAATTCCCGCTACCCATCCAAACTGCTTGCTGGTAATTGCCAGTTCCTTGTTCATGGTCAGCGCCGCAAAGCTGATGTTGATGCGGTCAAGAAAGGAAATAATGTAGAGGACGAACACAAACGGGATAATCCTCATACGCAGTTTGCGAACTAGTTTGGCTTCGTCGGCGGCAGTGGCTGTTTCGTTAGTCACGATCACCTCAGTGTCTGTCTGCCCCGGTCAATAGTTCTCCCCCAGCAAGCGTCGCCTGCCATGGGCCTGTAAGAATTGCCGAGACTCTATGGCGGCAAAGTCCGTCCGTCAAGTAACTCTGGATTTCTGCAAAAAAAAAAAAAACGACCCGCAATTGCCCGGCCCTGCTCTTGTCACGCCACTTTTCCTTTCGCCAGAGATTGGCGGGCAAGCTGACGCGGCCTTCGAATTGTGGCAAACTGAATGTTTATACGGCACGGTTTTTGCGCTGCGTGTGTCGCTCGTTCGAATGCAGCAGGCCCGCCGGAAAATCGTGCGGACCGTTCGCATCCTGCCCGCAATTGAGAAAATTGGTAAGCGAGAAAAATGGACCCGAAGTTCATTCGAAACTTCTGCATCATCGCGCACATCGACCACGGCAAATCCACGCTCGCTGACCGCCTGCTCGAAATGACCGGCGCGCTGACGCAGCGCGAAATGCACGAACAAGTCCTTGACTCCATGGACCTCGAGCGCGAGCGCGGCATCACCATCAAGGCGAAAAGCATTCGCCTCCATTACAAAGCGAAAGATGGAAATACCTATCGATTAAACTTAATTGATACGCCCGGCCACGTGGATTTTTCGTACGAAGTTTCGCGCGCGCTTTCCGCTTGCGAAGGCGCGCTCCTTGTTGTTGACGCATCGCAAGGCGTGGAAGCGCAGACGGTCGCTAATACTTTTCTCGCGGCCGCGCACAACCTGACGATTTTGCCGGTGATCAATAAAATCGATTTGCCCGCCGCGCAGCCGGATTTCGCAAAAGAACAAATCGAAACGGTGCTGGCGATTCCGGCGGAGGACGCCCTGCTGATCAGCGCGAAAAGCGGCCTCGGAGTCGAAGACGTTCTCGAAGCGATCGTCGCGCGCGTTCCGCCGCCCAAGGGCAGCGCAGAAAATCCACTGCAGGCGCTGATTTTCGATTCGTGGTTCGACATTTACCGCGGCGCCGTCGTCCTCGTGCGCGTGATGGAAGGGCGCATCACCAATCACATGAAAATTCGCCTCGTCTACAACAACGAGGTTTACGAGGTCGAACAACTCGGCACGCTCACGCCGAAGCCCATCGCGCTTGAAGAACTCGAGGCCGGCGACGTCGGTTTTGTCGTCGCCAACATCAAGCGCGTGGCCGATGCGCGCATGGGCGACACCGTCACGGATGCAAGCCGCCCGGCGCCCGCGCTGCCCGGATTTGAAGCCATCAAGCCGATGGTTTTCGCAGGGCTGTTTCCCGTGCTTGCCGATGACTACGAACCGCTGCGCGACGCGCTCGGAAAATTGCAATTGAACGACGCGGCCTTTTTTTACGAACCGGAAAACTCCGTGGCGCTCGGGTTCGGTTTTCGCTGCGGCTTCCTGGGCCTGCTGCACATGGAAATCGTGCAGGAGCGGCTGGAGCGCGAATTCGGCTTGAACCTTATTACTACCGCGCCGAGCGTGCGCTACCGCATCACGCGCGTGACGGGCGAGGTCGTCGAAGTCGACAGCCCCGCGAAATTTCCGAATCCCAGCGACATCGAGAAAATCGAAGAGCCGATCATCAAGGCCATGATCATCACCAACGAGGATTCCGTGGGCGGAATCCTGCAGCTCTGCCAGGAAAAGCGCGGCACGCAGAAAAATTTCGAATACTTGTCGCCCACGCGCGTCATGCTCACTTACGAATTGCCTCTGAACGAAATAGTTCTCGATTTTTACGATCGTCTAAAATCCACTTCACGCGGCTACGCCTCCCTCGATTATCATCTCGCCGGATATGTCGAATCCGACCTCATCAAACTGGATGTGCTGGTCGCCGGCGAACCGGTCGATGCGCTGGCGCTGATCATCCATCGCGAATTTGCGGCGGAGCGCGGGCGCGACCTGGTGACGCGCTTGCGAAAGCTCATTCCGCGGCAGATGTTTGAAGTGCCGATCCAGGCCGCGATTGGCAGCCGCGTCATCGCGCGCGAAACCGTCGCGGCCATCCGCAAAAACGTTCTCGCCAAGTGCTACGGCGGAGACATTTCCCGCAAACGCAAACTCCTCGAAAAACAAAAAGAAGGCAAGCGCCGCATGAAGCGCGTAGGCCAGGTGGACATCCCGCAGGAAGCGTTCCTCGCTGTTTTGAAGGTTTCCTCCTCCGACGAAGAATAGTCTGATCGTCCATCAAGCTCCCTGAGCCCTAGTGCATCTTCGGCTGTGTTTTGTTGCCGCCGGTGTTCTGCTGCGCTAGACTTTCCTGAGGGCGAAACCATGAAAGCACCAACGCAATTCCTGACCAATGAAAAGGGCGAAAAGATCGCCGTGGTCATCCGCATCGAAGAGTACGAACGACTCCTCGAAGAATTGGAAGATCTCGAAGACCTACAGGCAGTGCGAGAGTACGAACAGGCAAAGGCAGCGGGGGAAGTCCCTATCCCGCTCGAACAAGCGCTCGCTGAAATTCGCCGCAATCGAAAGTGAACTACCGCGTAGTTATAGCGAATCGGGCAAAGAAAGTACTCGAAGCAGTTCCCTCCACCGTGCTTGAGGCAATCGAGGAAAAAACACTGTCCTTGGGAGAAGTTCCGCGACCGCCCGGCTGCAAGAAGCTGAAGGGCGACGAAAAGACTTTGGCGCATTCGTTCGGGCAAGTATCGCATCCTCTATCAGATTGACGACTCGGCGAAGGTTGTGACCGTCGTCGGGGTCGGCCACCGAAAGGACGTTTACCGGTAGCGTCATTTTTCTTCCTTCTTGTGAACTTCGGTGGTGAGGCGGCCGCGGTGGAGCTGGATGGCGACGGAGTCGCCGATCTGAACTTGATCCGCAGAGCGGAGGAGGTTGCCGGCGGGGTCGGTGGCGATGGCGTAGCCGCGTTCTAGGACCTTTAGTGGACCGCGCTCCTGGAGTTGCACGGTCAGGCGCTGCCAGCGGTCACGCTTGGCGCGGAGGAGGCGCTCGATGCGGACACCGAGTTCGGCGGTGCGTTTTTCGAGGCCCAGGCGGAAGGCCGCGATCTTCACGCGAAAATCGAAGGAAGCGATGTGCAGGTGGGCGGCAGTAAAACGTTTGCGCGATTGTTCGAGGCGCGCGCGGAGGCCGAGCGCAAAGCGCGAAGTCATTTCATCGGCGCGCTGGCGCTGCTGGCGGAGGAGATCGAGCGGGCGGCGGAATCCGCGGCGCGCGGAAAGCTCGTGGACGTGGCGGGAAAATTCCAATAGGCGGTAGCGGATCAGGCCGGCGAGGGTTTCGCGCAGGTCGGCGATGCGCTTGTCAAATTCGCGGCGGGTCTGGACGACGAGCTCCGCTGCCGCAGATGGAGTTGAGGCGCGGACATCGGCGACGAAATCGGCGATGGTGAAGTCGGTTTCGTGGCCGACGCCGGAGATCACGGGAATTTCGGAAGCAAAGATCGCGCGCGCGACGATTTCTTCGTTGAAGGACCACAAGTCTTCCATGGAGCCGCCGCCGCGCGCGAGGATCAGCACGTCCACCATTTTCTTGGCATTGAAAAATTTGAGTGCTTTGACGATTTCCTCGGCGGAGCCTTCGCCCTGCACGCGGACGGGATAGACGGTCAGATGCACATTCGGAAAGCGGCGCGTTAGGATGCGCACGACGTCGCGGACGGCGGCACCCTTTGGTGAAGTGATGATGCCGATGCGGCTGGGGAGAAGCGGCAACGGTTTCTTGTGCGCGGCATCGAAGAGACCCTCGGCTTCGAGGCGCTTTTTCAATTGCTCGAAAGCAAGCTGCAACGCACCCTGACCCATCAGCTCGATTTTCTCAACGTAAATCTGATATTCGCCGCGCTGCTCGTACACGCTGATGCTGCCGCGGATGGTGACTTGCAAGCCGTCTTCAGGGCGGAACTTGATGCCGCGCTGCTGCTGCTTGAAGTAAACACAGCGGACCTGGGCGCGATCATCTTTCAGGGTGAAGTAGATGTGGCCGGACTGCGCTTCGCGGCAGTTGGAGATTTCGCCCTGGACGCTGATGTCGGTAAAGTTTTTGGCGAGCAGGTCGCGGATTTTGCTGGTCAACTCGCTGACGGTCCAGGTCTTGCGGTCCGGCATGAGGTTGAAGGTGAGTTGCTGGGTCATCTTGAGTTCTCAGTGATCAGTTGTCAGTCCTCAGTTTCCACGAACGAGTGCGTGGCTCCATCGATCACCTTGTGTCTCTGTCGATAAATGGGGAAAGCGCTGCTTGTCAGACCACGGCTCGACTTGAAGTTGGCGGTAAGATCCTTCCGCGAACCTTGTCGGTTCGCTTCAGGATGACAAGTATCTGGCGTGTGGCGAAGTGGGGGATAAGCGGACCGAGCCACGGGCGCACCCCCCACCCCCTCATCAATTTGCATGGATATCAAAACAAAGGGATTGCTAGAATTGCAATTCGTAAGTATATGAAAAGAAAGGGGAGGCATGTCGGTTGATGAGGAGAGGAAGGCAGCCCCACTCCCCACCCCCCTGTTTTTTGTAAGTGTTGCATCTAAAGGAGTTAGCTCCAGACTAAGTCTTTTGTTTGCAACACTTGCGGGGGTATCCATAAGTGTTGCAGTTAAAGGACTTACGCGAGCGATCTGTCGGCGAGAATGTAACTTCGTGAGGCCAAATGATTTCGACCGGGCAGGGCGAGTTTGCGGCGTGAATTTCAAAAACCATTATAGCATATCGGTACATTTTGTCAATGGTTACTTGTAAGTGGTTTGGGTTCTATGGGATAGATGGTTGAGGGACTAGCTCGATGTCTTAGATTAGCGCGGAGTGAGTCTTTCGAGAGGAGCCGAGCGCAGCAGAGACGGAAGTCAATGCGACAAAAGCGCAGGTTCAAATCACTGGGGTTTGGACCAATCGGCGAGGCGGAGGCGGGGACGAAGGGAACGGAAGGACCGGTCGCTGGTGACGAGGGTGAGGCCGGAGGCGAAGGCATGAGCGGCGACGAGCATGTCCAAGGCGGCGAGGGGGCGGCCTTTTTTCCAGGAGGCGGAACACAGGTCAGCGTAGGCGCGCGCGGCGGCGGAGTCCCAGGGCAGAACGCTGACGCCCAAGAGGAATTGATTGACGAGCTCGGCGAGTTTTGTGGCTTGGGGCTTCAGGGCGAGGCCAAAGAGCAGTTCGGCTTCGGTGATGGAAGAAATGCAAACCTGAGCCATGGGAACGCGGCGCAAATGTTCGCGAACCGAGGGCGGATTTCCGTGGAGGGCGTAGCTCACGCTGTTGGTATCGAGCATGAAACGGAGCATGAGTTCCGATCAGAAGAGGCGGCGTTTTTTGGGCGGACGGCGATCGCGTGAAGCGAGGAAGTCCGCGGGAATTTCGACGGTGTCGGCAAGGGCGAAGAGGTCGTCCCAGGAGCCGGGCTTGCGGGAGAGAATGACGTCGCCGGTTTCAGGATCCTTGCGGATGAACACTTCAGGCGAGGAGAAGCGGAAATCCGAAGGCAAACGGACCGCCTGGCTGCGGCCGTTCTTGAAAAGTTTGGCGGTTTTACGCACTGGCACTCCCGGAAAACGTGAATCCAGCATCGTGATCTATACCATGATATATCACAAGTACTTTGAAGACAAATGGGTGCGATCCACGCATACGGAAAAGCACCTGGCTTAGCGGCGCTTGAGGGCTTCGAGCTCGTCGAGGGTGCGCGGCCAGTCCGATCCCAATAGCCGGGACAAACCGCGATCCGCAAGAACTTTTCCGCCAGTTTGGCAGCGAGCGCAGTAGTTCGTTTCGTTGTCGGCGTAGCGAATCCGCTGAATCTTTTCCCCGCACCTTGGGCAAGGCTGTCCATAGCGTCCGTGGACTGCCATTTCCTTGCGAAACGCGGTGACTTTTTCGGGAAAGCCAGCTTGGGCCTCGGCGCGCAGCCGGCCGATCCAGACCCCGAGGGTATGACGCGCCGCCGCGAATAGCCTTTCCCACTCCTGCGGCTCCAGCTTGTGCGTGAGGGTGACGGGCGACAGTTGTGCCGCATGCAAAATTTCATCGGAATACGCGTTTCCGATCCCACTGAGCAGGCGCGGATCGGTGAGAGCTCTCTTGAGAGTGCGGTTTTCGAAGGTAAGCGCATCGCGAAATGAAGTGAGATCGCTCGCGAAGATGTCGATTCCTCCGGGGTCGACGGAACGCAAGCCCTCCTCGCCAACGAGAACATGCAACGATGCGCGGTGCTTTGTGCCGGCTTCGGTAAGCACGAGGGAGCCGTTGGGAAAATCAAAAGCTGCCAGACTGTGGCGGCCCGCCAACTTTGCCTGCGGCGGCCGCCAGTGCAAGCGGCCTGCAATCATCAAGTGCAGCACCAGCCAAAGATCGCCTTCTACTCCAATCGCGATGCGCTTGCCGATTCGCCGCAGTTCGCGCACGACGCGGCCCTCCACACTTGTAATTGGCGGTTGCGCGGTTCGAAGCAAAAAAGGGCTCGCAAGGCGCACCCGAACGACCGGCTGCGCGACGATGCGTGGGTCGAGCGCAGTGATGTAGGCGGCGATATCCGGCAGTTCCGGCATGCTTCTCAGCTTGCAGGTTGCGCCTGCGCTTTTGCAACCTGACTCTTTTGACGAGGGAAATTACCGATGCTTAACCCGGGATGTTTTCAAGGCGGCGGAGTTTGGGGCTGAGGCTGAGGCGATGGACGCAGAACTGGAGAGAGGGGCAGTGGCAGCGGAGGAGGCCCTGGAGGAGGGATTTGAGTTTGAGGGAGCGGGCGATGGATTGATCGACTTCGCGGAGCTTGCGGGCGGCGAGTTTTTTCCAGCGAGGGCCGACGGGAGCGTTGTCGCGGAGGCCGCTGAGGAAGAGTTTGATTTCGGCAAGGGTGAAGCCCATGTCTGAGGCGAAGCGGATGAGGAGGACGCGATGGAGGGCGTCGCTGGGATAGCGGCGCTGGCCACCTGTGCGCTGTGGCGGAGCGAGGAGGCTGAGTTTTTCGTAGTAGCGGATGGCGGAGGCGTTGAGGCCGGCGCGGCGAGCGAGTTCACCGATTTTCATTTTCGAATGCTTTCTGGATGCGAAAGTCTCAATGCGCTGTGCCAGAGGCTAGCACCTGGTTACGGCCGGAAAAGCGGCAGCAAGCCGCCGAACTCCAAGGCGCTTGACTTAAAGCTGGCTTTAAGTTTTAGCATCCAGGAATGGGACGTGGCAAATCCTAATTGGAGGAAAGCCATGAATAGCATGAAGGAACAGTTTGGAAAAGCGAGCAAGAGAAAGGCCGCGACGGCCGGTGCGGCGCTGGCGCTACTGATTGCGGGCGGCGAAGCGGCAGGGCTGGCGGCGCAAGGCTCAGCGATCATCGTGGAGGGCGAGAGACAAGTGGCGACAACGCAGAGCAAGTTCTATTGCAACACCAAGGCGCTGACACCGGAGGAGCGGGCGCGCCATAAGCAATTGAGCGAGAAATTGGCGGCGGCGCGAAAGGAGATCGTGGAAACGGAGAAGGGCTACGAATTTCAGTACAGCCCGGCGGACATATCGCTTGCCGAGTTGGCGGAGTGGGTGGGCGCGGAAAGCAAATGCTGTCCGTTTTTTGATTT
>Ga0137362_10002434_pt1 | contig 12081 bp, 7 predicted proteins | sample MadtaG_2_FD_104801 | JGI IMG/M metagenome (GOLD analysis project Ga0137362, IMG submission 104801) | Vadose zone soil microbial communities from Angelo Coast Range Reserve, California, USA - Mad1_100_16 metaG | ecosystem: Environmental > Terrestrial > Soil > Vadose zone | place: USA: California... | reverse complement strand
GCTCGACCCGGACGCGGGCCGCGTTCAGCTCGAGCAGACCGTCCTCACGGACACGCGCGCCGGGATAGCCATACCGGTCGAGCGACGTCGCATTGGCTACGTCTTTCAGGACGCACGGTTGTTTCCTCACTTCGATGTTCTGGGCAACCTCCGCTACGGCTACAAGCGCGCCACCGCGGCGCCGCACTCCACAGGCTTTGACGAAATCATCGCACTGCTCGGCCTTGCGCCGCTGTTGCACCGCCGCCCGCAGCAGCTCTCGGGCGGCGAGCGCCAGCGCGTTTCCCTGGCGCGTGCGCTTCTCTCGCAACCACGCTTGCTGCTGCTCGATGAGCCGCTTGCCTCGCTGGATCTCGCGCGCCGCGAAGAGGTGCTGCCCTACCTGGAAGCACTGCGCGACCGGCTGTCGATTCCGATGGTCTACGTCAGCCACGAGTTCGAGGAGGTGCTGCGCCTCGCAACGCATGTCGTTCTGCTTGACTCGGGCAGCGTGCTGGCCCAGGGAACGCCGAGTGAAATCAGTCTGCGGCCCGAGCTGCGCTCCATCGTAGGGTCTGACTCGGTTGGCGCGGTGCTCGACAGCGTGGTCACGAAGGTCGACTCGGCCAGCGGCATGGCCGATGTCCAACTTGGGCGTGGGACTCTGCACGTCAGCTTGCGGGAGGCTCCGCTGGGCTCACGCGTACGCATCCAGCTTCTCGCCCGCGATATCATTCTCGCCACGCAGTCGCCCCATGCCCTGAGCGTGCGTAACGCGCTGGAGGGCACCGTCGCCCAGATTTCCGCGGACACCGATCAGGCCGTGTTGATCGAGGTCGACATAGGCGGCGCAGTTGTGCTCGCGCGGATCACGCAGAATGCAGTTGCGGCGCTCAATCTGCGCGTGGGCAGTGCAGTGTGGGTGCTGGTGAAAACAGTGTCCATGCGCGGACACGCGTTTCGGCTGGCACCGGCACCCTGATCCCGTCGTCGCGGGGCAGCGCGACGCCTTGAGATCGCCCAGATAGCGCGCACTCCTTGCCGATTCCAACACAGCCCGTCGCTACTGTACTGTGAGGGTCGCAGTCGTGAAATGCTGTGTCGCGTCGGACGTGCCAGTGATGGTGACGGTGTAAGTCTGCGAGGCAGGCCCACCGTTACAGGCCGCTTGAAAGATCAATCCGCCGAGAAGTAGTGCGCCGAGCGCAACTCGCACCAGCCTGTTAGAGCTTCTACAGCCCAAGCCGACTCCCATCAAAGCAAACCCCGCCACTGGCAGCGACAGCAACCCAAGTGGAGGCGTGCCGTACCGCACAGAAGCCGGAACCAGCGACGCCACTGCTGGCCCCGTGCCGATGGTCAGCGTCGCGGTTGCATTTCCATTAGCGTCGAAGGTCACCGAGTGTGGGTTGAGCGAGCAACTCGGTGCTGATTGCGCTGGCTGCACCGCACAGCTGAGAGTGACCGGGTTATCGAAGGTATTGAGATGAGCAAGGCTCACCGTGGACGTTGAACTTTGACCGCGACTGACAGTGCCCGGCACCGGTGCCGACGCGGAGATGGAGAAGTCGGCACCCGTCGAATTCAGCAGCACGCTGACTGTGTTGTCACTGTGAACGACGCTGCCGTTGACAGTAACCAAATCCGGCGTCTTCTTGCCATCGAGGTCGTCGGCGATGGCAGCCAAATTCCAGGCACTACTCGTTGTAAGGCTTGCAGGTGGCGGAAAAGTCCCATCGCCGTTACCTTTGAAGAACAATATGGCGCCGCCGCCGCCAAAGAGGCAGAGACCATCATGTTCTGCGCCACCGCCGATGAGCGCAACGTCGAGCTTGCCGTCGCCGTCGAAGTCGGCGACGAATGGCGCTCCTGCACCGCACCCCGCGGGTACGGTGGCAAGCGTGCTTGCGTGCGAGAAAGTGCCAGCGCCGTTGCCCAGCAGCACACTCACGCCCGAAAAAGTCGGATTGCCGTGTTTGGCAAACGTGACCACGAGGTCAAGCTTGCCGTCGCCGTTGAAGTCTCCTGCCGCCACGGACTCGCCGAACGCGCCAACCGGGTCATAACCCACCGCAGGGTGGAACGTTCCGTCCCCGTTACCCTCCAGAATGCCTACAACACCGCCGCTAAACCCCCCAGCCACCGCAAGGTCCGCCTTGCCATCCTGGTTGAAGTCAGCTACGGCTACTTTCCGGTAACCCGGATCTACATAGTACCCCGCAGCTAGATAGTCCACGTGCGGTTGAAACGTCCCGTCGCCGTTACCCAAAAGCACGTCGACGACGTGCGCGGCGGGCGCCATCACTGCCAAGTCAAGCGCATGATCACCGTTGAAGTCTCCTACTGCCACGGAATCGGGGCCGGTTCCTGTTGCGTAGTCCACATGCGCCCGGAAAGTGCCATCACCATTGCCTAACAACACGCTCACCGTTCCGGCAAGCCAGCCGCCGGCAGGGTTGATGCCGTTATTCGCCACGACTATGTCGGGGCGGCCGTCTCCGTTGAAGTCGCCCACCGCGATGGAGAACGGGTTCTTGCCAGCGGCGACATCGAGCGCGGCTTGAAATGTGCCATCGCCATTGCCGAGCAGGATGCTGACATTTCCGTCGTCCCCAGTCGCGGCATTGCCAGCGTTGGCGACGGCCAAGTCAGGCTTTCCGTCGCCGTTGAAATCCCCCACCGCTACAACTAAGGGAGCCGTTCCCACTGGATAGCTCACGGCCGACTTGAATCCCACCGTGGCTTCCACAGAATGACTGAGCGCGCATGCCACGAGCAAGACCCCGACGAGACGCGCAACACATCTTTGTTCTGCGTGCATGGCGAACTTCCTTTCCAAGCTGTTGCCGCTTGGTTAGGTGACGATTACGTCTATGATGCTCATCTATGAGGTTTCAACTCACGCTGGCGGCATGGCCCGGCGCTCACTTCGTTTCGACCGTTTAGTTTTCTCCACCGATCCTGTGGGCAACGTAGACGCTTATGAGCGCACCGGGATCGGTGTTGATCAAGGTGTGTGTTGATGGAGTCTGAACTACCAGGTCGAAGTGGAAGAGGTTGCCGTCACCGAGGTCCGTTATGGCCGTGCCGCTGCAATCTGCGTTGACGGCGTAAGTTCCAGTAAATGTCCCGCGGAAGCTTCCGCCATTGGCAGTTGTCGTGGAGTATGTAAATGTGCCGGAAGTGATATGTCCTTTTCCGTCATACACGGCCAGACCTGTCTGGGCGAATGGCGCGAATCCCGCTGAGCTGATATCGGGAGTCACTTCCCCGAAGCCTTGACCGGAGAAGGCGTACGTTCCATTCAGAGAGGCATTCGAGCATTGGGCCGCGTAAAGATTGGGTCCCACTGTTAGGGAGAACACGGCGAAAACTGCGAGAATTCTTGGGCTAAGCATACGGTCCTCCTAGGTCCTCCTTAGAGTTGAAATGCGCGAATTGCGCGTTCACGCTTGTTCATCGGTTCACCGCGCGCGGGGTCCCGTGCACCACTCGCGCCATCGTTCGGTTCTTTAACAACGAGTCCTCGAACCGCGAATTGGACACCCCTAAATTGGGATGACGGCGTGCTGGTCGGTCAGAGGTGCGGGCGGGCTCGGGTGCGCCGTAAGTTTTGGTTGCCAATTCGGACCTGCGGGACTCATATACAAGGAAGGGGGGAATCCTCATGCGTCGGCATGGCCGTGGCTGACCCGAAACCATCCCTGGTCGAGCGGTTGTTTACCGAGCACCGGGGGGCCCTGCAGGGGTTCTTCCGCCGGCGCATCCGGGGCAAGGCCGATGCACAGGACCTGGCGCAGGAGGTGTTCGTACGGATGCTGCGGATCAGCGACCAGGAGGCGATCCGCAATCCCGTCCTCTACCTCTACACGGTGGCCAATAATCTCGTGAAGGAGCATGCGGTGCTCGATAGTCGGCAGGCGAGCGGCATTGACGTCGACGAGGCTCCGGCGCACGAGCAGCTCGAGACGCTGCCCACGTTCGACGGGGACCTTGATGCGACGGAACGGGTCGCGCGGCTCGGCGTCGTGCTGCAGCAACTCCGTCCGAAATGCCGCGCCGCGGTAGTCCTGCGCTTCACGCATGAACTCTCCTACCGGGAGATCGCGATCCACCTCGGGGTGTCCCCGCAGATGGCGAAGAAGTACGTGGCGCAGGCGTTGGATCATTGTCGGCGCCGCATGGCGCGGCTGGGTTGAATCCATGATCTCTAACGAAGAGAAGGTCCGTGCCGCGATCGCCAAACAGGCCGCCGACTGGTTCGTGGCGAACGACGACGGGCCGCTGGATGCGCGGGACTCCGTGGCGCTCGCCGCCTGGCTGAAGGCCTCGCCGGTCCACGTCGAGGAGTTCCTCGGCGTGTCGGTGATCGCCCGCGATCTGCGCCAGGCCGGCACCGATCCTGAGTACTCCCTCGACACCGTTCTCGCCCGCGCACGGGCCGCGGACGACAGTCCGATCCAACCCCGCTGGCCGAGCGTTATCGCGGCTGCAAGGGGTGTATCCTCACGCCGCTGGCTAACAGCCGCAGCGACGATGACTGCGGTCGGCGTGTTGAGTCTTTGTTTTATCTTGTGGTGGAACGTTAGACCCATCGCGCACGTAGCGGCCCCCGACGACACTAGGGTGCTGCACTTTGCGACACGCCACGGCGAACAGCTGAGTCGTCGCTTGGCGGACAATTCTGTACTGCAGCTGAATACGGACAGTGCGGTCACCATCCGCTACAGCAGGACGGAACGGCTCGTCACGCTCACATCCGGCCAGGCAGACTTCGAAGTCGTCCATGAGCCCGATCGCGCATTTCGGGTGTTTGCCGGATCGGCTGAGGTCGTCGCGCTCGGAACTAAATTCGATGTGCGCCTCGAGCATGACTCGACCGTGGTAACGGTGGTCGAGGGGCGGGTCGCCGTCGGGCCATCTTCGATGTTGAAAAAACGCGGCACGAGCTCGACCCAAAACCACCCATCACGATTTGTCCAGCTGGGCGCCGACCAGCAGATACGCGTGGCGGAAGAAGAGTGGCCGGCCACGCCCGTAGCCGTCGACGCGCAGCGCAGCACGGCTTGGCTGCGTCGGCAAATTGTGTTTGACCACGAACCGCTGGAGCGCGTCGCGGCCGAATTCAATCGCTACGCTCCGAAGCCGATCGAGATCGTCACACCCGCGCTACGGAATCTGCAGATCAGTGGGGTCTTCGCCATCGACGACACCCAAGCATTTATTGCCTTCCTGCGCAGCCTCAAGGGTGTGCGGGTCGAGGTGACCGCGACCCGGATTCGCGTGTGGCAGGACTAGGCGTAGCTGCGCCGGGCTACACTTAGCTGCCGCCCTGCGTTACGCTTCTGGTCAGGGCACGGAAAGATGCCCGAATGGGAAGCGCATGGGGGTTCGCTTGCGTCACCGATCCGGGGACGTCGCGACAGCGGTGTCTGGGGTGCTCCGCGCCCTCTCGATCTGTGCGCCCGTTGTGCTCTTTGATGCCCCGGCGACGCTAGCGCAGGGCTTTGAACCCACGGCACTCGCCACCGACATTCCCGCGCAGCCTCTCCCGGAAGCGCTTGCAGCGTTAGCCCGCCAGACCGGCCTGCAGCTCGTGTATGTCTCTGGTGTTGTCCGTAACCAGAGATCCCAGGCAGTTTCTGCGGGACTGAGCGCCAATCAAGCGCTCGCTCGCTTGCTCCAGGGCACCGGACTGCGGTTCGAGTACCTCACACCGCACAGCATCCGCATCCTCGCCGCCGTGGTCGCAGCGCGGGAGACTACTACGAAGACCCCCACGGGACACGAACCGCATGAGGTAATTGTCACCGCTACCCGCCGCGAGGAGTACCTGCAGGACGTACCGATTACGATTCAGGTGTTGACCCGGGACACCCTCGCGAAACTGAACGCCACGACCTTTGATGACTTTGTGAACTACCTGCCCGGGGTTACCGTGCACGGAGTGGGCCCCGCTCAGAACAATATCTACGTTCGCGGCCTCGCGACCAGCGCAACGGCGGTACAGGCGTCCGGTGTTATCGGTACTTTCCCGAACGTCGCGGTGTACCTCGATGAGCAATCCTCGCAGCTTCCAAACCGCAATCTTGACGTCTACGTCGCCGATCTCGAGCGCGTTGAGATATTGGAAGGTCCGCAGGGCACGTTGTTCGGAGCGGGCGCCCAGGCTGGTGTTGTGCGTTACATCACGAACAAGCCGAAGCTCAATGTCACCGAAGCAATGATGAATGCTGGCTACGCAACGACTGCGCACGGCGAGCAGAGCAGCAGTCTCGACGTCGCCATCAACATTCCGATCATCACCGACAAGCTCGGCGTGCGCGGCGTGATCTACAACGAGCGGCGCGGCGGATACATCGTTAACGCCCCCGCGACCTTTGCACGTGCCGATACAGACCTCGGCATTCACTACGCTTACGCGGGTGGCCAAGTTCCTGCCAACAGCGTCGTCATCAACAACTTCAACATCGTGGCCAACAATATCAATCCGGTCGCCTACAAAGGCATACGCGTAGAGACCCTGTACCGGTTCAATGAGGACTGGAACGCGTTATTCGCCCAGTCCTACCAGGATATCGAGGCGGACGGCGTCTTTGCCGAGATGGCGGCGGATTCGCTCGGTGAGCCGCAACCCGACCTCAGCGTGCAGCTGTACAACCTGTCGCACAACAAGGATAAGTTTGAGAATACGGCGCTGACGATTGACGGCCGTGTCGGTGCCCTCAAGCTCGTGTATGCGGGCGCCTACCTGGTGCGCAATGTCGAGCAGGTTCAGGACTATACGAACTACGCACGCGGCAAGTACGTGGATTACTACCAGTGCGCAAATCCAGGTCTGACTCCTGCGACCGCGCAATGCTTTACGCCAAGCTCGACCTGGCTCGATCTGGAGCGCAATACTCACCAAAGCCATGAGCTGCGCGTGAGCACCCCCGGTGATTGGCGAATCCGCGGCATCGGCGGCCTGTTTTATGAAAACTACCGGATTCAGGAGCAGGCCGATTGGCTCTATCTCACCGCGCTTCCGTATTTTAACCCGATCGGGCCGCCCACCGGCTATTACACCCTAGACGGATCACAGCTGCGGCCGGACGGTCGCCCGGTCACGTACTTCACGCCGGGCGCTGTGTTTGTACCGGAGCCTGTGACGTCGAACAACCCGAGCGTCCGCCCGCTGGGCGACGGCTTCTTTGCCGACATCACCCGCGGTTACAAGCAGAGGGCGGCGTACACATCTGTCGACTTCGAACTCATCCCGAAAACGCTGACGCTGACGGCCGGCACGCGCTACTCCAGTACCGATACCTCGGAAGTCGGCTCGGCAGTGGGGAGTTTCGGTTGCGGGCTCATCTTCAATGATCCGAAGGCACCCAATCCGTGTCTGAATCACTCCAACTTTGCCAATCTCAATTCACGAGGCTTGGACCGGACCTTTTCCGGCTTCAAAAGCCGCGCGAACCTCAGCTGGAAATTCACCGAGGATGCGCTGCTTTACTACACTTGGTCGCAGGGCTTCCGTGCGGGCGGTTTCAATCGACCGGGCGCAGTGGGCGGTAGTTCGCCGCTGGCACCGGGCCCCGGTCCCTGGCAAGCGCAAGCCCGTGCGCACGGGGGCTGGGCACAGCCCGTCGACTTCGCGCCCGACAACCTCACGAACAACGAGCTGGGCTGGAAGACGATGTGGGTGGACCGGCGCATCCAATGGGGTGGTGCGGTCTATCAGGAGGACTGGAACAACGCACAAATTGACCTGTTTAATCCCGGTGTAATCTTCTCCGGTCTATTTACCATCAACGCTGGTAACTACAGGGTGCGCGGCGTTGAAACCTCGTGCGTGGCCCGCGTCACGACCGGACTCACCATCGAGGCCAGTGCCGCCTGGAATCACAGCGAGTTGGTCAAGCAAGCGTCATTCGTGTGGGCCGACGGAACACCGATCGACTTTAGCGCGCTACAGAGCTCGACCGGACGGCAGCTTTCGAATCCGGGTGGGGCACTCAGAAGCCCGCTCGCAGGAGCGCCCCCCTTTCAGGGCAACATCCGAGCGCGTTACGAGGTTAAGTTTAACGGCTATGACGCGTTCGCTCAGATCGGCGCGGTGCATCAGTCACACTCCCTCGCTACGACCGATCGGCTTACACTTGACCTACAGGGCAACTCCATTGCTTATGACCTGCCCGCTTTCACAACTTATGACGGGGCACTCGGTGTCGGAAAGGACGCGTGGGCGCGTACAGGTCTACGCAGAGAACCTAACCGACACGCGGGCCGAACTGTATGCGAACTACCGGCAGTGGTACAAAGCCGTAACGGTGAGTCGTCCCCGAACCATCGGGTTGCGCTTAAACTATGAGTTCGGGAGTAGGTAGCGCGTAGTCGAGTAGCCCTCGGCGGGCGGCATTGAACGCCCACCGAAGCTCGTCGAGTGCCCGCCGCGTTCGGCACGTTAGGCCAAATAGCAAGAGAGACCGGCAGGGGAACCAACGGCTCAAGTGAATTTGTCGTGGGTAAGTTCCAGTCCTCGACCGCGCCATCGATTGCAGTTGCGCCTGGCTGGCCGAGACGTTCGCGCACTTGCTAGGTCTATCAGGAACGTGGCGCTTCGATCGAAGCCCGCATAGCGATTGAAGTTGCGTTTCTTGGCTTATGGTTTTCGCGTGCGCTAACCGTCAGGAACCGCCTTCTCGCTCACCATCGTCAGCACCTCATAGCTTGCGACCGCTTCGCCGTTCTGGTTCGTGATCTCGGTATCCCAGCGCACCTCGCCGTAGCCGGCGCCGGCGCGCAGCGATTTCTCCTTGCACGTGAGGCGCACCTTGATGCGATCGCCGGGCTTGACCGGCTTGGTGAACCGCAGAGCGTCGATGCCGTAGTTGGCCAGCACCGGGCCGTAGGGCGGATCCACGAACAGCCCGGCCGCTGCGGATACGAGAAAGTAGCCGTGCGCCACACGGCCGCCGAAGAGTTCATTGCGGCGAGCCTCGGCTTCGTCCATGTGCGCGTAGAACCTGTCGCCCGAGAGCTCGGCGAAGCGCTCGATGTCTGCCACCGTGACCTCGCGCTCGGCGGAGTTGAACGTATCGCCGATAGCCAATGCGCCAAACGGCTTGCGGAAGGGATGCGCGCCCGGCTCTAGCTGTCGGGCGCCCTTCACCCACCGTCCAGTCACGGCGGCGATGACATCCGGCGTGCCCTGCACCGCCGTGCGCTGCATGTAGTGAAGCACGCCACGGATTCCGCCCATCTCCTCCCCGCCCCCCGCCCGTCCAGGGCCGCCGTGCACGAGATGCGGCAGAGGTGAGCCGTGGCCTGTCGACTCCTTCGCGCAATGTCGATTCACAACGAGCACGCGGCCGTGGAACGGTGCAAGGCCAAGTACGAGGCGAGCCGCAACGGTGTCATCCGCCGTGAACACAGAGCCTGCCAGGCTGCCGCCGCTCCGTCGCGCCAGAGCGATGGCCGCCTCCACAGTCTCGTAGGGCACGACCGTGCACACGGGACCGAACGCCTCGACCGAGTGAATCGCCTTGGCGGCGCCCGCATCGCGGCAGTACAGCAGCGTCGGTGACACGAAGGCGCCGCGCTCGGCATCGGCACCGACGACCTCGAGCTTCCCGGGCTCTCCGTATATGACCTCCGCTTCCCGCTTGAGCTTGCTAAGCTGTTCCATGACCTCGCGCCGCTGTCCGAGCGAAGCGACCGGTCCCATCCTGACTTGCTCGAGACGCGGATCGCCGACGACAACCTTGCCGAGCGCGACACGCAAGCCATCGACGACATCCTGCACCCGGGCTGCCGGAACGATCGCCTTGCGAATGGCCGTGCACTTCTGTCCGGCCTTCACTGTCATCTCGCGAACTACCTCGCGAATGAACAGATCGAGCTCCGGCGTGCCTACGCCGGCATCCGGGCCGAGTATCGAGGAGTTGAGTGAGTCCGTTTCCGACGTGAACCGCACGGAGTGCGCCACCACCGTCGGATGTTGTCGCAACTTCTGCGCCGTCGTGGCCGAGCCCGTGAAGGACACGACGTCCTGACAGCTCAGGTGGTCGAAGAGATCGCCGACACCGCCGCACACCAGCTGCAGCGCTCCGTCTGGGAGAATTCCAGATTCCACGATCCGTCTGACGACCTGCTCCGTGAGATACGAGGTCGCCGTCGCGGGCTTGACGATCGCGGGCACACCCGCCAACAGCGTCGGGGCGAGCTTCTCCAGCATGCCCCAGACCGGGAAGTTAAATGCATTGATGTGCACGGCGGCGCCTTCAAGCGCAACACACACATGCTGAGCGACGAACGTGCCCGTCTTGGAAATGGCTTCCACGGCGCCGTCGACGTAAATCCGGCTGTTGGGCAGCTCGCGCGTGCCCTTGCTTGCGTAGACAAAGAGGGTGCTGATCCCGCCGTCGATGTCGATCCAGGAATCGCTCTTCGTGGCGCCGGTCGCGTAAGACAGCCGGTAGAACTCGTCCTTGTGCTCGGCGAGCATCTTCGCAAGCGCCTTGAGCAGCGCCGCGCGCTCATGGAACGTGAGCTTACGCAGGTTCGGTCCGCCGACACCGCGCGCGTGCTCGAGCGCCGCGCCGAAGTCGATGCCATCCGATGAGGCATTGGCAATGACTTCGCCGCTGGTGGCGTCCCGCAACGTCACCGCGTTGCGCGCCCCCGCCTGCCACTTGCCTGCGACAAAGCTCTGCAATTGCATATGCCTTCCCCTCAACGCCCCGTGAAACGCGGTGTGCGCTTTTCAGCGAACGCCGCCACTCCTTCCGAGTAATCCGCCGTGCGCCCCAGTTCCCGCTGATAATCACGCTCGATGTCGAGCTGCTGCTCCAACGTGCGGCTCCAGCCTTCATAGAGCGCCTGCTTCGTGCGTGCGAGCCCGCGTGTGGGCGCCGCGGCCAACTGCCGGGCGAGCCCGTCCACCACAGTGGCAAGCTCGCTGTCCTCGACACAACGCCAGATGAGACCCCACTGGGCCGCCTGCTCGGCACTCAGCTTCTCGCCCAGGAACGCGAGTCCCATCGCCCGCGCCGTACCGACCAGCCGCGGCAGAAACCACGTGCCGCCGGAATCCGGTACCAGGCCGAGCTTGGCGAACGCCTGGACAAAACTCGCCGAGCGCGCTGCGATCACCAGATCGCAGGCGAGCGCGATATTCGCGCCGGCGCCCGCCGCCACGCCGTTGACGGCTGCCAGCACCGGCAGCGGCAGCCTGCGCAGCGACAATATCAACGGCTTGTAGTTCTTCTCGATGGACTCGCCCAGATCCGGCGCTGCACCGCCGGCGGCCACGGCGCGGTCGCCGAGGTCCTGGCCAGCGCAGAAACCGCGGCCCGCGCCGCTGATCAGCAGGACGCGAGCGGCCGGATTGCCTGCGAGGCTGTCGAGCGCCGCGCGGGTCTCGGCGTGCATCGCCGTGTTGAGACTGTTGAGGCGCTCCGGCCGGTTGAAGGTGAGCCGGGCGATGCCGTCCGTGACTTCAAAGAGAATGTTCTGGTAGCTCATAGGGGTTATTTCTCGTCGTAGTCGAGCTCGAGCTGCGGCGTCTTCACGCGTGACTGGCACGCGAGCACATAACCCTGCTCCAGCTCCCAATCCTCGAGCGCATAGTTCTGCGCCATCTCGACCGCGCCGCGAACCACTTTCGTGCGGCAGGTCGAACAGACCCCGGCGCGGCACGAGAACGGCAGCTCCAGCCCGGCTCGTGCCGCCGCCTCCAGCACGTTCTCATCGTTCATACGCATGCTGAACGAGCGCCGCCTGCCGTCCATGATGATCGTGACCTCGGCCGAGCCGAGATCGGGTCCGGCCACCGATTGAGCGGATGTGCCGGCCGGAGGCGCGCTCGCGGCGGCGGCCTCCGTGCTCACGGTGTCCACGGTGAAGTGCTCGCCGTGAACGCGATCGCCCTCCACGCCGAGCTCGCGAAGCGTCGCAGAGACCTGCTCGATCATGTTGCCGGGTCCGCACACAAAGTACTCGGCGACGGCGTCCGGTTTGAAAAGCGTCTGCGCGAGCCGCCGCACCTTTGCGGCATCGATCCTGCCGTTATACAGCGCGGCCTCCTGCGGTTCGCGGCTCATAACGAAGTGCAGT